>ERZ1023183.218-NODE-218-length-17867-cov-6.019201_pt1 | contig 17867 bp, 13 predicted proteins | sample MGYA00521095_ERZ1023183 | MGnify/ENA primary metagenome ERZ1023183 (study PRJEB32759, sample SAMN07749889) | skin metagenome | biome: transportation; feature: city; material: polyester macromolecule | host: Homo sapiens | place: Hong Kong:TW line | collected... | reverse complement strand
GGTAGTAGTCGTAGTAGGAGACGAAGTACTCGACCGCGTTGTTGGGCAGCAGCTCCCGGAACTCGTTGGCCAGCTGCGCCGCGAGCGTCTTGTTCTGCACCATCACCAGCGTGGGCCGCTGGAGGCGCTCGACGAGCCACGCCGTCGTCGCCGACTTGCCCGTGCCGGTGGCGCCCATCAGGACGACGTCCTTCTCCCCCGCCTCCACGCGCTCGGCGAGCTCGGCGATGGCCTTCGGCTGGTCACCGGAGGGCTGGTAGGGGGAGATGACCTCGAACGGGGCGACGACGCGGTTGATCTTCTGGGCCAGGCTCATGGCAGAACCCTACGTCGCGCCCCGGACACCCCGGCGGTCAGTCCGCCGAGGGCTCAGCCGCGCCGGGGGCGAGGAACCGGTCCCACACCTGGTTCGCCACGGACGCGAGCCGCTCGAGGTCGGCGTCGTTGACGATGACCACGTCCGCGACGGCGCGCCGCTGCTCGTCCGTGGCCTGGGCCGCGATCCGCGCCTCGGCGTCCGCGCGGCTCATGCCGCGGTCCTCCACCATCCGGCGCAGGCGCTCCTCGAGCGGGGCCTCCACCACGATCACGAGGTCGAACGCGTCCGCCTGCCCGGTCTCCACCAGCAGCGGCACGTCCTGGACCACGACGGCGTCCGGCCCGGCCTCGGCGACGATGCGCCGGGCCGCAGCCCGGATCCGGGGGTGCACGATGCGGTTCAGGCGCTGTCGGGCGCCCTCGTCCCCGAAGACGATGCGGGCCATCTCGACGCGGTCGAGCTCACCGTCCGCGGTGATGACGCGGTCCCCGAACTCGTCCTGGACGGCGGCCAGCCCGTCGGTGCCCTTCTCGAGGACCAGCCGGGCGAGGGCGTCCGAGTCCACCAGGAGCGCGCCACGCTCCTGCAGGACACGGGCCACCGCGGACTTGCCGGCGGCGATCCCGCCGGTCAGGCCCACATGGACGCGCGGCCGTTCGGCCACCGGGTCGGTCTCGGTCATACGCGCTCTCCTCGGGCGGCCTCGAGCTGAGGCTGGATCTTGGCCTCCCAGTATGCCCGGACGGCCTCCTGCAGGTCCTCGAGCGAGCCGTCGTTCTCGATCACGGTGTCCGCGATCTCGGCCCGCTCCTCGTCCGCCGCCTCCTCGTCGATGAAGGCCCAGGCCCGCTCGCGGGTCATGTCGTGGGACTCCATGAGCCGGGCGACGCGCACCTCGGCGGGAGCGGAGACGGCCAGCACCTGGTCGAAGTCCTGTCCGGAGCCGGTCTCGGCCAGCAGGGCCAGGTCGACCACCAGCACGGAGTCCTCGCCGATCTCGCGGGCCCGGCGGTTCGCCTCGTCGCGCACCGCCGGGGAGACGATCTCGTACATGCGCGTCCGGGCGGTCGAGCTCTCGGTGGTGAGCCGGTTGAGGGTGCGCGCGTCCAGGGTGCCGTCCGCGCGGACGATGTCCTCGCCGAAGACCGAGCGGAGCTCCTCGAGCACGGGGTTGCCGGGCACGAGGATCTCCCCCATCAGGTCGTCGAACTCCACGACGACGGCGCCCCGCCGCTCGAGCTCCGCGCCGACCTCGGTGCGGCCCGCGGCGATGCCGCCGGTCAGGCCGACGGTGACGAGGGCCTTGGCCGCGTCGATGCGCTGCTGGTGCCACGTCTTCGGGGTGTGCGTGTCGTTCTCCGGCTCGGTGCCGACCTCGAACTCGGGGCGGATCACGAAGTCCGAGACGTCCACGCCGTCCTCGGTGGCGCGGCGGCGGTACTCCTCGACCGGCAGCACCTGCTTCCACTGGCGGGTCCGCATGGGCCGCGCGGCACCCGCGTCCTCGCGCAGGGCCTGCAGCAGCAGTGCGGCCTGCGTGACGGTGATGAGCAGGATGGGCAGGCCGATCACGATGATGACCTCCTGCAGCGCCGCCAGGCCGTTCTCGCCCGCGGTGAGGATGATGGCCGCGCAGACCGCGCCGATGGACACGGCCCAGAACACGGACTGGCGGCGGGGCGCGGCATCCTCGTGGCCATTGGCCATCGCGTCCATCACGAGCGCGCCCGAGTCGATCGAGGTGATGAAGAACAGCGTGATGACCACGAGCGCCACGACCGCGGCCACCGTGTAGAGCGGCGTGCCCTGCAGGTGCTGGAACAGGGCGGCCTGGACGTTGCCGTCGGTGACGATCGTCTGCGTGAGGTCACCGCCCTGGCCCGGCGCCGGCGCGGTGGCGCGGTCCGACTGGAACGCGGAGTAGCCGTAGATGCCCATCCAGATGATGACGAACGCCGTGGGCAGGCCGAGGCCGGCCATGATGAAGGAGCGGATGGTGCGGCCGCGTGAGATGCGGGCGAAGAACATCCCCACGAAGGGCGCCCACGTCACGGTCCAGGCCCAGTAGAAGACGGTCCAGTCACCGGACCACTGGCCCGAGTTGTACGTGTCGTTGTAGGTGGAGAGCACGGGCAGCATGGAGGCGTACTCGCCGATCGCCTGCACGGTGCCGCGGATGACGTCCATGCTGGAGACGGCCCACATCAGGACGTACACGAGCAGGGCGATCGCCAGCAGGATGTTGGCGTAGGACAGCCGCTTGACGCCCTTGTCCATGCCGGCCAGCACGGAGGCCGTGCCCACGGCGGTGACGACGGCCAGGATGAGCGCCTGGACCCAGCCGGCCACGGGGGTGCCCAGCACGTAGTTCATGCCCGCGTTGATCTGCAGGGCGCCCAGGCCCACGGACACGCCGAGGCCGAACACGGTGGAGACCACGGCGATGATGTCGATCGTCTTGCCGATGGGGCCGTGGATGCGATCGCCGAGGAGGGGCTGGAAGGCGGAGGACACGCGCGGGGGCAGCTTGCGCTTGTACGTGAAGTAGCCGAAGCACAGGCCCGGGACGAGCAGGATCGCCCACATGTGGATGCCGAAGTGGAAGTTCGCGATCGCCATGGCCTCCGAGGCCGCGCGGTCGGAGAACGGCTCCGTCCCCGCCATGGGCGGGTTGGCGTAGTGGTTCATCGGCTCCGCGATGCCCCAGAACATCAGCACCGCGCCGACGCCGGCGGCGAACATCATGCCGAACCAGGTCAGGCCGGAGTACTCCGGCACCGCGTCGTCGTCGCCGAGCTTGACCCGGCCGTACCGGGTCACGGCGAGGATGAACAGGAACGCCACCAGCAGGGTCAGGCTGAGGGTGTAGATCCAGCCGACGTCGTAGCGCAGCCAGCTCGAGACCACGCCGAAGGCCGCCTGGACCGGGCCAGGGAACAGGCCCATCGCGGCGGTGAAGAGCACGACCGCGGCGGCCGAGCCGAAGAAGATCGCCGGACTCGTGCGGAGCCCCAACGTGTCGTGCAGGCGAGTGAGCGGGGAAGTCATGAGTCTCCCGGGACAGGGTCGTGGGAGGCCCGCGGCGGCACGCGTGCTCGCTCACCGGTGGGCCGGTGCCGGGTGGCACGGTCTTCCACTGTACCGAAGCTCACGTCCGGGCTCGACGGCGTGCCCGTCCTCGGCCAGCCCCTAGGGTGGGGTCATGCCCGATCCCGCCCCCGCCCCGACCGCGCGCTGCACGGTCCTGCCGGCGTCCGCCCGCGACCCCGACGGCTGGCTGGAACGGGAGGTGGAGATCCGCCGCAGCCGCTTCCTCACCTACCTCGGGCGCGTCGAGGACGAGGCGCAGGCGCGCGAGATGGTCGCCGTCCTGCGGCGCCGGCACCACGACGCGCGGCACGTGTGCAGCGCGTTCGTCCTCGGCCCCGCCCGGGACCGGATGCGCTCCAGCGACGACGGCGAGCCCGCCGGCACGGCCGGCGTCCCCATGCTCGAGGCCGTCCTCCAGCGCGAGACCGCGCCGGGCCGGACCGACCTGACGGACGTGTGCGCCGTCGTCGTGCGCTGGTTCGGGGGGATCAAGCTGGGCGCCGGGGGCCTGGTGCGCGCCTACTCGGACTCGGTGTCCGGGGCACTCGACGCCGCCCCGCTGCGCACCCGCTCCCGGCTGGCCCTGCTCGCGGTGGAGGCGCCCCACACCGACGCCGGCCGGTGGGAGAACGAGCTGCGCGCGGCGGGCGTGTCCGTGCTGGAGGCGAGCTACGGCGCCGCGGCGGTCCGCCTGACGGTCGGCGTGCCGGACACCGAGGAGGCCCGCGCGGCGTTCGCGGCGCGGCTCGCGGACGTCACGGCCGGCGCGGGGCGTGCGGAACGGATCGGAGAGGACTGGGTGGACCATGAGTGAGCCGTTGCCCCGGGGGGTCACCCCCGATGTCGCCCGTGGCGGGCTGCCGGACGACCTCACCGCGGGCGTGGACTTCGCGGCGCTGGATCGGTGGCCGCTGCCGACCGAGCCCGACCGCCAGGCCCACGACGCGGCGGACCTGCTCCTGCTCGACACCCTGGCCGGGTGGATCGCGAGCGGGCACGTCCCCGGCCCGGTGGCCGTCCTGGAGGACCGGCACGGCGCGCTGACCCTGCCCCTGCTCACGGCCGGCCACGACGTGCGGATCCACCAGGACGACGCCTCCGCCGAGCGCTCGCTGGACGCGAACCTCGCCGCGTGGCGCGCCGCCGGTCGCCTCGGCGGGGAGACGGGCGAGCTCGAGCGAACGGCCACGCCTGAGGAGGCGGCCCGGGGCGCCCGGACGGTCCTGCTGCCGCTGCCCCGCTCGCTCGACGAGCTCGACCGGCTGTCCCGGATCGTCGCAGCCGTGGCCGACCCCGGCGTGGTCCTGCTGGCCGGCGGCCGCGACAAGCACATGAGTCCGCGCATGAACGCGGTGCTCGGCGCGGCGTTCGAGGACGTCGTCGCCGGACGGGGACGCCGCAAGGCGCGCGTGCTCACGGCCCGGGGCCCGCGTCCCGGCGTGACCCCCCGGCCGCCGGAGGAGGCCGACCGCGACGTCCCCGGCGTGGGGCGCCTGCACCTGGTGGCCCACGCCGGCGCCTTCGGCGGAGCCGCCGCCGACCCGGGCTCCCGTCTGCTGCTCGCCTCGCTCGCCGACGACCCGCGCCCGCCCGGGCGCGTCGTGGACCTGGGCTGCGGCAACGGGCTGCTCTCGGTCGGGGCGGCGCGGCTGTGGCCGCACGTCACCGTGCTGGCCACCGACCAGTCCGCCGTGGCGGTCGCCTCGACGCTCGCCACGGCCCGCGCGAACCGCGTGGCGGACCGCGTCCGGGCCGTGCGCGACGACGCCCTGACCACGTGGCCGGACGGGACGGAGGAGTGCGTGCTCCTGAATCCCCCGTTCCACGACGGCAACGCCGTGGACCCCTCCGTGGCCCACCGGCTGGTGGCGGCCGCGGCGCGGGTGCTGGAGCCGGGCGGCCGGCTGTGGTGCGTCTGGAACTCGCACCTGCGGTACCGGCCGGTGCTGGAGGACCTCGTCGGGCCGACCCGGCAGACGGCGCGCGACCGCACGTTCACCGTGACGGTCTCCGAGCGCCGCTGAGCGCGGCCGTCGGGTCCCGTCCGCTCCCCCACGGCCAGCCCCCCGGGACGCGACGACGCCCCGCCCCTCCGGAGGGAGGGACGGGGCGTCGGGTGCTCGGCGCGGGCCGTCAGGGACGGTCACGCACCGCGGCGATCAGTTGCCGGTGAGCTTCTCGCGCAGGGCGGCGAGGGCCTCGTCGGAGGCCAGGGTGCCTCCGTCCGAGGACGGGGCCTCGGAGGAGTAGGACGAGCCGCCCAGGCCCGCACCGGCGTCGGCGCCGGCGGTGGCCTCCTCCTGGAGGGAGCGGCGCACCTGCTCCTTGTGGGCCTCCCAGCGGGCCTGAGCGTCGGCGTACTGCTGCTCCCAGGCGGCGCGCTCGGTCTCGAAGCCCTCCATCCACTCGTTGGTCTCGACGTCGAAGCCCTCGGGGTACTTGTAGTTGCCCTCCTCGTCGTACTCCGCGGCCATGCCGTAGAGCGCCGGGTCGAACTCGGTGCCCTCGGGGTCCACGCCCTCGTTGGCCTGCTTGAGGGACAGGGAGATGCGGCGACGCTCGAGGTCGATGTCGATGACCTTGACGAACAGCTCGTCGTTGACCGACACGACCTGCTCGGCGGTGTCGATGTGGCGCGAGGCCAGCTCCGAGATGTGCACGAGGCCCTCGATGCCGTCCTCCACGCGGACGAACGCACCGAACGGCACGAGCTTGGTGACCTTGCCCGGCACGACCTGGCCGAGGGCGTGGGTGCGGGCGAAGAGCTGCCACGGGTCCTCCTGGGTCGCCTTCAGCGACAGGGAGACACGCTCGCGGTCCATGTCCACCTCGAGGACCTCGACGGTGACCTCCTGGCCCACCTCGACGACCTCGGACGGGTGGTCGATGTGCTTCCAGGACAGCTCGGAGACGTGCACGAGGCCGTCCACGCCGCCCAGGTCCACGAAGGCGCCGAAGTTGACGATGGAGGACACGGTGCCGTTGCGGACCTGGCCCTTCTCCAGCTTGTGGAGGAAGTTGGAGCGGACCTCGGACTGGGTCTGCTCGAGCCAGGCGCGGCGGGACAGGACCACGTTGTTGCGGTTCTTGTCCAGCTCGATGATCTTCGCCTCGAGCTTCTGGCCGATGTAGGGGGCCAGGTCGCGCACGCGGCGCATCTCCACGAGGGAGGCCGGGAGGAAGCCGCGCAGGCCGATGTCGAGGATGAGGCCGCCCTTGACCACCTCGATGACGGTGCCCTCGACGACGCCGTCCTCCTCCTTGATCTTCTCGATGTCGCCCCAGGCGCGCTCGTACTGGGCGCGCTTCTTCGAGAGGATCAGGCGACCCTCCTTGTCCTCCTTGGTGAGGACCAGGGCCTCGACGGTGTCGCCCACGGCCACGACCTCGTCCGGGTCCACGTCGTGCTTGATGGACAGCTCGCGGGACGGGATGACGCCCTCGGTCTTGTAGCCGATGTCGAGCAGGACCTCGTCGCGGTCCACCTTGACGACGGTGCCCTCGACGAGGTCGCCATCGTTGAAGTACTTGATGGTCGCGTCGATGGCGGCGAGCAGGTCCTCGGCAGAGCCGATGTCGTTGATGGCGACCTGCGGGGCGTTGGAAGTGGTGGTCATGTAGGAGGGACTCCGTTGGGATCGGGGGTCACGTCGGGATCGATGCCGCCGGTGGGCGGCATCCGGGCACCAGAGGGGCCCCACCCGGCGTGGGTCGTGATGGACATGTATCAAACGCGCACGAATGTGCTCGTCCAGCGTATCAGAAGCCGACGAGGGTGTGCAGGGGTCGGCTGGGTCGCACAAGCCCGTCGAACGCCTCCGCCGCGCCGGCCCGCAGCTCCGCCACGACACCGGCCTCCGCCAGCACCGCGGCGCCGGCCCCGCGGGAGTGCCCGCCGAGCCAGAGCGCGGAGAACCGGGCCGCGTCGAGCCGGAGTCCCGCGCCCAGGCCCACGGCGTCGGCCGCGGGGCCCAACCGCTCGGCGGCGCCGCGCCCCTGGCGGACGGTGAGCCGCCACGTCCCGTCGATCGCGCCGAGCGCGTCCTCGACGGCGACGACGACCTCCCCGTCGCCCGCCCAGCCACGGGCCGCCATGGCGGCGGGCAGGTTCAGGACCCGCAGGTACAGGTCGTCGGAGCCGCGGTGCCGACTCACCCGCCGCTCGTCGACGAAGAGCGCCTCGAGCCAACCGGGCTCGGGCGCGCGGCCCCACTCGATCCGCTCGACCAGGTCCAGTCGGGCCAGGTGGTGGACGAGCCCGCGCCGCGCGTCGGCGGTCGCCGCGAGGAACGCGGTGACGGTGATCGTGGGCGGCTCCTTCTCCCAGCCCTCGAACCGATACAGCGCGACGCCCTGGACCCGCCCGTCGTCGTCGCGGTGGACCGCCGCGTACAGCCCCGAGCCGCGCCCCTCGTTCCGACTCGCCTCGCGGTCCTCCCAGCGAGGCACGCTGAACGAGGTCCGCTGGACCGAGCCGGGGGTGGCCGGCAGCACCCGTCCGTACAGCTCGTCCACGAGGCCGGGGATCTCCCGCGGCTCCTCGACCGTGACCCGCCCGCCGGCCGGGGCGCCCGTGAACGCGGGGGCGCCCGAGACGTCGATCCGCACGGCGTGCCACCGGGTGGCGGCCCCGAAGCCGAAGCGGCCGTAGATGGCGGCCTCGGTCGCGGTCAGGGCGGCCGCGCACAGGCCGGCGTCGCGGGCGTCCGCGAGGGACCTGAGCATCATGGCCCGCAGCACGCCGCGCCGGCGGGCGTCCGGCGAGACGGTCACGTCGGTGATCAGCCACGCGTCGACGGTGCGGCCGGGCCACGTGGTCAGCGGCTGCACGAAGTCCTCGAAGGTGGCGGCGGGGCGGCGGGCCGCCGGGTCGTCCCCCGGCGCGTAGACGCCGAGCCGGCGCCGTCCGTCGGCCGCGTGGGCCTCGAGCTGCTGGCGGAGCGCGGCGCCCGTGGGCACCGTCTCGTAGAAGCCCCGTTCGACCGCGGCCGCGAAGTGCGATGCGGCGGGGTCCTCGGGGCCGAGGACCCCGAGGTCGCGCAGCGCGAGGCCGTGCTCTCCGAGTCGGGCCTCGGCGGCGTCGGCCAGCCGCCGCAGCGACGGACCCTCCGGCGCGTCAGTGTGCGGCGTCATGCCAGCTCCTTCCCCGGCCCACGTGCACGTCGAGCGGCACGGAGAGCTCGGCGGCCCGGCCCATCCGCTCCTTCAGGAGCGCCGTGGCCTGCTCGAGCTCGGCGGCCGGGACCTCGAGGATGAGCTCGTCGTGGACCTGCAGCAGCAGGCGCGAGGCCAGCCCGTGCTCCTCGAGGCCGGCCTGCACGTCGAGCATCGCGCGCTTGATGATGTCCGCGGCCGAGCCCTGGATGGGGGCGTTGAGCGCGGCGCGCTCGGCCATGTCCCGCAGCTGACGGTTGTCCGAGCTGAGGTCCGGCAGGTAGCGGCGGCGCCCCTCGATCGTCGAGGTGTACCCGTCCTGTCGGGCCTGCGCGACGACGTCGCGCAGGTAGTCGCGCACGCCGCCGAAGCGGTCGAAGTAGCCCTTCATGAGGCCGCGCGCCTCGTCCACCGAGATCTTCAGCTGCTTGGACAGCCCGAAGGAGGACAGCCCGTAGGCCAGGCCGTAGCTCATCGCCTTCACCTTGGCGCGCTGCTCGGCGGTGACGTCGTCCGGGTCCACGCCGAACACCTGCGAGCCGACGAACGAGTGCAGGTCCTCGCCCTCGCGGAAGGCCTGGATCAGCCCCTCGTCCTCGGACAGGTGCGCCATGATGCGCATCTCGATCTGGGAGTAGTCGGCCGAGAGCAGCACGGCCTGCTCGCCGGCCACCTCGTCCGCCACGAACACCTCACGGATGCGGCGGCCCGCCTCGGTGCGCACCGGGATGTTCTGGAGGTTCGGGTGCAGCGAGGACAGCCGGCCCGTGGCGGCGGCGGTCTGCGAGTAGGTGGTGTGGATGCGGCCGTCCGGGGCGACGGTCTCGAGCAGCCCCTCCACGGTCTGCCGGAGCTTCGTGGCGTCACGGTGGGCCATCAGGTTCTCGAGGAACGGGTGCCGGGTCTGCTCGAGCAGGTCCTGCAGCGAGTCCACGTCCGTGGAGTAGCCGGTCTTCGTCTTGCGCGTGCGCGGCATGTTGAGCCGCTCGAACAGCACCTCCTGCAGCTGCTTGGGCGAGCCGAGGTTGACCTGCATCCCGCCGGTCTCCTCCGCGACGGACGCCCACGCGGACTCCTTGGCGGCGTCGGCGGCGGCGGTGAAGTCCTCGCGCAGGCCGGTCAGGGCGTCGACGTCGACGGCGATGCCGGTCAGCTCCATCCGGGCGAGCAGCCGCGAGAGCGGGATCTCGAGCTCCTGCAGCAGCCGCTGGGCCCCGCGGTCGAGCACCTGGGGCGTGAACTGGGTGGAGAGACGGCGCACCACCCAGGCGGCCCGCACGGCGTCCGCGGCGCGGTCCGCGCGTTCGGCGGCGGCCTGCCCGCCGTCGAGGTCGAACGTCCCCTGCGCCCGCTGCTGCGCGGGCTCGCGCGGGGCGGTGAGGGGGGTGTGCAGATGCGCCTCCGCCAGCGCCTCGAGCGAGGTGTCCCGCCGGTCCGGCTGGATCAGGTAGGCCGAGAGCAGCACGTCGTCCACCACGCCGTCCAGGGCCGCGTCCGGGCCGAGCCCGTCGCCCTCGGTGGGCGCGGCCAGCGCCTTGAGCGTGCGCTTGAGGTCGTGCACGGCCTTGGCCAGTCCGCCCTCGCCCAGGGCCTCGCGCACGGCGGCCACCAGCGCCGGGTCCGGGGTGTCGCCGTCGAGGGTGACGTGCAGGCCCGCGTGCTCGCCCACCAGCGCGACGCCGACGGGCGTGCCGAACGTGCCGGGCACGGGCACCTTGCGGCGGGGCAGCAGGGCCGGGCCCTCGACGTCCACGTGGACGCCGAGCAGGGTGCCGGCCTCGGCGGCGAGGAAGGCGCGCACGTCCTCGGCCGTCGTCGCCTCGGTGAACTCCGGGGCGGCCTCGACCTCGGGGGGCGGCGCGTCCTCGCCCACCCGCTCGCCGAACACCTCGAACACGCGCTCCCGGATGCGGTTGAACTGCAGCGCGTCGAACAGCTCCTCCACGGGCTCGCGCTCGGGCATCTCGAGCCGCATCGCCTCGAGCCCGATCGGCAGGTCGAGGTCGCGCACGAGGGCGTTGAGGCGGCGGTTGCGGCGCACGTCCTCGAGATGCTCGCGCAGCGCCTCCCCCTTCTTGCCCGTGATCTCGTGCGCGTGCGCCAGCACGCCGTCGAGGTCCCCGTACTGCTTCAGCCATTTCGCGGCGAACCCGGGGCCGACGCCGGGCACGCCGGGCAGGTTGTCCGCGGCCTCGCCGACGAGGGCCGCGAGCTCGGGGTACTGGGCGGGGGCGACCCCGTACTTGGCCATGACGGCGTCCGCGTCCATCGGCGGGATGTCGGAGACGCCCTTCTTGGGGTAGAGCACGGTGGTGCGCTCGGAGATGAGCTGGAACGCGTCCCGGTCACCGGAGACGACGACGGCCTCCCACCCCGCCTCCTCGGCGCGCGCGGACAGAGTGGCCACGATGTCGTCGGCCTCGTAGCCCTCCAGCGTGAGCGTGGGGATGCCCAGGGCCTCCATGACCTTCACGGTCAGCTCGATCTGGCCCGCGAACTCCGCGGGCGTCTCGGAGCGGCCGGCCTTGTACTCCCCGTACTCCTCGGAGCGGAACGTGGGCCCGGAGAGGTCGAACGCCACGGCCACGTGCGTGGGCCGCTGCTGCCGGATCATGGTCAGGAGCATGGCGGTGAAGCCGTACACGGCGTTCGTGTGCTGGCCCGTGTCCGTGGCGAAGTTCTCGGCGGGCAGCGCGTAGAACGCGCGGAACGCCATCGAGTGCCCGTCCAGGACCAGCAGCCGCTGCGGGGCCTCTGGGGTCGGATCTGCCGCCATGGGTGCTCACGTCTCCTCTCGGCGCGCGGCGCGGGGCGCGCCGGTCGCGTGTGCCAGCCTAGTGCTCATGAGTGAGCACACCGAGACCACCCCCGCCGCCTCCGAGCGCGTGTACCGCCCCGGCGTCACCCCCGAGCTGAGCCCCGCCGAGCTGGCGGCGGCCTGCGCCGAGGCCGGTCTGACGCCCGAGCTCGTCGCCGCCCTCGGCGGCGCGGCGATCAGCCCCCTCGCCCAGAAGATGGGTCTGCGCTTCCTCGAGCTCACGGCCGAGCGCGCCGTCGCCACCCTGCCCGTGGCGGGCAACGAGCAGCCCGTCGGGCTGCTGCACGGCGGCGCCCACCTCGTGCTCGCCGAGTCCCTGGGCTCGATGGCCGCGAAGATCCACGCCGGGCCGGACCGCAACGTCGTCGGGGTCGAGATCAGCGCCACGCACCACCGGGCCGTCCGCTCGGGCCTCGTGACCGGCACCGCGACCGCCGTCCACCTGGGCGGCACCCTCGTCACCCATGAGGTGGTGATGACGGACGAGCAGGGCCGGCGGCTCTCGACCGCCCGCATCACCAACCTGGTCCTGGCGCCGCGCCCCTGAGGCGGCACGGCCCGCCCCGGGAGACGGGACGGGCCGGGCCGACGCCGCGTGCGGGCGGTCTCAGACCTCGTCCGGCGCGCGGGGAGCGGGCTCGCCGTGCTCGCGCCCCGGGGTGTCCTCGGCGAGCTCGTCGTAGTGCCCGGGGTTCATGGGCACCCCCGTGAGATAGGCCGAACGGGCCAGGGCCATCGTCGCCACCGACGCCGTCCCGAGCTGCAGGACCACGATCAGCACGACCTTGACCACGTTGGCCACCGAGGGCATGTGGAGCAGGGCCCCGACCACGAGCAGGATCATGCCGACGCCGCCGGCCGTGCCGGTGGCGGAGATCCGCGTGTAGGGGTCCGGGAAGCGCACGAGGCCCAGGGCGGCGCCGAGGAAGACGAGCGCGCCCAGCACGATCATGAGCGAGCCGATGACGTTCATCGCGGTGTCCATGGGATGGCCTCCTCAGCGTCGCCCGCGCGTCAGCGCACGGGCCAGGGACATGCCGGTCAGGAACCCGGTGATCGCGGCGATGAGCACCAGGTCGAACGTGAAGACGTTGGCCGCCCGGACCCCGAACAGCGTGACCATGCCGGTGACGCTGAACGTGAGCAGGTCGCCGGAGACGGCCCGGTCGGCGTCCAGGGGCCCCACGAGGATCCGGTAGGCGGAGACGACGGCGGCGACGAGCAGCAGGGCGATGCCGACGTCGATCCCGATCAGGGACCAGTCGTAGTGCAGATCGGTCAGGCTCACGCGGCCACCCCCGTCCGACGCAGCGCATGGAGCATGCGCCGCTCCATGTCGTGGATGTCCGCGCGCAGGCCGTCCGCGTCGTCGAAGTACAGGCCGTGCACGTAGAGCAGGCGGCGCGCATCCGGATCGCCCGGCTCGTCGTCGACGGCGCCCGCCCGGCGGGTGCCGAGGGTGAGGGTGCCCGGGGTGAGGGTGATGAGCGAGGACAGGACGGTGACCTCCAGGTCCGTGCGGCAGCTGGTGCGCACCCGGGCGATGCCCGAGCGGGCGTCGTCGCCGGGGGTGATCAGGTCGTGCAGGACCGCGCCCGAGGACGTGACGAGGGCCCACAGGTACCAGAGCACGAAGCCGGCCAGGCGCAGCGGCCACGACCACACGCTGGCCGTGCCGTCGCGGAAGTCCTGCGTGCCGTCGTCGTACTGGTGTGCCTGGCTCATCGGCCGATCACCGCCTCCACATACGCATGCGTGTCCGTCAGCCCCTGGGCGGCCGTGTCCGAGACCAGCCACAGGCCCTGCGCGCCCAGGCCGAGCGCGAGGGACAGGGTCGCGGTGAGGACCGCCGGCAGGGCCAGCGAGAACGGGATCCGGGAGCGGGTGAGGTCCTCGTCCCGGCTGAAGACCACGGGCAGCACCCCCGTGGGGGTGTGGACGGCCGCGGGGCCGTCGGGGGTGCCGGCCGGGGCGGCCGCGCCGTCCGCGTGGGCCTCCACGATCGGCAGGGCGGCCGTCTCGAGGCGCTCCCGGTGGTGGCGGGGCATCTCGGGTTCGCCCCAGAACCAGCCGTTCCAGATGCGCAGCAGCGCCCACAGGCTCAGCAGCGACGCGACGAGCACGACGGCCACGACGACGGTCCGGCCCGCCTCCACGCCGGCGACCACGAGCATGAGCTTGCCCGCGAACCCGGAGAACGGCGGGATCCCCACCAGGGAGAGCAGGCCCGCGAAGTACGCGGCGGCGATCAGCGGCTCACGCCGGGCCAGGCCCTGCAGGTCCGCCAGCCGGCCGGAGCCGTACCGGACCTCGACGGCGCCCGTCGCGGTGAACAGGGAGGTCATGACGACCATGTGGTGGATCATGTAGAAGATGCCGGCGGCCAGGCCGAGCTGCGTGGACAGGCCGACGCCGACCAGGATGCCGCCGATGCCGCTGACCATCTGCCACGAGAGGATCGCACGGGTGCTCTGCTCCCCGAGGGAGGCGACCGCGCCGATCACGAGCGTGAGCGAGCACAGGACCAGGATGGCCCACAGGTAGCGTGGCTCGCCGTCGTAGAGCACGGAGTAGATGCGGTAGATCGCGTAGACGCCCACCTTGGTGTGCAGGGCGGAGAAGATCGCGGTGACCGCCGGCGACGTCGAGGGGTACGCCTTGGACAGCCAGCCGTGCAGGGGCACCACGGACGCCTTGATGGACAGGGCGAACAGCACCATGAACCCGGCGACGGCGACCCGTTCGTCCCGTGCCGCCGCGCCGGCCAGCACGGCGAGGTTGACGCTGCCCGTGATGCCGTAGATGAAGCCGACGCCGACCACGAGGATCGTGGAGGTGAACAGGTTCAGCGTGACGTAGAGGCGGGCGCCGTCCACGCGGCGCAGGGGCTCACGCCGGTTGGCGGAGAGGACGAACAGGCCGTAGGACGGCAGCAGCATGACCTCGATGAACACGAAGAGGTTGAACAGGTCCGCCGTCAGCAGGGCGCCGTTCACCCCGGCCGTGAGGACGAGCAGCAGCGGCGCGAAGTAGACGGAGTTCGTCACGCGGGAGCCGTAGGCGAACAGGGCGCCCACCCACGAGAGCCCGGCGGTGAGGGTGAGCATCAGGCCGGTGAACGTGTCGGCGGCGAACGCGATGGCGATGCCGTCCGGCCAGCCGCCCACGCCCCCGGCCACCACGGTGCCGTCCAGGGTCAGCAGGATGAGCCCGGCGCCGCCGAGCGAGCTCAGCCCGAGCAGCGAGAGCAGGACCCGGCGGTGCAGCCCCGGACGCTCCCCCGCGATCACGAGCAGGCCGCCGGCCAGCAGGGGGACGGCCACGAACAGCGGCAGGGCCAGGCCCAGGGCGTCGAGGCTCACCGGCGCTCCTCCCGGTCGTCATGGCGGTGGCTGCCGTGCAGCACGGGCTGGGGCTGCGTGGCGAGGTGGCGCACGGCGGCGCCCAGCTCGGCGCGCGGGAAGCGGGCGTCCGCGGCGGCGAGCTCGTGCGGGTCGGCGTCCTCGGAGGGGTCGGCCACCTGGTCGTCGGACCGGCCCGTCACGGCGAGCACGAGCAGCAGCACGGTGACGGCGAAGGAGATGACGATCGCCGTCAGCACGAACGCCTGGGGCAGCGGGTCGGCCTGCGCGGCCACGTCCCCGTTCCCGATGAACGGCAGGGCGCGCCGGTCGGTGCCGCCGGCGGCGAGGATGGCGAGGTTGCCGGCGTGGCCCAGCAGCACCATGCCGAGGATCACGCGCAGCAGCTCGCGCTTGGAGAACAGGTAGACCGCGCCGAACATCAGCAGGCCCACGGTGATCGCGACGGTCATCGGGTCGCCTCCTCTCGCGTCGTGGCCGCCCTAGGGGCGGCCTTCTCGGGTGCGTCGTCGTCGCCGGGCGCCTCGTGGACCGTGTCCGGGCCCAGGAGGGTGAACGCGGCGACCACGAGGCCGAGCACGCACAGGTACACGCCCATGTCGAAGACCAGGGTGGTGGACAGTCCGTAGCCGAGGACCTTGACCCCGGAGGCGGCCAGGAAGCCCTCGTCCGTGAGGTAGCCGGTCAGACCGGCGGCGGTGCCCAGGGCCACGCCGCTGCCGATGAGCGTGAGGTAGGGCCACCGCAGGCGCCGGTCGCGGTCGGTGTCGGCCGACAGGTACATGAGGGCGTAGCCCGCACCGGCCACGAGGGCCGCGATGAAGCCGCCGCCCGGCTCGTAGTGCCCGCGCAGCAGCAGCAGGGCGGACATCGCGATGATCACGGGCCCGAGACCGCGGCCGAAGGTGCGCGCGTAGACGAGGTTCTCGTGCACGTGCGCGAGCGGGGAGCGCTCGTCGACGATGCTGCGCAGCGCCCGGACGGGGGCGCGGTTCATCAGCAGCGCCGCGACGGTCAGTCCGGTCACGCCGAGCACCGTCATCTCGCCCAGGGTGTCGAGCGCGCGGAAGTCCACGAGGATCACGTTGACGACGTTCACGCCGCCGGCCTGCTCGTAGGTCTCGGTGAGGTAGTAGCGCGCGATCTCGGACATCTCGCGCCGACCGGTGAAGGCCAGGACGCCGACGGTGGAGGCGACGCCGGCGATCGTCGCGGCCACGAGGGCGCCGGCGCGGCGCGGTGCGGGGTCGCGCCGGAAGCGGCGCGGCAGGCGGCGCAGCAGCAGCACCATCACGCACACGGTGAGGACCTCGACGAGCATCTGGGTCAGGGCCACGTCCACGGCGCCGAGGGTGAAGAACCACAGCGTCACGCCGAAGCCGACGGTGCCCACGACCACCATCGCGGCGATGCGGGTGCGGGCGCGCAGGGTCGCGGCGACGCCCACGGCCACGAGGACGACGAGCGCCCAGTCGTGCCAGCGCGCGGTCTGACCGACCACGTCCGGCAGCTCGTCCACGAGCAGGACCCCGACGACCGCGAGGACGCCGAGCATGACGGACGGGATGAGCAGGTGCGCCCGGGGCGCCATGCCGCCGGAGTGCCGCCCGACGACCTCGCCCAGCCGCACCAGGCCGAAGCGGATGTCGTCCACGATGTCCAGGGCCGAGAAGGGCAGGCCCGTGCGCGCGGCGACCCGCTCCACGGGGCGGCGCAGCAGCACCAGGACGAGGCCCGTGGCGATCACGGCGGCGGAGAGGAGCAGCGCCGGGGTCACACCGTGCCACAGGGCCAGGTGCGCGTGCGCCTGCGCGCCTGCCACGGCCTGGGCGGCGGCGGAGACGGGGGCGTCCAGCGCCTGCGGGGCGAGGCCGAGCACGACGCCGGCCACGGCGGCCAGCACGGGCATGGTCCAGAAGGCCGGGCCCGCCTCGTGGACCTCCTCGCCGCGGGCGGACTCCCACGGCTGGGCGGTGCCGGCCGGGCTCGCGCCCCACGTGCCGAGCGCGCCGAGGACCAGACGGCCCGAGTAGGCGACGGTGAAGACGGAGGCCAGCGCGATCGCGCCCGTGACCACCGGGGCGGCCCAGGCCGGGCCCGGGGTGCCGAGGGCGGCGTCGAGCAGACCCTCCTTCGAGACGAAGCCGAGCAGGGGCGGCACGCCGGCCATGGAGACGGCGGCGAGCGTCAGGGCCGTGCCCGTGACCGGCATGCGCACGTGCCTGCCCGCGAGCATGCGCAGGTCCCGGGTGCCGGCCTCGTGGTCCACGATGCCGATCAGCATGAACAGGGCGCTCTTGAACAGGGCGTGCGCGACCGTGTGCACGACCGCGGCCGTCAGCGCCGCCGTCGTGCCGATGCCGATGACGGCGGTCAGCAGGCCGAGCTGGCTCATGGTCGAGTAGGCGAGCAGGCCCTTCAGGTCGTGCTGACGCAGGGCCGTGACCGCGCCGAACAGCGCCGTGATGAGACCGCATGCGATCAGCAGCGTGGACCACACGGCGTGGCCGGCCAGCACGGGGCTGAACACGAGCAGCAGGAACACGCCGGCCTTCACCATCGCCGCGGCGTGCAGGTACGCCGAGACCGGGGAGATGGCCACCATGGAGTCCGGCAGCCACGCCTGGAACGGGAACTGGGCGGACTTGGTGAACGCGGCCACCGCCAGCAGGACGGCGACCGTGGTGGTGAAGCCCGCCTCGGACCACACGTCCGAGGCCAACACCCCGGACAGCGAGGCAGTGCCGGTCCGCACGGCCATGAGGGCGACGGCGGCCAGCAGCGGCCGGAAGAACAGGGCCTCGTGCAGCCCGCGCACGCTGCGCTTGGCCTCGCGCCAGCGGGTCAGCAGCTCCTCGGCGGCCGGTTGCAGCAGACGCCCCTCGCTGTTGAGCTGAAGCCTTGGGTGCACCCGGTCGAACAGGGGCGTGGCGAGCTGGCGCTCCAGCTCCTCGCGTAGATCGGTCAGGCGCGCCAGGTTCTCGTGGGTGCGACGGATACGATTCTCGGTTTCGCGCCGGCGCTCCTTGTACTTGGAGATGCCGGCGGCTTCCTCGATGAAATTCCGCAGATCCTCGGGTTTGGCCTCGATCAGCTTGGAAATCATGCCCTGCTCGATGATCGA
>ERZ1023183.214-NODE-214-length-18233-cov-10.043294_pt1 | contig 18233 bp, 18 predicted proteins | sample MGYA00521095_ERZ1023183 | MGnify/ENA primary metagenome ERZ1023183 (study PRJEB32759, sample SAMN07749889) | skin metagenome | biome: transportation; feature: city; material: polyester macromolecule | host: Homo sapiens | place: Hong Kong:TW line | collected... | reverse complement strand
AAAAAGCATCTGATGTGGATCGTGACGGTGCTGCTGGTACTGATCGCGCCCTTTTTCCTTTACGTTTTTGCGCCGCTGCTGAAAACCAATATCTGGCTCGGGGCGCTGAGCGGCGGGGCCTACATCGGCTTTGTGTTCTCCGCCGGCGCCGGGGCGATGGAAGCCTATATCGAACGCGTGAGCCGCAACAGCGGGTTTGAGTACGGCAAAGCGCGGACTTTTGGCTGCCTCGGCTGGGCGCTGTGCGCCACCACGGCGGGGATGCTGTTCAGCGTTAACCCCGAGTGGGTGTTCTGGATGGGGTCGGCCGCCGCGCCCAGCCTCGACATGGGTCTGCCGTGGAGCGAGTTCACGGCGGTCGAGGACGCGCTCGCCGAGTTCGACGAGTGGATCGACGGCCATCTCGCCCACCTGCGTGCCCACCCGGACGACACGCTCATGTCCCAGCTGCTCCGGGCGAGCGACGAGGAGGGCATCCTCGACGAGCGCGAGCTGAGGGCCACCGCGGGCCTCGTCCTCGCGGCGGGGTTCGAGACGACCGTCAACCTCCTGGGCAACGGCATCGCGCTCCTACACGACCACCCCGACCAGCTCGCCGTCCTGCGCGAGCGCCCGGACCTGTGGCCCAACGCCGTCGAGGAGGTCCTGCGCGTCGACCCGCCCGTGCACCTCACCGGCCGCACCGTCACGCGGGACACGCAGGTCGCGGGCGTGGCGCTCACCGAGAACTCGATGCTCACGGCGATGATCGGGGCGGCCAACCGCGACCCCGACGTCTTCACGGACCCCGAGCGGTTCGACGTCGCCCGCCCGAACGCCCGCGACCATCTCGCGTTCTCCGCGGGCCGGCACCACTGCCTCGGCGCGGCCCTCGCGCGGCTCGAGGGGGAGATCGGACTCCGGGCGATCCACGAACGCTTCCCGGACCTTGCCCTCCTGCCCGGTCGCGTCCGCCGGACGACGCGCGTCCTCCGGGGCCACGAGCACCTGCCCGCGCGGCTCGGTCAGTCGACGAGCCGCGTGAGCGCCAGCCGGGCCAGCGGCAGGTAGGGCGCGACGAGCACGCGAGGGGCGTGGATGACGACCCGCGCCCGGCAGCCGTGCTCGACCTCCTCGAGGGTGTGGTCCAGCCGCACCGACAGCGGACCGACCCCGACCCGCCACGACCAGTCCGGCGCCGCGACCTCGAGCACGGTGAACGGCACCCGCAGCCCGAGCACGGCACGGACGACGCCGCGCGCACCGACCTCGAGCCGCTCCGGCGCGTAGCGGACGGACACGATCTGCGGCGCCCAGTCCGACCACCGGCGCGGGTCGGCGTACCGGGCCCACGCCTCGTCGACGGTCGCCGGTCCGGTCGCACTCACGCTGGCCACGCGCTCATCGTGCCCGACCGCCTGCACGTACCCCCTCGCCCGCTCGGCTACCCGTCGGTAAGGTCACTGCCGTGCGGACCGACACGCGAGCCCGACGGACCACCCGGTGGGTCACCGAGCACGCCCTCCCCATGACGTACCTCCGGGTCGCGGCCCTCGGCGGCGACCTGCAGGCCCAGGTCGTCACGGCCTCGGCGGCCGGCGACCACGAGCGGCTCGAGGCCCTCCTCGCCCGCGCCCGCGACCACGGCGCCCTCGTCCCCGGCCGGTTCGCCGCGCTCGCGACCCGGCACGCGTCGGTCAAGGAGATCCTCACCTCGCCCGACGTCCGCGTCGGCTTCCCCGGCCCCGACGGCGGCACGGCCGAGCGGGTCGCCCGCTGGTCCGGCGCCGCGCACCTCCACCCGCTCAAGCCCCCGTCGCTGCTGGCCGTCGAGCCGCCGGACCACACGCGGTACCGCAAGCTCCTCACCCGCGTCTTCACCGTCCGCGCGGTCGAGGCGCTCCGCCCCCGGGTCGAGGGCATCGCCGCCGGTCTCCTCGACGAGCTCGAGGCCCGCGCCGCTGCCGACCCGGACGTCGTCGTCGACCTCGTCGAGGACTACTGCGCCCGCCTGCCGGTCATCGTCATCGCCGAGATCCTCGGCGTCCCGCCGGAGCAGCACGCGAAGGTCCTCCGGATGGGCTCGGCCGCCGCCCCGAGCCTCGACCTCGGCCTGCCGTGGCGGGAGTTCGCCGAGGTCGAGGACTCCCTCGCCGAGTTCGACGAGTGGATCGAGGGGCACCTGGCCCACCTGCGGGCCCACCCCGACGACACGCTCATGTCCCGGCTGCTGCGGGCGAGTGACGAGGAGGGGATCCTCGACCACACCGAGCTCAAGGGCACCGCCGGGCTCGTCCTCGCCGCCGGCTTCGAGACGACCGTCAACCTCCTCGGCAACGGCATCGCCCTGCTCCACGACCACCCGCAGCAGCAGGCCGCCCTCGACGCGGACCCGACCCTGTGGCCCAACGCCGTCGAGGAGGTCCTCCGGCTCGACCCGCCCGTGTACCTCACCGGCCGGACATCGACGAAGGACACGACGATCGCCGGCGTCCCGATCGCCGAGCGGACGATGCTCACCGCGATGATCGGTGCCGCCAACCTCGACCCCGACGTATTCGACGATCCTGAGCGGTTCGACGTCGCGCGCCCGAACGCCCGGGAGCACCTGGCGTTCTCCGCCGGTCGGCACCACTGCCTCGGCGCCGCGCTCGCCCGGCTCGAGGGCGAGGTCGGGCTCCGCGCCATCCACGAGCGCTTCCCCCGCCTGGCGCTCCTGCCCGACCGGGTCCGCCGGACGACGCGTGTCCTGCGCGGTCACGAGCACCTCCCCGCCCGGCTCGGCAGCCCCGCGCGCTGACGAGCGCATCAGCCCCCGGGGTGGGGCGTGACCGGGGTCACCTCCCGTAGGGTCGAGCGCATGGAGCATCGATACCTCGGCGACAGCGGCCTGAAGATCAGCGAGATCGCGTACGGCAACTGGCTCACCCACGGCAGCCAGGTCGAGAAGGACGCGGCCCACGCGTGCGTGCGCGCCGCCCTCGACGCCGGCATCTCGACCTTCGACACCGCCGACGTCTACGCGAACACCGCCGCCGAGTCCGTCCTCGGTGAGGCGCTCGAGGGTGAGCGGCGCGAGTCGCTCGAGATTTTCACGAAGGTCTACTGGCCCACCGGTCCGAAGGCACACAACGACTGCGGCCTGTCCCGCAAGCACATCCGCGAGTCGATCGACGGCTCGTTGCGACGCCTGCGAACCGACTACGTCGATCTCTACCAGGCCCACCGCTTCGACACGGAGACCCCGCTCGAGGAGACGATGGAGGCCTTCGCCGACGTCGTGCGTGCGGGCAAGGCGCTGTACATCGGCGTGAGCGAGTGGACCGCCGAGCAGATCCGCGACGGCCACGAGCTCGCGCAGCAGATGGGCGTCAGGCTCATCTCCTCGCAGCCGCAGTACTCGATGCTCTGGCGCGTCATCGAGGGCGAGGTCGTCCCGACGTGCGAGGAGCTCGGGCTGTCCCAGATCGTGTGGAGCCCGATCGCCCAGGGCGTCCTCACCGGCAAGTACGCGCCGGGCGAGCAGCCGGGGTCCGACACCCGCGCCGGGCACGACGAGGCGGGGCAGTCGATGAAGCACCTCATGACCGACGAGGTCCTCACCGCGGTGCAGGGGCTGAAGCCGATCGCCGACGACCTCGGCCTGTCGATGGCGCAGCTGGCCGTCGCATGGGTGCTCCAGAACGACAACGTCGCCGCGGCGATCATCGGAGCCTCCCGGCCCGAGCAGGTCGCGGAGAACGTCAAGGCCACGGGCGTCCGGCTCGAGGCCGACGTCCTGCGGCGGATCGACGAGGCCCTGGGCGACGTCGTCGTCCGGGACCCGGCGATGACCGCCCGCAACGCCCCGACCGAGCGCCCCTGCTGAGGGGCCCCCTCCGCGCTCCGACGGGGTCGCCTCGGTGGCGTCGCCTCGGTGGCGTCCCGAGGGGCCGTGCTGAGGGGCCGTCAGGAGCGGCGCAGGTGCGGGGCCACAAGCGGGGCGAAGCCGTCGCGGTGCCCGGCGGCCGAGGGGTGGTACAGCTCGGTCCACTCCGACGTGAGGCCGTTGACCCACGGCGTCCGCGAGCACACCCCGTGGCCGCGGAAGCGCGACGCGGTCGGGACGTACGTGACGCCCGCAGCCTTCGCGCGCCGCTCGATGACCCGGTCGACGGTGGCGATGGTCCGGTCGAGGGACGTCGCCTCACGTGCCGACACCCCCTGCGCGGCGGCGCACGCCCGACCGTCGGAGAACGGCTGCGGGTAGTCGATCGCGACGATCCGGGCCCGGGGCGCCCGCCGGGCGACGGCGGCGTACGTCGCCGACAGCGCGGGTCCGATGGTTCCCGGGGCGCTCGAGCGCATCGTCGCGAGCCGGTCCAGGCAGGCCTTCTCCTGGTCCTCGGACAGGCACAGCGGGACGGCTCCGAAGAAGCCCGCGTCGTTCCCGCCGACGCTGATCGTGACCACGTCCGCGTCGCGGGGGACCTGCGGCACCTGCCGGTCGAGGACGTCGTCGGTCGTCGCGCCTGCGCACGCGAGGAAGGTGAGGTCGACCGCGCGGTCCCGGGCGGCGAGCAGCTCGGGATAGGCCCGCGTGCCGCGCATGCACGGCCCGTCGACGTCGTACCGTCCCGTCCCAGTACCCGAGGCGTAGCTGTCGCCGAGCGCGGCCCACACGACGCGATCCCCGCGGGCGCTCGTGGGCCGGGACGGGGACGCGCTCGCGGTGGTGGTCGAGGTGGACGCCGTCGCGGTTGACGACGTCGGGGGTGCGGACTCGCGCTCGGGCTCGGTGGACCCGCCGCACGCGGAGAGCGCGAGGACCGGCAGGACCGCGGCCGCGACGAGGGCACGGGACGGGCGTCTCACCCGAAGAGTCTCCCATCACCCTCTGGCAGAGTGCTCGGCGTGACGATGCCGCCGAACGCGCCGCCCCCGACCGGCCCGCCGGTCATCCCGGCCGGTACGCCCCCGTACGCGACCCCGTACGCGCCGCCGGCGCGGCGGTCCGACCGGGCCCGACCGACCACCCCGCTGGAGTACGAGCACGCCCTGCGCGGTCCCCTCCACCACTGGGTCAAGGCGCTCGTGTCGCCGATGGTGCTCATCGGCCTCTTCCTCGTCCTCATGGTCGTCTTCCTCGTCGTCTTCCTCCTCGCGGCCCTGGCCTCCGGCGTCTCCCCGAGCGACGAGGCGGCGTGGAACGCGTGGGGCGAGGACCAGTCCAACCCGGTCGTCTTCGCCCTGTCGAACCTCCTGCTCGCGGGGCTCATCCCGGTCGTCATGCTCACGACGTGGATCGTCTCCGGGCAGCGGCCGGGCATCGTCAGCTCGGTCGCCGGCCGGTTCCGGTGGCGGTGGGCCGCGGTCTGCGCGCTCGTCGCGGCGCTCGTGTGGGGCGTCGTGCTCGGGCTCGGCGCGGCCTTCCCGCAGCTCCTGGGCGGCGACGAGGGCGGCTCGAGCGAGCGGCCCTCGACGTGGCTGTGGCTCATCGGCCTGACGCTCCTCACCACCCCGCTCCAGGCAGCCGGCGAGGAGTACCTCTTCCGCGGGTGGGTCATGCAGTGGGTCGGCTCGTTCGTCCCCTCGCGGATCGCCGCCGTCGCCCTGTCGTGCCTGGTGTCCGCCGCGGCGTTCGCCTCGGCGCACGGCTCGTTCCACGTGTGGATCCTCCTGGACCTCGCGGTCTTCGCCGTCGCGGCGGTCCTGCTCACGTGGCGCACCGGGGGGCTCGAGGCCGCGTGCGCCCTGCACGCCGTGAACAACATCGCGATCCTCGCCACGGTCGCGATCGTCGGCGGCTTCGACGAGGCGTTCGTCCAGTCGGACACGACCGGCTCGCCCGTCGGTGTCCTCACCACGGCCATCCCGCTCGCCGTCATGGGGACCGCCATCTGGGTCCTCGCCGGACGGCTCGGCATCGACCGCCGCACCACCCCGCAGGAGGCCCGCCCGTGACCCCCACCGACCACCGCACCGAGCCAGCCGGCGAGGCGGCCGACACCGACCGCCGGACGTACATCCTCGTCGACGGCGAGAACATCGATGCCACGCTCGGCACCTCGATCCTCGGTCACCGACCGCAACCGGAGGAGCGTCCCCGCTGGGACCGCGTCCTGTCGTTCGCGCGCCGGGAGTTCGAGCAGGACGTCAAGGGCCTGTTCTTCCTCCAGACGAACCACGAGATGCCGATGGCGTTCGTCCAGGCGCTGCTGGCGCTCGACTACACGCCCGTGCCGCTGTCGGGGAGCTCGCAGCAGAAGGTCGTCGACATCGCCATCCAGAAGATGATGGTCGAGCTCGTTCAGCACGAGGCCGACGTCCTGCTCGTGAGCAACGACGGCGACTTCCTCCCGCAGGTGCGCGAGCTGCTCGCGGACGAGGAACGCCGCGTCGGGGTCATCGGGTTCACCGAGTTCGCCAACGGCGGCTTCGGCTCCCTGCGCGACGAGGGCCTGGAGATCTTCGACCTCGAGCACGACGTGCGGGCCTTCAACGTGACGCTGCCCCGGGTGCGGATCATCCCCATCGACGAGTTCGACCCGACCGCCTTCCTGTGAGCAGGCTGCAGCGCTTCCACGGCTTCATCGCCGGTGCGGGAACGACGAGCGGCGTGCGCGTCGTCGTCGGCCACTGGGTCACGACCCCGTTCGGGTCGTTCTCCGACGTCATGCTCGAGGAACCGAGCGGGCACCGGGTGCTCCTCGCTCCGACCGAGCAGGTCGCCGACTTCATCGCGGGGACGTACACCTTCGACGAGGTGCGGATCGTCCCCGTGAGCGTCGAGCGCACCCGGGACGGGCTGCCGGCGAGCGGGCGCAACCCGGCGCGGGAGCGGTGGGCGGTGCGGGCGGGGGATGAGCCCTCCGCCGGCCTCGACGTGCGGCTCGACCTCGGTGGGCGGACGTCCCTGGGGTGGCTGCACGCCCTCGTCCCGGACGCGCTCCCGTCCGCCCCGGCGTACTGCGTCGCGATCGACCCGATCGCCCGCGTCGTCGTCCCGGGGGTGCGGACCGCGGGGACCGCTCGTGCTGGACGCCGCGAGTACTACGGCGCCGTCGACCAGCACGCGGTCGTCGGGGCCGCCGGGACGTGGGAGGGCACCGACCTCGGCTCCCTCGCCGCCGTCGACCCGCCCGTGCGCTTCGGCTTCGGCTCGACCCCGAAGCACCCGGCGGTCACCCGGATCACGACGACGATCCGCGACCTCTGAGGGCTGCGCTCCCGCGGGCTGCGCTCCCGCCCACCGAAGCGACCCCCGCACGGGGCACTGGACTCCTGCGGCATTCGCGCGCAGCGAATCGACTCGTGGTCACCGGATCCGGTGACCACGAGTCGATTCGTCAGGCGCGAAGGGTACGAGCCGGGTGTCGGCCTCGACGACTCGCGCCGGGGCCCGTCGCTCAGGGCTGGGTGGGGCGCTCGGCCAGCAGCGCCAGGCGCAGCAGCGTCTCCCGGTTGCGGGGGAAGATCGCGGCCTGACGACCGGGCTTGGGCATCGCCTTCGCCGGGCCGCTGTCCGCGTCCTCGCGCATCTCGAGCTGCGTGCCCTCGTCGGTCGGGGTGAGGACGATCTCGACCTTCGCACGCCCGACCGGCCACGCCTTCGCGTGGAGGACGATCCGGCGACCGGTCTCGACCTCGAGGACCTCGGTCTCGTCGTCGAGGAGGGTCGGCCAGGTGCCGACGGAGTGGTGGATCTTCGCGCCGACGTTGGGCCACGCGGCCTCGACGGCGCGGATCCGGGAGGCACCGACGACCCACGAGGCGTAGGTGAACCCGTCGGCGATGACGTCCCACACCTCCTGCGCGCTCGCGGTGGTCGTGCGGCGGACGGTGAGTGCCTTCATGACTGCTCCTGAGGTAGGTCCGGGTACGGAACCGGCGCGTCAGCGAGAGGCGCACGGGTCCGGGAAAAAGGCGCGGGGCCCCGGCACGCGTCGCGCCGGGGCCCCGTGACCGGGTGTGGTGCTCAGCCGTCGTTGCGGACGGCCTCGACCGAGCCCTCGGCGTCCTCGCGGACGGTCTCGGCCGACTGCTGCGCGGAGGACTTGACGGTCTCCGCCGACTCCTGCGCGCTCTCCTTGACCTGCTGCGCCTGGTCCATGCCCTCGGAGCGCACGTTCTCGACGGCACCCTGAGCGGTCTCCTTGACCTGGGCGAACGCCTGCTGCGCCGGCTCCTGCAGGTTGCCCGCGACCTCCTGGGCCTTCTCCTGCACGGCCGACTTCGCGTCCTCCATCATCGGCTGGGCACGGTCGAGGCCCTCGCGGACGGCGGCCCGCTCGCGGTTGCTCGCCGGGAGCAGCGAGCCGGCGAGCCAACCGGCGCCGAGGGCGATGAGGCCGACGGCGAGCGGGTTGCCCTCCGCCTTCTGCTTCGCGGCGACACCGGCCTGCTGGGCCTGGTCACCGAGGTTCGAGGCGGCGTCCGAGACGCGGTCGGTGACGCCCGGGCCGTCGGAGGAGCCGAAGCTCGGGGCGGACGGGACGGTGCCCATGACCTTGTCCTTGAGGTCGGCCGCCTTGCCGGTGACCTTGTCCACCTGGCGACGGGCGACGTTGCCGGGCTGGACGGCCTCGCCGAGCGCGTCGACGTTGCGGCTCAGGTCGTTGCGGGTGCGGTCGATCTCGGCGCGGATCTCGTCGGGGTTCTGGCTCATGTCAGTTCTCGTTTCCCTTGAGCGCGGCGGGGACCTTCTGGACGGTCTCCTGCGTGCGCGGCATTCCCTGGACGTTCTTGAGGCTGCTCTTGCCGATGAGGGCGAGCACGGCGGCGACGACGGCCCACAGCACGGTGACCACGAGCGCGGCCCAGATGTAGGAGTCGAAGAGCTCGGCGAGGAGGAACATCACGAAGAGCGAGCCGAAGATGAGCATGAGGTGGGCGGCGACGCCCGCGCCGGCGAACATCCCGGCACCCTTGCCCGCCTCCTTGGCCGACTCCTGAAGCTCGGCCTTGGCCAGCTGGACCTCCTGACGCACGAGCGTCGAGAAGTCACGGGTGATGTCCGAGACGAGGGCGCCGATCGAGGAGACCTCGCCCTTCTCGTACGTGTCGTGGGCGCCGTGCAGGGGCTCGGCCGGCGGGACGTGCGTCCCACCGGTCGGGCCACCGACGCCGTGGGCGCCCGCGGAGGAGGTGGGGGGAACCGTCATCGGCCGATCCCGTCGGTCGAACCGCCGGCCGGCGGGGCGAACGGGTCCTGACCCGGCTGGGCGTACGGGTCGGCGACCGGACGGGCCTCCGGCCGGTACGGGTCGCTGGGCTGGGGGGCCGGCGCGTAGGGGTCGGCGTAGGCCTGGGGTGCCGTGCGGACCTCGGTGGCGTACGGCGTCTCCGGGTAGGTGACGGCCGGCTGCGCGACCGGCTGGCGGGCGACGTCGACGCCGTCCGACTCCTCGCGCTTCTCGGCGACGATGCTGCTCGTGATCCGGCCACCGACGAGGCCGAGGAGCGCCGCGGCGGCGATGAAGGTGCCGGGCTTGCGGCGGGCGAAGTTCTTCACGTCCTCGAGGAGGTCGGCCGGCTCGCGGCCCTCCATCCACTCGGCTGCCTGGGCGACGCGCGCCTGGGCCTGGCTGACGACCTCGGCGGCGATGCCGCTCGGCGCGCCGTTCCCCTCGGCCATCGAGGTGAGCTCGTCGGCGAAGCCGCGCAGGCCGCTGGCGGCGCGACCGGTCTGCTCCGAGGCGTGGCCCCCGAGCTCCTCGCGCACCGTGGCGACGAGCGTGGCGATCTGGTCCTTGGCCTCGGCGGCGACCTGCTGGCCCTCGGCCTTGGCGGTCTCGACGACCTTGGCGCCGGACTCCTTCGCGTCGGCCGCGACCGAGGTCGCCTCGGCCTTCACGTCCTGCGCGGTGGACGCGGCCTCGTCCTTGACGGTGCCGGCCGTGGCCTTCGCCTCGTCCTTGGCCTGCTGGGTCGTGCTGCGGTCGCTCGTGTCGAGCGGGTCGGTGCCGTACGCACCGGTCGGGTACGTGCTGCCCGGCGTGGTCTCGGGGGCGCCGAGCGGGCGGGCGCTCGGCTCACCCGTGGCGGGGTCGAAGGTTCCTTCGGACATCGGTGACGACCTTTCTGTCGTCCCCACCCGCCGCCGACCGAGGGCCGACCTCGGGGAGGGAGGTCATTGGACATCTCGACCATACTTTGTTCAACGTTTGTCCGCCACCTCCGTCGGGGTGGGGCTTCCCGCCTCGAGCTGCGTCGATGCGCGGCTCGGGATCGGCCGGTCCGCGCCGGGCCTCAGAGCTTGGGGAAGAAGTGCTGCTCGCCGTCGTCGACGAGGTCGGCGGCAGGGCCGACGATCAGCGGGTCCGGGGTGCCGACGACGTCCTCGTCCCGGTTGGGGTAGGGCACATGGGTGAGCACCCACCGCATCGCCTCGAGCCGGGCGCGCTTCTTGTCGTTCGACTTCACGACGGTCCACGGGGCGTCACCGGTGTCGGTGTAGAAGAACATCGCCTCCTTCGCCTTCGTGTACTCGTCCCACTTGTCGAGGCTGGCGAGGTCGGTGGGGGAGAGCTTCCACTGCCGGACCGGGTCGTCCTGGCGGGCGGCGAAGCGGTGCAGCTGCTCGGCGTGCCCGACGGAGAACCACAGCTTGAACAGCCGGATGCCGGAGCGGACGAGCATCCGCTCGAAGTCGGGGCAGCTGCGCATGAACTCGAGGTACTCCTGGCTCGAGCAGAACCCCATGACCCGCTCGACGCCCGCACGGTTGTACCAGGAACGGTCCATGAAGACGATCTCCCCGGCCGCCGGCAGGTGCTCGACGTAGCGCTGGAAGTACCACTGCGAGCGCTCACGCTCGGTCGGCGTCCCGAGGGCGACGACCCGGGCGCCGCGGGGGTTGAGGTGCTCGGTGAACCGCTTGATCGAGCCGCCCTTCCCGGCGGCGTCACGGCCCTCGAAGATGATGACGATCCGCTCGCCCGTCGCCTTGACGTGGTTCTGCAGCTTGAGGAGCTCGATCTGGAGGCGGCGCTTCTCCTTCTCGTAGGCCGCACGGGGGAGCTTCGTGTCGTACGGGTATCCCTGCCGCCACGCGTCGGCGTCCTGGCGGGGTCGGCGTGAGGGCTCGTCGTCGCCGTCCTCGCGCGACTCCTCCATGAGGTCGTCGAGGGCCTCGGCGTGGTCGTGGTCGTCGTCGGGGGTGGGGTGGGCCCGGTCCGGTCCGCTCGCCATGGGGTCATTCAACACGGGCCCGGTCCCTCAGCGCCGGGCGGCTGTGGTCAGCAGACCAGCGGACCACAGCTCGGCGACGGCCGCCGCCACGAGCGCGTCGGCATCGGGGTGGTTCCCGAGGTCGGTGCGGATCTCGGTGGCGAGCGCGCAGCGGTCCATCGGGTCGCCGAGGAGGAACCACGCGAGCGCCGCGAGGCCGTGCAGGTGGACGACGCGGTCCTGCTGGAGGACGAGCGCCTGGCCGTCGGCGGTGAGGGCGTCGACGTACGGCGCCCGGGTGACGGGGACCTCCGGCGGGGGCACCGGGCCAGGGTCAGGATCGACGGTGCGGACCGGTCCCGGCGCCGCGTCGACGTCCGTCGAGAGCCCCTCGTCCTGGCTGCCGACCGGCGGCACGTGCTCCCACGGCCGGGCGTCCGGCGGGGGCGCACCGGCGGTCCTCAGGTGGGCGCGAAGCAGCTCGACGCACTCGGCGATGTCGCGGTACTCGAGCCGGTGCGGGCCCGGCCCGGTCGTGACGACCTCGGCCAGCCGCCGCAGCGAGTGGTGCGTCACCCGTGCCCCGGAGGACTCGGGGATCACCGCGGCGACGGCCTCGAGCACGCCGAGGGGGACGAGCCGGGGCCGCTCGATGCTCGGGTCGCGGCGCAGGACGACGAGCGCCCCCAGGCGCGGCGCGGCGGGCGTCGGGCCGAGGCCGAGCTCGTCGGGGGAGTGCTCGTCCTTGTCGAACGGCCGCTGCGGGTCGCGCACGACCGACAACGGCTTCGGGTAGGGCACCGCCGTGCCGTCGTCGGTGAGGCAGACCGTCTCGTCCGTGACGTAGCCGAACGACCGGCCCAGGACCCGGCAGGCCGTCGTCTTGCCCGTCCCCGTGGGGGCGACGAGCGCGAGGAAGCGATCGGTCGCCTCGTCGTGCAGCCCCGCCGCGTGGAGGAGGACGTGCCGCCCCGCCACGGCACGCAGAGCGGTGAGCGTCACGGTCCGGGACAGCTCGTACGGGAGGTCCTCGACCCGGGCGTACTCGACCACCGTCGCGCCGTCCTGCGTCACCTGGCCGCGGGCCGTGACCTCCGTCGGGGGGACGTAGCGCACGGTGATCGTCTCGGCGTCCTGCGGGGGCCGGGGATCGGCGCACCGCGCCCACAGCCTCGCGATCTCGGCGGGCACCTCCGGCGGCGTCTGCGACAGATCGATGCGGATCGCGTGCCCGAAGGCCCGGATCGGCACGTCGCTGCGGCTCATGGCCGCATTCTCCCACCGCCCCGACCGGTACCGGATCGCTAGCCTTCCCTCCATGACTGCCCTCGACGAGCTGATGGCGACCGGGACCGGGGTGATCGACACCCTCGATGATCTCCAGGGGTGGTTGTCCGAGGTCGCCCATGCGGTCAAGGCAGCCACCCCCGGCTGCGAGGAGGTCGGCGTCACCGTCATCGCCGGCCACCTCCCGCGCACCGCGGCGTTCACCACGACCCGCACCCTGACGATCGACGCCCTGCAGTACGGCCTCGACCAGGGCCCGTGCCTCGAGGCCCATCGGATGCGCACGCCGGTCGTGACGACCCTCGACGAGGGCGCGGACCGGTGGCCCGAGTTCGCCCGCGCCGCGCGCGAGGAGCACATGCGAGCGGTCGCGGCGTTCCCGCTGACCAGCGGCCAGGTGTCGGTCGGGGCGCTCAACATGTATGCGCGTGAGCCGATCACGCTCGACGACGAGGAGCGCAGGTGCCTGGCGGCGCTCGCCAGCCGTGTCGGTGACGCCGTCTCGGCGACCTATGCCCTCATCGACGCGCGCGAGCTCGTCGGCCAGCTCGAGACGGCGATGGCCTCGCGCGCGACGATCGAGCAGGCGAAGGGCGTGATCATGGGTCGGCACGGCATCGACGAGGACGCGGCGTTCGAGCTGCTGCGGATCCAGTCCCAGCGGACGAACACGAAGGTCAGCGCGCTCGCGGCGTCGATCGTCGACGAGGCCCGGTCTGCGTCCGGCGCCGTCCATCGCGGGCGTCGACCCGGGGCGGCTGGCGATCGGTAGGGTCGCGCCATGGCTGCCCGCCCCCACGTCGCCTCGCTCCTCGAGGACGCCTGGCACCGTCGGCTCGCGTCGACGATGACCCGGCGAGGGTGGGGCACCCGCGTGCTCGCCTACACCGGTTACGGCTCGACCGAGCGCGTCCGCATCCTCGGGCGCGTGCTCATGTCCCGCCGCCCCTACCGCCGCATGGCGACCCACTCCGGGGCGAGCTGGATCGAGCTGCGCAACGCCGACCGCATGCGCCGCGGCTGGCGGGCGTTCTTCACCGCGCCCGCGATGGGTGAGGAGGTGACGATCACCCTGGGCGGGGCGAGCATCGTCGCGCGGGCCGACCGGAGCGGGATCATCGACGTCGAGCTCGAGGGGCACGGCCTGCCGCCGGGCCTGCACACCGCGCGCCTGACGTCTCCGCGGGCCGCGGACGCCGAGGCCGAGATCCACGTCGTCGACCCGGCCGAGACGTTCGGGCTCGTCAGCGACATCGACGACACGGTCATCGCGACCGCGCTGCCGCGACCCCTCATCGCCGCGTGGAACACCTTCATCAAGGCCGAGGGCACCCGCCGCCCCGTGCCCGGGATGGCGACGATGTACCGCGAGCTGCTGCGCGACCATCCCGGCGCGCCGATCGTCTACGTCTCGACGGGGGCGTGGAACACCGTGCCGCTGCTGACCCGCTTCCTGCGCCGCAACGGCTACCCGCTCGGGCCGCTGCTCATGACCGACTGGGGCCCGACGAACACCGGGTGGTTCCGCTCGGGCCAGGCCCACAAGGAGGCCTGCCTCGAGCGCCTGGCCCGGGAGCTGCCCGAGATCGACTGGATCCTCGTCGGCGACGACGGCCAGCACGACCCGTCGATCTACGCGGAGTTCACCGAGACCCACCCCGACCACGTCCGGGCCGTGTGCATCCGGATGCTCTCGCCGGCCGAGCAGATCCTGTCCCACTTCGCCTTCGGTGCGAACGAGGACATCCGTCGCCACCACACCCGGGACATCCCCCTGTGCAAGGGCAGCGACGGGTACGCCCTGCTGTCCCTCATGCGCCGCGTCATCGGGACGACGAAGCCGCCGGACCCGGTCCTGCGGTCGTCGTGGTGAGGCGGCCGCTGTGCCGACGGCGATGACGGGTATTGCCGATGCCTGAGCTGCCGGAGGTCCAGGGGCTCGTCGACTTCCTGCGCGGGCGGCTCGTCGACGACGCGGTCGCGGCTGTCGAGCTCGCCTCGTTCACGGTGCTCAAGACGTTCGACCCGCCGCCGCAGGAGCTGCACGGTGCGATCGTCACCGACGTCGCCCGGCACGGGAAGTGGATCGACGTCGACGCCGACGGCACCCACCTCGTGATGCACCTGGCGCGGGCGGGGTGGATCCGCTGGTACGACGCGGTGCCGGCGACGGTGGCCCGTCCGGGCAAGGGGCCGATCGCGCTGCGGGTGCGGATGGCCTCCGGTGCCGGGTTCGACCTCACGGAGGCGGGGACGAAGAAGTCGGTCGCGGCGTACGTCGTGCGGGACGTGTCTTCGGTCGAGGCGATCGCGACCCTGGGGCCCGACCCGCTGGCCGACGACTTCGACCGGGACGCGTTCGCGGCGCTGCTGTCCGGGCGGCGGATGCAGATCAAGGGGCTGCTGCGGGACCAGTCGGTGCTCGCCGGGGTCGGCAACGCCTACAGCGACGAGGTGCTCCACGTCGCCAGGCTCAGCCCGTTCGCGATCGCGGGGTCGCTGTCGGAGGACGACGTGACGCGGCTGTACGAGGCGCTGCGCTCGACGCTTCGCGACGCGGCGGCGGCGGCGTCGGGCAGGCCGGCGGCCGAGCTCAAGGACGCCAAGCGAGCGGGGATGCGGGTGCACGGGCGCACCGGCGAGGCGTGCCCGGAGTGCGGGGACGACGTGCGCGAGGTCTCCTTCGCCGACCGCTCGCTCCAGTACTGCGCCACCTGCCAGACCGGCGGCACACCCCTGGCAGACCGCCGCACGAGCAAGTTCCTCAAGTAGAGCTCCCCGCCCCGTCACCCCCCGGACCCGCCCCCCCGGACCCGTCCCTCCCTTCTCCCTCGCAATTGCGCGCGCAATTGCCATCTGCGCGCCGAATATCGCGCGCGGATGCACCATTCGGCGCGCAGATCGTGCAGGGGGTGGTGATCGGCGCCCCGGGACCCGCGAGGATGGGGGCATGAGCGAGCTCCCCCAGACCACCCCGTCCGACCTGCCCGACGAGGCCGTCCTGCTCGACGTTCGTGAGCAGCACGAGTGGGACGCCGGCCACGCGCCGAACGCCGTCCACGTGCCACTGGCCGACGTCCCCACGCGCCTGGCCGACCTGCCGGCGACGGACGGCCCCCTGCCGGTGATCTGCAAGGCCGGTGGCCGCTCGGCCCGCGCCGCGGCCTGGCTGGCCGGGCAGGGCCACGAGGTGATCAACGTGGACGGCGGCATGCAGGCCTGGGAGGCTGCGGGCAAGCCCGTCGTCACCAACGACGGGACCCCGGGCCGCACGGTCTGACGCGCGGCCCGGGGCCCGAGGTCCTGCTCGACCCTCAGTCGGGCCGGATCACGGCGTGAGGACGACCTTGATGCAGCCGTCCTCCTTCTTCTGGAAGGTCTCGTAGGCGTCCGGTGCGTCCTCGAGCGGGACCCGGTGCGTCGCGAGGTTCTCCAGGTCGAGGACGTCCTCGGCCCCGGACACCAGCTCGAGCAGCTCGTCCGTCCAGCGCTTCACGTGGCACTGGCCCATCCGCATCTCGAGCCCCTTGTCGAACATCTCCATCAGCGGCATCGGGTCGGCCATCCCGCCGTAGACGCCGCTGAGCGAGACCGTGCCGCCACGTCGCGTCGCGGAGATCGCCGTGTGGAGCGCGTCGAGCCGGTCGATGCCCGCCTTCTCGATCGCCGTGCGGGCCAGGGGCCCGGGCAGGCTGCCGGCGGCGGTGATGACCTTCTCCGCGAGGGGGTTGCCGTGCGCCTCCATGCCGACCGCGTCGACGGTCGCGTCCGCGCCCCGACCATCGGTCATGTCGACGATCGTCGCGGCGACGTCCTTGACCTCCCGCAGATCGACGACCTCGGCGCCGTGGGCCCGGGCGAGCTCGAGCCGCTCGTCGACCAGGTCGACGCCGATGACGCGCTCGATCCCCATCTGGCGGGCCGAGCGGAGGCAGAGCTGGCCGACGGGACCGAGGCCAATGACCGCGAGGGTGCTCGCCGGCTCGTCCTGCAGCCCGGTGTACTGCACGGCCTGCCAAGCGGTCGGGAGGATGTCCGAGAGGTAGAGGTAGCGCTCGTCGTCGTGCTCCGTCGGCAGGACGACGGGACCGAAGTCGGCGTGGGGGACGCGCACCCGCTCGGCCTGCCCGCCGGGCACCGAGCCGTAGAGCGAGGTGTAGCCGAAGAGGCTCGCGCCCTTGCCCTTCTCGACGACCTGGGTCGTCTCGCACTGGGCGAAGAGCTGGCGCTCGCACATCCAGCAGCGACCGCACGAGATGTTGAACGGGACGACGACGCGGTCGCCGACGGCGAGGTTCGTCACCGCCGGGCCGACCTCCTCGACGATGCCCATGAACTCGTGCCCGAGGACGTCGCCCTTGGACAGGTAGGGGCCGAGGACCCCGTAGAGGTGGAGGTCGGAGCCGCAGATCGCGGTCGACGTGACGCGGATGATCGCGTCGGTGGGCTGCTCGATCGTCGGGTCGGGGACGTCGGTGATCCGGACGTCCTGCTTGCCGTGCCAAGTGAGTGCGCGCATGGCCTCCACCCTAGGGCCGTCGAGGGGGCTCGATCTCCACCCCGGCGGGGGGATCTCCTCCGGCGGCGCACGCCCGTAGCGTCGGACCCATGGAACCTGCCGACGCGCTGACCCACCCCGTCGCCCTCGTCGTAGGGGCCTCCCGGGGTCTGGGACTTCTCGTGGCCCGGGAGCTGTGCGAGCGCGGGCACCACGTCGTCATCGCGGCCCGCGACGCCGCAGAGCTCGAGGACGCGGTGCCGCTCGTCGGACCGGCGGAGCGGGTGACGACCCGGGTCGTCGACATCCGCGACCGGGCTCAGGTGCAGGCGCTCGTCGAGGACGTCGAGGGGACCGTCGGGCCGATCGAGGTCCTCATGACGGTGGCCGGGATCATCCAGGCGGGGCCGCTCGAGTCGGTGACGCTCGAGCACTTCGACGACGCGATCGCGACGATGCTCACCGGCCCGATCGCGCTGACGTGGGCGGTGCTGCCCGCGATGCGGGGCCGCGGCCGGGGGCGGATCGGGACGGTGACGTCGATCGGCGGGATGGTCTCGCCCCCGCACCTGCTGCCGTACGCGACGGCGAAGTTCGGCGCGGTCGGCTTCTCCGACGGTCTCGCGGCGTCCCTCTCGGGGACCGGGATCACGGCGACGACGATCGTGCCGGGACTCATGCGCACCGGCTCGCACGAGCGGGCGACCTTCACCGGGGACCCCGAGGCCGAGTACGCGTGGTTCGCCCCGGGCGCCGCGCTGCCCCTGCTGTCGATCGACGCCGACCGGGCCGCCCGGCGGATGGTCGACGCCACGCTCGCGGGACGCCCGATGGTCGTGCTCACCCCGCTCGCGCAGGTCGGGATCCGGGTCCGTGGCCTGATGCCGGGGGTGACGACCCGCCTCATGGGCGTGGGGAACCGGCTCCTGCCGGACGCCCCGCCCGGTGGCGGCGAGACCCGGCCCGTGCTGGGCCGCCATGCCGCCCCGCGCCTGCGGCCCGCCCCCCGACGGGTCGTCGAGGCCCTCACGACCCTCGGCCGCCGCGCCGCACGCCGGAACAACCAGCGCTGAGCACCCGCTGAGGACCGCCGACCTGGCCAGCGGGGCCGCTCTCGAGCTCATCCACGAGGGTTGACCCTCGAGCTCCTCCACCCGGGGACGACCCTCGGCGATTATGCGGGTATCTAGCCATCGCGCTAGTCACGGCGAGAGAGTGCGATCGCAGCGCGGGGGCAGCGGTTACGTCCGGTGTCGGGCGAGGTGGATGACCACGCGTCTGCCCTCTCTTCGGATCGTGTGGGTGTAGCCACGGTCGA
>ERZ1023183.209-NODE-209-length-18660-cov-10.342757_pt1 | contig 18660 bp, 20 predicted proteins | sample MGYA00521095_ERZ1023183 | MGnify/ENA primary metagenome ERZ1023183 (study PRJEB32759, sample SAMN07749889) | skin metagenome | biome: transportation; feature: city; material: polyester macromolecule | host: Homo sapiens | place: Hong Kong:TW line | collected... | reverse complement strand
CTCCTTACCATGGAGACGCTCTGCCTACTGAGCTATAGGGGCAACGGATGAGAAAGCTACACGAGCTTCCGACCGTTGGCAAATCAGAACCCGACTCCCCTGACGCCGGGGATTAAACCCCTGAGACTGGCTTTCAGCCGAACCGAGTCGTCCCACCACAATCACATCTCCGACCGAACAAATGCCAGCCCAAGACCCAGCCATAGCGAAACCAACCCCCGAATCCATCCGACCCCGGGGGTTGTGTGGCAGGTGTTGGATTCGAACCAACGTAGGCGAACCGACGGTTTTACAGACCGCTCCCTTTGGCCACTCGGGCAACCTGCCATGCTGGCGCTAGCCAACGATCGCTGATGCTAGCAGGCAGACCGCAGCCATGACCAATCCAGACAGCCTCACGGGCGTATTTCCGGCCGCGCGGCATCGCTCGTAAGCACGGCATTCCTCAGACATCTTCGCAGGTGAGACCGAAACAACCACCTCCGCGCACCATCGTTGTGACACACTCTGTATATGCGCATCGCCAGCTTCAACATCAACGGCATCCGAGCCGCCCTGAAGCGGGGGTTCTCCGAGTGGATGGCAGCTCGCGACTGTGACGTCGTCGGGCTGCAGGAAGTGCGCTGTCGACCTGCCGACCTACCCGAGGGAGCCTTCGGCGACCGTCACGTCTCATGGGCACCCGGCTCGCTGGCCGGACGCAACGGCGTCGCGCTACTCACCCGTACCGCCCCAGCCGAGGTCCGGTCCTGGGGAACCCACCTCGTCATGGCTCCCGGCCAGACTCCCAACCTAGATGAGGTAGTCACCGGCAACACTGACGGCCTCCCCACCGAGTTGCTGCCCTTCGCCGAGGAGGGACGCTACATCGAAGTCGACCTGGCCGATTCTCTCCTCACTGTCGCCTGCCTCTACCTACCCAAGGGAGCCACCCCGGATCCGACTAACGAGAAAGCCATCGCCAAGCAGGACCGTAAAATGGCTTTCTTGGCAGGGTTCCGCGATCACCTAACCCGACGCTGTCAGGAATGCGCAGCCCAGGGTCGTCACTTCCTCGTCATAGGCGACTTCAACATCGCCCACGAGAACGCCGACCTCAAGAACTGGAAAGCTAACCAGCACAACGAAGGATTCCTGCCCGAGGAAAGACAGTGGTTCGACACCATTGTCTCCCCCGACACCCTCGTTGACGTCCTGCGCGCCCAACACCCTGACATCAACGGACCCTACTCATGGTGGAGCTGGCGCGGCAAGGCCTTCATCAATGACGCGGGCTGGCGCATCGACTATCACCTGGCATCACCAGAATTAGCGAAAAGGGCCGTCACGACCGAAATCGACCGTGACTCCTCCTACGCCGAGCGCACCTCCGACCACGCCGCAGTCGTCGTCGACTACGATGTGTAAGTCAGGACGGGTCGAACATCCCCTCAACCTGGCGAGCCGACACGTTAGCCAAGCTCCCGTGGGACCAGTGCGGGTTGCGGTCCTTGTCGACCAGCTGGGCGCGCACCCCCTCACAGAAGTCCGAATTGCGCATGAAGGACCGTCCCAGGGCACGATCGGTCTCCAATACCTCGCCGAGGCCTGACGCGGATTCGGCCTTGATGACAGCCGCCAAAGCGACAGCTACCGACAACGGGCAGCGCGTCGCAATGTGCTCAGCCGTCTTGCGCGCGGCTTCCTCGGGACGATCAGCCAATCGACGGCACACCTCGACGGGGTCATCAGTGTTGTAACACTCCTGAATCCACACCGCGTCACGAGCCAACTGACACGCGACCGGATCAACGTCAGCGGGGTCGCCGCCGGCGTCGACGACCTCATCCACCAAACCAGCCCACAGCGCCGAAGCCGCGTCAATAGCGGCCCCGGTCATGGCCAAATGGCGTCCGACAAGGCGCGGGGCTCGTGAGAGCTCGAAGCACACGCCAACGTCAGGCCATAGACCTATACCTGTTTCCGGCATCGCAAAGACGAGGTCGTCGCGGGCTTCAACGTGTTTGAGCCGTAACGCCAACCCCAACCCGCCGCCCATGGAGATACCGTGTAGGTGCGCGGTCCCCGAGTGCACCTCGGCAATGGCGGCATCGACGTCGTACTCAGCATCCAGCCAGTCACCGGCTGCCTCGGGATCCTCCAGCGCCACTGACCTGAGTTCGCGAATGTCAGCCCCCGAGCAGTAGCCGCGCTCCCCTGCCCCCGACAAGTCGATGCTGCGCAGCGACCCCTTGACGACCTTCCCAATAGCCCCCAGCATCTCGCCGGACAACGAGTTGATCGCTCGGGGACGGTTCAGGGTGATCGTCACATCGTCGGTACCGCTGATTTTCACCTCATCCATGTCCCCAGCCTGCCACGTCGGGGGTTGAGGCCTCGCGCACCATCAATCATGACGCCCGCCACCCGCCGTCCCGGCGCCACACAGTGCGCCACTGTGGCAGTCAGTGAACCTTGTGGGGATGCGGAACGTGGACGTCCTTGTGCGTCCATCCCTGTCCCAGGCTGCGTTCATGCCACACCAGGCGGGCCGCCAGCACCAGAACCAGCGCGATGCCGAGGGCGGCGGCGCTATTGCGCCAGGACAGGTTGACGGCGTCGAAAGACAGCAAGATGACGGTGGTCCACACCGCGGGGCGGACGAAGCGGGCAGCTTCGTCGATCAGCGGCAGTAACAGTGCTCCCCAAAGCACATACCAGGAGTGCAGGGCCGGGGCACATAGCGCGACGGCAAGAAATCCTAACACCAGAAAGGACAGCGGCTTGCGCGGTAACAACCGGACGGCCATAACCACCAACAACAACGCACCAACGAGCACACCAATAGCCTGAGCAATCGGAATGACGGCCGCCGCCGCCTGATGCGCACCCAAGGCACCGAGCACCATTCGCACACCCATGCCGACAAGGGTGAAGGGGGACACCGTCAGCACCATACCGGGAACGCCAACGGCATGGTACCAGCCAATTCCCAAACCGGATGCCCACGAAATACCTGCAAAGACCGCCACCGAGATCGCCAGGGACCCTACTGCTCGTCCCAGGGCTGGAAAGAGGTGGCGCGGGTGCCACGACGCCATAGGGTGACGGATCAGTGGCAGGGCAACTGCGACCATAAAAGCCGGCTGCTTGACGGCCGCCGCACCCCCGACGAGTATCGCGCCAGTCGTCCATGACCAGCTCGACATACAGGCGATCCACAACCCGATAACAACCAGCCCCATCATGAGGGCGTCATTATGCGCTCCTCCAATGAAGTCCACCACGAGGATGGGGTTGAGGGTGGAGAACCAGGCTGCAAAGTGCGGATCTCGACCGACTCGACGCGCCACCCGGGACAACAACAGCCCTATGGCAACGACGCCCAAAAGAGCCGGGACACGCATAAACACCGACGACCAATAAGGATTGTCACCGCTCAGATGAACAATCCAATGTTGGACGACGAGGGCTAGGGGCCCGTAGGGGGTCCTAGTGTAACGCCATTCCTGGGCGACCTGATCGGCGAAGGCCCCCGGCAACAACCCCGGATACCCCTCGTAGGGGCTGATGCCGTTCTCCAGCAGCCAGCCCTGAGCGGCATAGGAATAGGAGTCGTGACTGAAGATGGGTGGGGCTAGCAGGAAAGGCAAGCCCCATACGCCAAGCACAGCCCACGGGTGAAGCCCAGCACGAATACCCGGACGGTGGTTGAAATATCGACGCACATGCCTCGGCAGCGGCTCTGCGGCCAGGTCGCGCGGCTCGCGACCTGGCCGCAGCCGCAACCAGGAACCGACTAGCAGACCGACGCCGACGAGGACGAGTATGGTCCCGACAATGCGCCACGTCGATCCACGCAACCCCGCCTCATCCAGCCGAGACCACCATGGCGAGTTCAACGGCAGATAGGCAGGAGTGAGTGATCCAGCCGTGATGAGAATCGTCCCGACCAGCCCTTCCAGGACCGACCGGGACCGCCAGGCACGCAGGTAGGCAAGCCATTCGAGATGGATTCGTCGCTGCCAGCCAACCGGCTGTTTCACCGCTCACCGTCCAATCCCCACACACTGACCAGGTCGGTGCGCGATGCCGAATCTGGAACACGCTTGTCGCTCCAGGACAGGGCGTCGAACGGACAGGACTCGATACACATGCCGCAATACATGCACAGTCCCCAGTCGATAGTAAACTCGTCAAGAACGGCTACCGTGCGGGGACGGCGCACATCGGAGCTCGGAACCGATTCGTGGTGAGCGTCAATGGTGATGCACCAGACCGGACATTCTCGGGCGCAGATCACGCAGGAGGTACACGCGTCGACGTTGAGGTCGATTGCCGAATGTCTCATGCTCGCCTCCCCAACGTCGTCCTCGTCATGTGCGCCGCCCGCGCGGCGCCTGATCGCGGACGCCGACCTGTCATAGCCGCGACAACCTCAACATCCGGAACACCCTCGCCACCTTTGATACGCCGCCACGTCTCAGGGTCGGGAACACCGGCAGGCAAACGCCGACTAGCGGACTTCGAGGTGGCCCGGTCAGCCGACCCCGGCCACACAGTATCGGCTCGCTGCGCCAACACAGCCTCCTTGCGCAGGGGCGGCTTCAGCGCGTCATGGATAAGGAGGGCACGGTCATCCGCCCCAGGGCCGACAAACCTCACCCCAAAAAAGTCGTGGATCTCCCGCTGATACCAGGATGCTCCTGCCAGGACGTCGACAACCGAGTCCAAGGTCCCGTCATTACGGGGCACACGAGTGGAGACGGTGACGTCATCGCCGTCATGGTTCTCCATACGGCAGACCACGATGATGTCGGGATCCTGGCCGCGCTCCCCGACCCCGTCGATAGCCGTCATATGAGCCAGCCATGGATGAGTAGACACCGCCTGGGCGACGGCATCGTGCCAGGCAGTTGCGGGGACATCGCGGGTTGTCATGCGGCCTCCCGGGAGGATGCCATAAACCCGGTGAGCGCGTCAGGGCCAGGAGGACAGCCCGGAATCCAGTGGTCGGCGTCCAGCCCCGCATCCGGAAGCCCAGCAGCGACGCCAGCGGAATCCCAGTAGGGACCGCCGGCGCAGGCGCATGCTCCAAAAGCCACAACGTCGACAGGATGGTTACGCTTCAGTTCATCGACAGTGACACGCACCGCGGAGGCCAGACCAGTCGTCACCGTCCCTGAGACGAACACCACTATCGCGGCTCCGTCTGGGATCTCCTCACGCACCGCAGCAGTGGCTGGCACGGCCACCTCGCTCTCGACCCCGCAGCAGGCCAGGGCGAGGTCGACGACATACACGGATCCGTCGGCGAACCAGTCGATGAATTTCACCAGGTCATTCTACCGAGAATGCTATTCACCCTGAGGTTCGCGCTATGTGCAAGCGTGCAGCACCGACCGAAGTTCGATAAGCAGAGGCTCGATGGTAGCGTTGGTAGCCGGTTCCGAAGCATCCAGACGCCCACCGCGGGTGCGGTCATTAGACACCCGCATGACGCGTCAACAAGGGAATCCCGCGATGAGAAAAGAGGTCAGAGTGCCTTCTACCGACACGGCACATCACACCACTGGCGAGCGAGAGGTCCAGTCCCTCGACCGAGTCGTCATTCGATTCGCCGGCGATTCCGGCGATGGCATGCAGCTGACCGGCGACCGCTTCACCGCCGAGTCCGCCATTCACGGCAATGACATTTCGACCCTGCCAAACTTCCCTGCCGAAATTCGCGCCCCCCAGGGCACTATTCCCGGCGTCTCAAGTTTCCAGGTGCACTTCGCTAATTACGACATCGCCACCCCGGGCGACCAACCCGACGTCTTGGTCGCCATGAACCCCGCCGCCCTGGCTGCGAACCTCCGTGACATCCGCCGAGGCGGTCTCATCGTCCTCGACTCCGCCGAGTTCACCAAGAAAAACCTCAAGAAGGCCGAGTACGCCGAGGATCCACGCCACGACGGCACCTTGGAGTCCTACCAGGTCGTCGAGCTCGACCTCACTAGCCTGGCCGTAGCAGCCGTCGAGCCCTTCAACCTTGGCCGTAAGAACTCCGAGCGCGCCAAAAACATGTTCGCGTTGGGTCTGCTGACTTGGCTGTATGGGCGCCCCCTCGGCCCCTCGGAGAAGTTCCTGGCCAGCAAGTTCGCCTCCAAGCCCGAGATCCGGGACGCCAACCTCGCCGCGCTTAAGGCCGGACATGCCTACGGCGAGACCTGCGAGCTGTTCCGGGTGCGCTACGAGGTAGCCCCAGCGCCGATGCCGGAGGGCACCTACCGTCAGATCACCGGAAATATTGCCACCGCCTACGGTCTCATCACCGGTGCGAACAGGGCCGGTGTGCAGTTGTTCTTGGGCTCTTACCCCATTACCCCGGCCTCCGACATCCTGCATGAGCTGTCTAAGCGGAAGGCCCACAATGTCGTTACCTTCCAGGCTGAGGACGAGATCGCCGGGGTCAGCTCGGCTATTGGCGCGTCCTTCTCCGGTTCCCTGGGCGTGACGACGACCTCTGGCCCCGGCATGAGCCTCAAGTCCGAGGCCATCGGCCTGGCCGTCATGACCGAGCTGCCGCTCGTGGTCGTCGACGTGCAACGCGCTGGCCCGTCCACTGGCATGCCGACCAAACCTGAGCAGGCCGATCTGCTCCAGGCCATGTTCGGACGCAACGGGGAATCCCCTGTCCCGGTGCTCGCAGCAAAGTCCCCGTCGGACTGCTTCAACACTGCCCTGGAGGCCTGTCGCATCGCGGTGACCTACCGCACACCGGTCATCATGTTGTCTGACGGGTACCTCGGCAATGGGGCAGAACCGTGGAAGGTGCCCGATCTGGCTGAGATCCCGCGCATCGACCCGAACTTTGCTACCGAGCCCAACTCCTCCGCTGCCGACGGCTCACCGCGATTCATGCCGTACCACCGCGACCCGGAGACCCTGGCCCGTCCGTGGGCCTTGCCCGGGACCAAGGGTCTGGAGCATCGCATCGGCGGTCTGGAGAAGTCGGCTCGCACCGGCGCCATCTCCTACGACCCGTCCAACCACGAGGGCATGGTCGCCACCCGAGCCGCCAAGGTTAAGGGCATCGCCAAGACCATCCCGCTGACCGTCGTCGACGATCCGTCCGGTGACGCTGACGTCCTCGTCCTCGGATGGGGATCCACATATGGCCCGATCACCGCTGCGGTGCGTCGAGTCCGTGCTCGTGGCCTGTCCATCGCTCAGGCCCACGTGCGTCACCTCAATCCGCTGCCGGAGGACCTGGGCAAGATCTTGCATCGCTACCGACGCGTCGTCGTCCCCGAGATGAACACCGGCCAGTTCGCCATGTTGTTGCGTTCGACATACCTCATCAACATCAAGACGATCTCTCGGGTGCGCGGACTACCGATCTCTCCGGTGGACCTGTGCGAGGAACTGTGCCAGTACTGCAACGACGAGACCAAGGAGGCCTGAGATGACCGACATCACCCCCGAGAATCATCCCGTCGGTCTGGCTGGCGTTCCACTAGCCGTCGAGCCGCTCAAGCGTCGGGACTTTGCCTCCGACCAGGAGGTGCGTTGGTGCCCGGGCTGCGGAGATTACGCGATTTTGTCTACTTTCCAGGGAGTGCTGCCCGACCTGGGCATCGCTAAAGAAAACGCCGTCGTTATCTCGGGTATCGGCTGCTCCTCACGCTTCCCGTACTACATGAGCACCTACGGCATGCACTCCATCCATGGCCGCGCACCGGCCATCGCGACAGGAGTCGCAGTCTCGCGCCCTGACCTGGCCGTGTTCGTCATCACCGGCGACGGCGACGCCTTGTCCATAGGCGGCAACCACCTCATCCACGCCATGCGACGCAACGTCAACCTGACGATCCTCATGTTTAACAACCGGATCTACGGACTGACAAAAGGCCAGTACTCCCCCACCTCGGAGGCTGGCAAGGTCACGAAGTCGTCTCCAATGGGGTCGATTGACGCCCCGTTTAACCCGTTGGCGGTGGCGTTGGGGGCTGGGTGCTCTTTCGTGGCTCGTGCCGTCGATTCCGACCGAACACACCTCGCCCAGATACTCACAGCAGCCGCCAAACACCGCGGCACCTCATTTGTCGAGATGTACCAGAATTGCCCAATCTTCAATGACGGGGCTTTCGACGATTACAAGGGGCCCGAAGCCGCCCAGCACCTCATCCGACTCGTTGACGGCGAGCCGGTCCTCGTCGGGGCTGACGGTACCCGTGGCGTAGTCCGCGACCCCGTCAATGGCGAGTTGACGGTCGCAGACGTCGCCGAGGTGGGTATGGACCACATCCTCGTCCACGATTCCCACCGCACCGACCCATCCCTGGCCTTCGAACTAGCCCACCTCGACGACGGCAACCTCATCACCCAGACCCCAATCGGAATCTTACGCAACATCGAATGCCCCACCTACGACGACCAAGCCCGCACCCAAGTCCAGCTCGCCGCCGGGGACACCACCACGCTGCAGGATCGCGACAAGGGGCTCCAAAGCCTGCTCCTCGGTACGGATACGTGGCAGGTGCGGGAACGAAACGCCTGAGCAAGGCACGCATCCCGGAGAAGTCAAACACACCATCGCGAGACGACTCCTCCGGGGCCGACTCATCAATCGCACTCCACACCCACACCTTCCATAGGGATTTGGATATGCTAAATCTCGTAAATCCGTGGACATCAACTCAGAAGGAGAGACAGCGTGAGGAATCGAACGCTTGCAGGCATGACGCTGGCACTTACCGCTCTTGTCACCTTCTCACCTCTCGCAGGATGGGCGGAACAAGCGGATGGGATCAAGAATACATACATCTCTAATTGGATGGTGGGCAAGGAATCGTCAACATGGGACGATCCCAACCACCACGATGGCAGGACAAGCCTTTCACACTACGCCAAATGTTCACCCGCACCGGACAGCGCAGGCGTCATCCCTAGGAGCGCAACTTACAATCTTCGCAAAGTGAGACGTTTCCAGCCTGACGTGAATTCCGGTGACAGAACACTGTCATGCGCAAGGACAGGATCCGCCTATTACGGACGCATGCCTGCCGGGACCTACAGGTTCCGATTGGTCGGTCTGACTGGAGGATCTCCAACTTGGTTGAAGCTTTCCGTACGTGACTTCAGAACCCGATGGTAGCCCAGACCTTGACCCTCAGGGGAATTCGTTTTTCATATTCTCGACGAGAACCCCCACTTTTTGATGGGTTGAACCTGACCCTGGGGGATACCGAAGGTCCAACCGTCCTCTTGGGACTCAATGGTGCAGGAAAGACCACCTTGCTGCGGCTGTGTGCGGGCCAGCTCAAGCCCTTGGCAGGGTCAATCACCGTGGACGCGGGGATTGCCCCTCGGTCTGCCGTGTCCTTGATGCCACAGCAAATCAGGCCAATACCTGGGTTCAAGGTGGTTGAACAGGTGGCATATTCGGCATGGCTCACTGGGTGCAGTTCCCCCGAGAGCGAGGACCGAGCGGTCACGGCATTGAAGGCCGTTCAGTTGGACGATCACCTGACGGACAAGCCCGATCGGCTCTCCGGTGGACAACTGCGCCGAGTTGGTTTGGCCCAAGCCCTGGTGGGCGAGCAGCCAATCATCTTGCTCGATGAACCAACTGCCGGTCTCGACCCGGCGCAAAGGCACGTCTTCAGGGATTTGCTGACGCACCTTAGTAGCACTCGAAATCTTGTCGTGTCGACTCACGACACATCCGAGATCGACTCGATGTACACCAGAGTCATCGTTCTCGATAAGGGACACATTGTCTACGATGGCGCCACTCATGATTTTCTGAGGCGTGGCGAAAACTCTCTCCACGCAGCCGAGGAGGCATTCCTTGATGTCGTGGGAGAATCAGAGGTGTCACAATGACGTGGCGACTCCTTCTCCGACGATCTTATGGCATCCGTCTTTTACCTGTCATGATTCTCATATGGTGTTACGGGGCGTTGGGAAATCCTCCTTCACCGTCAGACATCGAGCGATCTGCGAGCGTGCTCTACGCCTTCATGATGATCGCTGGACCCGTGGCTCTGGGTGCTTGCCTGGAACTTCGGAGGTTCACCGAAGGTCACATCCTCACCACACCGACCGGGAGGTCTCGACTGCGAATCATCCTTCCATGGTGGGCCATCGCCGTTCTCCCATCGACCGTGGCCGTAGGCATTTCTGTTCTGGCGTCAGGATCTGGAAACCAGATCATGGAAATGTCGGCCATCGGTGCCGTTTGGATGCTCGCATGGGGCGTCTTCGGTGCTGCCATTGGGGCATCGTGGCCGCTGGCACTGTCAGCACCAACGGCCCTTCTCCTGCCCTTCATCCTCGTCTTATATGGACCAGCCGTATCGGTCATGGAGCTGCGATATCTTTTTGGCTACTACATGGGCTGCTGCACCGTAGGTGAGATGTTGAATCCTCGAGTCCTCACAGCTGGAATGACGATGGCAGGTGGGATCCTCATCGTGTCAGCCCTGGCCCTCGTAGCAGGAAGACGGAATCATCACGCACGTATCACCGTGACCCTGACCCTGATTATTGGATTGGTTGCGACGACGTTCATCGGCTTTCACACAGTCAAAGGCATAGGTCCGCTGCCCGCCACCCCCCGAACCAGACCACAGATCTGTCTGAGAGGTAGTGATCCCGTGGTGTGCGCGTGGGAATCTCACGATCTCGAGCTGTTGGGCCCCGTGATCCGGAAAGCAGACACAGCGTGGCGAAATTCCGGTATTCACGTCCCCGAAGAATATAGGCAAGGTACGCAGGACTCAACCCGAGAAACCGTGTGGTGGTCGGCATCTGCGATATCCACATCTGAGTCGCCGTCGAAGGCGGTTCTGGCCGTTGCTTCGGGGTTGGCCGTCGCCCCGTGTCAGGACCACAAAGATCAGGTGGCAGTCTGGGTTCTCGACACTCAGGATCGCGTCGTCGCCTGGCTGACGAAACATTCGGGAATCGCGATGACGGGTCAGGAGTTTTCCCCTGAGACGCGCGAATGGCTGAAGTCCATGGATCGACTGCCCATCCAGGATCAAGCCAGGATTGTCGAGAGTTATCGATCTCGACTGCAGAAATGTTGAGAGGACACATAGCGCTTGGTTGGAGAGCCTGGGCGCGCAATCGATCATTGGCATCTCTTCTCGTAACCACCGTGGTGTGTTGCATCCTTATTGCGTTCACATCTGAGATTATGATTTCGCTTCCTCCACTGTTGTCAGGGAGAGGTGTTGAAGTTCCCAATGCCGCCGTAATACCCCTCTGCGTGGTCGTCGTACAAGGTTGGTGCCTCTCGCGTCGCGACATGAGAGCAGAATCAGGGTCCGTGCGACGGATCACATACGCAGATTGTCTCCTATCGATGACACCTGCGGTGCTTTTCGGGATATTGTCATGGTCGGCAGATCTTCCGCTCGGAATGGTCTCCACCCGCAACATCGTTGGGTTGTCCGGTTTCACCCTTCTCACAAACGCCATTGGCATCAAGAAATTGTCATCCATCCCTGCGATCATCTGGGTTCTGACAAGCCTTCTGTTGGGGAGAACGGAAAGTTACACATCCTGGTGGTCATGGCCGATCAAGGATCGGACGGACGTGGTATCGGCGATATTGTCCGGGGTTCTTTGCCTTCTCGGAATCCTCATCTCGCTTATCAAGCCTCGTCAGACGGTGTAGCCCTTGGTGATCCCCATGCACCCTTGAGTGGATCCGGACAATCCCCAGCCTCGTGGATCCAGGGCGTTCCACGCTGATCGGCTTCCCGTGCTGCATGAATACCTTGCGATATGCACTCCTCCATGGCCGCGCACCGACCTGGCCGTGGCCCTGGGTGCCGGATGCTCCTTCGTGGCTCGCGCCATAGACTCCGACCGCACACACCTCGCCCAGATACTCACAGCAGCCGCCAAACACCGCGGCACCTCATTTGTCGAGATGTACCAGAACTGCCCAATCTTCAACGACGGCAACCTCGTCACCCAGACCCCAATCGGAATCTTACGCAACATCGAATGCCCCACCTACGACGACCAAGCCCGCACCCAAGTCCAGCTCGCCGCCGGGGACACCACCGACCAAGACTCCCGCGACGTCGTTCTAGCCACCCTACTGACCGGCAACGGCACCTGGCAAGTCTAGGGCTGCGAACTGAATCTCCGGATCATGAGCAATGACCGGCGCCATCGCTGCTTCCAGGGTCTTGACGACCTGGGGCATGTGGCCCACCCCGCAACACCGTTTCCCCGTTGCTACATGATTGCTGCACTTGCTGCATGCGGACCATCAGCCAGCGGGAGATGGCAACGGACGATGATCCGCTGGTATCTCGACGCTTCAGCTGCCGCCAAGCTCATTGTGGCAGAGAGTGAATCAGCTGCCTTGATTGACGAGATCAACCGTTCACAACCACATTTGGTGGCCTCACTGTTGCTGGAGACCGAGCTACGTCGAATGGTTCACCGCTTCCCGCAGCTCACAAGACATGATCAGCTCACTTCTCACGAAGGTGTCCCTGTATCTCATCGAACCAGCGCAGCTCACGCATGCGGGGCTCCTCCCCGGCCAGAACCTGCGCTCACTGGACGCGTTACATCTGGCCACTGCCATAGACCTTGGCGTTGACGCGTTGGTCACCTACGATCAGCGTCTACAGTCGACGGCGCACGAAATCGGCATGCCGGTTGTCGCGCCCTCGTGAATCCCCCAACGACCGAAACACAGGAGCTGCCGCATCATTTCGGTGCGTATGGAGTATTGTGTTCGCTGTCAGCTTGGTTGACGGGTTAATGCCCGGATGGCCTGGGGAAGCCGGTGGGATTCCGGCACTGTCCCGCAACCGTGACCATGTCGCAAGGTGTGGAAGTCGGAGTACCAGCCATATCGGGGTTGAGGTTCTTGGTTCCGCCGTGGATTGCGGATCGACACCGATGTGTCGCGCCTGTGTTGTTAGTGTCCTTTCGGAACGTTTCCAAGGAGGAGCGGGACATGACAGTGGAAACGACGACGAGGCGCGGGCCAGTGGTGGGCGCATATCGGGCTCATCTTCGTATTACTGATGACAGTGGCGCCAGTGACACTCTCACCTTCCCCATCGAGATGACCCGTGACGGTGATGGTGTCCCCGATGCCCGGGATAACTGCCCCACCATCGCTAACCCGGAGCAAGTTGACTCCGACCACGATGGCGTAGGAGACGCCTGCGACCCCCACACCACCACGAAGGCACCGCGATGACCACCCACAACAGCACAACCAGGGAACAGTACCGTCGCGCGCGCCTCAACGGCCTCGCCATCGGCACCATCGTTGGAGCGCTCTGGACGGTTGAGTTTTTACTACCTTTCTTATTTCCGATGGGCGGGTATTCGCGGAACATCAAAATGGCTTTTATTGCCCTGACGCTACCTGGGCTTGGATGGATAACTGGCTTGTGGGGCAGAACAGCCTACAATTGCACAACTCCGGCGAAAAAGAAACGCAGAGTCAAGACGACCGGCATCGTCATGACAACCACCATCGGGGTACTTATGTCAATCACTTATTATACTCTTGTTGCAGGCATGGGGACTTTTGAGATACCAGATAATTCCACTTTCAGTTGCAAAGCTTTTATTATGTTCCTGGCTCCCTTATTCGTGTTTCCCATTGCCGGATGGGGGCTCAGTACTGCTAGAAATTAACACTCCGAGCGATCGTCCCTCAGTAATCTCAAAAATGAGCGCCTGGGTTGCTCTCGGTCTGTACCTGTCTACAGCAGCCTGGTTCGCAATTAGCTTACTTTTAAATATATTATTCTTTTTGAGTTCTAAACACATTCTCACGACGCGCTACTTTTCCGAGCATTAAGACACGCCGAAGCACGACAAGGAGAATCGATACACCACCCACACGACACCGTCAAGAAAATGTCACAACAACCTTTCGGCAGTAGCACCAATGCTACTTTCATCTAAATAACCGAAAAGTTCCTATACATAGACAAAGCCAGCATAGTAACTTTGCATAATTTCAATTATCAGCGTATCGTTGCGACTAATGCAGGGTTAATCACTAGCTTTATCTGCTATATCGGCGTCGACAAACCGGCAGATCGCGTAGTACTACACAACTCCGCTTTAAGTGCAAAAATATTTGTTGCATTGTTCGTCCACCCGATAATCTGAGACTCTTGCTTATCTCCTGGCCGGAACTGACACCTGGCAGGCTTAGGGATGACACCCAGTTGATGTCCTAGTCACGTACGACCAACATCTACAGTCGGCGCACTACATCGAGACGATGGCCGCACCACCGTCGTGAAGCCTTATAGGCTGGGCCCCATGACCGCATTCTTCGAGGACCGTGACCCGAGCGTCCGTCCAGCCGATGACCTCTTCCGCCACGTCAACGGGTCGTGGCTGTCGGCAACGACGATCCCCGATGATCAGGCAAGCACCGGGTCGTTCCGGGTTCTGCGCGACAACTCCGAGGCCGCCGTCCGCGACATCCTTGCTGAATTGAGCTCGGGCAACGCTCACGAGTTGCGGCAGGCGGCCAGCGAGTCAACCGACCACGAGGTCGAGCTCTTGGCCGAGTTGTACCGTCGTTTTATGGACGCCGATGCGGTCGAGGATGCCGGCACCGGCCCCCTGGCCCCGATCTTGGCACGCATCGACCGCGTGACGACGACGTCCGAGTTCATGACATTGCTGGGCCAGCATTACCGCGAGTCTCTGGGTGCCCTGTTCTACCTCGCCGACGAGTCGGACCCCGCCGACCCCACGCGTTACGTGCCGTGGATGGGTCAGGCTGGGCTCGGCCTGCCCGACGAGGCCTATTACCGTGACGACGACAAGGCTGAAATTCGCGAGGCCTATCAGGGCCACATTGCCCGTATGCTCACCCTGGCCGGGCTGGATGACGCCGACGATCAGGCACGGATCATCCTGGATCTCGAGACCGAGATCGCGTCTCACCACTGGGATCAGGTCCGCTGCCGAGATATGAAGGCCGCGTTTAATCCCAAGTCTTTTGACGAGCTGTCGAAGGCTCATCCAGGTCTTCACCTGGACCTGTGGAGAGAGGGTGCGCGCATCCCGCAGCCCGTGCTGGCTACCATCATCGACAACCAGCCGTCGTTCTTCGACGAGGTCGAACCGATGCTGACCGATGAGCGCCTGGACCAATGGAAGTCGTGGGCTCGCTGGCATGCCATCTCGTCCTTAGCCCCGTACCTCACCTCGGCCTTCGTCGACGAGAACTTCGACTTTTACGGTCGTGTCCTCAACGGCACCCCTGCGCTCAAAGCGCGGTGGAAGCGTGGTGTCTTCTTCGTCGAGTCGACCATGGGTGAGGCGGTCGGCAAGCTGTACGTCGCCCAGCATTTCCCACCGGCAGCCAAGGAGCGGATGGACAACCTCGTCGCGAATCTGCTGGCGGCATACCGTCAGTCCATCTCGACGCTGACATGGATGGGCGAAGCGACCCGTGCCGAGGCTCTCGACAAGCTCTCGGCTTTCCGTCCGAAGATTGGGTACCCCACGCGCTGGCAGGACTTCTCAGGGTTCCAATTGCCCGACGGCAGTCTCGTCGATGCCGCCTTGGCCTGCAGTTCGTTTCAGCTCGATCACACCATCGAGAAACTCTCGGGACCCATGGACCCTGACGAGTGGCTGATGTTCCCCCAGACGGTCAATGCCTATTACCACCCATTGCGCAATGAGATCGTTTTCCCGGCGGCCATCCTGCAACCGCCATTCTTCGACGTCGAGGCTGACGACGCCGTCAACTATGGCGGGATCGGTTCGGTCATCGGCCACGAGATCGGTCATGGTTTCGACGATCAGGGCTCGACGTGTGATGGCAAGGGTCTGCTGCGTGACTGGTGGACGATCGACGATCGCGCGGCCTTCGAGGAGCGCACCAAGGGTCTCATCGCCCAGTACAACGAGCTGATCCCCACGCAACTCGGCCCCGACGGCCCACACGTCAACGGCGAGTTGACCATCGGAGAGAACATCGGGGACCTTGGCGGGGCTGGAATCGCCTTCAAAGCCCTCCAGATTTCCTTTGCGGGAGCCGAACCCGAACCGATTGAAGGCCTGCCGTGGCAGCAGCGGTTCTTCCTGTCTTACGCTCGAATTTGGCGCGAAAAACAGCGCAATGAGTCCCTGCGCACCCAGATTGCTACCGACCCCCACTCGCCCACCGAGTTCCGCTGCAACCAAATTGTGCGCAATATCGACGCCTTCCACGACGCCTTCGATGTCACCGAGGATGACCCGATGTGGCTGCCTCCCGAGAAGCGAGTCACCATCTGGTGATGACGATGCCCCCGAGTTCCATGAACCCGGGGGCACTTTTCATGTCGATGCCACTGCTCACGCAGCAACTCACAGGGCTTGTGTGACCTCGCCGAGGCCACGGTGCGCGGCAGGCATCCCAACGGGACCGCGGCAAGAAACACCAAGGGGAACCATGCTCCCTGCTCCAGCACATCGGGCAACGGCACCAAGGTCATCGCCACCGGCCCCAGGTAACACCTGCGGCCGTCAATGTAATCGCTGCACCACACAACACCAGTCCAACAACAACGATTCCCAGCGCCATCACCACACCAATGAGAAAAGCCTCCATTTCAAGGCAACCGAGAATCCACTCCCCCAGAACGGCCGAAAGCCTTGAAAACGGCAATCTGAGAACCACGCTGGCGAGAGATCGTCGAACCAACACTCACGCCAAGCACCAACGCCGCCAAGCAGATGACGACGATGAGGACTGTCTGCATCCGCTGGGCATGAGAGGTCATCTGATCGGCGTATCCGACCACATCGGCCTGGCTGGTTGCAGAGAACCCTGCCTGGCTCAACTGCCGATGGACATCCGCGACGTGGGCACGTGAATCTGCCTCGACGTAGGCCCTTGTAACGCCCTGCCTGTCAAAGGTTTGAGGGGACATCCCTGCGTTGGCGGCCTCCCAATTCTTGGCGTCTTCAACATTGACGTAGACCGTGTCAGGACCGTCATTGTTCGGACGGCTGGTGTCGTAAAGGCCGACGACCTTGAGCTTCGTCGGGACGGCCTCGGCTTCAGATGCTTTCGTCTTGCGCTGATAGGAGACGTTGATCGTCTCCCCCAACAAGTCTTTAAGGTCATGGCCGTTCACGGCATCCGGAACGATGACCTCCCCGGACCGCAACGGCCTAGTGTGACCGTCAAAGGACACGGTGGCGGGCGGAATGTCGGGGATCTGTGCCGTGGCCCACACGATCTGCGGAAGGCCATTGTCGCCATCGGAGAGCAGCCCCGCCTGCGACCACTCGTAGACCTCGGCCACATGGTTCATACCCATCATTTGCTGACGAGCTGCGGCGTCAATCGGGCCGTCGACGACCACGTAGTTGAGCCTCTTGCCGACGCAGTGTCGATCTGGTCACGAACGCGGCCTGCGACGATAGTGTTCATTGCCAGGGCGCATCCCCCCAACAGAGCCAGTATGACGATGAACCAGCGCTGTCGAGGCAGACTGGAGCGTCGTAAAGACATCCGAGTGGCGCGATGCTGACATGCTCATCGTGTCGCCTCCACCTCGACGCTCAGGTGTGGGAAGTCAATCGGTTGATGTGAGGCCATGACGATCGTTCCTCCGTCGTCCAGATATTCTTGAAGTAGCTTTTCCACGGCCGACCGGTTGTCGTCGTCAAGAGATGCTGTCGGCTCATCGGCCAGCAGCACTGCGGGCTTGGACGCCAACGCCCGAACCACAGCCACGCGCTGCTGCTGCCCGCCGGACAAAGTGCTGGCCTGCTGATCGACCAGGTCTGCCATGCCGCAGGACATGAGTAGCTGGTTCGCCTCCTCGGAATCGGCACAGAGTGCAGCATTCTCGAAAACCGTCAGGTACGGCGTGAGGAAAGGGTATTGGAACGCGTAGGCCACCAAACCAGCCCGTCGAGCGTCGATGGGATCCAGGTCATCACCATCATGAGCGACGGTGATGTGCCCGCTGGAAACGGGTAGTAGGCCGCCAATCATCGCCATCATGGTCGATTTTCCCTGACCGGATGCTCCCTTGATGAGACATGCCTGACCTGCGTCAACGGTCGCATCGGCGCAATGAATCGTGCAGCCCCCACGCGCGGAATCGCCCGAGGGGAATGTCTTGGTCACACCTTGCCAAGAAACCGTCATGTCACCACGCCCAATTCCCGGAATACCTCAGCAGGTACGCCGATTCGATACTGCACTTGTTCTTGACCGGCTTTCCATTGCGAATGAGCGCCGGGCCAAGGTCCTTCCTCGGGCATGGCGCATCCGTGAGACGGTCGCCGATGCGTTGCAACTGGGAACGAGACAATGCGGAGACTGTATCCGCCGCTGACAAAGCCATCGCGATGGTTGTACCCGGGCCGCTGTAAGTGTCGAGATGGCGCAGATACCCGTCCGCGACCGCCTTCCACCCCGATCCCTCGACGTCGTCAACATTGCCGAACAGGTCGGCACTGGCCAACGCCTGCATCGCCCAACGAGCGTCCTCGGAAGAAGTCGTGTAGTCGGTCACCGCGACCTTCCACGGCGTGAGGCACAACCCGTCATTGGTCAGCCCGATCTCCCGCCTTATCGTCGCGATGGGCAGATCCGTCATCACCGACTTTCTCGTGATGCAGCCCTTCGGCAGGCGGGTACGTTTGTCGACCTCTGATCTC
>ERZ1023183.206-NODE-206-length-18773-cov-11.716743_pt1 | contig 18773 bp, 20 predicted proteins | sample MGYA00521095_ERZ1023183 | MGnify/ENA primary metagenome ERZ1023183 (study PRJEB32759, sample SAMN07749889) | skin metagenome | biome: transportation; feature: city; material: polyester macromolecule | host: Homo sapiens | place: Hong Kong:TW line | collected... | reverse complement strand
ACTGGTGGGCCGGCAAGCTGTGGGGCCGAGGCATGATCGAGGTCTGGGCTGGACGGTCTGAGCGGGCCCGTCGCAGGTATGACCAGGCGGAGAAATGGGCACGCAAGCTTGGCTGGCTAGGAGTGCTCGTCGCCTATGTGCCTATCCCGCTTCCGATCATGCCGGTTGTTTTCGTTTTAACGGGGGCGTCTGGGATGAAGGTGAGGTGGTTCGTTGCCCTGGACTTCATCGCCGCGACTGTCTGGAACCTGGGATATCTGGGGCTGGGCTGGGGAGTGGGTGATCCCATCGTCGGCGCCCTTAAGTACTACGCCAAGATTGCTAATTGGGTGGCTATCGCCCTAGTCATTGTCATTTTGGCGCCGATCTTCGTCAGAAAGAAGCAGAAGGCTTGATCCCCGTATGACACAGTGGGAGGTATGACGATCTTCCGTGCAGTGAACATTCGTGATGACCTCAAGAAGGGCCCTGCCAAAGGGTACCGGGTATTGGTTGATCGGATGTGGCCGCGAGGAGTCAAGAAGGACGACGCCGACCTTGACGAGCGTCGTACCGATTTGGCCCCGTCCTCCCACCTGCGCACGTGGTGGAACCACGATCCTGAGCGTTTCGACGAGTTCGCAGGTCGCTATGAGGCCGAACTCGACGAGTCCGGTGCGGCGAAGAAGTTCGTTGACGAGTGTGCCGACCGTGACGAGGTGATCCTTCTCTTCGGCGCAGGCGACCGCGAGGTCAACCATGCCGTTATACTGGCGCGGATCCTCACAGAGTTGGCTAGCTGAATTGTCAGTGTTCTCGGTCGAGTACCCGGATCAGTCTTCTCCGAGAGCGGCACGGTAGCCCGCCTCGGCCTCGGTGTTGAAGGCAACGAGGTAGATCGTCTCCACCTTGGTGTCGGCCTGGAGACAGGTTTCGACGGCAATCTTGGTAGCCTCGTCCATGGGGTAGCCGTAGACCCCGGCAGAGATGGTCGGAAAGGCAATCGTTCGCGCGCCGATCTCGTCGGCCACCCGTAGCGAGCTGCGGTAACAGGAGGCGAGTTGATCAGACTTGTCGATGGTCTTGGCCCATACCGGGCCTACGGTGTGAATGACCCACTTCGCGGGCATCTTTCCAGCAGTGGTGGCCACCGACTGGCCGGTGGGCAGACCGTCGGGCAGTGTAGTCTCGCGTAGCTTCCGGCAGGCCGCCGACAGCTCCGGCCCAGCAGCCCGGTGGATGGCCCCATCAACCCCGCCGCCACCAGCCAGCTGACGGTTTGCCGCGTTGACGACGGCCTCGACGTCGAGAGTGGTGATGTCTGTTCGGAGGATCGTAATGTCGGCCATAATCCCTATTGTGCATGACCCGTGATCACCCTCCGCGGAATCGTCTGGTGTGGGCGTGATGCTCGCGCAAGAGTTAGGTAATGATGCCGTAGCGGGTCGAGAACAGGAGTATCTTCATGAGCACTACGCGTCCGACAAACTCTCGTGCCGTCCACCTGGCCTCTCGCCCGGACGGCGCACCGACCGAGGACAACTTCCGCATTGAGGAAATCAGTCTCCCTGAACTGTCCGACGGACAAATCTTGGTTGCCAATGACGTCATGTCGGTCGATCCATACATGCGCGGCCGGATGAATGACGTCAAGTCCTACGTACCGCCGTTCCAGATTGACCAGCCGCTCGATGGCGGCGCGGTTGGCACAGTCATCGAATCCCGCAGTGAGGAGATCCCGGTGGGCAGCCACGTCGTCCACCAGCTGGGGTGGCGCGAGCACGCTGTCCTCGACGCTGATGGCGCACACATCATTGACACCGACATCGCCCCCGCGTCCGCATATCTGAGCGTGCTTGGAATGACTGGACTCACTGCCTACGCTGGCCTGACCCGTGCCGCCGAGATGAAGGCCGGTGACGCCGTCTTCGTCTCGGGAGCCGCTGGGGCCGTCGGATCGATGGTCGGTCAGTTAGCGCGGTTGCTCGGTGCTTCGCGGGTTATCGGTTCGGCTGGTACTGACGCGAAGGTTACCCGGTTGCGCGACCTCGGTTTTGACGCCGCCTTCAACTACCACGACGGCCCGGTTACCGAGCTGCTTGGACAAGCTGCCCCCGACGGCATCGACATCTACTACGACAACGTCGGCGGCGATCACCTGGAGGCCGCCATCGACCATCTCAACAACGACGGGCGGGTCGCGATGTGTGGGGCGATCTCCCAGTACAACTCCGTCGAACCGCCGTGCGCTCCTCGTAATCTCGCATTGACCATCGGGAAACGTCTCACCCTACGTGGCTTCGTCATCGCCAAATACGCCGAGGAGGTCCGTCCAGAGTTCCAGCAGCGGATGGCCAAATGGTTGTCGGCCGACGAAATCCATTGGGACGAGACTTTCCGCGACGGCCTCGACGCCGCTGCGAAAGCATTCATCGACATGCTCAATGGGGCAAATACGGGGAAGATGCTAGTCCGGTTGTGAATCGCGGGGGCTGTTCAACCCTTGAACAAGTACTGGTCAGCAGCCTGCGCTGATGACCATGACGAATGTCACGGCCAGGTTGTGACATTGGATGATGGTGGCTTCAGTTTTGTCGGTTCGAGACTGAAGCTATGGAAAAACCAGCGATTGAGATACACGATCTCGTCAAGTCGTTCCCCCAAGTCGGCAGTCACGAACGTCTCGTTGCCGTCGACCACATGTCGATGACAATCAACTGCGGAGAGGTTGTCGCTTTTCTCGGCCCCAATGGTGCCGGAAAATCCACCACCATCGATATGCTTCTGGGCATGACCAGCCCCGACAGTGGGAAGGTTGTCGTCCTTGGTTCCGATCCGAGGATGGCCGCGCGTGCTGGCCGCATCAGTGCCGTCTTTCAGACTGGCGGGCTGTTACCTGACTTCACCGTCGTAGAGACCATGAAGGCCATCGCTGCCGCACATGGGAAGCGCTCGAGGATGAAGCCCCTCATTGAGAGGTGGGGGCTTACTCCATTCGCTGGAACCAAGGTTGGCAAATGCTCAGGAGGTCAGCGCCAGCGTCTTCGGTTTGCTCTCGCCATGCTGCCCGACCCCGATGTACTTATCCTTGACGAGCCGACGACCGGCCTGGACGTTGAGGCTCGGCGCCACTTCTGGCAGGTCATGGGTGAGGAGGCCGACGCCGGCCGCACAATCATCTTCGCTACCCACTACATCGAGGAGGCCGACTCCTTCGCTCGTCGCGTCGTCCTCGTCAGTGGCGGACAGATCGTTGCGGACGGCACCATCACCGAGATTCGCGCATCGATGTCCGGATCTACCGTCAGGGTGACCCTCGATGACCCCACCGGGCTAACCGATGGCCTGCACGCTTTCCCTGGTGTTACCGATGTCACCGTCCAGGGACAGCAACTCATCATGCATACCGATCAACCCGACGATCTGGCTCGTCACCTCCTGACCCGCACCGACGCCCACGGGCTACTCATCTCGACGACGACCCTTGAGGACGCTTTCGTCCAACTCACAGGCTCCAACGACCCCCGCGATAATTCCGACGACTCGGAGGCAGCAGCATGATCAGTTACGCCCTTCTCGACACCCGCAGGTTGCTTCGCAACACCGGCGGCATCATCTTTACTATCCTTATGCCTGCTGGCTTCTACCTTATTTTCGGAGCCACCCAACCGAACCTCGATACCGCCGTTGCTCATGGAAACGTCAAGGCGACGATCATGGTATCCATGGCCGTCTACGGGGCCATCATGGCCGTCACTATGTGGGGGTCCCAAGCCGCCCTCGAACAGCAGCGCGGATGGGGCCGTCAGCTGGCGCTTACCCCGATGACGCCGTTGAAATACGTCTTCTCGAAGGTGCTGACGATTGAAACTGTGGCTTTGGTTCCGCTGGCGATCGTTTTCGTCACGGGTGCTGCCACCAATGCCCGCGCTGACGGGTTGCGCTGGCTGTGGACCTTCCTGCTGTGCTGGGTGTGCTCGATGCCCTTCACTCTGTTCGGTCTGGCCGTCGCCCTGCTGGTGCGTGGCGAGACAGCAACCGGGATCACTTCCTTTTGCATCGTCGCCCTGTCCTTCCTCGGCAATATGTTTATCCCGCTAAGTGGATTCATTCTGAAAGTGTCGCGATTCACCCCGATGTATGGGCCCGGTCAGCTGACGCGGATGCCGCTCATCGGAAAGCAGATGGTGACGATGGACGGCGTGATTAACGAGCCGGTGTGGCGTCCTGTCGTCAGTATTATCGCTTGGACGATCATCATGGGGATCGTGGCGGTGCTGGTGGGCAGACGCCGTCAGAACCGCTGATAAGGGCCGAGTAAGCGAGAAGCCCACTCGGCGACGGGGTCGGCCATGACAGCACCCGTGGAATCAACTGGGCCAGCAGGAAGGAGACCACCATGGCAGTGATCGTAGGGGCATCGACCTCGATTCCCCTACGCCGTCGCAACCGCAACGCCCTCGCTGCTGGTATCTGGCTCGTTTTCCTGGCCTATGCTGTGATGTCCCTTCAGAGCTCGCATTTACCGCCATGGCGTATTGCTTTGGGCTGGATGGGGTTGGCCATCTTCGCGCTGTTCTACCTGGCGCTGTTCTGGTGGCATGTCGACGGCCTGGAACTGTGGTACACAAAGCATCAGGTTCGCGCAAGTGCCATCGTGGGTCAGATTATGCTCGTGGTCTTGTGCGCCCTATTGGCCCTTGTCAGACCCAAGGTGGCGGCCAGTGTGCTGGCATACCCGATAGCCTTCGCTGTCTTCCAGATGCCTGAGGTAGCCCTAGGGATCACGCTCGCCATCGAGGTTGTCGGGATGGCCGTCCTGGTGTGGGTCACTCCGAGCTTGATGGCGTGGGCGATCGGTTCAGCCATCTCGGTTGCTGTAGTGACGGTGGTGGGGGTCCTGGAGCGGGCGGCCTGCCGGGGGCAGTTGGCTCGTCAAGCCGAACAGGACGTCCTGACACGTCTGGAGGAACGCCAACGGGTCGCCTCCGATGTCCACGACCTGCTCGGTCAGACACTCACGGTTATGGCCATGAAGGCCCAGTTGGTGGAACGCCTCATTGGCACCGACCCGGACGCTGCGCGTGCCCAGGCGGTCGAACTGCACGGATTGTCGCGCCACGCCTTGGCACAGGTGCGAGAACTGGTCAGCGGCATGGCCCGCATGGAGGTCGATGCGCAACTGGCGGCGGCTCGCACGGCGCTTGAGGCTGCTGGGGTCGAATGCGTCGTCTCCGATTCGCGTACCCATGGAGGCCACGAGGAGGACTCGGCTTTCGACACAGTGCGCGGCTGGGTGTTGCGCGAGGCGGTGACGAATGTTGTGCGTCACGCGCAGTCCCATACCTGCCTCATCGAGGTCGGTGACGAGATTCTGGCCATCAGCGATGATGGCCGGGGTCGGAGTAATGCCCCCGAGGGCAATGGTTTGACGGGAATGCGCCGGCGGGTCGAGGCAGCAGGGGGAGAGCTGTGGATCGGACCGGGGGAGCGCGACCACGGTACCCGGATCATCGTGACAGGCTGAGACCATGATCGATAAGACCATGATCAAGCTCGTGCTGGCCGACGACCAGACCCTCGTACGCGGCGCTCTGGCAGCCCTGCTTAGCATGGAGAACGACCTGGAGATCGTTGGTACGTGTGGTCGGGGAGACGAGGTGTTCGCCCTTGTGCAGGCCACCCATGCCGACGTGTGTCTGCTCGACATCGAGATGCCAGGTATCGACGGGATCACCGTCGCCGCTGAGCTGAGAGACCAGGCATCGTGGTGTCGAGTTCTCATTGTGACGACCTTCGGGCGGCCGGGTTATCTGCGGCGGGCCATGGATGCCGGTGTGGCTGGGTTCCTCGTCAAGGACACCCCAGCTGAGGACCTGGCCCGAGTGGTGCGCGAGGTCCATGCCGGAGGTCGAGTTATCGACCCAGCTTTGGCCGCCGAATCCCTCATCGAGGGACACAATCCCTTGTCGGAGCGGGAACGGGAGATTCTGCGGCTGGCCGAGTCGGGGGCCTCCATCTCCCTCATCGCCTCCCAGCTCTATCTGTCGGTGGGCACGGTGCGCAACCACGTATCCTCGGCCATCGGCAAGACGGGTGCTGCGAATCGCACCGAGGCTGCCGTCACGGCTCGACAGCGGGGGTGGTTGTGAGGAGATTCGTGATTGCGGCCGCGGGCGTTGCGCAGCGGTGGTGACAAGGCGAGCCAACAGTCTGACATCCCAAGGTCGAGGTCATGAGGGAGATTGCCCATTGTGCTGGAGTCGGCTGCGAGTCTTTATACAACCCTCTCAGGGCGATCCGGGACCTATGCTTTCAAAGTCCAGTCAATGTGTTCGGGAGGTCTCGACGGCGATCTGGTGATTGTTGACACGCGCGATGAGTGGAAAGAGGACCCTACATCCTCGCTAGCGCTGATGGACGTGGGACACACCGCTGATTGACTGGTTACGACAGCGAAAGCCGCCGATGCGACTCGCTGAGGTTCACATCTCGCGCTATGACACTTCCGTTCGTCAGTGGAAGGTCCCAGTCGAGGTCGCGGTGACTGCGACCGTCGAGAATCCCCAGCAGGACCCGCATGGTGTCACCGTGGGTGACGAGGACGATCGCCGGTAGGTCGCGAGCTGCCACGTCATCCAACAGGCTGCGGCACCTCTCCGCCACATCCGCGAGCGACTCCCCACCAGCCCATCGCACGTCGGCCGGATGTACACCCGTTGGCTGGGGAAGGGGCTCGAGATCATCCGCGGTGTGACCCTCCATGGCTCCCAACCCTTGCTCGCGCAGCCGTGGATCGGTCGTCGCTGGTACGCCCAGCACCCGCGCGATAGGACGAGCTGTCTGACGCGCCCGCTTCTGGTCGGAGGCGATGATCGGGGTGTCGTGGGGTACCAGACCTGCCACCGTGTGAGCGGCCTGGCGAGCCTGGCGTCTCCCGAGCATCGTCAGGGGAATACCCATTGTCTGCCCTTGGATGCGCCCTTGACGATTCCACGTCGACTGCCCGTGCCTGACGATGACGATGCGACTCACCCCACGAAGGCTACCCGGGCGTCTTGATAACTCGCTCTCGATAAGGTGTAAGGCATGTCGATCACGCCACGTCGCCACACCGCCGCCGGTCTGCTGGCCCGGGCGGCCGGGCTGGGGCTAGGCATCATCGCCGACCGCATCGTGCCCGACCCACAGACCCATCACCCGGTGGCCGTATTCGGCTCGGCGGTCGCCCGGTTGGAAAAGATCATGTACGCGGATTCGGTTCGGCGTGGTGCCATCTTTACCGCCGCATGCCTGACTCCGCTCACCGTTGCTGGAACCCTTGTCGACCGCTTCACCCGGCATCGATCGGCACTGCGCATCGCCACCACCGCCCTGACCACGTGGGCCGTCATCGGGTCCGCATCCCTGGCTCGGGAAGGACGGGCGATGGCTGACCACTTGGCCGACAATGACCTGCGTGCCGCGCACAAACGTCTACCGCACCTGTGTGGGCGCGACCCTGACGCCCTCGACGCCCCTGAGATCGCCCGAGGCACCGTCGAGTCCATGGCCGAGAACGCCTCCGATGCCGCCGTCGCATCGATCTGGTGGGGTGCAGTCGCCGGGTTGCCCGGCCTACTCGTCCACCGCGGGACCAACACCCTCGATGCCATGATCGGCCACCACAACGATCGCTATGAATACTTCGGCAAGGTGGCGGCTCACCTCGACGACGCCGTCAATTGGGTGCCAGCTCGGCTTACCGGAGCCTTGGCTGCTGCGTGTGCCCCGATGGTCGGAGGCGATCGCGCAACCACCTGGCGAGTGATGCGGGCCGAGCATGGCCACCATCCCAGCCCCAACGGCGGCTGGTGCGAGTCTGCCTGGGCAGCAGCCCTCGGCATTCAACTCGGCGGACGTAACGTTTACTACGGTAACCGGGTGGAGTTCCGTCCCCTGTTGGGGTCGGGCCCGCGTCCCGACGCCAACAAGACAGCAGACGCGGCGCTCCTGGTCACTACGGTTACCATGGCAGCCACCTGCTGCGCTGTCGCAGGGCTGGCCAGTGTAGCCCACGTGCTGTTTTACGGTGGCCCGATTCCACGCGGTCTTCTGCCACACAGCACAAGGCGTCGATCACAAGGAGACTCACAGTGACCGGAATCCTCGTCGCCGGAACATCCTCGGACGCTGGCAAATCCCTCGTCGTCACCGCCTTGTGTCGGGTCGCCCGGCGTCGCGGCGTCCACGTGGTGCCCTTCAAGGCCCAAAACATGTCGAATAACTCGATGGTGTGTGCCGACGGTTCCGAAATCGGCCGGGCCCAGTACCTCCAGGCCACCGCAGCCGGCGTGGAACCAACCTCTGCCATGAACCCCGTCCTGCTCAAACCGGGCACTGATCGACGCTCCTTCATCGTGCTGCGCGGAAAACCCTGCGGAACGTTGGAGGCGGGGGAGTACACCACCGGACGGCGTCGCCTAGCCGATGCCGCATGGTCAGCCTACGACGAACTTGCCGCGACCCACGATCTGGTGATCTGCGAGGGAGCCGGATCTCCGGCCGAAATCAACCTTCGCCGCGGCGACTACACGAACATGGGTTTGGCTAGAGCCAAGAACCTTCCGGTGGTCGTGGTCGGCGATATCGACCGGGGTGGGGTGCTCGCCAGCCTCTTTGGTACCTGGGCGCTCCTCGACGATGACGACCGGGCACTGTTAGCCGGGTACATCATCAACAAGTTCCGTGGTGACGATGCCATCCTCGCTCCCGGACTTGAGGAGGTCACTCGGCGTACCGGCATGCCGAGTTTCGGCGTGCTGCCCTGGGTGCCGGGGGTTTGGCTCGACGGCGAGGATGCCTTGGAGGTGGGACGGTGGCGTTACGAAGGTAACGCCACCGTCCCGTCAGCTTTGCGGGTGGCCGTGGTGCGATTCCCGCGCATCTCGAATGCCACCGACGTCGATGCTATGGCCGGTGAAAGCGGCGTCAACGTCCAGGTGACGACAAACCCGGACACGTGTCAGATTGCCGACGTCCTCGTCCTGCCGGGGTCACGGTCCACTGTGTCTGACCTGGAATGGTTGCGACGCTCGGGCATCGCCGACGTCGTGACTCGTCGTGCCGAGCAGGGGCGCACCGTGGTGGGTATCTGCGGCGGGTATCAGATGCTGTGCCGCACCATCATCGACCCCGACGGTCAGGAGGCGGCTCCGGGCACTGTCGTCGGGGGGCTCGGGTTGCTGCCGGTCGAGGTCGACTTCGGCGCTACCAAGACCCTTACCCTGTCGCACGGGAGGTGGCGGGGTATCGACGTCGGCGGTTACGAGATCCATCACGGCGTCTGTCACCCGCTCGAGGAGGTTGAGGCCTTCCTCGATGGAGTCCGCGTGGGCTCGGTGTGGGGGACGATGTGGCACGGGGCCTTCGAGCATGATGAGTTCCGACGTACCTGGCTTTCCGATATTGCCCGTCACGCTGGTTCATCCTGGCGCCCCAACCCCGACGAGCCGGGTTATCAGGTTAGACGCGAGGCTATGATCGAAACCCTCGCCGATGCCGTGGAGGCCCATGTCGATGTCGATCAGATACTGCATCTGGCTCGCTGAGGGCGGCTGAGGTGCCTCCCCACTCGGCGACGGGCTCGGCCACCTCGGCTCGGAGGACTTGGCCCAAACCGTACTGTATGCAAGAACGGCTCCGTGACGATGGAGAACACGGCGTTGGGGATGTGTTCCTGGCAGTGCTGGGTGTGTGGCCTCTCGTCTCAGCTATGCTCGACACGCGATCGGGCGATGAGCAATGCCGGTGCAAGTCCGGAGCGGTCCCGCCACTGTAACACCCCATGCGGTGTAGCCAGACGCTTTCCCGACTCCTGCCGAACAAACCGTCAGGCGAGGATATCTGAGGAGAACTACATGAATGATGCCACGTCACGCACGCTCTTCGGAGTGGGGGTCGGTCCGGGAGACCCGGAACTGGTCACCCTAAAAACCGTGCACATTTTGCGTGAGGCAGACGTCATCCTCGTCCCTTACACCGAGGCCACTACTGACGGTCCGGGGCGTGCCGAGCGCATCATTACGGCTATCGCCCCCGAGATCACCGAGCGCATCAAACGCATCCCCTTTTCAATGCGGGAGAGGTCCGGCGTCGGTGAGAAGCGCAAGGCCTCATGGCAAGTCTCCGCAGACGCCGTGGTGACAGCCTTCGGCGAGGGAGCCCGTACTGTTGCCCTCGCCACCGTCGGAGATCCGACTGTTTTCTCTACCTTCACCTACCTGCGTGCCAACGTTGAGGAGAGGCTGCCCGACGTCACCGTCAAGTTGAGCCCCGGTATTACCGCCATGCAGGCCCTGTCAGCGGTGTCCGGGCGTCCGCTGGTGGAAGGCAAGGAGATCCTAGCTCTCGTCCCGGCCACCGTCGGCATAGACAAACTTGGGAAGGTCCTCGACCTCGTCGACTCGGTGGCCATCTACAAAGGCGGACGCAAACTTCCCGAGGTCGTCGAGCAGCTGCGCAGCCGGGACCGTCAAGCCGTCATCGGCACCGACATCACCCTAAAGTCCGAGCAGATTATCAACCTTGACGAAGTGACCGACGCGCAAACCCTGCCGTACTTTTCGACCGTCCTTACCACTCCGGAGCGCACCACCACAGGAGGAAAACTGTGAACGAACCCCAGGCCGCACGACCTACTCAGCACGTGTCTGAGAAAGCCCTGGAGGATTTAGACCACAACGCCATCGAGCCTCCGCCGGTGTCCCGTCGCGATATCCCCGAAGGAGCCGGCAAGATCGTCTTCGTCGGGGCCGGTCCGGGCGCCCCAGACTTGGTAAGTGTGCGTGGCGCTCGAGTTATTGAGACTGCCGACATCATCATCTGGGCATCCAGCCTGGTACACCCCGACATGGTCGCCCGTCACAAGGAGGGCGCCGAGCTCATCGACTCCGCATCCATCCCGTTGGAAGACCTTGAACCCCTCTACATCCGCGCCCGTGACGAGGGGCTGGTGGTGGCCAGGGTCCACACCGGTGATCCGTCTATCTACGGGGCCACCGCAGAGCAGCGTGACTTGTGCCGTCGCATCGGCATCGACTTCGAGACCATTCCTGGCATTTCTGCCTTTTCGGCCGCTGCTGCCCGGATGGACGTCGAAATTACCGTCCCAGAAGTCTCTCAGTCCCTCATCCTCACTCGGCTTGAGGGTGGGCGCACGCCCATGCCCGACGGCGAGACCGTCGCATCCTTTGCCCGCCACGGGGCGACCATGGCGATCTACCTGTCGGCAGCCCGTAACAAGGCGCTTCAGGAGGCCTTATTGGAGGGTGGGTATCCGTCCGAGACTCCGTGCATCATCGGATACGCGGTGACCTGGCCCGAGGAGATGATGTTCCGCTGCGACCTGGCTCACCTGTCGGAGACGATGCGCAACCACAAGCTATGGAAGCATGCCGTCGTCCTGGTGGGCCCGGCACTGGCGGAGGGACCGATCTCCACCCGCAGCCACCTATACCATCCCGGCTTCCGCCACGAATACCGAGGTGCCGACGCTCAGGCCCACGCTGACCTTAAGACTCACGGCACCCGCGGCGTCTACCACCAGAACCCCGACACGAAGGGCAATTCATGATTCGCGTCCACGGATATCTCGGCACCATTAGCGACGCCTTGCGCGAGGAGGTTGTCCAGGCTGATCTGGTTGTCGGGGGCCAGCGTCACCTCGACGCCCTCAACGTCCCCGTCGATAAGCGTCAAAAGCTTGGCCTTATTGGGCCCGCCGTCGAACGGATCCAGTCCCTACCCGACGACGCCAACATCGTCGTCATTGCCTCCGGCGACCCGCTGTTCTTTGGTGTGGTTCGCCGCATCCGGCAGGCCGGTTTGCGCGTCGACGTGGTGACCGCCCCGACCTCTTTGCAGGCCGCTTTCGCCGCCGTTGCGTTGCCGTGGGATGACGCCCAATTCGTCTCCTCCCACTCCAAGGACATCGGGACGGCCATTCGGCTTGCGAAGATCCATCCCAAGGTCGGCGTGCTGACGGCTCCCAACCGAGGTCTCGCTGAGCTGGTCGAGGGACTCGCCGGGCGTGGCAAGACCTTCGTGCTGGCCGAAAAGATCGGAGAGGAGGGTCAGCGGGTGCGCATCTTCGACGAGGACGCCGCCAAGGCCGTCATTGCCGAGGAGGACATTCTTAGCCCCAACGTTGTGCTGGTGCTTGACCACCACCCAGATTCCCCGGAGGCGCTTGGCGTCACCCCGGAACTCGCCGGTGACGTTAACGTCAATGGCCCCGACGACCCGCATCCAGGCTCCGACACCAACCCCGACGGTTCCGACCGTGACCCGATCATCGGACAGATCATCAACTCCGACGCTGCGGCAGCTCACGCCGAAGCCATCGACGGTGCTCTCAAGCGCGAGACGAAGAAATACGTTGGGCCATCGCGCACTGGACTGGCCGCAGCGTGGGGGGAATGCGACCTCATCATTTCCCACCTAGCCCTGGGCGCCACCACCCGGATCATTGCCCCGCTGCTGAAGTCCAAAAAGACCGACCCGGGAGTGGTCGTCGTTGACGAGGTTGGACGCTTCGCCATTCCGCTAGTGGGTGGCCACGTCGGTGGAGCCAACGAGCTCTCCCGCACTGTCGCTGAGGCTCTTGGCGGTACTGCGGTCGTTTCCACCGCCACCGACTCCCTCGGTGTACCGGCCCTCGACCAGCTCGGCTGGGCCTACGAAGGTGACGTCGCGGGCGTGACTGGCTCGATCATTGCCGGACGCCCGGTGCACGTCATCCGCGAGCAGCCTTGGCCATTGCCCCCGTTACCCAAGAACGTCACCGAGGACGCCGAGGCCCCGGCTACCCGGATCATTGTGTCCGAGCGGGTTGCGGAGCGTGTTCTCGACGATCATGGTGACGACCTGCCTACCGTCGTACTACATCCGAGTTGCCTGGTCGTCGGGATGGGATGCAACCGAGGCACCGAGGTCGAGACGCTGCGTGAACTCCTCGTCACGACCTTGGAGGATAACGGCTTGGCCCTTGGCTCGGTGACCCGCCTGGTATCTCATGAGGTCAAGGCCGGTGAGCTTGGTCTGGTAAAGCTGGCCAACCAACTCGGTGTGGAGTACCGCACCGAGTCAGCCGAGGCCCTGGCCGCCCAGGACGTTCCGAGCCCTTCCGATGTCGTCGCTCGTGAGGTCGGAACCCCGAGTGTTAGTGAGGCCGCCGTGATGTGTCAGGGAGCCGAGTTGCTGGTGCATAAGACCAAAACGCCTGAGGCCACCTGCGCTATCGGCCGCATCCCAGCTCGCGGCCATCTTTCGGTGGTGGGGCTCGGGCCAGGCTCTCGTGACCTGCTGACTCCGCGCGCCGTTGAGGCTATTCGCAACGCCACCTTCGTCGCCGGCTACGCCCCCTACGTGCGTCAGATTCGCGACCTGGTGCGTCCGGGAGCCAAGATCCTGGCGACCAAGATGGGCACTGAGGAGGAGCGCACTCAGGCTGCTATCGACGCCGCTCGCGGCGGCCGCAATGTGGCTTTTGTGTGTGGCGGCGATCCGGCTATATACGCGATGGCTTCCCCGACGTTAGAGATGGGCACCGACGGTATCGACGTCGAGATCGTCCCTGGAGTCACCGCAGAGCTCGCCGTCTCGGCGATCCTCGGAGCGCCGTTGGGTCATGATCACGCCACCATCTCTTTGTCGGACCTGCACACCGACTGGGACCTCATCCTCAAGCGAGTGAAGGCGGCTGCCGAGGGAGACCTCGTCACCACTTTCTACAACCCGCGCTCGCGTACCCGTACCCATCAGCTCCCTGACGCTCTGGCGATCATGGCGGAGCACCGTCCCCCGTCCACCCCAGTAGCTCTGGTTTCCCACGCTGAGCGTCGTCAGCAGCAAGTGATCATGTCCACCCTGGAGGAGTTCAAACCCGAGTGGTGTGGCATGACAACTTTGGTGGTCGTTGGCTCGACGACGACCAAGTACGTCAGTTCCGGGGACGGGCAGCGCCTTATGGTTACGCCGCGTGACTACCACTGGATGGACGGACATGTCTCCGGTGAGGCTCGCAAGAACTACACCCACAAGGATCTGCCCAAGGCTGACGAGGGGACCTACCTCTCCAAGCCTCCGGTCCATTCGACTCGCATGCCCGAGTCCACACCCGATACGAAGGATTCGAAATGACCGATCCCCTTACCAGCGGAACCCCGCTCGTTATTGCTGCTCATGGCACCCGTGACGAGGCAGGCGTAGCCGAATGCCGTGCGTTGGCTGAGCGCGTTGCCCGCAAGTTGCCCGGAATCCCGGTGGAACTGGGATTCGTCGAACTCGCCGAGCCTGGCATTCCAGAGGCTGTCCGTGCCGCCGTCGCCCAGGCCCCGGACAATCCCGAGGGCGCCGACGGCGACGAGGAGGCAGCCGTCGTCGTCGTACCGCTGATGTTCAACACTGGTGGTCACGTCCGCGAGGACATCCCAGAGGCTATTGACGAAGGTCGGGGCGATGCCCGGGTGATGTACTCTGCCCCGTTGCTGCCAGACGTTCGCATGCGCAAGGCCCTCAGCCATCGCCTTGTCGAGGCTCTTGCTGTTGGTGACGGACGCGAGGAGTGGAGGCCACGCGACACGTCGGTGGTGTTGGTGGGGCGTGGTGCCTTAGTGCCTGACGCTAACGCCGCCCATTACACCTTGACACGCATGTTTTGGGAGGAAAACGATCTGTCGCGGGTGGAGCCGGCGTTCATCCAGGTGACCCGTCCATCGGTTCCGGAAGCCCTGTCAGCCCTTGCCGCTCAGGGTGCCGACCAGATCGTCGTGCAGGGCAACTTCCTCTTCCCAGGCTTGCTACATGTGTGGATGACCGAGCAAGTGGAGGCCTGGCAGGTCAGCCACCCCGGAGTCGAGATCCGCATTGCCTCGGTGATCGGCGACTGTGACGAAGTTGCAGATGTTGTTGTCGATCGTTATCGCGAACCCCTCGACGAGGTCGGTCTCGGGGAGGGTGCCCCGGTGTACATGTCAGGGCTGAGGTTGCAAGGGCGCAAGGTGCTCGTCGTTGGTGCTGGGCACGTGGCTGAGCGTCGCGTCGTGCGGTTATTGGATGCCGGCGCCAACGTCCACGTCGTAGCCCCCAACTCGGGCATCCAACTCACCCGGATGTCCCGTAAAGGGCTGGTGAATCTGGAGCATCGGGCTTTCCGGGTTGAGGATCTCGACGGCGTCTGGTTTGTCCAAGCGCTGACAAACGATCCGGAGGTGAATGCTCTGGTGGCTGAGGAGGCCGACAGGCGGGGCATCTTCTGCGTGCGCGGCGATAAGGGCTGCAAGGGTAGTGCCTTCACTCCGGCCACCCAGCAGGCCGGCGGCATGACAGTCAGCGTCGTCGGTGATCGCACCCCACGTCGTTCCGCCAGGCTGCGTGACGAGGTGTTGCGAGCCTTGCAGGGGTGATCAACTGGGTCATTCATGACGTGTCGTGGGATCGCCTGACCTGACGGACGCGTTTGGCGGTGCATATCATCGTCGGGTGATTTCTCACGACCTGCATGCCCTGGGCTTCGACGCTCCCGATCTCGACGCCCTCGTCAACTCTGCGGCTGAGGCTGGTGCTGTCGGTGTGGGGGATGTCGGCGGATTTGACCTGCTGGCTGCCTACACGGATCCGTCTGGAGCTCGGCTAGCCCTCATGAAGCAAAAAGGTCATGAGGAGATGGAGACGATGGCCTCCCTCGTCGCCCCGACGACCCATCCAGCAGATCTGGTGCGATTCAGCCCGTCGGTGGCTTTGGTCGACATCTATTCCCATGCCAGCCTCGCCTCGATGCTGACCGGGGAGTCTGTCCTCAAGCTGCCGATGACGAATCGCAAGCACCTGGCGCGGTTCCTGGCCAACGTTGACGATCCCGTTGAAGTGCCGCTGTGTCCCGAACCCGGCGACGACACCCCGCGTTTCGTCGAGCACCTGCGTGTGGGAGCGGTCGCCAATCAGATGTTGCGGGTGTTCGAGGCCGAAGAGGAGTATGGTCGTTCCCACGAAGGTTCCCTGGGCAGCGAGCTACAGTTCGCCGCAGGAACGCTGATCAGTCCCTGGCTCATGGAGATCAACGCCGGGCGTGCCACCCGTGATGAGGCCAGCGCTGTCGCTGAGATGACGATGGTCTGTAAGAAAGTTGAGAAACGCACGAACGCGCTTACCGGGGCAGACTGGTACCGGATCGTGGGGAATACTTCGATTCCCATGACTTTGGCTGCCCCCGCGAACCTACCGCGAACGCCGCATGAGGGGTCAGTCGTCACGGGGCAGGTTGTCCCGGTGGTGTCGACGGGAACCTGGGAGGGTGATGCCCTCTGGGGGTGAGAATGAGCGGTCCTTTGTTGCAACGCTCTACACCTCGTCGTCATGGCGGGCTGGTCATGCTTGCAGTGTGGGAACGTCACACTACAACTAACACTTTAAGTTTTGCAGTGTGAATTGAGTTGCGGCGTTTGTGGTTTTCCGGTGTGGATCGTGGCGGACGGTTTCCTGTGGCAGGCAACGGGACCTTCTCGCGGGCGTCGGTGTTTCACGTCGAGCGTCCAAAGTTGTAGGCGCCTCCCGCACCGACGCCGGAGGTACAACTTTTCGATCATAAAATTGCACTCGTCACCGATATTGTCCACATGGGTACAACTTTCGGGCTGGATCCGATCACAGTCGAGATCCAAGCAGCGCTGGAGCACCTCGATAGGGGTTTTAGGGTGAAGGAACACAAGCGCGTCGACTTCAAGGAGGACGTCAGCTGAAAGGGAAGCTTAGCGAGCTGCTGCCCGAACGAGCTATAGGTTGCGAGTGAGGAGGTGCGCGAGGTTCTTGACCTGCTACGGCAGATGGAGGTGGGTGGGGAGCCGCTATTGAGCGCGATCCGAGGCATTCAGGCTGATGCCCATCCGGCATTCACCTTGTCTAGGAGTGCAACAGCGAGTTTGGAGAAAGACTATCGGCAGCGGGGCTTGGTCCGTTCGGTGCCCAACCGGATGACGACGGCACGCCGGTATGCCCAACATCGGGGTCGCATCAGTACGACGGAGTTGGGTGCCACTGTGGGTGCTCTGGCCTCCAATGTGGACCGGTCCTGAAAGATCTCCTGGGCCAAGGTGTGTTGAGGCCTTCGTCAAAGAGCATGGCGGGTTGTGGATTCCACTATCTGCGTGGTGACAACACGTCCTGACGTTTTCGCGTCCAGTGGCTTGCTCTCACGCAAGGTTTGCATCACGGTGAAGCTTGGCTCGTAGGCGATCGAAAACCCGTGGGCACCTCGCGATCGCCGGTATAACTGTCCATTCACAAAGTTGTGGTCCGAGCCGATTCTGTTGTGTGGCCCGGTACGTTGACGAGGCTGTGCGGCATGGAATGGAGGTCCCTGATATCCTCCATGGGTCTGCATGGTGCGACCCCGATGAGGTCGCAGGAACCCGGTGTGATTCCGGGACTGTTGCGCAGCGGTGACGGTGACGACGTCGGCGAAACCACTGGGAGCGATCCTGGGAAGGGCCGACCGAGGGTGATCCGAAGTCCGAAGACTCCCATGCATGGCGTTGGGTTGTTCGGATCTCGCATCAAGGTCCTCGCACCAAGAAGGAACTATCATGCCCTCTTCGAGGCGATCGGTGGAGCGTGACCGCAGGTTGCCGGTGGCGCCTTTGCTGCTGGTCCTCGTGGTGCTCATCGTCGTCAGCGCCGTCGTCTCGTTGGCCATCGGCTCCGAACCGTTGCCGCTGCGTGGAGTCCTTGACACCCTTGGGGCTCGGGTGACCGGTCAACCGGGACCTGATCCGACGATCGACGTCATCGTCTGGGACCTGCGTGCTCCGAGGGCTCTACTGGCGGTTATCGTTGGCGCGGGTCTTGCCCTGGCTGGAAGCGGCATGCAGACTTTGGTACGGAACCCGTTGGCTGACCCCTACCTGCTAGGTGTGTCGGCTGGCGCGAGTGTGGGAGCAACCGCGGTCATCGCTTTAGGGATGTTCACTTCGTGGGGGACTCACCGACTCACTCTTGGTGCCCTTGTAGGGGCCTTGGCGGCAGCTGCACTGGTCTATCTCATTTCCATGGCGCAAGGAGGCATGACGCCGCTTCGGTTGGTGCTGTCGGGCGTGGTGTTGTCCTCGGCGTTCTCGGCGTTGGCGAGTTTCCTCGTCTTCCGAAGTCCCGACCCGCGTGCAGCACAGTCGGTGCTGTTTTGGATGCTGGGGTCAGTTGCGGGTGCCACCTGGGACAGCCTGTGGGTGGCGGCCCTTGTCACTGTTGTTATCGCCGTGCTCATGATCGCGTTCTCCGGGTGGTTAGATGCTTTGGCGGCCGGCACCGACGTCGCCCGTTCCCTGGGCATACCTGACACGCGCGTCCGCAAGGCGCTGTTCGTCGGTAATTCAGTGCTCGTCGGAGTGCTCGTGGCCGTTTCCGGCGGCATCGGGTTCGTGGGGCTTGTCATCCCCCACATGGCTCGATTGCTCGTGGGAGCCAGTCATAGGTCGATGCTCCCAATCGCTGCCGCTGTGGGCAGCCTGTTCCTGTTGTGGGTGGACGTCGGTGCGCGAGTTATTGCGGCTCCGCAAGAAGTGCCCCTCGGCGTCGTAACCGGATTCATTGGTGCGCCCATCTTCCTGTACCTCATGGGTCGCAGCCAATACCGATTCTCGAGTGAATCATGACGTGTCTTGACGTTCGCAATGTGCAGTGCCGGATCGGTGATCGCGTCATCGTCGACGACGTGAGCTTCACGGCGGAAGCGGGACAACTCACTGCCATCGTTGGGGTCA
>ERZ1023183.198-NODE-198-length-19227-cov-9.623409_pt1 | contig 19227 bp, 18 predicted proteins | sample MGYA00521095_ERZ1023183 | MGnify/ENA primary metagenome ERZ1023183 (study PRJEB32759, sample SAMN07749889) | skin metagenome | biome: transportation; feature: city; material: polyester macromolecule | host: Homo sapiens | place: Hong Kong:TW line | collected... | reverse complement strand
CGAACGGCACGTCGACCGGATCGACCGCGAGCGCGTCGACCAGTTCGCGGCGGTGCGAGAGGCCCTGGCCCGAGTCGGCGAGTCCTCCGACGCCGTGGGCCGCGAGGCCGCCTCGCTCGCGGGATCGTTGCGCGCGTCGTCGGTCCGCGGCTCGTGGGGCGAGGTGCAGCTGCGCCGGGTCCTCGAGGCCTCGGGGATGCTCGCGCGCTGCGACTTCGACACCCAGGTCTCCCTCGCCCACCCCTCCGGCGGCACCGTCCGGCCGGACGCGATCGTGGCGCTGCCCGGCGGCCGGCGCTGTGCGCTCGATGCGAAGGCCCCGATGGAGCGCTTCCTAGCAGCCCAGGCGGTGGACATCGACGACGCCACGCGAGCCGCCCACCTCAAGGCCCATGCCGAGGCCCTCGCCGGGCACGTGCGGGCCCTGTCCGGCAAGGCGTACTGGCGGGCGATCGAGCCCGCGCCGGAGTTCGTCATCGCCTTCGTCCCGTCCGAGCCGGTGCTCGCCGCGGCGCTCGACCACCGGCCGGGGCTCGTCGAGGAGGCGCTCGACGCGCGCGTCGTCCTCGCGTCGCCGGCGACCCTCCATGCCGTCCTCCGGGCGCTCGCCTTCGCCTGGCAGCAGGACGCCCTCGCCGACAACGCGCGCGAGCTCCTCGCCGTCGGTGCCGAGCTCCACTCGCGGATCGGGACGCTCGCCGAGCACACCGGACGTCTGGGCCGGTCGCTGAGGTCGAGCGTGGAGGCCTACAACAAGTTCGTCGGCACCTTGGAGTCCCGGGTGCTCATCACCGCTCGGTCGATGCGCGATCTCGGCACCGGCGGTGACGAGATCGGTTCGCCCCCCGCCGTCGAGGCCACACCCCGGGTCCTCACCGCGCCCGAGCTCATCGCCCCCGAGATGTCCGACCCGCGGGGTGTGGCCGCGGAGCCGTCCGCCCAGGAGCAGGATGCGCTCCGACCTCGGCTCGAGGTCAGTGGAGCGGGTCGGTGACGCCGTCGGTGGCCGCGGCCGCGTCGTGGGTCATCTTGTCCGACATCCCCGCGGCCTTGAGGTCGCGGCGGATCTCGTTCGGCAGCGCGAACGTCAGGGACTCCTCCGCGGCGATGACCGGCTCCGGGTCCCCGAACCCGCGGTCGGCGAGGAAGGCGAGGACGTCGCGGACGAGGATCTCCGGCACCGAGGCGCCGGAGGTGACGCCGACGGTCGACACGCCCTCGAGCCACGCCTCGTCGATCTCCTCGGCGTAGTCGACGAGGTGACCGGCCCGCGCGCCGTGCTCGAGCGCGACCTCGACGAGCCGGACCGAGTTCGACGAGTTCCGCGACCCGACGACGAGCATGAGGTCGCAGTCCGCCGCCATCTGCTTCACCGCGAGCTGACGGTTCTGCGTCGCGTAGCAGATGTCGTCGCTCGGCGGGTCCTGCAGGTTCGGGAAACGCTCACGCAGCCGCCGGACGGTCTCCATCGTCTCGTCGACCGACAAGGTCGTCTGGGAGAGCCAGACGACCTTGTCCGGGTTCCGGACGACGACGTTGTCGACGTCGTCCGGCCCGTCGACGAGCGTGATGTGATCGGGTGCCTCGCCCGAGGTCCCGACGACCTCCTCGTGCCCCTCGTGCCCGATGAGGAGGATGTCGTGGTCGCTCTCGGCGAACCGCACGGCCTCCCGGTGCACCTTCGTCACGAGCGGGCAGGTCGCGTCGATCGTCCGCAGGGACAGCGCCCGGGCCTCCTCGTGGACGACCGGGGCGACGCCGTGGGCGGAGAAGACGACCGTCGCGCCCTCGGGCACCTCGTCGGTCTCCTCGACGAAGATCGCGCCGCGCTGCTGCAGCGTCGAGACGACGTGCTTGTTGTGGACGATCTCCTTGCGGACGTACACCGGCGGGCCGTACAGCTCGAGGGCCTTCTCGACGGTGACGACCGCCCGGTCGACCCCGGCGCAGTACCCCCGTGGCGCAGCGAGGAGCACCCGCTTCGCGGTCTCGGCGGCACTCTCGGGCGCGGTCGGTACGGTCGCGGCGTCGGTCATGCCCCCATCGTAGGGATGGTTCCGCAACGCCCCCTGAACCCGCCACCCTCCCCCGCAATTGCGCGCGCAATTGCCATCCGCGCTCGAAATTCCACGCGCAGATGCACCGTTTCGCGCGCGTCTGTCGTGCGCCCCCGGGTGACCATGGGCCGATGATCCCCGGTGACGAGCGCCCGCGAGCCAGCCGCGCGCAGCACCTGGGACCGCACCGGCGCGTCGAGTGGCGACGGGTCGAGGGCGCTCCCGACCCCGAGCGGCTCCACGCCGCGCTCGCGCTCGACCCGCGGGCCTCGTTCTGGCTCGACAGCTCCGACGCCGGCGCCGTCACAGCCACGGACGGGCGGATCTCGATCATGGGTGATGCCTCCGGTCCGCTCGCGGAGGTCCTGCGCTACGACGTCACCACCGCGCGGTGGGACGTGCGCACGGCCGCGGGCCGCCACACCGTCCGCGCCGCCTTCCACGACCACCTCCGCTCACTGCTGGCCAGCTGCCCCGTCGCCGTCCCGGAGGACCTCCCCATCGACTTCGCCCTCGGCTGGGTCGGCGCGCTCGGGTACCAGCTCAAGGACGAGGGGACGCGCACGCCGACCCACCGCTCGCCGCATCCCGATGCGGCGCTGATCCTCGCCGACCGCGCCGTCGTCCTCGACCACGCCAGCGCGACCGTCCTGCTCCTGGCGCTCGTCGACGACGCGCTGCCCCACACCGCGTCCGCCGCCGCCGAGTGGTTCACCCGCACGTCGGCGACCATCAAGGCCACGCCCCCAGCCACCGCCGAGCCCCCGGAACCTCCGCCACCCGGCCTCGTCCGAGCCCCCGAAGACACCCCGCCCCGGTTCCACCTCGACCAGGACGAGGCCTCGTACATCGCGAGCATCGAGCGCTGCCTGCAGCACATCCGCGCCGGCGACTCCTACGAGATCTGCCTGACGAACACGGCGACCGGTGCCCCGTTGGCCGACCCGGCAGCCGCCTACCGCGCCCTTCGCCGCACGAGCCCCGTCCCGTACGGCGCGCTCCTGCGATTCGACGACCTCGCGATCCTCTCCGCCTCGCCCGAACGCTTCCTCCGCGTCACCGGCGACGGCACGGTGCAGACCCGGCCGATCAAGGGCACCCGCCCGCGCGGCTCGACCAAGGCCGAGGACGCGCGCCTCCGGCAGGACCTGGCCACGCATCCGAAGGACCTCGCCGAGAACCTCATGATCGTCGATCTGCTGCGCAACGACCTCAGCCGCGTGTGCGTCCCCGGCACCGTCCGCACGGACGACCTCTTCCGCGTCGAGACCTTCTCCCACGTCCACCAGCTCGTGAGCACGGTCTCCGGCACGCTCCGCGCCGGCCGAACCGCCGTCGACGCGCTCGAGGCCGCGTTCCCCGGCGGTTCGATGACCGGCGCGCCGAAGATCCGGACGACGGAGATCTCGGACTCCCTCGAGCATCGCGCGCGCGGCTTCTACTCCGGCGCGATCGGGTGGATCTCCTTCACCGGCACGGCCGACCTCGCCATCACGATCCGCACGCTCGTCAGCGACGCGAGCGCCACCACCTTCGGTGTCGGGGGCGCGATCGTCGCCGACTCCGACCCCGGGGCCGAGGTGGAGGAGACGCGGGTCAAGGCGCGCGCCCTGCTCGCGGCCCTCGGTGCCGAGCTCGTCTGAACCGGCCGGGGACGAGCGCCTCGTCCTCGGAGCAGGGGCCGCTGTCGGTGAGCACGCCTAGGGTGACCGCGTGGACGCGATGCAACCGAGCCCGGGGACCGCCCTGCCCGAGCGCGCCGCGGACACCAGCCCCGAGCACCCGTGGCCGGTCCGGTACCTCTCGCTCAAGGTCGGCGAGTACATCGACCGCATGCCGGTGACCTGGGTCGAGGGCCAGGTCGTCCAGCTCAACCGCCGCCCCGGTGCCCGCACCGCGTACCTCACCCTGCGGGACACCGACGCCGACATGTCGCTCTCGTGCAGCGTCCGCGTCCTCGCCCTCGACGCGATGCCGACGCCGCTGACCCAGGGGTCGCGTGTCGTCATCCAGACGAAGGCCGAGTACTGGGCCGGCCGCGGCTCCCTCACCTTCGACGTCCGCCAGATCCGCCCCGTCGGGGTCGGGGAGCTCCTCGCACGGATCGAGTACCTCAAGCAGAACCTCGCAGCCGAGGGACTCTTCGACGCACGCCGCAAGCGTCCGCTGCCCTTCCTGCCGCGCCGCATCGGCATGATCTGCGGGCGCGCGAGCGCGGCCGAGCGGGACGTCGTCGAGAACGTCCGCCGTCGGTGGCCGTCGGCCCGGTTCGAGATCCGCCAGGTCGCGGTCCAAGGGGTCGGGGCGGTCGAGGAGGTGACGGCTGCGCTGCAGGAGCTCGACACCCACCCCGAGGTCGACGTCGTCGTCATCACCCGCGGCGGCGGCAGCGTCGAGGACCTGCTCCCCTTCAGCAACGAAGCCCTCGTGCGCGCCGTCTCCGCCGCCCGCACCCCCGTCGTCTCGGCGATCGGCCACGAGGTCGACACCCCGCTGCTCGACCTCGTCGCCGACCTGAGGGCATCCACGCCGACCGACGCCGCTCGAGCGGTCGTCCCCGACGCCGTCGAGCAGACGCGCACCATCGCCGACCTCCGAGCCCGAGCCCGCGCCGCCCAGGAGCGCCGGATCGACGCCGGACGCCGCGCCGTCGCCGCGCTCGTCGAACGCCCCGTCATGGCGGACCGGGTGGCGGTCCTCGACCGGCACCGGGAACGGCTCGCGCACCTCACGGCCCGGCTGCAGCACCTGCGGGCCGCCCGGCTCGACCGCGAGCGCGACCGCACCGCGCACCTCCTGGCCCAGGTGCGCCTCCTGGCTCCCCGCTCGACCCTCGTGCGCGGGTACGCGATCGTCCAGCACCCGGACGGCACCATCGTCCGCAGCCGCGAGCAGGTCTCCCCCGGCGAGCTGCTCCGCGTGCGGGTCGGCGACGGCGACTTCACGGTCCGCGTCGTCGGTGCCGACGGCTAGGGTCGGGCGCCATGAGCCGGACGAGCGACCAGCCCGAGACCTCCGACGCCACCACCCCGGACGCCGAGACCACGGACTCCGAGGCCCTCGACGCCGACGTCGCCGGTCTGGGGTACGAGGAGGCCAGGGACGAGCTCTCCGCCATCGTCGCGCGGCTCGAGTCGGGGCAGGTCGGGCTCGAGGAGTCGATGCGGCTGTGGGCCCGCGGCGAGGCCCTCGCGGCGCGGTGCACGGTCTGGCTGGACCGGGCCCAGGCATCCCTCGACGGCACCCCCGAGCCGGCCGGGGAGTGACGCCGGATCAGCGGTCGGGCGTCGACCCCGGCGTCGGCCGCACGTCGGTGAGCGCCTCCGCGAACCTCTCGAGCTGCTCGTAGCTCGCGGTCCCGGTGACGAGGGTGGTCACGGCCTTGGGGTCCTTGGGCCGGTCGAGCAGCGAGCGCTGGTCCTTGTCGACCCGCTCGAGCCGCTCCCACCGGCGTCCGTCCGCATCCGTCCACACCCCGCCCGGCGGCGGGTCGATCGTCTGCGCCGAGACCCAGTTGTCCGTGGCGCCGACGACCTGCTGGACGGCGACGTGGCGGCCGTCCGGCGTCGTGTACCCGGCGTGCCACATCATCAGCCCGTCGGTGGACCGGACGTAGCGGGCGCTCGTCGCCGTCCATCCGTCGCCGAGCCCGTCCGGGACGGCGACGGCACGGCCGGTCCGGTCGGCGACCCCCTGGGCCGCGACGCGGTCGTCGACGGTCTGCGGGGTCACGCTGTTCACCCGTCCGACGCCGAGGAAGGCCACCGCGAGGATCGCGCAGATGACGACCAGGGACCGCAGCATGTTCGCCACGGACCCGTTCGCATAGCTGCTGCGCTGCGGGGCGGTGCTCATGGCCCCATCGTCCCCGATCCGGCGCCTCCTCCGGACACCGGGTCCGAGCACCGGACAGGGCCGATGTCACACCGGTCGGCGGCCGCCGCGTCGATAGGGTGGTGAGGAAGCCTCGCCGACGAAGGAGACGCCATGAGCGACCCGACCGCCACCACCCCCGGACGGACGGGAGAGCGTCCCGACCGCAACCTCGCCCTCGAGCTCGTCCGCGTCACCGAGGCTGCCGCGCTCGCGGCCGGCCGCTGGGTGGGACGCGGCGACAAGAACGGCGCCGACGGGGTGGCCGTCGAGGCGATGCGCGAGCTCATCTCGACGGTGCACATGAGCGGGGTCGTCGTCATCGGCGAGGGCGAGAAGGACGAGGCCCCGATGCTCTTCAACGGGGAGCAGGTCGGCGACGGTCAGGGCCCCGAGTGCGACGTGGCGGTCGACCCCATCGACGGCACGACGCTCACCAGCAAGGGCATGTCGAACGCCGTGTCCGTCCTCGCCGTCTCCGACCGCGGCGCGATGTACGACCCGAGCGCGGTCTTCTACATGGACAAGCTCGTCACCGGGCCCGAGGCGGCGGACGTCGTCGACATCCGGCTGCCGGTCAAGGAGAACCTCCGCCGCATCGCCAAGGCGAAGAAGGAGTCGGTCGAGGACGTCACCGTCGTCCTCCTCGACCGCCCGCGCCACGAGGGCCTCGCGCAGGAGATCCGCGACGCCGGCGCGCGCATCCGGTTCATCTCCGACGGTGACGTCGCCGGCGCGATCATGGCAGCGCGCGAGACGACCGGCATCGACCTGCTCCTGGGCATCGGCGGGACGCCCGAGGGCATCATCACGGCCTGCGCGATCAAGTGCCTCGGCGGCGTCATCCAGGGCCGCCTCGCGCCGCGCGACGACGAGGAGCGGCAGAAGGCGATCGACGCCGGTCACGACCTCGACGCCGTCCTGTCGACCGACGACCTCGTCCGCAGCGAGAACTGCTTCTTCGTCGCCACGGGCATCACCGACGGGGAGCTCCTGCGCGGCGTCCGCTACCGGGCCGGCGGTGCGACGACGCACTCGCTGGTCATGCGGAGCAAGTCGGGCACCATCCGCGTCATCGAGAGCCACCACCAGCTGCGCAAGCTCAGCTCGTACAGCGCCCTCGACTTCGGCGGCGCTGGCGCGTGAGCACCGACCGGCCGGGCGTGCTCGTCGTCGGCGAGGCGCTCGTCGACGTCGTCACCCCGGCCGCGTCGCCGACGACGGAGCACGTCGGCGGATCGCCGGCGAACGTCGCGCTCGGCCTCGCGCGACTGGGCCACCCCACCGGGCTCGTCGCGTGCCTCGGGAACGACGCGCGGGGCGCGGCCGTGCGCGAGCACCTGGCTCGTGGCGGCGTCGAGCTCGACGCGCGGCCGATCGCCACGACGGGCACGGCGAGCGCGCGCCTCGACGTGCACGGTGCTGCCGAGTACGCCTTCGACCTCGCGTGGGCACCCGGACCGATCGCGCTCCCGCCCGGGACCGGTCACGTCCACACCGGGTCCCTGGCCGCCGCGCTCGACCCGGGCGCGGCTGACGTGCTGCGCCTGCTCGACGAGGTCCGAGCCACCGGGACCGTCTCGTTCGACCCGAACGTCCGTCCGTCGATCACGCCGGACCGCACGGTCGTGGCCGAGCGGGTGGCGGAGGTCGCTCGCCGCGCCGACGTCGTCAAGGCGTCGGCGGAGGATCTCGCGTGGCTCCACCCCGACCGACCGGAGGACGCGGTCGTCGCCGAGCTGCTCGACACCGGCCCCTGGCTCGTCGTCGTCACCGACGCCGGTGCCGGGGTGCGCTGGTGGACGGCCGCGGCGCCGGACTCCCCCGGCACGCGAGCCGCCCGGGACGTCGACGTCCTCGACACCGTCGGCGCGGGCGACTCGTTCATGGCGGGGCTCGTCTCCGGCCTCCTCGACGCCGGGCTCCTCGGCGCGCCCCGCGGGTCGGCGCACCGCGGCATCGGCGCCGACGACACCCGCATCGTCACAGCGATCGAACGTGGCCTGGCGACGTCGGCCGTCACCGTCTCGCGTGCCGGGGCCTACGCCCCCGTCCGCACCGAGCTCTCCTGAGCTCGCTCACCCCGGCGGGCGGCCGGCCCGGGACGGATGGACAGCATGTCGATGTTCGCGTCGGGCCCGATCGTCAGGGCGAGCCGGACCGCGGCCGCGACCGACTCCGGGCGCAGGAACTCCTCGGCGTCGTACTCCCGCCCCTCCTGGGCCACGAGCTGGCGCTGCATGTCGGTGTCGACCCGGCCGGGGTGGATCGAGGCGACCCGGATCCCGTCGGGTCGGAGCTCCTCCCGCAGGACGTCGGTGAGTGCGGTGAGCGCGAACTTCGAGGCCGGGTAGCTCCCACCCGTCCCGCTCGCCCGCAGCCCGCTGCCGGAGTTGATCGTCACGACGGTCCCGCGACTGGCCCGCAGCGACGGCAGGAGGAGTCGGGTGAGGTCGGCGACCGCCACGACGTTCGTCTCGAGCACCCCTCGCCAGTCCGAGCGGCGCAGCTCGTCGGTCGCGCCGAGACCCACGACCCCGGCGGAGTGGACGATCGCGTCGAGCCGCGGGTCGTCGGCGAGGAACGCCTCGACCGCCGCCGTCGTCGCCGCCTCATCGTCCAGGTCGACGACGAACGGGGACACCGCCGCGCTCCGGTCGCCGACCTCGACGGCGAGCGTCTCGACCGCGTCGGCGGACCGCCCGCCGAGCACGAGGTCGTGGTCCGCCGCCAGGTCGAGGGCGATCGCCAGGCCGATCCCGCGGGTGGCGCCGGTGACGAGGACACGGGGTCGGGAGGTCATGGGTCGATCGTAGGAGCGCACCCCGCCGTAGGCTGGCCGGTGGCCCTGACAGAAGGAGATCGACGATGGCCGAGTTCGCGTACGAGGACCTGCTCCCGGGGGCCGGTGGCAACGGTGAGCCCCAGACCCCGTGGCGCCTGCTGACGACCGAGGGCGTCGAGGTCGTCGAGGGCCCGGGCGGCCGCCGCTTCCTCCAGGTCGCGCCCGAGCCCCTGCGCCTGCTCGCCGAGACCGCGATGCACGACATCGCGCACTACCTCCGCCCGGGCCACCTCGGACAGCTGCGGAAGATCCTCGAGGACCCCGAGGCGAGCGACAACGACAAGTTCGTCGCCCTCGACCTGCTGAAGAACGCGAACATCGCCGCGGGCGGGATCCTGCCGATGTGCCAGGACACGGGCACGGCGATCGTCATGGGCAAGCGCGGGCAGCACGTCCTCACCGAGGGCCATGACGAGCGCGCCCTCTCCCGCGGCATCTACGACGCGTACACCCGCCTCAACCTGCGCTACAGCCAGATGGCGCCGGTGACGATGTGGGACGAGAAGAACACCGGCAGCAACCTCCCCGCCCAGATCGAGCTCTACGCCGACACCGACCCCGAGCACGAGCTCATGTACAAGCTGCTGTTCTTCGCCAAGGGCGGAGGCAGCGCGAACAAGTCGTTCCTGTACCAGGAGACGAAGGCCGTCCTCAACCCGGACGGGATGATGCGTTTCCTCGACGAGAAGCTGCGCGCCCTCGGCACCGCGGCCTGCCCGCCGTACCACCTCGCCGTCGTCATCGGCGGCACGAGCGCGGAGTTCGCCCTGAAGACGGCGAAGTACGCCAGCGCCCGCTACCTCGACCACATCCCCACCACCGGCGACCCCGCCACGGGGCACGGCTTCCGCGACGTCGAGCTCGAGGCGAAGGTCCACGAGCTGACCCGCTCGTTCGGTATCGGCGCGCAGTTCGGCGGCAAGTACTTCTGCCATGACGTCCGCGTCATCCGGCTCCCCCGCCACGGCGCCTCGCTGCCCGTCGCCGTCGCCGTCTCCTGCTCCGCGGACCGTCAGGCCGTCGCGCAGATCACCCCCGACGGCGTCTTCCTCGAGCAGCTGGAGACCGAGCCGGCGCACTACCTTCCGGACGTCACCCACGAGGCGCTCACCGGGGCGGGCGCCGACGGATCCGTGACCAGCGACGAGGCCGTCGCGATCGATCTGTCCCGCCCGATGGACGAGATCCGCGCGGAGCTGAGCAAGCACCCGGTCAAGACCCGCCTGTCGCTCACGGGCACGCTCGTCGTCGCCCGGGACATCGCTCACGCGAAGATCAAGGAACGGCTCGACGCCGGTGAGCCGATGCCCGCGTACCTGCGCGACCACCCGGTGTACTACGCGGGCCCGGCGAAGACCCCCGAGGGCATGGCGAGCGGGTCGTTCGGCCCGACGACCGCCGGCCGGATGGACTCCTACGTCGACCAGTTCCAGGCGGCGGGGGGCTCGATGGTCATGCTCGCGAAGGGCAACCGCAGCCAGCAGGTGACGGACGCGTGCGCGACGCACGGGGGGTTCTACCTCGGCTCGATCGGCGGCCCGGCCGCACGACTGGCCCAGGACTGCATCAAGAGCGTCGAGGTGCTGGAGTACCCCGAGCTCGGGATGGAGGCCATCTGGAAGATCGACGTGGAGGACTTCCCCGCCTTCATCGTCGTCGACGACAAGGGCAACGACTTCTTCGCCGCGGTCCGGCAACCATCGGTGCCGACCATCGGCGTGCGCCCGGGATTGGAGAAGTGACCATGGCACGGCCCACCACCCCCGCCGAGGCCTGGGCGGAGCTCGCCGCGGGCAACGACCGGTTCATCGCCGGCGACCGCGAGCACCCGCACCAGGACGTCCACGACCGCGAGGCGCTCGCCGACGGGCAGGCACCCTTCGCCGTGTTCTTCGGCTGCGCGGACTCGCGCGTGGCGGCGGAGATCATCTTCGACCAGGGCCTGGGCGACCTCTTCGTCGTCCGGACCGCCGGGCACGTCGTCGACCCGGCCGTGCTCGGCTCGCTCGAGTTCGGCGTCGGGGTCCTCGGCGCACCGCTCATCGTCGTCCTCGGACACGACTCGTGCGGTGCCGTCAAGGCGACGATCGACGCCGAGGCGACCGGAGACCTGCCGCCGGGCTTCCTGCGCGACATCGTCGAGCGGGTCATGCCCTCGGTCCTCACCTCGCACCGCGAGGGCGACGCCGAGCCGGACGACGTCATGCGCCGTCACGTCCGCGAGACCTGCCAGCTCCTCGCCGAGCGTTCGACGGTCATCGCCGACGGCGTCCGCAACGGGACCCTGGCGATCGTCGGCGCCGAGTACGCGCTGGCCGAGGGCCGCGCGCGCGTCGTCACCGAGGTCGGCACCGCCGGCGCGACCGCCTGATCGACACCGGCCGCCGGGGCGTCAGAGCGCGAGCCGCTCCCGGACGACCCCGGCGAGCCGGTCGGCGACCTCCCGGGCGTGCTCCTGCGTGCCCGCCTCGACCATGACGCGGACGACCGGCTCGGTCCCGGACTTGCGCAGCAGCACGCGACCGCCGTCGCCGAGCGCCGCGGACTCGGTCGCGACCGCCTCCTGCACCCCGGCGTCGGCCTCGACCCGGTCCTTGTCGACGCCCTTGACGTTGACGAGCACCTGGGGCAGGCGCGTCATCACCCCGGCGAGCTCGGCGAGCGAGCGCCCAGTCTCGGCGACCCGACTGGCGAGGAAGAGCCCGGTGAGGACGCCGTCGCCGGTGGTGCCGTGCTCGAGCATGATGACGTGGCCGGACTGCTCCCCGCCGAGGGAGTGGCCGCTCGCGCGCATCTCCTCGAGGACGTAGCGGTCGCCCACGGCCGTCTGCTTCACCGTGACACCCGCGGCGGTCATCGCGTTGAGCAGGCCGAGGTTGGACATCACGGTGGCGACGAGGGTGTCCTCGTGCAGCTGCCCGCGGTCCTTCAGCGCGAGCGCCAGGATCGCCATGATCTGGTCCCCGTCGACCTCGGTGCCGCTGGCATCGACGGCCAGGCAGCGGTCGGCGTCGCCGTCGTGGGCGATGCCGAGGTCGGCGCCGCGGTCGACGACGGCGGCCCTGAGCTGCTCGAGGTGGGTCGACCCGTAGCCGTCGTTGATGTTGAGGCCGTCGGGGCTCGCGCCGATGACGTCGACCGTCGCACCGGCCAGCCGGAAGACCTCCGGGCTCACCTGGCTCGCCGCGCCGTGGGCCGCGTCGATGACGACGTGCAGCCCGTCGAGCCGGTGCGGCACGGCGGCGAGGAGGTGGGTGATGTACCGGGTCGCGCCGTCCACCATGGGGACGATCCGACCCACCGCGGCACCCGTGGGGCGCTCACCGACCTCGCCCATCCGGGCCTCGATCGCGTCCTCGACTGCGTCGGGGAGCTTGTGCCCGCCACGGGCGAAGAACTTGATGCCGTTGTCCGGCATCGCGTTGTGCGAGGCCGAGAGCATGACGCCGAGGTCGGCGTCGAGGTCGGCGGTGAGGAAGGCGACCGCCGGGGTCGGCACGACGCCGACGTCGTGGACGTCGACGCCCGCCGAGGCGAGACCGGCGACGACGGCGGCGGAGAGGAACTCGCCCGAGGCGCGGGGGTCGCGACCGACGACGGCCTTGGGCCGGCGTCCCGCGGCGGGCTCGGCGTCGCGCAGGACGTGGGCGGCGGCGACGGCGAGGGACATCGCGGTCTCGGCCGTGACGACGGGGCCGTTCGCGAGGCCGCGCACGCCGTCCGTTCCGAAGAGTCGAGCCATGGACGAACCTTCCGTGCAGGATCCGGGGTGACCGGCGGCAGCAACCGCGACCGGCCGGGGCCTGCGCGACGATACCCGCCGGGCAGTGAAGAATGGCGCAGGTCCGGCGCCATCGCCGGGCCCGTCGAGGAGGCCCCGTTGATCGAGTTCGCCCCGTCCGCGCGCGGCAGCCTGGGCGTCGAGTGGGAGATCGCCCTCGTCGACCGCGCCACCCACGATCTCGCCTCCCGTGCCGAGGAGGTCCTCGCCGGCCTCGAGGGGCGACCGCGCGCGGACCACGTCCACCGCGAGCTGCTGAGCAACACCGTCGAGCTCGTCACGGACGTCTGCGGCACCGTCGGCGAGGTCGTCACGGACCTCGGCGCGACGCTCGAGGAGGTCCGAGGCGTGACGGACGGCCTCGGGCTCGAGCTGCTGAGCGCGGGCACCCACCCGTTCGCCCGCTGGGAGACCCAGGAGGTGAGCGCGGGCGAGCGCTACGCGACCCTCATGGACCGGACCCGCTGGTGGGGTCGGCAGATGGTGATCTACGGCGTGCACGTCCACGTGGGGCTGCCGCAGCGCGAGCGGGTCCCTGCGGTCCTCGACGGCCTGCTGACGTTCCACCCGCACCTCCAGGCGCTCGGCGCCTCGTCCCCGTTCTGGGAGGAGGACCAGACCGGGTACGCGAGCAACCGCGCGCTCCTCTTCCAGCAGCTGCCGACCGCAGGCCTGCCGTTCCAGTTCCGCACGTGGCAGGAGTACGAGCGGTACGTCGACGACCTCATGACGACCGGGGTCATCGAGGAGCTCAAGGAGCTGCGCTGGGACGTGCGACCTGCGCCGCACCTGGGGACGATCGAGGTCCGGGTCTGCGACGGGCTGCCGACCATGGCCGAGGTCGCGGCCGTCACCGCGTTCACCCAGTGCCTCGTCGTCGACCTCGACGAGCGGGTCGAGCGCGGCGAGCCCGTCGTCACGCTGCCGCCGTGGCACGTGCAGGAGAACAAGTGGCGCACCGCGCGGTACGGCACCGACGCGATCATCATCTGCGACCCCGAGAACGCCGAGCGGCTCGTGACCGACGAGATCGTCCGGCACGTCGAGCGCCTGGCCCCGGTGGCCGAGCGCCTCGGGTGCAGCGCAGAGCTGGCCTCGGTGCTCGATCTGCTGGCCACCGGCGCGAGCTACCGACGCCAGATCGCGGCGTTCGAGGCCGCGGACGGGGACCTGCGCGCGGTCACGGGCCAGCTCGTCGAGGAGATGCGCAGCGGCCGCCCCACCCGGCGCGCCTGATACCGGGCTCCACCCGGTGTCCGCGAACGGCGACGGCCCGCCGCGTGCGGTGCACGTGACGGGCCATCGGTCGGCGCGAGCAGGTCAGCGCTTGCTGTACTGCGGCGCCTTGCGGGCCTTCTTGAGACCGGCCTTCTTGCGCTCGGGGACGCGCGCGTCCCGCGTGAGGAAGCCGGCCTGCTTGAGGGCGGGGCGGTTGAGCTCGGGGTCGACGCCGTTGAGCGAGCGGGCGACACCGAGGCGGACCGCGCCGGCCTGGCCCGAGGGGCCACCGCCGTGGACGCGGACGAGGACGTCGTACGAGCCGTCGAGCTCGAGGACCTTGAGCGGCTCGTTGACGAGCTGCTGGTGGACCTTGTTCGGGAAGTACTCCTCGAGCGAGCGGCCGTTGACCTTCCACTCGCCGGTGCCCGGGACGATCCGCACGCGGGCGACGGCCTGCTTGCGGCGGCCGGTGCCGGCGCCGGGGGCCGAGGCGGAGGGCCGGGCGACGGTGCCGTCGGCGCCGATCGGGCCCTCGGACTCGGAGGTGTACTCGGTCAGCTCGACCTCATCGCCGTCGAGCTCGGGGTTCTCAGTGAAGTCAGACACGGTGGTTCCTCAGTTCCTGTTCCGGTCGGCGCTCACTGGGCGACCTGGGAGATCGTGTACGGCTGGGGCTGCTGGGCAGCGTGCGGGTGCTCGGACCCGGCGTAGACCTTGAGCTTGGCCAGCTGCTGGCGGCCGAGGGAGTTGCGCGGGAGCATGCCGCGGACGGCCTTCTCGACGGCCTTCTCGGGGAAGCGGTCGAGCATCTCGGCGTAGCTGCGCGAGCGGAGACCACCCGGGTAACCCGAGTGGCGGTAGGCGCGCTTCTGCTCGAGCTTGGCGCCGGTGAGGGCGACCTTGTCGGCGTTGATGATGATGACGAAGTCGCCGGTGTCGACGTGCGGGGCGAAGATCGTCTTGTGCTTGCCGCGCAGGAGCGCAGCGGTCTGGCTGGCGAGGCGGCCGAGAACGACGTCGGTGGCGTCGATGACGTGCCACTGCCGCGTGATCTCGCCCGGCTTCGGGGTGTAGGTACGCAAAGGATTGCCTTCACTCGGATGGATCGGGGCTTCGACCGCGCAACGGGGCGCGGCCGATCTCCACAAGGATACGAGCCGGAGGCGGCCGGAGCCAAAGTCACCGATGGCGCGAACTCTTCTGTTGCACAACAGTTTTGGCAAGCCCGCCCTCCCATGCAGTGGCACCGCACGCCTTTTGCACAGAAGTTGTGCGATTCTGGCGCGGTGAGCTCACCCGATGCGGCGCCGCCCGAGGACCGATGGCGCACCCTCGCCCACCCGCTGCGTTCTCGGCTCCTGGCGCACCTGCGGCTGCACGGTGCGGCGAGCGGGGCGGAGCTCGCGCGCGAGCTCGGGACCAACACAGGGGCCACGAGCTACCACCTGCGGGTCCTCGAGGACGCGGGCCTCGTCGAGGACACCGGGCTCGGCGACGGTCGCAGCCGGATGTGGGCCGCGAGCGAGGGGGACGACGACGGGTCGCCGACGACGACCCGGGTGGCCACGGAGGACGACGACCCCGAGACGGCGGCCTGGCTCGCGCACGACTACGTCGACCTCTGCGCGCAGCGGAACCATGCGTGGATCGACGGCGCCGACGCCTGGCCGCCGGGGCTCATCGACGAGTGCGGCCTCAAGGACGATCTCGTCATCGTCACCACCGACCAGCTGGCAGCGCTCCGCTCGGAGATCGACGACGTCGTCGCGCGCTACCAACGCGCTGGGGGCGGCACTCCGGGCGCACTGCGCGTCGCCGTGTGGAGCTCGCTGCTCCCGGTCGACCGGCCACGCTAGGCCCCGCGAGACGCAGCTGCCCGCCCCCATCGGGTACCGGGCAGCTGCAGCGCTCGCGACGGAAATGGGTCGGTCAGAACGTGCCGTTGTCCGAGCCGAGGTCGCCCGCCTGATCCGCGTATGCCGTTGTGGCCGAAGATCTGGGCGCGGGTGAACCCGCCCTGGTTGAAGCAGTCGCGCGTCGGGTCCGTCGCGACGATCCAGATGATGCCCAGGCGACCCTCACCCGTCGTGATCCACGTGTTCACCCGGCGGAGGTAGTCGTCGGAGCACGTCCGTGACGATCGAGTTCATCGCCTTGACCTGCTCCCGCGCCAGCGGCGCGGAACCGAGGGGCACCGGCTGGCAGGTCGCGATGACTGGCATTGCCGGTGCTCGGCTGCGGGGCACGTCGTGCTCGCGACTCGCTCGCCCGGGAGCCGAGCTCCTCGACCGGCGGGTACCCCACCTCCAGGAGGGTCAGTCCGTGCGCCGGCATGACCTTGACGCGCGGGTCGCGGTCACGTGCCGTGAGGACCTCGGCGGCGAAGGTTGGCTTCTGGCGTCGCTCGCCGACGGGCACCACCGCACCGACGAGCGCCCGAACCATGCTGTGGCAGAACGCATCCGCGACCACCTCGCCGACGAGCACCCCGTGCTCGTCCCGCGCCCACCGGTACCGCAGCAGCGTCCGGATCGTCGTCGCCCCCTCCCGCCGCTTGCAGAACGCTGCGAAGTCGCGCAGACCGAGCAGCGCCTCCGCCGCCTCGTTCATCCGTGCCTCATCCAGCGGCCGACCGATCCGGACGGTGTCCGCCCGGCGCAGCGGGTCCCACGCCAGCGGATCGTCTGCCAGCCGGTACGCATATCGGCGGTAGGTCGCCGAGAACCGTGCGTCGAAGCCCTCGGGTGCGGGTCGCGCAGTCCGGACGTCGACATCGGGCGGCAGGACCCCCCGCAGGCGGGACACGAGAGTCTGCCCTGGCGACCGGTCCGGCCTGCCGGGAAGCGACGCCCACGCCTCGTCGGGGAGATCGACGTGAACGACCTGGCCTCGCGCGTGGACCCCCGCGTCGGTGCGGCCCGCCACGGTGAGGACGGGCGGTTGGTCGAGGCGGAGCACCCGGGCCAAGCCCACGGCAAGAGCCCCCTCGACGGTCCGCAGCCCCGGCTGCGCCGCCCACCCGTGGAAGTCGGTGCCCTCGTAACCCAGGTCGAGTCGGACGCGGATCGACATGGCAGGACCGTAACCGCCCGGCAACCCTTCTCCCAAGGCGTGTTCTTGGCTGCCGGGACACTCCAACGACCGGGGCGGTGCGAGGTCAGGCCTTCTCGGGGGCGTCCTCGACGGCCTCCTCGACGGACGTGTCCGTCAGGGGGGCGACCTCCTCCTCGGTCGGCGCCGTGGCGCCCTCGGACGATTCCTGGGCCTCGACCGCGGGTGCCTCGTCGGCCTCGACGACGGCGCCGTCCGTGGCCTGCGGCGCCTCGTGCTCGGCGCCCTTCGCGGCGCGGGCCGTCGTCGCCTCGGCCTCCGCGACGACCGCGCGCTTGGGCTTGGCGTTCACGGGCTCGCGGACGAGCTCGATCACGGCCATTGGCGCGTTGTCACCCTTGCGAGGGGCGATCTTCGTGATGCGCGTGTACCCGCCCTCACGCTCGGCCATGTCGGGCGCGATCTCGACGAACAGACGGTGGACGACACCCTTGTCGCGGATGACGGTCATGACCTTGCGTCGCGCGTGCAGGTCACCGCGCTTGGCGAAGGTGATCATGCGCTCGGCGAGCGGACGGAGCCGCTTGGCCTTCGCCTGCGTCGTCGTGATCGAGTCGTGCTCGAACAGCGACTGCGCGAGGTTGGCGAGCATGAGGCGCTCGTGCGCGGGACCGCCACCGAGGCGGGGGCCCTTCGTGGGCGTGGGCATGTGGTTCTCCTTGAGGTTCCGACCTCACCGAGCGTGGCGCGCTCGGGCGGTCACGAGGGGTGGGTCAGAGCTGCTCGTCCTCGGCGAACGACCGGTCCTCGTCGGCGATGTCGCCGGACTCGTCGTAGTCGCCGTAGGAGTCGATGATCGCGCTCGGGTCGAACCCGGGCGGGCTGTCCTTGAGCGCCAGGCCGAGCTCGTGGAGCTTGACCTTGACCTCGTCGATCGACTTCGCGCCGAAGTTGCGGATGTCGAGCAGGTCGGCCTCGCTGCGACCGACGAGCTCCCCGACCGTGTGGATGCCCTCCCGCTTGAGGCAGTTGTACGACCGCACCGTGAGGTCGAGGTCCTCGATCGGCAGGGCGAGGTCGGCAGCAAGCGCCGCGTCCGTCGGCGACGGGCCCATGTCGATGCCCTCGGCCTCGACGTTGAGCTCGCGGGCGAGGCCGAAGAGCTCGACGAGCGTCGAGCCGGCCGAGGCCATGGCATCGCGCGGGGAGATCGCGTTCTTCGTCTCGACGTCGACGACGAGGCGGTCGAAGTCGGTCCGCTGCTCGACACGCGTCGCCTCGACCTTGTAGGTCACGGCGAGCACCGGGCTGTAGATCGAGTCGACCGGGATCCGGCCGATCTCCTGGTCGCCCGACTTGTTCTGCGCGGCGGAGACGTACCCACGACCGCGCTCGACCGTCAGCTCCATCTCGAGCGTGCCCGAGTCGTTGAGGGTCGCGATGTGCAGGTCCGGGTTGTGGATCTCGACACCGGCCGGCGGGGCGATGTCCGCGGCCGTGGCCGCGCCGGGGCCCTGCTTGCGCAGGTAAATGACGACCGGCTCGTCGTGCTCGGAGGAGACGACGAGGCCCTTGAGGTTGAGGATCATCTCGGTGACGTCCTCCTTGACCCCGGGGACCGTCGAGAACTCGTGGAGCACGCCCTCGATGCGGATCGACGTCGTGGCCGCACCGGGGATGCTCGACAGGAGCGTCCGACGGAGGGAGTTGCCCAGGGTGTAGCCGAAGCCGGGCTCGAGGGGCTCGATGGTGAACCGCGAACGGTTCTCGGCGATGACCTCTTCGCTGAGGGTGGGGCGCTGTGCGATGAGCACGATGGTGTCCTTCCCACGGGCGACCGCTATATGACGCCACGTGTCGGTGCCGGTTCGACCCGGCGGCGGCCCCGGCTCGGTCCCCGGGGCCACCCTGGTCCTCCGGGACCGGCCACGGGTGCGGCCGGTCCCGGAGGGTGGTGGATCAGTTCTTCGAGTAGAGCTCGACGATCAGCTGCTCGGTGAGCGGGGTGTCGATCTGCTCGCGGGTCGGGAGCGAGTGGACGAGGATGTCCAGCTTGCCCGGGATCACGTGCAGCCACGCCGGGACCGGACGCTCGCCGAAGGTCTCCCGCGCCAGCTGGAACGGGAAGCTCTCCACCGACTGCTTGCGGATGCTGATGATGTCGTACTGCTCGACGCGGTGGCTCGGGATGTCCGTGCGGACCCCGTTGACCTCGAAGTGGCCGTGCGTGACGAGCTGGCGGGCGTGCCGACGCGTGCGGGCCAGCCCCGCGCGGTAGATGACGTTGTCGAGCCGCGACTCGAGGATCGTCAGCAGGTTCGAGCCGGTCTTGCCGGGGCGGTTGGCCGCCTCCTTGTAGTACCGGACGAACTGCTTCTCCATGACGCCGTAGGTGAAGC
>ERZ1023183.192-NODE-192-length-19777-cov-4.153128_pt1 | contig 19777 bp, 18 predicted proteins | sample MGYA00521095_ERZ1023183 | MGnify/ENA primary metagenome ERZ1023183 (study PRJEB32759, sample SAMN07749889) | skin metagenome | biome: transportation; feature: city; material: polyester macromolecule | host: Homo sapiens | place: Hong Kong:TW line | collected... | reverse complement strand
AAGATAAAAATGAGAACTTATTTACTCTAAGCGGCTCATACGCGATTCCTGCTACAAAATGGAAAGCTTACGCACAAGGCGATATGGTAAAAAACATGAGTGGTCTTGATGGCTTAGATGGTTCACGTTTTGTAGTTGGTGGTAAATATGGTTTTAATGCTGCAACAACTGGTCACCTATATACCGGTTACAGCAAAATTGAATTTAGCGAAGATGGTTATGATCTAGATGCAAGTGGTTTTGGTCTAGGTGCAGGCTTAGAATACAAATTCTAATATTTACTAGAATTTGCTATCAAAAAATCCACTCAGCGATGAGTGGATTTTTTTATGAGTGAGCGATTTATTGATAAAAATAATTTTTTGCTAAACCTAGGCATTTTCGAGTAAAATTCTTTTTTACCAACGAGCGAAATAGATAACATGACAAAATTCATCTTTGTAACTGGCGGTGTCGTTTCTTCACTTGGCAAAGGTATCACCGCTGCATCGGTAGCCGCGATTCTTGAGGCACGTGGTCTGAAAGTCACCATGACCAAAATGGACCCTTATATCAATATTGATCCAGGTACAATGAGCCCGTTTCAGCATGGTGAAGTATTTGTTACCGAAGATGGCGCAGAGACTGACCTTGATTTGGGCTATTACGAGCGTTTTTTGCGCCACTCAAAAATGACGCAGCGCAACAACTTTACCAGTGGGCGTATTTATTCGGCAGTGATTGAGAAAGAACGTCGCGGTGATTATTTGGGCGGTACGGTACAGGTCATTCCGCATATTACCGATGAAATCAAAGCGCGTATCCGTGCCAGTGGCGAAGGCTACGATATTGCGATGATTGAAATCGGTGGTACTGTCGGTGATATTGAAAGCTTGCCATTCATGGAAGCGGTGCGTCAAATGCAAGTTGAACTCGGTCGCAACAATGCGATGCTGATGCATTTAACCCTCGTGCCTTATATCGCGAGTGCAGGCGAGAGCAAAACCAAACCAACCCAGCACTCAGTCAAAGAATTACGCAGCATTGGCTTGCAGCCTGATGTGCTAATTTGTCGTAGTGAACACGCGATTAGCGATGATAATCGCCTAAAAATTGCATCGTTTACCAATGTTGAGCAACGTGCCGTTATCCTTTGCCCAGATGCCAAATCCATTTATCAAATTCCAAGTATCCTGCATGCCCAGCATTTAGATGATTTGATTTGTGAACGCTTTGGGTTAGATACCCCAGAGGCGGACTTGAGTGATTGGCACCAGTTTACCCAAGCGTTGTTAAATACCCAAGAAACCGTAACTGTGGCGATGGTGGGTAAATACGTCGAACTGCCTGATGCTTATAAGTCAATCAATGAAGCCTTGCTACATGCGGGTGTGGCAAACAATGTCAAAGTCAAGATTGACTATGTGGATGCCGAAAAACTTGAAAACGATGACAGCCTGTTTGAGCATATTAAATCTGCCGATGCCGTGCTTGTTCCTGGTGGATTCGGTGAGCGCGGCACCCTGGGTAAAATGAAAGCGATTCGCTATGCCCGCGAAAACAATGTGCCTTATTTGGGGATTTGTTTGGGAATGCAATTAGCCGTCATTGAGTTTGCGCGCAATGTATTAGGTCTTGACGCCAACTCAACAGAGTTTGATAAAAAAACCAAAGCGCCATTGATTGGTTTGATTACAGAATGGTTTGATGAAAAAGGTGAACTACAAGTGCGTAGTGACGCCTCGGACTTGGGCGGTACCATGCGTTTGGGTGCCCAAAAAGCCGAGCTTGTGGAAGACAGCAAACTGCGTCAAATCTATGGCAGCCCTGTGATTACTGAGCGCCATCGTCACCGCTATGAAATGAATGGTCGCTATATCGAACAGCTCGAAAATGCCGGTATGAAAATTTCTGGTTATTCAGCCAAACAGCATTTGGTCGAGTCAGTAGAGATTGCCAATCACCCTTGGTATATCGCGGTACAATTCCATCCAGAATTTACCAGCCAGCCACGCGGTGGTCATCCATTGTTCAATAGCTTTGTTGCAGCGGCGAAACAAACCAAAAAATAGTATTTATGATGCACAACAAAACCATCTGTTACAGGTGGTTTTTTGTTTTTAGCCAGCTTCGTATCTAGCCAATTATGCTATAGTGACAATCAATAAAAACTTTGACAACATACTGAGAGCCCTATGACCACTAACTTACCGACACCACAATCCCATATTCAGCTCAATGATATCACCATCGGCAATGATCAACCGTTTGTGCTGTTTGGCGGCATGAATGTACTAGAAAGCAAAGATTTGGCATTTGAAATTGCTGAAAGCTATATTGAAATCTGTAAGCGCTTAAATATCGGCTATGTGTTTAAGGCAAGTTTTGATAAAGCCAATCGCTCAAGCTTGTATTCATTTCGTGGTCCAGGTCTGGAAAAAGGTATCGACTGGCTAAGCGATATCAAAAAAGCGTTCAATGTGCCCATTATCACTGACGTACACGAACCGTACCAAGCTGAGCCTGTGGCAGCAGTGGCGGATATTATCCAGTTGCCCGCATTTTTGAGTCGCCAAACCGACTTGGTAGCAGCGATGGCAAAAACCGGTGCGATTATTAATGTCAAAAAAGCACAGTTTTTGGCACCCCATGAGATGAAGCATATCATCAATAAATGCCTTGAAGCCGGTAATGATAAAATCATCTTGTGCGAGCGTGGCAGTGCGTTTGGTTATAACAATCTCGTTGTCGATATGCTTGGCTTTGACACTATGAAAAAAATGCAGGTTCCCGTGTTTTTTGATGTGACCCATAGCTTGCAGCAGCCGGGTGCGCGTGAAGATAGTGCAGGCGGTCGCCGAGAACAGATTACCACGTTAGCACGCGCTGGCATGGCAACAGGATTGGCAGGGTTATTTTTGGAAGCGCATCCAAATCCTGATGTTGCCAAATGCGATGGTCCTTGTGCGCTGCGGCTGAGCCAGCTTGAGCCGTTTTTAGCCCAGTTAAAACAGCTTGATACCTTAGTCAAAGGGTTTGAGGTGTTAGACACCCACTGATTTTTACGCAAGTTTTTAACACAAATTTGCAACGCCTTGTTATTAAAATGCTATCAATCGATAACGAGGCTTTTTTTTGGCTATGTTATAGTGCTAGGTTATAGGACTAGAACAATATTTTATCACCCACCGCATAAATACAGGAATAACCATGGCAATTCAAACAGTCGCGTATGATTTAAAAGGCATTCATGACCCAGCAGGCTATGAGGAAGTCATGAAAGCGTTAACCACCATCGGCGGGGTGCAGGCAGTGCATCTTGAGCCTGAAAATCATCGCGTGATTGTCAGCTTTGATGATACCCAGACGTCAGTTTTTGCCTTCAAAGCTGCGCTGACCAATGTCGACTATATCACCGAGCCGTTCCCGATTGAAGCACCTGCCAACCCTGCCAACAATCGCACTTTAGCGGGTGATTTGGCAAAAGATGGTAGACTTTCCTAAATCGCTTGTTCATTAGCTACGCTCGGTGCGGCAAGCGTGCTTAGTCACTGAGTCATTTTGTACGCCATCTTGCAAGCCCTCTAGAATACTACAGGTAGGCGAGCCATCTCCCAAACAACTATCGTGCCATCCTTGCAGGGTGGTTTTCATTGATTGTAACCGCTGTATTTTATCGCTTAGTTCATCGATGTGATTGCGGGTTAATGCTTTGACTTGGGCATTGCTACGCTGCTTGTTGTCTTGTAGAGCCAATAACGCTTCAATTTGCGCTAATGAAAATCCCACATCACGGGCATGTTTGATAAATTTTAGACGCTGTAATTGGGTATCGCTAAAAATACGGTAACCACTGTCCGTGCGCTGGATGGTCTGTAATAAACCGAGTTTTTCGTACTCACGAATTTGCCTAGGTGATAATTCAGTCAATTTAGCGACTTCATTAATATTCATTTTTTGCTTGACCTTGACCTAATGTTAAGGTTTATAGTAATACCACAGTGTGATAAATCAATCTTTTTTTTTAAAGAACGTAAAAAAATCAACCTGAAGGATATTAATATGAATAACATCATGGGTTTGTCATGGGTGGTGGCATTGGCGCTAGGTATGACGGCTTGTACAAAAAATGACACTACCCAAACTGCAACGACAGCATCAAGTACCGATTCAATGAGTACCCATGCGAGTATGACCCAAGCGCAGTCAATGCATCATATGGCTTCGGCAGCGGATACGCAGTCACAATCACAGCCGCCGCATATCATGGCTTATATGGATATCATGAATAAAATGCACCAAGCCATGTCAGCAGGGGTGCAAGCTAAGAATGCCGATGTCGGCTTTGCCAAAGGCATGATACCGCATCATGAAGGCGCAATTGCGATGGCAAAAGTGGAGCTGCAATATGGCAAAGATGCCGAGATGAAAGCCCTTGCGCAAAAAATCGTCGATGCCCAGCAAAGTGAAATCAGCGTGATGCAAAACTGGTTGGACAAGAACGAATCAAGTCAGGTAGCGGCGAGCAATGCCAAAGAAATAACGCAAGCCTATCAGCAAAAAGACATGAGCAACCACGATGCCATGATGCAGGGGACTATGGACGCCAATCCTGATATTGCCTTTGCCAAGGGTATGATACCGCATCACCAAGGCGCGATTGATATGGCAACGATAGAGCAAACCTATGGTAAAAATCCAGCGATGCTAACACTCGCCAAGCAGATTAAACAAGCGCAAACGCCAGAAATCAAACAAATGCAAGATTGGCTTAGCAAACAAGCCCATTAATTAAAAAAATAGCCACGTAAACGTAAAAAAGGAGCGTAGTATGACAACCCAAACCATCACCTTAAATATCCAAGGCATGACTTGTGGCGGCTGCGTCAAAAGCGTAACCAATGCCCTCAATCAAGTGGCAGGGGTGCAATCTGTCGATGTCAGCCTTGACCATAACAACGCAACCATCAGCTTTGATGACAGTCAAGTACAACAAAGCACGCTTAAAGAAGCGATTGAAGACGCTGGCTTTGACGTAGTATAACGACGCCACACAAAGACACCATACAAGACAGACACTATCATGACTACCCAATCGATACACGCGTCAGACAACGCCCATACCGAGCAAATCATTCTTGATATCGATGGCATGACTTGTCAAGCCTGTGCCAGCCGCATCGAAAAAGTGCTCAATAAAAAGCCTGCGATAGTGCAAGCCAATGTCAACTATGCCAATGAAGTGGCGCAGGTGCAGTTTGATGCCTCACAAACCAACGCCGAGCAGATTGTAGAATGGGTGAAAAAGACAGGCTATGAGGCAAAAGTACAGCCGCAGAACGCGCTATTTGCGCATGAAGCCCATGAGCAGAAAGTGCCCTACAACTTGATTGCGGTTTGGATTTGCTTGCTGCCTTTTTTGATTGGCATGGCAGGCATGATGATAGGCAGTCACGCACTGATGCCGCCGCTGTGGCTACAATTTGTGTTGGCAACTATCGTACAGTTTGGCTTGGCGATAGCGTTTTACAAAAGTGCGTGGGCGAGTATCAAAGGCGGTCTTGCCAATATGGACGTGTTGGTGGTGCTTGGCACACTGACAATTTGGGCGTATTCGACCTATAGTTGGTTGAGCTATCTGCAAACCACAGCCCAAATGGGGCATGATGGGATGGCGCATAGCATGCCCCATGTGTATTTTGAAGCCAGCGTGATGGTGATTGCCTTTGTCAAAATGGGCAAGTACCTAGAAGCCCGTACCAAAAAACATAGCCTAAATAGCATCAATTTGCTATTAGCGCTCACCCCTGAGCAAGTGGAAGTTAAAAACCCCAATCCGCAAAGCCAAGATGCGCAGTGGCAAACCCTGCCCCTTGAGCAAGTCACGGCTGGTCAAATTTTACGTGCTAAAGCAGGTACTCGCATTGCCACGGATGGCATCGTCACCGCTGGCGAAGGCTGGTGTGATGAGAGCCATTTGACGGGTGAGTCGGTGCCCCTATCTAAACATATTGGCAGCACGGTGCTAGCAGGTGCCATGGTAGAAAACGGCAGCTTTGAATACCAAGTCACCGCCAAAGGTAGCCAAACACGGCTTGGCGATATGATAAAAGCGCTCAATGACGCACAAGGCAGTAAAGCCCATATCGCCCGTATTGCAGATAGAGTCGCGGGTATCTTTGTGCCGGTGGTGGTTGCCATCGCTTTGTTGACTTTTTTTGCCAATTATTGGTTCTTAGGCGCGTTTGACACGGCACTCATGCGCGCGGTGGCGGTGCTCGTGATTGCTTGCCCCTGTGCATTGGGACTGGCGACGCCGGCAGCCATCATGGCGGGCATGGGTGTGGCAGCACGCTCAGGGGTTTGGTTTAAAGATGCGCAAGCCTTAGAAGCAGCAGGCGCAATTGATACGGTAGTACTCGATAAGACAGGCACCATCACCCAAGGTAAACCCCAATTATCTGCAGCGTACCTGATAGATGACAATCTAAAACTGTTTAACTTAGATAAAGCAGCACTGCTGCAGCTCGTTGCCAGTGTCGAGCGTCATGCGAACCACCCGCTTGCGACCACGCTAGTGAACTATGCTGAAGCCTACAATAAACAGACTGATACGCCTCAAAATCCAGCGGCATTTACCATAAGCCATGTAGAGACAGTGCTCGGGCAGGGGATACAGGCACAGGTAGCCACGATTGGGCGGGTGAAAATCGGCACGCCAAGTTTTGCCAATCTTCAGTTGCCTGCAGCGACTACCCAAGCCAATCCCATTTGGCAAATTGCCAGTCAAGTGGCAGTAAGTATCGATGACACCCCTGTGGCAGCCTTTGCGCTAGCCGATGAGATCAAACCAGACAGTGTTAAGGTGATTGCGTCGCTGCAAGCCCATCATCTAGATGTGGTAGTGATGAGTGGTGACAAGCAATCGGTGGTAGATTATGTGGGTGAGCAGATTAACGCCAGCAAGGCACTTGGCGAGCTGTCACCACGTGACAAAGCGCAGCGCATTGATGAATGGCAACAACAAGGCAAAAAAGTAGCAATGGTGGGGGATGGGGTGAATGATGCGCCTGCAATGGCAACGGCGACTGCAAGTTTTGCGGTAGAAGGCGCAACCGATATTGCCAAGCATAGCGCCACGGCAAGGCTAATGGGCGAGTCGCTCAAACATGTCGATTATGCGGTCACAATTGCTCGCGCAACCCTGCGTAATATCAAGCAAAACCTATTTTTTGCGTTTATCTATAATTGCCTTGGTATACCGTTAGCAGCGTTTGGACTACTCAATCCGATGATAGCGGCAGCGGCGATGGCGCTGAGCTCGATTTCTGTACTACTCAATGCCTTGCGACTCACCCGCATGAAGGTCATTTCCTAACGGCTTATGGTTATTTTGACAACCTGTTGGGGCTGATTTTACTTGGCTAGGCATGACTATGCATGACCTACGGGCGATAGTGATAAGCTGCTAAAACCTGTTAAAATATGCTATGATAAACCCACCCCATTTGTATTTTAACAATCCCATTGTTGATTGTGACAGCCAAGGAAAATACCATGTACGCTGAAGAAACCACCACCAATAACCAAATCAAAGATATCATTGCCCGCGAAATTTTGGACTCACGCGGCAACCCAACCATTGAAGCCGATGTGATTTTAGCGGATGGTACTATCGGTCGTGCAGCCGCGCCATCGGGTGCATCGACAGGCTCACGTGAAGCGCTTGAGCTGCGTGATGGTGACGCATCACGCTATCTAGGTAAAGGGGTCAAAAAAGCCGTTGCCAACGTCAATAGTGAAATTCGTTCATCACTGGTTGATATGGATGTATCAAAACAACAAGACATTGACAACAAATTATTAGCGCTTGATGGCACAGAAAACAAAGAAAAATTGGGCGCCAATGCGACCTTAGCAGTATCTTTAGCAGCAGCCCGTGCCGCCGCACAATCACAAAAACTGCCACTTCACCAGTACATTGCCAACCTACGTGGGCAAACATCACTATCGATGCCGGTGCCGATGATGAACATCCTAAATGGCGGTGCCCACGCGGACAACACTGTTGATATCCAAGAGTTTATGATTGAGCCTGTTAATTTCACCAGCTTCGGTGAAGCGTTGCGTGCGGGTACAGAAGTGTTCCATAGCCTAAAATCTGTGCTAAAAAAACAAGGCTTAAACACCGCAGTCGGTGATGAAGGTGGCTTTGCACCAAACTTACGCTCAAACGAAGAAGCGATTACTGTCATCATGCAAGCGATTGAGCAAGCAGGATATACCGCAGGTAAAGACATTTACTTAGCGCTTGATTGTGCCTCATCAGAGTTTTACAAAAACGGTCAATACGTACTTGAAGGCGAAGGCAATAAAGCCTTTAGTTCAGAAGGTTTTGCGGATTATTTAGCAGGTCTTGTGAGCCAATACCCAATTATCTCGATTGAAGATGGTCTAGATGAAAGCGATTGGGATGGCTGGGCGTACTTAACGCAAAAATTGGGCGACAAAGTACAGCTCGTGGGTGACGATTTGTTTGTCACCAACCCAAAAATTCTACAAGAAGGTATCGATAAACACATTGCCAATGCGATTTTGATTAAATTCAACCAAATTGGTACTTTATCAGAAACCTTAGACGCCATTTATCTAGCGAAGAAAAATGGCTATGCCACCGTCATCTCACACCGCTCAGGTGAGACTGAAGACAGCACCATCGCTGACTTAGCCGTGGGGACAGCTGCAGGTCAAATCAAAACAGGCTCACTGTGCCGTTCTGACCGTGTTGCCAAATATAACCAATTGCTTCGTATCGAGCAGATGGTCACTGCAAGCTACCACGGTGCTGACGAGTTTATCGGTTTACGCAACCCAAAAGCCTAACTTTAAAAGCCTAACTTTAAAAGCTCAGCACCAAAAGCTTAAATTTTGCAGCTTGATAAAGCATTGAAGTGATAAAAACCTTAACCCATGACATTGAATTTGCTACAATGCGTGGGGTAAGGTTTTTTTATGCCAAAAGTTTTTATTATTGAGTGCTGTCATGACTTATTTGCGTCAACTGTTTATGATTATTTTTGCGGTGATTGTGTTGGTATGTCTACAATACCAGTATTGGTTTGGCACCAATGGTCGTGGCGATTTGGCAGCATTAAATAAACAAATCAGCGAACAGCAATCCATCAATACCGATCAGCAAAAAGCCAATGAGGTATTGCTTGCCGATGTCAAAGACTTAAAAAACGGACTTGAAGCGGTGGAAGAACACGCTCGCTCTGATTTAGGTTTAATCAAACAAGGTGAAACTTTTGTGCAAATGTCGACTGCTAGCAGTGTGTATAGTACCGATGTGGTCACACCGAATGCCCACAATACCGCCACGTCTCACCCATAAAAGCATAAGAACTGCCAAAGTTATATTTGTCTCAATTTTTACTGTCAACTGTTTACTTTATTGTTGAAAAGACGCCATGTCAGAACTTAACGCAATACCTGCCAATTTATCTAACAACTTTACGATTGACACCGTGGTCGTCGCTGCAGGCGTTGGCAAACGCTTTGGTAATCAGATGCCAAAACAGTACACCCATATTGGCGGTCAGACGGTGCTCCAACACAGCATAGCGGCGCTAAGCAAAGTCCAGCAGCTAAACAATTGCTATTTGGTAATTTCTGAAGAAGATACGATTGCCAAAACACTGGGCTTTAGCATGCCAATCGAGTGGGTGATAGGTGGCAAAGAGCGGATGAATTCGGTGTTTAACGCCGTGCAAACGATTTGGCAACAATATCAAAATCCCCTCCGTGACAAAGCCTTCAGTGATAAGGATAGTCATCATGCGTATGATAATCATTGGGTGCTGATTCATGATGCTGCGCGTCCTTGTGTCAATCCGAGCGATATAGAAAAATTGATCACACAGACCACGCAGCAATTTTTGCAACAGTCGCCTCAACAGTCACAGCAAAAGCAGCAGTCGGCGGGTGGTTTATTAGCGGTACCGGTGCGCGATACGGTCAAACAAATCATCCATGCACAAGACAAAGTATTGGCACAAAAAACGCTTGATCGCAGTCAGTTGTGGCTAGCACAAACCCCGCAGATTTTTCCATTGGCAACACTGTATGATTATCTGACCCAAGCCATTGAGCAAACGATTGCGTTTACCGATGAAGCCAGCTTATTTGAGCATTTTGGCAAACAGCCGTTATTGGTGGAAGGCAGTCATAGCAATATCAAACTGACTTTTCCAGAGGATTTGCAGTTTGCGCAGGTGTATTTGGCAAAACCTTAGCAAAAATCGCTTGGCAAAAAATTGAGGTTACCGCTAAAAACCGCATAAGAAAAGAACTGCATAAGCAAAAAAGGGCAAAGAGAATTTATAAAGCCACAAAAACAAAAAAGCCATACTAGATTAGCATGGCTTTTTAACTGTATTTTTTAGCGTTACCACTAAAAAAATTGGCGTCCCCACGGGGATTCGAACCCCGGTTACCGCCGTGAAAGGGCGATGTCCTAGGCCTCTAGACGATGGGGACGCAATCGCACGAGGTGCTCTAAGCAGACTTAATAGTGGTGGAGCTAAGCGGAGTCGAACCGCTGACCCCTTGCATGCCATGCAAGTGCTCTACCAACTGAGCTATAGCCCCATTTTTGGGAATTATTTAGACTGCTTTGCCTAAGAGTGCGCGTATTTTATTGAAAACTGATTTTGCTGTCAAGATGATTTTTGCCTAAAAACACAAAATTTTTACCCATTCTTGCTATAATGATGCCTGCTTAATGTTGCCTTCATATAACGACTGTAGATTAGTTATATTTTGTTGTTTTGTCTAAAATTATAAGGATAGCCCATGTGGTTGGTAAATTTTATTTTGCATATCGGTGATCATTTACAAGAGCTGGTCAACAACTATGGTAATTGGATTTATGCGATTTTGTTTGCCATTGTGTTCTGCGAGACCGGTCTGGTGGTGTTACCATTTTTGCCCGGGGATTCGATGTTGTTTGCCGCAGGCACCATTGCCGCAGTGGGCGATATGAATATCTTTGTGCTGATTGGTTTATTGATTGTGGCGGCAATATTGGGTGATTTTGTCAATTTTGAGATTGGCAAACACTTTGGGCAAAAGTTATTTTCCAATCCCAATTCCAAGATTTTTAAGCAAAGCTATTTGCAAAAAACCCACGATTATTATGAAAAATACGGCGGACGCACCATTATTATTGCCCGTTTTATTCCCATTGTACGCACTTTCGCGCCGTTTGTAGGCGGGATGGGTAACATGAATTATGCCCAGTTTGCTCGCTATAACATCGTTGGCGCGGTATTATGGGTCGTATCTTTTACCACGCTAGGCTATTTTTTTGGTCAATTACCCTTTGTCAAAGAACATTTTTCGTGGATTATGATTGCCATTATTGTGTTTTCGGTGGTACCAATGATTGTCGAAATCATTCGCCATCGCAAGGATAAATAATTGAAGTAGTCTTCAAAAATAACGCTAAATGCCAAAGTCAATCTAGCATTTAGCGTTGCCTTCCAAATTTATATTTTATCAGCCACCTATCATCGCTAGGATTCAATTTATAAAAATTCGATAGTCGGCTATAATAGCCGCTAATTTGAAATTTTTGTAAAATTGAGAAATCCATGTCAAAAGTCCGCACCCGTATTGCCCCAAGCCCCACAGGCTTTCCCCACGTTGGCACCGCCTATATCGCCCTATTTAACCTTGCCTTTGCCAAAGCGCATGGCGGCGACTTTATCCTACGCATTGAAGACACCGACCAAACGCGCTCCACCGCGCAATCTGAACAAATGATTTTGGACGCCCTGCGCTGGGTCGGTCTTGACTGGGCAGAAGGTCCAGACGTCGGCGGTCCACATGCACCGTATCGCCAAAGCGAGCGTAAAGACATCTACAAACAATACGCCGAAGAACTACTGGACAAAGGTCATGCATTTCGCTGTTTTGCCACAGCCGAAGAGTTAGATCAAATGCGAGCCGAACAAATGGCGCGGGGTGAAACCCCAAAATATGACGGTCGCTATGCGAACCTTTCCCGTGAACAATCGGACAAGCTCGCCGCCGAAGGCAAGCCATTCGTCATTCGTATGCGTGTGCCAGACGAGGGTGTATGTAAATTTGACGATATGCTACGTGGCGAGGTCGAGATTCCTTGGTCACAAGTGGATATGCAAGTGCTACTCAAAACCGACGGTCTACCAACCTACCATTTGGCAAACGTGGTCGATGACCATTTGATGCAGATTACCCACGTCATCCGTGGCGAAGAGTGGATTAACTCTGCCCCAAAACATCAACTGTTGTATAAATATTTTGGTTGGGATATGCCCGTACTCTGTCATATGCCACTGCTCAGAAACCCCGACAAATCCAAACTATCCAAACGCAAAAACCCAACGTCTATCACCTATTACCGTGATGCAGGTGTATTGCCAGAAGCCTTGCTCAACTATTTGGGACGGATGGGCTACTCCATGCCAAATGAAGCCGAAAAATTCACCTTGGATGAAATGATTGCCAGTTTTGACATCAAACGGGTGTCGCTTGGCGGTCCGATTTTTGACGTGGAAAAACTCACTTGGCTCAATGGCGAATGGTTGCGTTCACTGTCACCCGAAGCCTTAAAAACCAAAATTCTCGATTGGGCAAATGACAGCGACAAACTCACCGCCATTGCCAAAGCCATTCAGCCACGCATTAACTTGTTGTCGGATGCGGTGAATTGGTCGGGCTTTTATTTCCAAAACTTGCCAACGATTAGTGAGGTGGACTTTGAGCATAAAGTGTTATCCACTGAGCAAACCGTGGAGATTCTACAACTTGCGCAATGGCAGTTAGAAACCCTGCCTGTATGGACGGAGGAGAATATCCAAGCGGTATTGTCTGGTTTGGCAGGCGAGATGGGCATTAAATTGCGTGATTTTATGTCGCCATTTTTTATTGCCATCGCAGGTAGCAAGTCAAGCACGCCTGTGATGAATTCAATGTATTTGATTGGGGCGGATATGACATTGCAGCGCCTGCGTCATGCCATTGAGGTATTAGGCGGTGTCAGTAAGAAAAAAGCCAAAGAATTGGAAAAACGTCAAAAAGCATTACCAAGCTTTTTGACCCAATAAGCTTAATTGTTTTGTATAAAAGTCCGTCGCTATGGCGGATTTTTTATTTTAATGGCAGTAACCTAGGGTCATGCTAAATAACATGAATAAACCTAACAAAAATGGTATCATACCTAGCAAAATCAGATTCTAATTTTTACAATTTAAAGGTAATCATCATGGCAAATCTTCAAAACGAACTCGCCCAAGTACAGCATATCAGCGGTGAACTACACACCAATGCCCACGCCAAAATCGGTATGGTGGTAGGACGTTTTAACAGCTTTGTGGTAGAAAGTTTGGTCAGCGGCGCGATTGATACCTTACTGCGTCATGGTATCGCAGGTAGCAATATTACTGTCGTGCGTGTACCGGGTGCTTGGGAAATTCCGCTGGCGGTTGCCCGTATGGCACAAACCGATAAATTTGACGCTATCATCGGTTTAGGCGCGGTGATTCGTGGTAGCACGCCGCACTTTGATTTTGTCGCTGGTGAATCTGCCAAAGGCTTAGGCGCGATTGGGTTGGACTATGACGTGCCTGTCATTAATGCAATTTTGACCACAGACAGCATCGAACAAGCCATTGAGCGCTCTGGCACCAAAGCAGGTAACAAAGGCTCAGAAGCAGCCATGGTCGCGCTTGAGATGATTAACGTGTTGGGTCAAATTGACGCACAAATGGCTGGTGAATAAGGTAGCGATATGACTGACAATTCAACCCACACCACACCACAGCAGGCGAGTCAAGACAACGCCGTCAATTATAAAACCAGCCTGACCGCGATTCGTAAAGCACGCCGTTTTGTGGTGCAAGGGTTATATGAATGGCTGTTGACAGGCAACCCATCGCACGAAATCGAAGCGCATACCCGCAGTGAGAATGCCATGCACACGGTGCATTTGGGCTATTATCACGAGCTACTGAGCAAAATCATTGAGCAAAGCGATGACTTAATCGCCTATATCGACAGCCTACTTGATCGCCCTTGGACACGTCTAGATAAAGTTGAGCAAGCGGTATTGCTTGTCGGTGCGTATGAGATGAAGCAGCACTTGGAAGTGCCTTACAAAGTAGTGATTGATGAAGCGATTCAGCTCAATACCCATTTTGGCTCATCAGATGGCTATAAAATGATTCATGTGGTGATGGATAAAATCGCCAAAGACGCGCGTATGCCTGAAGTAGAGGCAGATGCCAAAAAAGCCAAAACAGAGGATGCGCCGCAGCCGCCATCGCAAGCGACCACTGAAGAAGAAAAATAATACCGTAAAGGGCGTACTCGCTACGCCCTTTTATGCTCGATACGGATGGCTAAGATGTCCGAATTTTCTTTGATTTATCAACATTTTCAACACTGCACACGCAAAAATCCTTTGACCCAAGTGGGTATTGGGGATGATTGCGCGATAAGCAGTATGCCAAGCGATTGCGAACTGGTGAGCTGTATTGACACGCTGGTTGCAGGTCGACATTTTCCCTTATCAACATCCGCTTATGCCATCGGCTATAAATCGGTCGCGGTCAATTTATCCGATTTAGCAGCGATGGGGGCGACGCCCTATGCGATATTGCTGGGTATTAGCTTGCCTGCTAAGCTTGCACAGGATGACTGGCTCAAACCATTCGCCCAAGGCATCGCGGACATTTGCAACCGATTTGATGTCGAGCTCATCGGTGGCGATACCACCCAATCAAACACCTTAACCATCTCTGTCACTGCACTGGGCTTTGTGCCAACTGGGCAAGCTATTACCAGAGGGGGCGCAAAAGTCGGTGATATCATCTGTGTGAGCGGTGAGATTGGCTCAGCAAGTTTTGCGTTACAGCAGATTTTAAACGCTGAAAAATCTGAGCGGCACAATATCGCTTTACAACCAATCGCTTTACAGCCGGCACTCGATTTACCTGTTCCGCAAGTTGAGCTCGGGCAAAAATTACGTGGGTTTGCCCATAGCATGATTGATATTTCAGACGGGCTAGGGCAGGATTTGGGTCATATCCTGACCGCATCACAGGTGGGCGCGGTGGTCGATTTGGCCAACATCCCAACGCATCCACGATTACAAGCCTTGCCAAATACTGAAAAGTGGCAACATCAGCTCAATGGCGGTGATGATTATCAGCTGTGCTTTACCATGAGTGAGCAAAATTTTGTCAAATTTAATCAACAGTTTTCGGATAAAATTTTTGCCATTGGCAAAATTGTCACAGAAAACGGCTTGAGGCTGACTTATAATAACCAACCAATTGAATTTTCGATCACTGGCTATCAGCATTTTTAGCCAAAGAACGCCCTATGACTCAACTGCATAAACCCGACGTCCGTAAAGCCAATGTTTGCCCGCCTTGTCCGCCAACCGCGAGCGTTTGGGAAAAGCTGATTTATTGGCTCGGTATCGGCTTAGGCTCAGGATTGCCAAAGCGCGCTGCTGGGACGTGGGGCACAGTGGGCGGACTGGTGGTTGCCATTCCGATGTTATGGCTTGGGTTTTGGGGGTTTTTGGCGGTTACGGTGGTGGGCGCTCTAGTCGGTAGTTATATCTGCGGTAAAACGTCTGATTTGATGGGTGTACACGATGACCCGCATATCGTGTGGGATGAATGGGTCGGCATGTGGGTGTCACTCTTGCCAATTTTATGGCTGCATTTCTACGATGATGCTTTATTGCAAGGTCATCAGTTAAGTTTACTGCTACTATACTTTGCTGCATTTGTCGCGTTTCGTTTTTTTGATATTTTAAAACCCTTTCCGATTAAATGGGTGGATAAAAATGTGAGCGGCGGTTTTGGTATTTTGATTGATGACATTTTGGCGGGGCTGATGGCAGGGGTTGTGCTAATAGTCTTTATAAGTGTGCTCGTTACTTATGTTTAACCTGTTGTATCATTAAAATTAGTTTAAAAAAAATAAGGGATTCCCATGACCAACTTAACCACCATCATCATGGCAGCGGGCAAAGGCACTCGCATGAAATCGAGCAAGCCAAAAGTCCTACAACCGCTGGCAGGCAAGCCTTTGCTACATCACGTACTCGCCACTGCCAAACAATTGGGTAGCCAAAAAAATATCATTATCTATGGTTTTGAAGGTCAGCAAGTCAAAGATGCCTTTGCCGATGAACAAATTGATTGGGTCGAGCAAGCTGAGCAATTGGGCACGGGTCACGCGGTGCAAATGACTTTGCCAGTGTTGCCTACGGATGGGAAAAGCTTGATTTTATCAGGGGATGTGCCACTCATTGGCGTCGATACCTTAGAGAAATTGGCAAATACAGACAGCCGTTTTGCCATGCTGACCCTAAACTTAGCCAACCCGTTTGGTTTGGGTCGTATTGTGCGTGACAACAACCAAGTAATCGCCATTGTCGAAGAAAAAGATGCCAACGATGAGCAAAGACAAATCACTGAAATCAATAGCGGTGTGTACTGTGTCGCCAATGATATTTTGCATCGATATCTCAATAACTTGACCAATAACAATGCCCAAGGCGAATACTATCTCACCGATATCGTCAAAATGGCGGTGGATGATGGCATCGAAATCGCCACCGTATCGCCGACCCATCAGTTTGAAATCGAAGGCGTGAATGACCGTCTGCAGTTGGCAAATCTAGAGCGTACTTGGCAAACGCATCAAGCCCAAGCGCTGATGCAACAAGGCGTACATTTGATTGACCCAAGCCGTTTTGATTTACGCGGTTCGCTCAAAGTTGGCAAAGATGTGCAAATTGATATTAATGTCATCATTGAAGGTGACTGTGAGCTAGGTGATAACGTCAAAATCGGCGCAGGTTGTATCATCAAAAACAGCAAAATCGCCAGTGGCACCGTGGTGCAACCTTATAGTCTATTTGACAATGCGGTAGTAGGCGCAGACAACCAAATCGGACCATTTGCCCGTCTGCGCCCCAATGCGGTCACTGACAAAGAGGTGCATATCGGTAACTTTGTGGAGCTTAAAAACACCCAAATGGCAAGCGGCGCTAAAGCCAATCATTTGGCGTATTTGGGCGACGCCACCATTGGACAAAAAACCAATATTGGCGCAGGCACCATCACTGCCAATTATGATGGCGTCAATAAGTTTAAAACCGAAATCGGTGATGAAGTCAGAATTGGCTCAAATGCGGTGCTGATTGCCCCTGTGACCATTGGTGACCGTGCCACCATTGGCGCAGGCAGTGCCATCAGTAAAGCCTGCCCTGCCGAAAAACTGTCCATCGCCCGTGGCAAACAAGTCACGATTGAGGGTTGGCAACGTCCTGAAAAAAAATCTTGATATTTGAATTTTTGCCTAAATTTAACAAATTCTTGCTTAATACGATAAACTTGCTTTATACGATAAAGCCGTTTGGTTAAGCAACAATAAAACAATCTAACGACTGTGTAAACGGGGGGATTGTTTTTCACAGCAGTCAAATTTGATTGCTCACACCAAAAACTGGATACTAAGGAACAGTTATGTGCGGTATCGTTGGCGCCATTCGTGCGCAAGACAATGTGGTAGATTTTTTAACCGATGGCTTAAAACGCCTAGAATATCGGGGTTATGACTCATCGGGTATTGCAGTGCAAACCGATGAAGGACTCAAACGCGTGCGCCGAGTGGGGCGTGTTGCCTTGATGGAAGCCGCTGCCAAAGAGCGCGGCGTGTATGGTCACACCGGCATCGGTCATACTCGCTGGGCGACCCACGGCGGCGTCACTGAGCCAAACGCGCATCCGCATATCTCAGGTGATTTGATTTCGGTGGTACATAACGGCATCATCGAAAATTTTGAAGCCGAGCGCGCTCGCCTTCAGCAAAATGGCTATCATTTTGAGTCACAAACCGACACCGAGGTCATCGCCCATGCAGTGCACCAGCACTATGTACAAAACGGCGGTGATTTATTCAAAGCGGTGCAAGCGGCGACCCAACAATTTCATGGTGCGTATGCGATTGCTGTGATTGCCAACGATATGCCACAAAACATGGTGGTGGCGCGTATGGGCTGTCCGTTACTCATTGGCTTAGGTGAGCATGAAACCTTTATCGCATCGGATGTCTCAGCAGTTGTCGCCTTTACCCGTCAAATCATGTATCTTGAAGATGGTGATATTGCCCAGTTGACCGCAGATGGCGTGGCACAAATGATTGACAAACAAGGCAATCCAGCGACCCGCAAAGCCACTACTTCGCAAGTGTCCTTAGCGTCTCTTGAACTAGGGGCTTATAGCCACTTTATGCAAAAAGAAATCTACGAGCAGCCAAAAGCGGTGTCAGATACCGCCGAAATCTTTTTGGATGCCGGGTTTATCGCCGAAAATTTTGGTGAAAATGCTGAAGCCGTTTTCAATGATATCGACAGTATTAAGATTCTTGCCTGTGGCACGTCGTATTATGCTGCATCGACCGCCAAATATTGGTTGGAAAGTATTGCCAAAATTGCCACCGATGTCGAAATCGCTAGCGAATACCGTTATCGTGAGGTGATTGCCAATCCAAAACAATTGATTATCACCATCTCGCAATCAGGGGAAACGCTAGATACCATGGAGGCGCTAAAATACGCACAAGCCTTGGGTCACAAACATAGTCTATCCATCTGTAACGTGATGGAATCCGCCTTGCCTCGCGCCAGTGAGCTAGTAGTCTACACCCGAGCCGGTGCGGAGATTGGGGTCGCCTCAACCAAAGCCTTTACTACCCAGTTAGTGGCTTTATTTGGTTTGGCGGTGACACTCGGTCGTGTGCGTGGCTATGTGGATGACACTAAACTGGTCGAATACACCAATGCGCTGCGTAGCTTGCCCAATGATATTCAATATGCGCTCAATCTTGAGCCACAGATCAGCAGCTGGTCAAGCAAATTTGCTGATAAGCCAAGCGCGCTGTTTTTGGGACGTGGTATTCATTACCCGATTGCATTAGAAGGCGCATTAAAGCTCAAAGAAATCACCTATATCCATGCAGAAGCCTATCCCGCTGGCGAGTTAAAACACGGTCCACTGGCATTGGTTGATGAAAACATGCCTGTGGTGGTGATAGCGCCAAATGACAGCCTACTTGATAAAGTCAAAGCCAATATGCAAGAAGTCTCGGCGCGTGGCGGTGAGTTGTTTGTATTTACCGATCTTGACAGTGATTTTTCTGATAGTGAAGGCGTACACGTGATTCGCACCCCACGTCATATTGGCGTGTTATCGCCCATTGTACACACCATTCCCGTACAGTTGTTGTCTTACCATGTTGCGCTTGCCAAAGGCACAGACGTTGATAAACCCCGTAATTTGGCCAAGAGTGTCACGGTGGAATAAGCTAAGCTATAAGTTAAGCTAGCACTGTAGTAGTACAATTAATTATCATACCGAACAATTAATTATCATACTGAACCAGTTTGCATGTGTGTTTTTAAATTGGCAACTATAATAAACTAATAATTCGTAAGTTAGAATTTTTAGTTCATTTTAAATTTTACTCGCTATCAAATTAGCTTTAAATCTTCAAAAACTGAATCTAAGTTTTTTTTAGCACTTAGGGTTTCTTACCTAAAGAGAGGCGAGACTCGATTGAGTGTTGACCGCCTTGAGAAAATTGCCAATATACTTGGGGTCGATGTCACTGAGTTAATGACCAGTGATGAAAGTAATACAATTATGGTTTGTAACAGTACGAGTACCAG
>ERZ1023183.180-NODE-180-length-20481-cov-7.827915_pt1 | contig 20481 bp, 15 predicted proteins | sample MGYA00521095_ERZ1023183 | MGnify/ENA primary metagenome ERZ1023183 (study PRJEB32759, sample SAMN07749889) | skin metagenome | biome: transportation; feature: city; material: polyester macromolecule | host: Homo sapiens | place: Hong Kong:TW line | collected... | reverse complement strand
AGCATCCCGTTTGGCGCGGCGACGGGGGCGCCGTCGTCGTCCAGGGCGCGGTCGTGGACCACGAGCAGCCGGCGGACGCCGTCGGCGTCGGTGACGGGCTCGACGTCGGCGAGCATCCGCCACGCGCGGGGGATCAGCACGCGCGGGGCCGGCAGGGGCGCGGCGGGGTCCTCCGGCAGGTCGACCACGAGGGTCTCGGAGACCTCCGAGTTGCCGACGCCGATCAGCAGCTGGGTGCGGTCGGCGACGCCCTCGAAGCCGGTCCACATGCCCGGGTCGGCCTCCTCGTGCAGGAGCACGTCCTCGGCCGGGTCGGTGCCGAGCACGTGGGCCTTGACCTGGTACGGCCGCCACGAGTCGTCCCACACGGTGTAGAACACGCGGGTGCCCGAGCGGTCGAAGCGGACGCCGTGGGCCACGTTCTCGACCGCGTCCGGCAGGTCCTCGCCCGTGGCGATCTCGCGCACGCGCAGGGTGAAGCGCTCGTCGCCGGTGTGGTCCACGGCGTAGGCCACCCGGGTGGCGTCCGGGCTGATGTGCAGGCCGCCGAGCGCGAAGAACGGGTGGCCCTCGGCCTCGGCGTTGCCGTCCAGGATCACCTGCTCGCCCGGCAGGGCGGCGTCCGGGGTGATGACGGGCGGGGTCCAGTCGGCCTCGAGGTCGCCGGTGTCGCGTGCGGGCACGCGGCAGTGGATCGGGTACTCGGCGCCCTCGCGGGTGCGCACGAAGTACCACCACCCGTCCCGGCGGGCGGGCACGGAGCGGTCCGTCTCCACCGTGCGGGCCTTGATCTCGCCGACGATCGCCTCGCGCAGCGGCGCCTGGTCCGCGGTCACGGCCTCGGTGTACGCGTTCTCGGCGGCCAGGTGCTCGAGCACGCGGGGCTCCGCCTTGCCGCGCAGCCACTCGAAGTCGTCCTGGAACGTGTGGCCGTGGTGGCGGCGGGTCACGGGCTCGGCGGAGGCGGACGGCGGGACGGGGGCGTGCGAAGTGGTCTGGGGCATGCGGCCCATCCCATCACGCCGCGCGGGGCGGGGCCGACACCCCGCGCCGCACACGACGACGGCGGCGCACCGGCCCGGTGCGCCGCCGTCGGGGGTGGCGGGTCAGTTCAGGCCGAGCGAGGCCCGGACCACGCCGAGCCCGAAGTACGCGACGAACGCGAGCGCCACGAACCACAGCAGCGGGTGCACCTCGCGGCCGCGGCCCTGGCCCGTGCGGATCACCGCGTAGGCCACCACGCCGGCGCCGATGCCGTTGACGATCGAGTAGGTGAACGGCATGAGGATGAACGTGAGGAACGCGGGGAAGGCCGCGCCCGGGTCGGACCAGTCGATCTGCACCACGTGCTGGCACATCATGAACCCGACCACCACGAGCGCGGGGGCCACGGCCTCGAACGGCACGAGGTGGATGAGCGGGGAGAGGAACACGGCCGCGAGGAAGAACAGGCCGGTGAACACGGAGGCCAGGCCGGTCCGGGCGCCCTCGCCGATGCCGGTGCCGGACTCCACGAAGATCTGGTGCGCCGAGCCGGAGGCGCCGCCGCCCACGGCGACCGCGAGCGCGTCCGCGGCGAGCACCCGGTTCAGGTCGGGGATGGAGCCGTCCGGGTTCACGGTGCCGGCCTCGCGGGCCAGGCCCACGGAGACGCCCATCGCGTCGAAGAACACGGAGAGCAGGATCGCGAACACGAGCAGGGAGGCCATCAGCCCGCCCACGGAGGTGAAGGCGCCGAACAGGTCCACGCTGCCGAGCAGGTGCAGGTCCGGGGCGGTCCACTCGGGCAGGGAGGGGGCGATCAGGGACCAGCCGGTGGGCACGGCGTTCCCGTCGGCGTCCACGGAGGGGCCGATGTGGAACACGGCCTCCAGCACGTTGGCGAGGATCGTCGCCGCGACGATGCCGATCAGGATGGCGCCGCGCACCTTGCGGATCACGAGGACCGCGGTCAGCAGCAGCCCGACGACGAAGACCAGCACGGGCCAGCCCTCGAGCTCGCCGCCCGTGCCCAGGCCCACCGGGACCGTGGTGTCGGCGGCGTCCGGCAGCCGCCGCACGAACCCGGCGTTGACGAGGCCGATCAGCGCGATGAACAGGCCGATGCCCACCACGATGCCGGACTTCAGCGCCTCCGGGACCGCGTCGAACACGGCGCGGCGGAAGCCGGTCACCACGAGCAGCAGCATCACGAGACCGGCGAGGGTGACGAGGCCCATCAGCTGGGGCCAGGTGAGTCCCGGCGTCGTGGCGATGGTGATGGAGACGAACGCGGAGACGCCCAGGCCCGCGGCCACCGCGAACGGGTGCCGCGCCCACACGCCCATGACGATGGTCATGACGCCCGCCACGAGCGCGGTCACGGCGGCCACGGCGGGGATGCCCAGGGTGTTCCCGGCCGAGTCGGGCCCGGACAGGATCAGCGGGTTCAGCACCACGATGTAGCTCATCGCCAGGAACGTGGCGAGGCCGCCGCGGAACTCCTGGCCCACCGACGAGCCGCGCTCGGTGATGCGGAAGTACCGGTCCAGGGCGCCGCGGGGAGCGGCGGGGGACGGGGCGGGCGAGGGCGGTGGAGAGGCGGTGCGGGAGGCCATGGCACCAGCGTAGTGACCCGGTCCCACGACGATCGCGCGCGTGCCGTCCCGCTACGCTCGCGGGCATGCGTCCCCGCTCCGCCTCCGCCGCCCGCACCCGGGAGGCGCTGCGCGACGCCGTGCAGATCTACGCCCCCTCCACCGTCTACGCCGTCGGCCTGGGCGCCATGACGCCCGCGCTCGCGGTGGCGGCGCTGGCCCTCGGCCTGGACGCGGCGCGGGCGGCCGCCGTCGTGCTGCTGGTGGGGCTCGGCTCGCTCGTGGCCAACGGGCCGGCCTCGGCGCTCGCGGCCCGGGCGGGGGAGCGGGTCACCATGGTCGTCTCCGCCGTGCTCGGCACGGCGGGCGCGGGCCTGGCCTGGGCGACGACGGCCGGGGTGTCCTCCGGGCCGTCGGCGGCGGGGGTGGCCGAGCCGGGGCGGCTGGCGCTGTTCCTGGCCGCGGTGCTCGCCGTGGGCATGGCCGGGGCCGGGTTCAACCTGGCCCGCCAGGCGTACCTGGCGGTGGCGGTGCCGGCCACGCACCGGGCCCGCGCGATGTCCACGCTCGGCGGGACCGTGCGGATCGGGACCTTCCTGGGCCCGTTCCTGGGCGCCGCCGCGCAGGCCCCGCTCGGGCTGGACGGCGCGTTCGCCGCGGCCGCCGCGGCCATGGCCGTCGGCGCCCTGCTGTGCCTGCGGATCCGGGATCTGCCGGTGCCGGCGTCCGGTCCGGCGGCGGGGGAGCAGCCCGCCCCGGCCGGTCGACCCCGGCTGCTGGACGTGGCGCGCGCCCGGCGCGGGGCGCTGCTCACGGCCGGCTTCGGTGTCGTGGCCGTCTCCGCCGCCCGCGCGGCGCGCAACGCCGTCATCCCGCTGTGGGCCACGCACCTGGGCCTGGACGCGGCGACGGCGTCGCTCGTCTTCGGCCTGGCCGGCGCGGCGGACCTGCTGCTCTTCTACCCCTCGGGCCGGCTCATGGACCGCTTCGGCCGGCGCGCCGTGGCGGTGCCGTGCCTGACCCTGCTGGGGGCGGGGTTCCTGGCGATCAGCCTCACCCGGGAGCCGACGGCGTTCGCGGCGGCGGCGGTGCTGCTGGGCATCGGCAACGGCTTCGGCGCGGGGATCGTGATGACCCTCGGGGCGGACCACTCGCCGCCGAACGCGCGCGCCCCGTTCCTCGGTCTGTGGCGCTCGATGTCCGACGCGGGGATGCTCGCCGGGCCGCTGCTGCTCTCCGGGGCGACCGCCGCGGCCGGGCTGGCCGTCGGCGTCGGCTCCCTCGCGGTCGTCTGCGGTGTCGGAGCGGTCGTGTTCGCCGCGGTGCTGCCGCGCGGGCCTGGGGCTGTGGCGGACCCGCCGCCCGTCGTCGTGCGCCCCCGCTGACCGGGGCGCCGGACCGTCGGCTCAGTCGGCGGTCTCGTCCGGGGGGATGGTCTGCCCGGAGGCCTGGTCGTCGAAGACCATGTACGTCTGCGTGTCGACGACGCTCGGCAGGGTCTGCAGTTCGTCGAAGATCACACGGCGCAGGTCGGCGGTGTCCCGCGCGCGGACCAGCAGGATCACGTCCATGTTCCCGCCCACGAGGGAGACGTGGGAGACCTCGGGGATGGCCAGGAGCGTGGCGCGCAGCTCGCGCCAGTCGTGCTGACGCAGCTTCATGGTCACGTGGGCGGAGGCCCCGAAGCCGACCTTGACGGGGTCGACCCGCACGGTGAAGCCTGTGATCACGCCCGCGTCCTGCAGGCGGTTCAGGCGCGAGTAGCAGTGCGCGCGGGAGATGTGCACGCGCTCGGCCAGGGCCGCGACGGACATCCGCCCGTCCTGCGTCAGTTCGCGGACGATCGCGCGGTCCACGCGGTCCAGCGGCTCGGCGGCCATGGCTCCTCCTGGGGCGGGGCGGACGGGGTCGGCCACGCGGCGGCGGACCGTCTCCGTGGCACGAGTCACCATAGCAGTTCGTCCGATGGAATGCCTGGTGTGCCCCCGATTGTCTCGTGATCCCGGGCGGGCGAGCGACACATTGACCCTCTTGGGCACACTGAAGGCCACAGATCGAGAGGACCCGCCATGAGTGACCCCACCCCCGCCGTGCCCGGGGCCGCCCGGACCGACGAGGCCGAGACCCGCCCGAACGCCGGCGCCGCCTTCGGCATCTCCCTCGAGGAGTACCTGCTCCCCGCCGCCCGCCGCATCCAGCTGATCGGCGAGGACGGCACTCTGCTGGCCCCGGAGGAGCAGGGCACCGAGCCCGGCCACGAGTATCCCCTGCCCTCCGACGAGGAGCTGCTGGCCGCCTACCGCCACCTCGTCATCGGCCGCCGCGTCAACGACCAGGCCTACGCCCTGGTGCGCCAGGGCCGCATGGCCGTCTATCCGTCCTCGCACGGCCAGGAGGCCTCCGAGGTCGCCGCCGCCGTCTGCCTGGGCGAGGACGACTGGCTGTTCCCGACCTACCGCGACACCGTGGCCGTGATCGCCCGCGGCGTCCCGCCGCTCGAGGTGATGGTGGCCTACCAGGGCACCTGGCATCAGGGCTACGACCCCCAGAAGCACCACGTCTCCATCCAGTCCACGCCCCTGACCACCCAGATGCTGCACGCCGTCGGGATGGCCAAGGCCGCCCGCCTGCGCGGCGAGGAGGTCGTGTGCCTGGCCATGGTCGGCGACGGCGGCACCTCCGAGGGCGACTTCCACGAGGCGCTGAACTTCGCGGCCGTGTTCAAGCTGCCGGTGATCTTCTTCGTGCAGAACAACAAGTTCGCCATCTCCGTGCCGTTCGCCAAGCAGTCGGCCGCCCCGTCCCTGGCCCACAAGGCCGTGGGCTACGGCCTGGCCGGCGAGCGCGTGGACGGCAACGACCTCGGCGCCCTGCTGGCCGTGCTGGGCCGCGCCGTGGAGCTGTGCCGGCAGGGCCAGGGCCCCTTCCTCGTGGAGGCGGACACCTACCGCATGCAGGCGCACACCAACACGGACGACCCCTCGCGCTACCGCGACGACGCCGAGGTGAAGGAGTGGGAGGCGCGCGACCCGCTGCGCCGCATGACCGCCTACCTCGAGTCCACCGGCGCCCTCACCGAGGAGGTCTCGGCCCAGATCGCCCGCGACGCCGAGGACGTCGCGCAGCAGCTGCGTGACGCCATGAACGCCGAGACGGAGCTCGATCCGCTCGAGCTGTTCGACCACGTCTACTCCGTGCAGACCCCGCAGCTCGCCGCCCAGCGCGCGCAGCTGGCCGAGGAGCTGTCCCGTTCCGAGAACCAGGAGGCCTGAGCATGGCGACCCTGACCTTCGCCGCCGCGCTCAACGCGGCGCTGGCCGACGAGATGGCCGCCGACGACATGGTGGTGGTGTTCGGCGAGGACGTCGGCACCCTCGGCGGCGTCTTCCGCATCACGGACGGGCTGACCGCGCGCTTCGGCGAGGAGCGCTGCTTCGACACCCCGCTGGCCGAGTCCGGCATCGCGGGCATGGCCGTGGGCATGGCCCTCGGCGGCGCCCGCCCCGTGATCGAGATGCAGTTCGACGCGTTCGCGTACCCGGCCTTCGAGCAGATCGCCTCGCACGTGGCCAAGATGCGCAACCGCACCAAGGGCGCCACGCCCATGCCGATCACCATCCGCATCCCCTACGGCGGCGGCATCGGCGGCGTGGAGCACCACTGCGACTCCTCCGAGTCCTACTACGCGCACACCCCGGGCCTGAAGGTGTACACCCCGGCCTCGGTGAAGGACGCGTACATGATGCTGCGCTCGGCCATCCGCCTGGACGATCCGGTGGTCTTCATGGAGCCCAAGAAGATGTACTGGACCAAGGCCGAGCTCGACCTCGACCAGCTGCGCGAAGAGTTCGAGGAGGGCTGGGCCCGCGTCGAGGACAAGAAGGAGCACGGCGAGGCCTGGGCGCGCGCCGCCGTCGTCCGCGAGGGCACGGACGTCACCCTCGTCTCCTACGGCCCCTCCGTGCCCACCTGCCTCGCCGCCGCCCACGCGGCCGCGGAGGAGGGGCTCTCGGTGGAGGTCGTGGACCTGCGCACCGTGAACCCGCTGGACGAGGACACGATGACCGCCTCGGTCGCCAAGACCGGCCGCGCCGTCGTCGTCGCCGAGCCGCAGGGCTTCGCGTCCGTGGCCTCCGAGCTGGTGGCCCGGATCCAGCAGCGCTGCTTCCACTCGCTGGCGGCGCCCGTGGGCCGCGTGACCGGCTTCGACATCCCGTTCCCCGCGCCGAAGCTCGAGGAGCACCACCTGCCGAACATCGACCGCATCCTGGACGCGATCGACGACCTGAACTGGGACCTGGACGCCGAGGAGGCCCGCGCATGAGCAACACCTTCCTGCTGCCCGACCTGGGCGAGGGCCTGACCGAGGCCGACATCGTCCGCTGGCTCGTCGCCGAGGGCGACACCGTGGCCGTCGACCAGCCCATGGTCGAGGTCGAGACCGCCAAGGCCCTCGTCGAGGTGCCGAGCCCGTACGCCGGCACCGTGCTGACCCTGCACGGCGCCGAGGGCGAGACCATGGACGTCGGCAGCCCGCTGATCACCATCGGCGAGGCCGGCGAGTCCGGTGAGGGCTCCGCGCCCGTCGCCGGCACCGAGACCCTCGCCGTCCCGCCGTCCACCGGTGCGGCCGCGGCCGAGGCCGCCCGCCCCGGCGCGCTGAGCTACCGCGAGGAGGAGATGGCCGGCGTCCAGCCGAAGCCGGACAAGGCCCGCGGCGGCGACGGCGACGTCGCCGGCTCCGACGACGAGGCCTCCGGCGCCGTGCTCATCGGCTACGGCACCTCCGGCCACAGGGCCACCTCCCGCAGCCGTCCGTCCAAGCGCGGCCGCGGCGCCGCCCGCCCGACACCGGCCCCCACGGCCGGGGCCGGCGCCCCGCGCGTGACCTCCCCGATCGTCCGCAAGCTCGCCCGCGAGAAGGGCGTGGACGTGGCCGCGCTGACCGGCACGGGCCCGGACGGCCTGATCACCCGCGCCGACGTGCTCGCCGCGGCCGAGGGCTCCGCCCCGCAGGCCGCCCCGGCCCAGGCCCCGTTGGTCGCAGCCGTCCCGGCGGCCGAGGCCGCCGCGCAGCCGGGCGCCGTGGACGGGCGGACCGGCCTGGCCGTCGTCGCCCGCACCCCGATCTCGGGGGTGCGCAAGGTGATCGCGGACCAGCTCTCCCGCTCGCGCCGCGAGGTCCCGGAGGTCACGGCGTGGCTGGACGTGGACGTCACCGCCCTGCTCGAGCTGCGGGCCGCGCTCAAGGCGAAGGACCCGGAGAACGCGCCCTCGCTGCTCGGCCTGATCGCCCGCTTCACCCTGGCCGGCCTGCGCCGGTACCCGGTGATGAACGCGCGCATCGAGGCGGGGGCGGACGGCAAGGACGAGATCGTGGAGGTCGACGGCGTCCACCTCGGCCTGGCCGTGCAGACCGACCGCGGCCTCATGGTGCCCTCCGTCGAGCACGCGGAGAAGCTGTCCGCGGACGAGCTCACCGCCGCGATCAACGACACCGTCAGCCGTGCCCGCGCGGGCAGGGCCGCCCCGGCCGAGCTCACCCGCGGCACGTTCACGCTGAACAACTACGGCCCGCTGGGCACGGACGGCGCCACGCCGATCATCAACGTGCCCGAGGTCGGGATGCTCGGCATCGGCCGGATCATCGACCGCCCGTGGGTCGTGGACGGGGAGATCGTGGTCCGCAAGGTCACCGAGATGACCGTGACCTTCGACCACCGCGTCACCGACGGCGCCACCGCGAGCGCGTTCCTCACGTTCGTGGCGGACTGCCTCCACGACCCGACGGCGGCCCTCGCCCGGATCTGATCCGGACGATCCCCGCCCGCCCCGACCCCGGACGAGCCCTGCGATGTGGCGGCCATACCTCGCGGATGGCCGCCACATCGCAGGGCTCGTCGCGTGGTGGGGGTGCGGTGAGCGTGCGGGGAGGGGTCAGTCCGCGCGGCCGCGGCGGAAGGCCGTGCCGAGCGCGCCCCACAGCAGGACCGCGGGGGAGGCGCTGAGCAGGATCCCGGCCGGCTCGGCCGCCGGGTGGGGGCCGGCGCCGCTGGTCGCGGGGGTGTCGAGGGTGAGGGCCAGCAGCGTCAGCCCGGCCGCCAGGCCCGCGACGCCCAGGGACCAGAGCGTGGCCTCCACGCCGCGGGCGCCGCGCGGTGCGGGCCGCGGTGCGCCGTCGTACCGGGCGAACGGCACGGCGAGCAGGCCCCAGGCGGCGGACACGAGCGCCGCGGCGGCCATGTCCGACGGCCGGTGCCAGGCCTCCGTGTAGGCGACGGCGCCGGTGCAGGAGCTCACCACGGCGCCGAGGACGGTGGTGAGAGGTCGCCACCGGGCGGGCACGAGCAGCAGCGCGGCCACCGCGGCGCCCGTCGCGAGCGTCATGTGGCCCGAGGGCAGTGAGTTGCCGCCGGACCACGGGACCCCGTCGGCGTGCTCGGGCCGCGGAAGCGCCGCCTTGAGCAGCTGCGTGGTGAGGTTGGACCCGGCCAGCACGAGGAGGGCGAGCAGCCCCCGCCGCCGCCACCGGGCCACGGCGAGCGCGCCGAGCGAGGCCAGCGCCATGCCGACCGCCAACGCGAGCGGCAGGATCCGCACCACCTGGGAGGTCACGTCCGGCACGGTGTCCGCGTAGCGCTCCTCGACGGCGCGGAACACCTGGTACTCGAGCACCTGGCCGGCGGAGGACCACACCAGGGCGGCGTAGACCAGCACGACGCCGGCCACGCACGCGGCCAGCGCCAGCCACCACGTCCACGAGGGGAGGCGGCGCGGGGCGCGGGTGGTGGGGGGCATGGGTTCCATTGTGTCGGACGCGCAGCCGTCATGCAGGCTTCATCGGACGGTCACGCCCCCGTCGCCGTCCCGTCCTCCGCGCCCCTGAGCCGCCTGCCTAGCCTGGGGCCATGACCCGCGTGCCCCCCGCCCACGGACATCGCCCGGCCCTCCGCGACTCCACCGGCTCGGCTCACGGCCCGGGCGTCGAGCCGGGCGCCCGGCCCCGTCTCTCGGCCGAGGACCTGCTGGCCGCCCGGGACGCCCTGGCCCCGTTCGGCCGGCTGAGCCGGCAGGAGCCCATCGAGTGGGCCGCCGAGGAGCCCCTCGCCCCGGACCTGGCCGACTTCTACCGCTACGTGGGACCGGAGTGGCTGGAGATCGACACCCTCGGCCTGCCCGTGATGTTCTTCCCGCTGGACCGCCTGTGGGACGAGCAGGCCGGCTACCGGTGGAACCACCGCACCGGTGCCCTGCTGGTGGACTGGAACGAGGACTGGACGGTGGTGGCCAAGCAGGGCGCCGACCCGTTCATCCACGCGGCCTCCACCGGCCAGGTGCTCATGGCCCCGGGAGACGAGGGCTGGGAGGACCGCCTGGACGAGCCGCGACCGGTCTTCCGGGACCTCACGGAGATGACCCGCGCGCTCGCGGCCGTGGGCACGGCGTGGGCGCGCTTCGACGACCCGTTCACCGCCGACTGGCATCTCACCGAGGAGGTGACGGCCGCCGTCGTCGCCGGCCTGGAGGAGGTGCTCGGCGCCCACGACCGCGCCGTGGACCTGGCCCGAGCCCTCGGCTACCTCCGCGCCGTCTGAGCGTCGGCGCCGCCGCGGGAGCCCCACCCCGCCGGCGCCCGTCGGAACGGGAGCCGAGCGCCCTTCCTACACTGGCCGCATGAGCACCGCCCCCGCCCTGCCCCCGCTGCCCGGCGCGCCGGGCGGTCCCGCCCTGCCGAGCGTCGAGGAGCTGCTGGCCGACGCCGTCGCGGTCGCCCTGCCGATGCGCGTGCGGTTCCGCGGCACGGACCTCCGTCACGCCCTGCTGCTGCGCGGCCCGGCGGGCTGGGCCGAGTTCTCCCCGTTCCCGGAGTACGGTCCGCACGAGTGCGCCGCGTGGCTGGCCGCCGCGATCGAGGCCGGCTGGCAGGGCTGGCCCGCCCCGGTCCGCCAGACCGTCCCCGTCAACGCCACCGTGCCCGCGGTGGCCGCGGACGACGTCGAGGCCGTCCTGGCCCGCTACGGCGACGGCATCACCGCGGTCAAGGTCAAGGTGGCCGAGCACGGACCCGAGGGCGGTCTCGTCCCCGGCGGCCGCGAGGCCGACCTGGCCCGCGTGCGGCGGGTGCGCGCGCTGCTGCCCCACGCGCAGGTCCGCGTCGACGCCAACGCCGGCTGGACGCCCACCGAGGCCGTGGACGTGCTCACCGCGCTGGCCGACGTGGGCCTCGAGTACGCGGAGCAGCCCGTGCCCGGCATCACCGACCTCGCGGAGGTCCGCGCGGAGCTGCGCGCCCGGGGCGTCCCCACCCCGATCGCCGCGGACGAGGCGGTCCGCAAGGCCGAGGACCCGCTCGCCGTCGCGGCCGCCGGGGCCGCGGACCTGATCGTGGTGAAGGTCCAGCCGCTCGGGGGCGTGCGCCGCGCCGCGGCGATCGTGGCGGCCGCGGGGCTGCCCGCGGTGGTCTCCTCCGCGCTGGACACCTCCGTGGGCATCGCCGGCGGCGCCGCGCTCGCCGCCTGCCTGCCGTCCCTGCCGCACGCGTGCGGGCTCGGCACCGCGGCCCTCTTCGAGCACGACGTCGTCGCCCCGGCCTGGCGCCCGCGCGCGGGGGCCCTCCCGGCACCGGGGGAGCGGGCACCCGCCCCCGACCCGGAGCTGCTCGACCGCATCCGGGCGGACGGGACGCGGCAGGCGTGGTGGGCCGACCGCCTGCGCGCGGCCCACGCGGTGCTGGCCGCGCAGGGCTGACGAGCCCGCCCGGTCCCCGTCGACGCGGGGCATGTGAGCCGGATTACAGCATGTCGACGGGGCGAAATCCGGCGGCCGGGAAGAGTTCAACTCGCGGCCACCTGGGCGTGGCTCGCCGCTCGGAGCGAGGGGCCAAGGTGATGGCGGCCCCGGCCGGTCTCACCCCGGGGTCGTCTCCGGCCCGGCACCGGACCCCGGACCATCCCCACGACGCGAAGGACCCCGTCATGCTGAAGCGCCTCCTCCCCATGGCCGGCCACACCCGTGGCAACCGCTCCGCCGTCACGTGCGAGCTCAAGTGCGGCAACGCGTGCGCCCACCCGGTGCCCAACACCTCGGCGAACCCGACCTTCCAGCAGATCGCGGAGACCGCCATCTCGCGCCGCTCCGCCCTGGTCGGCGGCACCGGTCTCGCCGCCGCCGTCGTCATCGGCTCCCAGGTGGCCCAGGCCCCCGAGGCGCTCGCGGACAACGGCCGGCGCCCGACCGGCGGCGGCAAGCTCCCCTTCGAGCCCATCGCGCCGGTGAGCCGCACCGTGGACACCATGACCGTGCCGGAGGGCTACGACTGGGGCACCGTGATCCGCTGGGGCGACCCGCTGTTCGCCGACTCCCCGGAGTTCGACATCGAGCACCAGACCGGTGCGTCGCAGGCCGCCCAGTTCGGCTACAACAACGACTACCTGAACATCATCACCGACGGCGGCAACGACCGCTCCGGCTACCTCGTCTCCAACCACGAGTACACCAACGAGAACATCATGTTCTCCCCGGAGTACATCGCCTCGAACTTCGAGGACGTCGTCAACGTCGGCCTCCAGGCCCACGGCCTGTCCATCGTGGACCTCAAGCGCGCCAAGCGCGGCGCCCCGTGGGAGTACGTCCGCGGCGGCCGCCGCAACCGCCGCATCACCGGCACCACCGAGTTCGAGGTCCGCGGCCCGGCCGCCGGCCACGCGCTGCTCAAGACCGTCGAGGACCCGACCGGCACCCGCGTGCTGGGCACCCTGAACAACTGCGCCGGCGGCACCACCCCGTGGGGCACCGTGCTCTCCGGCGAGGAGAACTTCAACCAGTACTTCAAGGGCCGCGGCACGGCCGAGGAGAAGCGCTACGGCATCTCCGCCGCCGCCACCAGCCGCGGCTGGGAGAAGGTCCACGACCGCTTCGACCTGACCAAGCCCGGCTACGAGAACGAGGCCAACCGCTTCGGCTGGGTCGTCGAGATCGACCCCGAGGACCCGACCTCCACGCCCGTGAAGCACACCCTCCTGGGCCGCTTCAAGCACGAGGCCGGCACCGCCGTGATCTCCCCGTCCGGCCACGCCGTGGTCTACTCCGGCGACGACGAGCGCCACGACTACCTGTACAAGTTCGTCTCCGCCGAGAAGGTCCGCGAGGGCGACAAGAAGCACAACATGCGCCTGATGGACAAGGGCACCCTCTACGTGGCCAAGTTCTCCGGCGACTCCCCGGCCGCCCAGATCGACGGCAGGGGCACCCTGCCCTCGGACGGCGCCTTCGACGGCTCCGGCGAGTGGATCGCCCTGGCCGACGAGAAGACGTCCTTCGTCCCGGGCATGTCCCTGGCCGAGGTCCTCGTCTACACCCGCCTCGCGGCAGACAAGATGGGCGCCACCAAGATGGACCGCCCGGAGGACGTCGAGACCAACCCGGTCACCGGCAAGGTCTACGCGGCCCTGACCAACAACACCAAGCGCACCGCCGTGGACGAGGCCAACCCGGTCATCGGCAACCGCGACGGCCACGTCATCGAGATCACCGAGCGGGGCGGGGATCACACCTCCACCACCTTCACCTGGGTCATCCTGCTGCTCGCCGGCGACCCGGCGGTCTCCTCCTCGGCCTACTTCGCCGGCTACCCGAAGGAGAAGGTCTCCCCGATCTCCTGCCCGGACAACCTGGCGTTCGACTCCGAGGGCAACCTCTGGATCTCCACCGACGGCCAGCCCGGCACCATCGGCTACGCCGACGCGCTGCACAAGGTCACCCTCGACGGCGCCGAGCGCGGCCGCGTCCAGCAGTTCCTCGCCGTCCCCCGCGACGCCGAGACCTGCGGCCCCGTGATCCACGACCGCGACAACTCCGTGTTCGTCAACGTCCAGCACCCGGGCGAGGACGGCACCTGGGGCGCGCACACCTCCTACTTCCCGGACTTCCTGAGCCCGACCGGCCCGGTCCAGGTGGGCGACAAGGTCGCGGCCCCGCGTCCGTGCGTCGTCCAGGTGTTCAACGCCACCGGGAACAACGGCATCGGCAAGGGCGCCGGCAAGGAGAAGGGCAACAAGGGCAAGGGCAACGGCAACGGCAACGGCAAGGGCAACGGCAACGGCAAGGGCCCGAAGGGCTGACCCCCGCCTCCGCGAGGACCCTCGACGAGGCCGTCACGGCCGGCGCCACCGCGTCACCGTGGCGGCCTCGCCGCGTCCGGGGCCCGTCCGCGCCCGGGCCTAGACTGGTGGCCACCATGACCTCCGTCGACTCCCTCTCCGTGGCGCGCGCCGTCGCCACCGCCCTGATCGACGCCGGCATGCGGGACGCGGTGGTCTGCCCCGGCTCCCGCTCCGCCCCGCTGGCCTACGCGCTCGCGGCCCTCGAGCGCGCCGGCGAGGTCCGCCTGCACGTGCGGGTGGACGAGCGCTCGGCCGGCTTCCTCGCCCACGGGCTCTCGCTGGCCTCGGGGCGCCCGGTGGGCGTGCTGACCACCTCGGGCACCGCCGTCGGGAACCTGCTGCCCGCCCTGATGGAGTCCATCCACGCCGGCACGCGCGTGATCGCGCTGACCGCGGATCGTCCGCCCGAGCTGCACGGCACCGGCGCGAACCAGACCACGGACCAGAGGGGCGTGTTCGGCACGCACGTCCGCCATGCCGCCTCCCTCGGCTGCGACGCCGCCGACGGCGTGGACGCCGAGCAGCATCTGCGCCACGTGCGGGCCACCGTGCGCCGGGCCCTGCTGGCGGCCGAGGGGGTCGTCGCCGAGGCCGGTTCCGACGACGGCGCGCCCGGTCCGGTGACGATGGCAGAGGCCCCGGCCGGGCCGGTCCACCTGAACCTGCACTTCCGCGACCCGCTCGTGCCGAGCCCTGAGGAGGCGGCCGCCATGGGCGCCGCCGCCGCGGCGCCGCACACCCCTGCTCCGGCCGTCGCCCCGACCGGCGCGAGCCCGGCCGCCGCCGCGTCGGCCTACCGGGCGCCCGGGGCGGTGCTCTCGGGGCTGCCCGAGCTGGACGTCGCCCGCCTGGACCAGCGGCGCACCGTCGTGCTGGCCTGCCACGGCGCCGGCCCCGCGGCCGCGGCCTTCGCGCTGTCCCTGGGCCTGCCCCTGCTGGCCGAGCCGTCGTCGAACGCGCGGTTCTCCGCCAACGCCATCGCCGCCTATCCGCTCCTGCTGGGCGCGGCCGGCGGGCGCGACGCGGACGCACACCCCCTTGCCGCCCGCATCGAACGGGTCGTGCTGTTCGGCCGGCCCACGCTCACCCGGACGGTCAACGCCCTGCTGGCCCGCCCCGACGTCGCCACGGCCCTGCACGCCCCCGAGCCCGCACCGTGGTTCGAGCCGGGCCGGCGCCGGGAGACGCCCGTGGAGACCCTCGAGGAGCTCGCCGCCTTCGCCGGGCAGGGCGAGCCCGGCTGGCTCGCCGCGTGGCAGCACGCCTCGATGCGCGCCCAGGCCGCCGTGGAGGACGTGCTCGTCACCACCGACGCCGGCGACCGGCTCAGCCCGCAGACGGTGGCGCACGTGAGCGCCGCCATGGTCCGGGGTCCGCTCGTGCTGGGCTCGTCCTCGGTGATCCGGGACGTGGACCTGACCTGGCGGCCCCCCTCGGCGCCGGACGCGGAGGTGTACGCCAACCGCGGGCTCGCCGGGATCGACGGGACCGTCTCCACGGCCGCGGGCGTCGCACTGGCGCGCGGACGGCGGACCGTGGCCCTGCTCGGCGACCTCACCGCCCTGCACGAGGCGGGCGGCCTGCTCGTGGGCCCCACCGAGACCGAGCCGGACCTCGACCTCGTGGTCGTCAACGACGACGGCGGGGCGATCTTCGCGAGCCTCGAACACGGGGCCGTGGCCGAGGCGCCCGGCATGGCGGACCCCGTCGAACGGCTCTTCGGCACCCCGCACGGCGTGGACCTGGCCGCCCTGGCCGCCGCGTACGGCCTCCCGCACACGCGGGTCACCGACCGCGTCGACCTCGTCCGGGCCCTGTCCGACCCGGTGCGCGGCCGGCGTCTGCTCGAGGTCCGCTGCGACCGCGCCGACCGCCCGCGCGTCGCCGCCGCCCTGGCCGCGGCGGTGCGCGCCACGTTCCCGCCCGCGTGCCCCGTCCCGGACCCCGCGCCGGACGCCGGCCCGGCCCCCGCCCCGCCCACCGCCGAGCTCGCCGCCGAGGAGGCCCCCCAGTGACCGGCACGCCGACGTCGCCCGCGCCCGCCTCGACCCCCGCCGTCGTGCGCCGTGCCGACGTGCTGATCTCCGGCTGCGGCCCCGCCGGCGCCACCGCCGCCGCCCACCTCGCCGCGGCGGGGCTGGACGTGGTGGTGCTCGAGAAGACCGCGCACCCGCGTGAGAAGGTCTGCGGCGACGGCCTGACCCCGCAGGCGGTCCGGGAGCTGCAGCTGCTCGGCGTGCCCCACCGGGGTGAGCCCGGCGACGACGGCGGCTGGCGCGTCATCCGCGGCCTGCGGCTGCGCGCGGGCGAGCGCAGCGTGGACGTGCCGTGGGCGCCCACCCAGACGTGGCCGGACTACGCGCTCACGCGCACCCGACGCGATTTCGACGCCCTCCTGGCGGACCTGGCGCGCACCCGCGGCGCCGAGGTCCGCGAGCGGCACGCCGTCACCGGCGTCGTGCGGGACGAGGCCGGACGCGTGGTCGGGCTGGACGCGGAGCTGATCGCGCCGAACGGCCGCAAGACCGGGGAGACCGCCCGCTTCACCGCACCGATCGTGCTCGCGTGCGACGGCGTCTCCGCCCGCGCCGCCGTCTCCGCGGGCCTGCACCGCCGCGAGGACCGGCCCATGGGCGTGGCCGTGCGGGCCTACTACACCGCCGGCGCCGCCGTCGACGGGGCGATCCCCGCCCCGCCCGGCGACCGGGGGGAGTGGATGGAGTCCTGGCTGCGCCTGCCGGATGCCGAGGGCAACCCGCTGCCCGGCTACGGCTGGCTGTTCCCGCTCGCGGACGGCACCGTGAACGTGGGCCTGGGCATCCTGGACACCTCCCCGCAGTTCGGGAAGCTGGACTACCGCGGGCTGCTGAAGTCCTGGACCGGGGCGCTCACCGCGGACTGGGGGATCGCCGAGCAGACGCGCACCTCGCGGATCCTCGGCGCGGCCCTGCCGATGGCGTTCAACCGCACCCCGCAGCACGTGCCGGGCATGCTCCTGGTGGGCGACGCGGCCGGCATGGTGTCCCCGTTCAACGGCGAGGGCATCGGGTTCGCGATGGAGGCGGCCCGCCTCGCCGCGGAGCTGGCGGTGCAGGCGCACGCGGCCGGGACCGACGGCGCCGCGGACGCGATCCTGTCCCGTTACCCGGTGATCACCCAGCACCTGTGGGGCCGCCACTTCGCCCTCGGCGCCCGGTTCGCCCGCCTGATCGGCGATCCGCGGGTGATGAAGGCGGCGCTGGGCGCCGGGATGGCCGCACCCCCGCTGCTGCGGGCCGCGGTGAAGGTCATGGGCAACACGGTGGACGCGCGGGGCGGCGACGCCGTCGACCGGGCCGTCCGCGTGCTCGAGGCGCTCACCCCCGCGCTGACGACCGCGGGCGGCGCGCCGTTGGGTAGGCTTGCCCGGTGACCACCGCAGACCCCGGCTTCGCCCTGCCCTCCGGCTTCGAACCCCTCGCCGAGCATGGCCGTGTCCTGGAGGTCGTGCTGACCGCGCTCGAGCAGGTCGAGGAGCAGCTGGACAGCGCCCTCGGCTTCGACGACCTCTTCTCCGACACCGCCGCCCACCACCTGCTGGCCGCCGGCGGCAAGCGGGTCCGTCCGGTCCTGACGGTGCTCGCCTCCCTCCTGGGCGACCCCGCCCTGGCCTCCGGCGAGGTCGCCGACGTGGACGCGCCCGCCCGCCAGGCCGCCGTCGTGATGGAGCTGACGCACCTGGCCACGCTGTACCACGACGACGTGATGGACGAGGCCCCCGTGCGCCGCGGCGCCCCCGCCGCCCACCGGCTGTGGGGCAACTCGGCGGCGATCCTGGCCGGCGACCTGATCTTCGCCCGCGCCTCCCAGCTCATGGCCGAGCTCGGCCCGCGGCCCGTGCAGATCCAGGCGGACACCTTCGAACGCCTCGTGCAGGGCCAGCTGTGGGAGACCCGCGGCCCGGCCGAGGGCGCGGACCCGATCGAGCACTACTACGCGGTGCTCTCCGGCAAGACCGGCTCGCTGATCGCCGCGGCCGGCATGCTCGGCGCGCTGCTGGGCGGGGCCGACGAGGCCGCCGTCCAGGTGATGCGCGCATACGGCGAGAAGGTGGGCCTGGCCTTCCAGCTCGCCGACGACCTGATCGACCTCACCGGCGACGCCGAGCGGATCGGCAAGGTCCCCGGCACGGACCTGCGCGAGCGCGTGCCCACCCTGACCACGCTGCTGCTGGCCCGCGCCGCGCAGGGCGAGGGGCCGGAGGCCGAGGACGCCCGCCGGGTGCGCGCGCTCGTGGACGGGCCGCTCGACACCGACGAGCAGCTGGCCGCCGCCGTCGCCGCGCTCACGGGCCACCCCGCCATCGACGAGGCGTGGGCGATCACCCGCGGCTGGGCGGAGCAGGCCAAGCAGGCGCTCGACCCGTTGCCGGACTCCGCCGTGAAGGCGGCGCTCGAGGCGTTCGCCGACTACGTGGTCGGGCGCTCGGCCTGACGCCGCGGTCGGCGGCGTCGCCGCCTCGATCCGGGGAGGCCGCTCAGTCCAGGCGGGTCGGGGCGGGGTCCAGCGCGGCCGCGAGCTCCCGCGCCTTGCCGGCGCGGACCTCCGGGGCCACCGGGTGGCGCAGCTGCCGGTAGAGCATGTCCCCCTCGAAGCGGGGGAACACGTGCAGGTGGTAGTGCCACACGTGCTGGTTGCCGGCGGGCTCGTTGTGCTGGCGCGTGGAGACCCCGTCCGGGGCCCACGCGCGCTTCATGGCCAGCGCCACCTGCTGGGCCATCAGGGCGATGCGCTGCAGCACGCGCGGGGGCAGGTCGTAGAGGTTCTCGTAGTGCTCGGCCGGGCAGACCATGGCGTGGCCCTCGTGGTCGCCGAACCCGTCCACGGCGATCAGCACGAGCAGGTCCTCGTCCTGGTAGACGGTGTCCCCGAGCTCGCAGCGGTTGCCCGGGTCGGAGACGTCGCCGGCCACGAGCCCGCAGAACGGGCAGACGTAGCCGTCCGGGGCGTGGGAGACCGGGGCGGGCGCGGTCACCGGTCCGGCCCCTCGTCGTCGTCCTCGGGGTCCTCGAAGGTCCACGCGAGCAGGTCCGTCAGGAACTCGCTGAAGGTGCCGCCCTCGTCCTGCCACTCGCCCTCGGGCGCGTCGGCACCGGCGGAGCGCCGCCACACCAGCGGGTCCGGCAACGCCAGGTTGTCCACCGGCAGGCCCCACACGACCGTCTCGTCCGCATCCTCCAGGAACATGAGGAAGCCGTCCCGCACCTCGAGGTCCTCGGGGTCCCACACGTAGTGGTCCGTCTCCATGAGGTCGCCGCAGTTGCCCAGGGCGAGGTAGAACTCGCGGAGAGCAGCCGGGATCATGAGCCCGGCGCCGAGCTGCTCCGCCGCGGGGGACTGGGCCAGCCGGGCGTCGACGTCGGCGGGGGCGAGGCCGTCGTCCTCGGCCCAGGCGTCGCCCAGCAGGTCCGGGACGAGCCGCTGGAAGGCCGGGAGGTACACGGGGGCGGGGGGCTTGGCGGGCATGCCGCCAGTCTAGGCGTGCGCGCCCTGCCCGGCCCGGACCGCCCGACGCTGCAGGCGGGAGGCGTTCAGCTGGTCGAGGGTGAAGACCGCCAGCGAGAGCCAGATGAGCCCGAAGCCCGCCCAGCGGGCCGCGGGCATCTGCTCGCCGAGGACCGTGACCGCCACGAGGAACTGCAGGATGGGCGCCGTGTACTGCAGCATCCCGAGCGTGGTCAGCGTCAGGGAGCGGGCCGCCGCCGAGAACAGGATGAGCGGAACGGCGGTGAGCACGCCGAGCCCGGCCATGAGCCAGAAGTGGCCGGGCCCCTCGGTGACGGTGGTGAGCAGCCCGGCCTGCGCCAGCAGCACGCTGCCCACCACGAACACGGGGATCAGCACCACGGTCTCGGCGGTCATCGCGGTCACCGCGTGCACGGGGGAGGGGAAGCGCTTCTTCACGAAGCCGTAGAGCCCGAACGAGGTGGCCAGCCCGAGCGCGATCCACGGCACCTGCCCCATCGCCGCGGACATCACGACGACGGCGGCCACCGCGATCCCGACGGCCACCCACTGGCCCCGCCGCAGCCGCTCCCCGAGGAAGAGCACGCCGAGCAGGACATTCACCAGCGGGTTCATGAAGTAGCCCAGCGACGCCTGGAGCACGTTGCCCGTGGTGACCGAGACCGCGTACAGCAGCCAGTTCACCGCGATGATCCCGGCGGCCAGACCCGTGGTGCCCCAGCGGCCGGGCGTGGCCAGCGCCGTCCCCAGCTCGCGCAGGCGGCGCATCACGGTCAGCAGCAGCAGGCAGAAGATCAGGGCGAAGCCGATGCGCACCACCACGATCTCCAGGGCCCCGGCGGGCGCGAGCACCGCCATGTAGAGCGGCAGCAGGCCCCACACGAAGTAGGCGGTGAAGCCGAGGGCCAGCCCACGCGGGTCATCGGCCGGGGCGGGGGAGACGGTGGGCAGGGCGCCGGTGTCGGGGGCGGCGCCGTCGGGGGTCACGCCGGGCCGGACAGCGGGGGAGGAGGGGCTCACGCGGACCACTGTACGGTCCGGGTGAGCACTCTCACCCAGGTTCCTCCCGGTCACGGCGGTAGACTGGGGGGTCGATCCCGCGCGCCGGTGCCGGGCCTTGCCCCGCGCTCCGCCGGCGTGCCCCGCCGTCGTCGAAAAGGACCCACCCGCCGTGACCGTTCGCCCTGACCGCCCGTTGCGCATCGCCATCATCGGTGCCGGACCCGCCGGGGTGTACA
>ERZ1023183.178-NODE-178-length-20760-cov-6.788553_pt1 | contig 20760 bp, 17 predicted proteins | sample MGYA00521095_ERZ1023183 | MGnify/ENA primary metagenome ERZ1023183 (study PRJEB32759, sample SAMN07749889) | skin metagenome | biome: transportation; feature: city; material: polyester macromolecule | host: Homo sapiens | place: Hong Kong:TW line | collected... | reverse complement strand
TAGTCCGCCGATACCACATATGCAAAATTAAATCGCTTAGGAGGAAGATCCGTCCATGCTGGCCATGGTCAAGCCCTGTCGTGCTTCGATCTCAGCCACGGCGCGGGCCTTGCCGACGATCAGCGGCTCAAGGTCGTTGCGGCCCATGGCGCGGCCCAGTTCCTGCGCGACCTCGGTCACGGACCGGTCGTTGCCGGACCCGATGTTGAAGGTCCCGCCCGCCGCCTGCGGCAGGGACAGCGCCTCGGCAAAGGCGCGGGCCACGTCCGAGACATGGACGAAATCGCGGCGCTGCTCGCCATCCTCGAAGATCATCGGCGCCTGGCCGTTCAGATAGCGCGAGGCAAAGATCGCCAGCACCCCGGTATAGGGGTTTGACAGCGCCTGTCCGGGGCCGAAGACGTTGAACAGCCGCAGGCACACGCCCTCGATCCCGTAGGGGGCGGCCATGATGTGGGTCGTGCGTTCCTGCACGAACTTGTTCAGCGCATAGATCGAGGCGAGGTTCGGGCGCTTCCATTCCGGCGTCGCCACCGGCGACGTCACCTCGAACTCGGCCGTGCTGTGGGCGCGCTCGTCCGGCCGTTCGCGCCTGCACGCCACGCTGCGCGCGGTCGACGAGGACGGGAAGGTGCTGCGCGGCCGCTTCGCTCGCGGGCTGACCCTGCGCTCCGGCTGGGTCGACGGGGCCACCGACCACACCGCGAAGATCCTCGCGGACACGCTGCCCTCCGGCACCCGCTTCGAGGTGACGTACGCGTTCGAGGACGAGGCCGGCCGCCTGGGCGAGTCGGCCGTGGCCCGCTTCACGACGGCGCCCGGCGCGCGGTTCGGCCGGAAGACCTCCGCCGCCCAGTCCTTCGTGTGGACCGCGGACACCGCGGGGCAGGGCTACGGCATCAACCCGGAGATCGGCGGCATGCGCGGCTACGCGGCGATGCACGCCACGAAGCCCGACTTCTTCCTGCACTCCGGCGACACGATCTACGCGGACAACCCCATCCCGGAGACCCTCGAGGTGGCCGGCGAGCCCACCTGGCGCAACCTCGTCACGGAGGAGACGTCCAAGGTCGCCGAGACGCTGAACGAGTTCCGCGGCCGCCACCGCTACAACATGATGGACGACAACCTCCGCGCCCTGTACGCGGACGTCCCCGTCATCGCCCAGTGGGACGACCACGAGACGACCAACAACTGGTGGCCGGGCGAGGTCCTCGAAGACCCGCGCTACACCCAGGTCCGTGACGTGGACACACTGGCCGCCCGCGCCCGCCGCGCGTGGCAGGAGTACATGCCGATCGCCGACTCCACGGCCCTGCGCCGCGGCTCGGGCTTCGAGCCCGCCCGCATCTACCGCAGGATCCCCCGCGGCGCGACGCTCGACGTGTTCGCCCTGGACATGCGCACCCACAAGGGCGAGAACACCCCGGGGCTCGAGACCCACGAGACCCCGATCCTGGGCGAGGAGCAGCTGCAGTGGCTCATCCGCGGGCTGCGGGCGTCGACCGCCACGTGGAAGGTCATCGCCAACGACCTGCCGCTGGGCCTGATCGTCCCCGACGGCACGGGGCAGGAGTCCCTGTCCAACGGCGACGACGGCGCCCCGCTGGGCCGCGAGCTGGAGATCGCCCGCCTCCTGAAGGCGATCAAGGACCACGGCGTGAAGAACGTCGTGTTCCTCACCGGCGACGTCCACTACTGCGCGGCGCACCACTACTCCCCCGACCGCGCGGCGTTCACCGACTTCGAGCCGTTCTGGGAGTTCGTGGCCGGCCCCATCAACGCCGGATCGTTCGGCCCGAACACGCTGGACGGCACCTTCGGCCCGCGCCTGGACTTCGAGGCGCACGGGCCGGTCATGGGCTCGCCGCGCTCCGGCGAGCACCAGTACTTCGGCCACGTCGAGATCCCCGAGGACGGCCGCGAGTTCCGGGTGCGTCTGATCAACGCCGCCGGCCGGACGGTGTACTCGCGCACGCTGACGGCGGCCTGATCCGCCGTGCCACGCGGCGGGTGACCGTCAGTCGGTGATCAGGCCCTCCTCGCGGAGCCAGTCCCACGCGACCTGGGTGGGCTCCTCGCCGTCGACGTCCACCCGGGCGTTCAGGCGCGCGGCCGTCGCGTTGTCCAGGCGCGCGGTCACGGGCGCCAGCAGGTCGGCGATCTCGGGGTGCTGGGCCAGGACCTCCTCGCGCACGATGGGGGCCGCGTTGTACTTCGGGAAGAAGCTCAGCGGGTCCTGCAGGGTCGTCAGGTCCAGCGCGGCGATCCGCCCGTCCGTGGCGTACGCCTCCCCGAAGGTGCACGACCCGTCCGCCACCGCGGCGAACACCGCCCCGATGTCCATCTGGCGCAGCCGGGATCCGGTGGGCCGTTCGATCCCGTAGGCCTCGAGCATGGGCAGGAACCCGTCGTTGCGGGCGGCGAATTCGGCGCTCACGCAGAAGGACTGGTCCTCCGTGGGGAGGTCCTTGATGTCCGCGAGGGTCTCCAGGCCGAGCTCCTCCGCCCGGTCCTGGCGCACGGAGAAGGTGTAGGTGTTGTCGAGTTCGGCCGGCGGCAGCCACACCAGGCCCTGCTGCGCGTCCTCGTCCCGGACCGCGGCCCACTGCGCCTGGGCGTCCGGGATCGGATCGGTGTGGCCCAGGTACGTGATCCAGGCCGTCCCCGTGTAGTCCCACTCGACGTCCACGACGCCGGCGACCTGGGCCTGGCGCGCACTGAGCGAACCCGGCATGTTGGTCAGATCCTCGACGTCGGCCCCCGCGGAGCGCAGCAGGATCGCGGTGATCTTGCCGAGCACGACGCCCTCGTTGAAGTTCTTGGACCCCACCGCCACGTGGGCGCCCTCGAGGTCGATCCCGGCGACGTCGCCGGCGGGCGTGCCCGAGGGCAGGTAGCCGCCGGCGGTGCTCAGCCCGCACCCGGACAGGACCAGGGAGGCCGCCAGGCCGAGCGCGGCGAGCGCGGCACGAGCGGGGGTCCGGCCGCGGCGGCGGGACGGGGTGGTCGCGCGCGGGGTGGTCATGCGAGCCCCCTCGGCGTGGCCAGCGTCTCGACGAGGCGGCCGATCCACTCGATCATCAGGGCGAGGGCGGCCACGAGGATCGCCCCCGAGACGAGCAGCGGGAAGCGGAACAGGACGATCCCGGTCTGGATGAGCAGGCCGAGGCCGCCGGCGTCGATGAACGTCGCGAACGCCCCGGTGCCCACCAGCAGCACCAGGGCGGTCCGCAGACCCGCCATGATCACGGGCAGGGCCAAGGGCAGCTCCACCCGGAGCAGGGTCTGCAGCGGCGACATGCCCATGCCGCGGGCCGCCTCGACGACGGTGGGGTCGACGCCCCGCAGCCCGGCCAGGGTGTTGGCCAGCACGGGCAGGAACGCGTAGAGGGACAGGGCCAGGACGGCGACCCGGAAGCCGAACCCCCACGCCATGGCGAGCAGGACGATCACACCGATCACGGGAGCGGCCTGGCCGGCGTTGGCCAGCCCCATGGCGACGGGGGTGAACCGCCGGGCGGCGGGGCGGCTCAGCAGCACGCCGAGCGGGACGGCCGTCGCCACGACCAGAACGGTGGACACGCCGACGAGGGCCAGGTGCTCGGCGGTGAGGCGCAGGACGGTGGGCCAGGTCAGCAGCCGGGCCTCGACGTCGTCGAGGGCGGCTCCGCGCACCCAGACGGTCCACCCGATCAGCAGGGCGGCCACCAGCAGCGGCAGGCCGATCAGGAGCAGGCGGTCCTCGGCGGAGGCCGCACGCAGCCGGGCGATCATGGCCGAGCCTGCTCGTCGCCGGCGCGGGCGTGCGCGCGCAGTGTCGGATAGTCGAGCAGACCGATGACCGTGCCATCACGGACCACGGCGATCTCCTCCGCCGGGGCCGTGACCAGCACGGCGAGGGCCTCGCTGATCGGGGTGGCCGCGTCGAGCACGGGCCCGCCCGGCAGCGTGCCCGTCGGGTGCTGTGCGATCGGGCGCAGCGGCAGCGAGTCGACCGACCGCAGCCCCAGCCGCTTGAGCCCCGCCCCCGACCCCACGAAGTCGGCCACGAACTCGGTGGCCGGCCGCGCCAGGACCTCTTCGGGGGTGGCGTACTGGGCCACGTGCGCGCCGGGTTCGAGCACCAGGATCCGGTCGCCCAGGAGCACGGCCTCGTCCACGTCGTGGGTGACCATCACGATGGTCTTGCCCACCCTGGCCTGGATGTCGAGCATCTCCTGCTGCAGGCGCTGGCGGGTGAGGGGGTCCACGGCGCCGAAGGGCTCGTCCATGAGCAGCACGGGAGGATCCGCCGCGAGGCCCCGCGCCACGCCGACGCGCTGCTGCTGTCCGCCGGACAGCTCGCGCGGGAAACGGTCTCGATAGATCGCCGGGTCCAGGCCGACGAGGTCGAGCAGCTCGTCCACGCGGTCGGCGATGCGTCGGCGGTCCCACTTGAGCAGGCGCGGCACCAGGCCGACGTTCTCGGCGACGGACAGGTGGGGCATCATCCCGCCACCCTGCACGACGTAGCCGATCTGACGGCGCAGCCGGGTGGGGTCGCGGCGTGTGATGTCCTCCCCACCGATCAGGATCCGCCCGGAGGTGGGCTCGATGAGGCGGTTGATCATCTTCAGCGAGGTGGTCTTGCCGCAGCCGGACGGGCCGACGAACACCACGGTCTCCCCCGCGGGGATGATGAGGTCCAGGGCGTCCACGGCGGGACGGTCCTGCCCCGGATAGAGCTTCGTCAGGGACTCGAGACGGATCTCGGCCCCGGCGTCACGGTCGGTGCTCATGCGCGCAGTCCCTTCGAGATGGTGAGCCGGCCGAGCAGCACGAGCAGCCCGTCCAGGACGAGGGCGACGACGACGATGCCGAGGGTGCCCACGAGGGCGTAGTTCAACGCGTTGGCGCCGCCCAGGGAGACCAGCCCCGTGAAGATGTACGAGCCCAGTCCGGGCCCCAGGACGTAGGCCGCGACCGCGGCCACGCCCATGCCGAGCTGGCCCGCGACCCGGATGCCGGTGAGGATCACGGGCCAGGCCAGCGGGAGACGCACCCGGGTGAACAGCGCCACCGGCCCCATGCCCATCCCCCGGGCGGCCTCCAGCACCTCCGGGTCCACGCCGCGCAGACCCACGAGCGCGTTGCGGAGGATGGGCAGCAGGGCATAGAAGACCACCACCACGACGGCGGGGACGGTCCCGATGCCCACCAGGGGGATCAGGACGCCGATGAGCGCGAAGGAGGGCAGGGTCAGCCCGACGGCCGTGAAGGCGTTCGCGATCGGGGTCAGGGCCTTGATCCGCGTGGCGATCACGGCCAGCGCGATGGCGAGCACGGTGGCGATGGCCAGCGCCTGCAGCACGAGCCACCCGTGCTGCCACGCCCGGAAGAGGATGTCGGGCCAGCGTGAGGCGAGGAACTCGCTCATGCGGCCTCCACGCCGGCAGCGCGCCCCTGGGCGGCCCGGGCGTCTGCGGGGCGGGGCAGGACCGTCATCGTCGTCTCCTTCGGTCCGGGTGGGTCGGGCGTGCTCTTGCACGCTCCCCGAGATGGTGGCGCTCCCTGTGTTCTGCGCCACGACGGGGGTCGCCGGCACCGCCAAGGATGGCCTACCGACCGGGCGACGGGCAGGACGGCCTGCGCTAGCGTGTCGGCCATGTCTCGCTCCCACTCCGACGCCCTCGACGCGTCCGGCCCCGACTCCGGGGGCGCCGTCGCCGCGCCCCGCCGCCGCTTCGGCCTGCTGCCCCGCATCCTCGTCGCGATCGTGGCCGGCGTCCTCGTCGGCCTGGTCGCGCCGACCTGGCTCGTGCAGGCCTTCGCCACCTTCAACGGGCTGTTCTCGAACTTCCTGGGCTTCATCGTCCCGGTGCTGATCCTGGCGCTCGTCGCCCCCGCCATCGGCGACATCGGCCGGGGCGCGGGGAAGCTGCTGGCCCTGACCGGCGGCATCGCCTACGGCTCCACCCTGTTCGGCGGCTTCGGCGCCCTGCTGGTCTGCCTGCTCGTCTTCCCGCTGATCCTCACGCCCGGGTCCTTCGAGGCGATGGCCAACCCCGAGGACGCGCTGCTCGGCCCGCTGTTCGAGGTGCAGATGGACCCGCCCTTCGGCGTGATGACGGCCCTGCTGCTCGCGTTCGTGCTCGGCATCGGCCTGACGACGCTGCCGCGCGGCGCCCTGCACGAGGGCTTCGACCAGCTGCGATCGATCATCGAGCGGGTCGTCATGGGCCTGATCGTGCCGCTGCTGCCCGTCTACATCTTCGGCGTGTTCCTGAACATGACCGCCGCCGGCGAGGTCTTCAAGGTCATCACCACGTTCCTCGGCGTGATCCTGCTGGTCTTCGGCCTCACCGTGGTGCTGCTGCTCCTCCAGTACGTCGTCGCGGGCGCGATCGCGGGCCGCAACCCGTTCACGGCCCTGAAGACGATGCTGCCGGCCTACGCGACGGCCCTGGGCACCTCGTCCTCGGCGGCGACCATCCCGGTGACCCTGCGCCAGACCCTGCTGCTCGGCGTGCGCCGGCCGATCGCCTCGTTCGTCGTGCCGCTGTGCGCGACGATCCACCTGGCCGGCTCCACGGTGAAGATCGTCTCGTTCTCCATCGCGGTGCTGTTCCTCTCGGGCCAGTCGATCGACGTCCCGGTGTTCGTGGGCTTCATCTTCATGCTGGGCGTCACCATGGTCGCGGCGCCCGGCGTGCCCGGCGGCGCGATCGTGGCGGCCTCGGGCCTGCTGTCCTCGATGCTCGGCTTCACCGAGCCGCAGGTCGCGCTCATGGTCGCCACGTACATCGCCATCGACTCCTTCGGCACCGCCACCAACGTGACCGGCGACGCCGCCATCGCGATGATCGTCGACAAGATCGCCGGAGACCGTCTCATCGAGGACTCCGAGGACGAGGGCCTGGAGCGCCTCGACGACGAGGAGGTCGCCACCGGCGCCGACGCCGGCTGACCCGCCCCGCACACACCACGGCCCCCTCCCTGTCAGAAGCTCCGGGAGGGGGCCGTCGTCGGGACGGGCGGTGTCAGCCGCGCAGGCCCCGCTCCGCCTCGGCGCGCACCGCGCGCCGCTGCCCCGGGGAGCGCACGACGACGTCGCTCATCTCCTCGAGCGTCTTGCCCTTGGTCTCGGGGACGAAGGCCGCCACGAAGGCCAGGGACAGCGCCGCCATGACCGCGTACAGGCCGTAGGCGAGGGTCAGGCCGATGTCCGCCAACCACGGGAACGTGGTGGAGACGGTGAAGTTCGCCGCCCACTGCGCGGCGGCGGCCACGGCGAGCGCGCCGGCGCGGATGCGGTTCGGGAACATCTCGCCCAGCAGCACCCAGACCAGCGGACCCCAGGTGGCGCCGAAGAACACCACGAAGGCGTTCGCGGCCACCAGCGCCACCGTGGACCACGGCTGCGGCAGGGACACGGACTCGGCGCCGCCGGTCTCCGCGAAGGAGAAGGCCAGTGCCATCAGGCCGAGGCTGACCGTCATGCCGGCGGAGCCGGCGATCAGCATGGGGCGACGGCCGACGCGGTCCACCAGGGCGATCGCGATGAGGGTGACGGCGATGTTCGTGACCGAGGTGATCACGGTGACCGTGAGGGCGTCCGACTCCCCGAAGCCCACCGAACGCCACAGGGTGGTGGAGTAGTAGAAGATCACGTTGATGCCCACGGCCTGCTGGAAGACGGAGAGCAGGATGCCGATCCACACGATCGGCTGCAGGCCCGCCGCCGGTCCACGCAGGTCCGCCAGCGACTCGCGGCGCTCCGAGTCCAGCGAGCGCCGGATGTCCTCGATCATCAGGTTCACCCGGTCCACACCGGTGAACTCGTGCAGGACCTCGGCCGCCTCGTCCGTGCGGCCGCGGGCGACCAGGTAGCGCGGGGACTCCGGCAGCTTCAGGGCGAACAGGCCGTACAGCACCGCCGGGACGGCCTCGGCCAGGAACATCCAGCGCCAGGCGTCGACGCCGAGCCAGAACGGCTGCGCCGCTCCCCCGGCCATCGTCGCGAAGAGCGCGTCCGTGAGCAGCGCGGCGAAGATGCCCAGGACGATCGCCAGCTGCTGGAGCGAGCCGAGGCGACCGCGCACATGGGCCGGGCTGACCTCCGCGATGTACGCCGGAGCGATCACGGACGCGGCGCCCACGCCCAGGCCGCCGACCATGCGCCAGACGATCAGGTCGACCACGCCGAACGCCAGGCCCGAGCCGATGGCGGAGACCAGGAACAGGATCGCGGCGATCACCATCACGGGCACGCGGCCGCGGCGGTTGGCGATCGGCCCGGCGAACCAGGCGCCGAGTGCGCAGCCGATCAGCGCCGAGGAGACGGCGAAGCCCGTGAGACCGGCGCCGAGGCCGAACTCCCCGGCGAGGGCGTCCACGGCACCGTTGATGACCGAGGTGTCGAAGCCGAACAGGAAGCCGCCGAGCGCGGCGGCGACCGAGATGCCGACCACCTTGGCGTTGAGGCGAGACGTCGCGGCGCCGCCGGACCGGGTCGCTGTCATGGTGGGTCCTCTCTGGGTGGCGCCCGACGGCCCGCTGCGCGCCGGTGCGTCCGCACAGTGTGTTCTCCGCTCAGCGAGCGTGCAAGTCGCACAGCCCCTCGCCCCGCCCACGGTGAGGCGGCGGAACGTCAGGGGGAACCGTGCCCGCTGTGCCCGCCGTGGTCGCCGCCGTGCCGGGAGGTCTGCCGCACAGGGCTGCGGCAGACGGCGCCTCGGGTCACGGGGCAGAATGAGGGCCATGTTCGTCGTCCTGGGCCCCGCCCCCGCCTCCGTCGGCAGCCCCGGCGCCTGGTGGGCCGTGGACGGGGACGACGCCTCTCCCCTGGGATCCTGCGCCGCCGGGTCCGTGGCCGGGCTCGTGGCCGGTCTGCCCGCCCGCCTGGGCGTGGACCCGAGCACGGTCCGCTGGGTGCTCGCCGACGTCGGGACGGAGTACGCCGCCTGGCTGGCGGCGGGGGTGCGGGTGGATCGGTGCTGGGACCTGGCCCTCGTCCAGCGGATCCTGCGGCACGCGGCAACGGCGCCGGGCAGCGGGGTGCGTTACACGCCCGTGGCGCAGCTCGAGGTCGCCGACCCGACGGAGCCCGAGCGCCCGGCGCGGGTGCCCGCCGGTCAGGAGTCCTTCTTCGACCTGCCGGACGAGTCCGGACCCGCCCCGGACGTCACCGTGCTCGCGGCCGAGCTGGCCGCGCAGCGGGCCGCCGTCGAGGGCTCGGCCCACCCGCACCGGCTGCGGCTGCTCGCGGCGGCGGAGTCGCAGGGCGCACTCGTGGCCGCGGAGATCCGGGCGGCGGGTCTGCCGTGGGACCGGGGCGTGCACGAGGCGCTCCTCGCCGAGCAGCTCGGCCCCCGGCCTGCACCGGGCGAGCGTCCCGCCCGCCTGCAGGCCCTGGCCGAACGCATCGCCGACGTCCTGGGCTCCCCCGGGCTGAGCCCCGACTCGCAGCCGAGCCTGCTGCGGGCGCTGCAGACGGCGGGCGTGGCCGTGGAGTCCACGCGGCAGTGGGACCTGAAGCACTGGATCGACGCCGGCGGCGCGGAACGCGAGGCGCGGGCCGCGCTGCTCGCGCCGCTGCTGGAGTACAAGGCCCTGGCCCGGCTGTGGACGGCCAACGGCTGGCACTGGCTGGACCAGTGGATCGGCGACGACGGCCGGTTCCACGCCGCCTACCTGGTCGGCGGCGTGGTGACCGGGCGGTGGGCCGCCCACGGCGGTGGGGCCATGCAGGTCCCGGCCGGGGTGCGCGACGCCGTCCGCGCAGACCCCGGGTGGACGCTGACCGTGGCCGACGCCTCCCAGGTGGAGCCGCGCATCCTCGCCGCGATGGCCGCCGACGAGGCGCTGGCCCGTGCCGGGACCACGCCCGACCTGTACCGGGAGGTGGCGGAGCAGGGCCGGGCGGCCGGCACCGCGCTGGCCGACCGCGGGCGCGCGAAGATCGCCCTGCTGGGTGCGATGTACGGCTCGACGACGGGCGACTCCGCGGCGCTCATGCCGCACCTGCGCCGGCTCTACCCCCGAGCGATCGGCCTGCTCGAGCGGGCGGCCTCCGTCGGCGAGGGCGGCGGCCAGGTGTCCACGTGGCTGGGCCGCTGGTCCCCCGCACCGGGGCGGAAGTGGCAGGAGTCCGTGTCCGACGTCGGCACCCAGGCCGCCGAGTCCGCGGCCCGGCGACGGCGGCGCTCCCAGGGCCGCTTCACCCGGAACTTCGTGGTGCAGGGCACCGCGGCCGAGTGGGCGCTGTGCTGGATGGGCGAGATCCGCCGTCGACTGCGCTCGGCCGGCATGCGCACGGAACTCGTGTTCTTCGTCCACGACGAGGTCGTCCTGCACGGCCCGGCCACGGAGGCCGAGGCCGTGCGGACGGTCGTGGCGGAGTCCGCGAGCGCCGCCGGCCGCCTGCTGTTCGGTCCCGCCCCCGTGGACTTCCCGCTCACCGTCTCCAGCGTGGGGTCGTACGCGGACGCGAAGTGAGCGACGGGGCGGCAGGGCGACGGTCGCGGTCATGGCCTCCGTGCGCCGCACCGGGCCGAGGACCCTCGGACCTGGCACGATGCGGGACGAGGGCCGATCCTGGAGAGCGCCCGAGACACCCTTGTGAAGGAGACCGCATGCCCGTCGCCCCGCGTCCGTCCGACGGCGCCGCGTCCTCGGTCTTCACCCCGCACCAGCAGCGCATCCTCGCGGTGCTCCTCATCCCGATCTTCATGTCCCTGCTGGCCGTGTCCAGCATCAACGTGGCCCTGCCCGCCCTGCAGCGGGGCCTGGACGCCAGCGACGCGGAGCTGCAGTGGGCCATCTCCGGCTACACCCTCGTGTTCGGCATGGTGCTCGTGCCGGCGGGCCGGGCGGGTGACCTCTTCGGACGACGCCGGCTGTTCATGGTGGGCCTCGGCGTGTTCGCGCTCGGTGCGCTCCTGTCCGGCCTGGCGCCCACGGGCGTCCTGCTCGTGCTCGCGCGCCTGGTCATGGGCGTGGGCGCGGGCCTGCTCAACCCGCAGGTCACCGGCTTCATCCAGGGCGAGTTCTCCGGCGCCTCCCGCGCCCGGGCGTTCGGGGCGCTCGGCGCCGTCGTCGGGGTGTCCGTGGCGGTGGGGCCGCTGCTCAGCGGCGGGCTCATCGCGTGGCTCGGCGGCGACCTCGGCTGGCGCGCGACCTTTCTGGTGAACGTGCCCATCGCCCTCGGCGCCCTGATCGTGGCCCGCCAGTGGCTGCCGCGCACCGTCCCCGAGCGGGCGCGGCGTCCGGACCTGGACCCGGTCGGCGTCGTCCTGCTGGCCGGCGCCCTCGTGGCCGTCATGCTCCCGTTCCTGGACCGGGGGCTCGGGCCGTGGCGGTTCGTGCTCGTGCCCGTCGGCATCGGCCTGGCCGCCCTCTGGACGCGGTGGGAGGCCCGCTACGCCCGACGGGGCCGCGCCCCGATGGTGGACCTGCGCCTGTTCCAGACCCGCAGCTTCGCGTGCGGCGCCCTGCTGATCGCCATCTACTTCACCGGCTCGACCAGCATGTTCGTCGTGATCGCCATGTTCATGCAGAACGGGCTGGGCTACCCGGCGCTGCACGCCGCGCTCATCGGCCTGCCTTCGGCGGTCATGTCGAGCGTGATGTCCACCGTGGCCGGGCGCGTGGTGCTGCGCACGGGCCGGAAGATCGTCGTCCTCGGCATCGCGCTGGCGCTGCTCGCCGTCGTGGGCTCCATCGGGGTGGCGTGGGCCAACCGGGAGTTCGGCCTGAGTCCGTGGTGGCTGCTGCTCACCCTCGCCATCTTGGGTGCCGGGCAGGGGCTGGTGGTCTCCCCCAACCAGACCCTCAGCCTGGCCGAGGTCCCGCCGCGGCACTCCGGCACGGCCGGCGGCGTCCTGCAGACCGGCCAGCGCGTCGGCACGGCCGTCGGCACCGCCGTGATCGTGGGGGTGTTCCTGGGCGTCGCCTCCGGTGCCGACTGGGACGGGGCGTTCATGGCCGCCTTCACCCTGGTGGCGGGGTGCATGGCGCTCGCGCTCCTCGTCGCACTCGCGGACCTGCGCGGACCACGGACGGCGGCGCCCCGTGGCTGAGCCCCGCCCCGGCGACGTGCGCGTCACCCCCGGCCCCGGCGCACCCCGCGGGCTGGTCATCCCCGCGGGCGAACTCGTCGAGCGCTTCTCCCACGCCTCCGGCCCGGGCGGTCAGGGCGTGAACACGGCGGACTCGCGGGTCCAGCTCAGCCTGGACCTGGCGGCCACCTCCGCCCTCGACGACGTCCAGCGCGCCCGCGTCCTCGCGCGGCTGGCGCCCCGGCTGGCCGGGACGGTCCTCACCGTCAGCGTGGCGGAGCACCGGGCCCAGCGGCGCAACCGGGTGGCCGCCCGCGAGCGGCTCGCGGCGCTGCTGCGCGAGGCCCTGGCCCCGCCGACGCCGCGGCGGGCCACGACGCCGACGCGCGGCTCCCGGCGGCGCCGCCTGGAGGCCAAACGCCGTCGCTCCGAGGTGAAGCGCACGCGCCGCCGCCCCGGCCTCGACTGAGGCCGCTCGCCCGCCGGCCGCGCGGGCTCAGACGCGGGTGTTCTGCGATTCCGGGGCCAGGGGCGCGTGGGCGGGGTTGGACAGGGAGAGCACGACGGCGGCCACGCGCGGGTGTTCGAGGAGGGCGTCCTCCACGCGCTGGAGCAGGACCGCGGCCTCGCTCTCCCGCTCGTCCCCGGCCAGGTCCACGGCCCCGACGACGAAGAGCTTCTCCGGGCCGACGTACTCGAGGTGCAGGTAGCTCACGGAGAGCACCTCGGGCCGCTCCAGCAGCCAGCGCAGCACCCGGGTCCGGATCACCGGGTCGGCGACCTCGCCGACGAGGAACGCCATGTTCCGCGAGAGCAGGAAGATCGCGACGACCCCGAGCAGCACGCCCACGAGGATCGAGCCGGCGGCGTCCCACCGGGGGTCCCCGGTGAGCTGGTGCAGGGCGAGGGCGGCGGCCGCGATGGCCAGGCCGATCAGGGCCGAGGCGTCCTCCACCCACACGGCGCGCAGGGTGGGGTCCGAGGTCTGGCGCAGGAACGTGGCATCGCTGATGTGCCGCCGCTCCGCGTCGCGGCGGACGCGCCGGTGCGCGTTCAGGAACGAGATGCCCTCGAGCACGAACGCGACGGCGAGCACGATGTACGCGATCGTGTACTCCGCCTCCTCCTCGGGGGCGGACCAGGCCGTGATCCCGTGCCAGACCGAGACCGCCGAGCCCACCGCGAACAGGCCGAAGGCCGCGACCATCGACCACACGTAGGCCGCGCGCCCGTAGCCCAGCGGGTGCCGCGCGTCGGGGGCTCGGCCGGCCCGACGCTCCGCCAGCAGCAGGAAGACCTCATTGCCGGCGTCGGCCCAGGAGTGCGCGGCCTCCGCCACCATCGCGGCTGAGCCGGTGACCGCGCCCACGATCGACTTGACGACGGCGATCACCGCGTTCACGCCGAGGGCGATCAGGACGGTCAGCAGGCTCTCGCCGCCGGTCTCGGCGGCGGGCGAGGCGGAGTGAGCGGGCGGGGCGACGGCGGGCGGGGTACGGGTCATCCCCCGAGTCTGCCCCTGCAGGCGGGTGCCGGGCCAGGCTCGCCATGTCCGGGTCCGCCGGTCCGGGAGCGCGAGATGGGGTCCACGCGGATCGGCGTCGCCGAGCCCGTGAGGTCTCCGCGTGCGCGGCCTAGCGTGGGGCCATGACGGATTCTCCCCTGCACCTCGACCACCCCGACGCCCCCCGCATCATCGTGCTCGGCGCGACGGGCTACGCCGGATCCCTCGTCGTGGACGCCCTCGTGGCCCAGGGCGCACGGCCCGTGCTGGCGGGCCGAAACCGGGACTCGCTCCAGCACGCGGCGAGGCGGCACGACGGGCTGGAGGTCGCCGTCGCCGACGCCGGGGACCCCGCCTCGCTGAGGGCCCTGGTCACGGAGGGCGATGTGCTGGTCTCCACGGTCGGCCCCTTCGAACGCTACGGCCGACCGGTCGCCCGCGCCGCCGCGGAGCGGGGCGCGCACTACGTGGACTCGACCGGTGAGGTCGGCTTCGTGAAGGACCTCAAGGCGGACCTGGACGCCACCGCCCGACGCACGGGCGCCACCCTGCTGCCCGCCCTCGGCTTCGACTACGCGCCGGGCATGCTCGCGGGCGGGCTCGCGCTGGCGGAGGCCGGTGGACGCGCACGGTCCCTGCAGATCGGCTACTTCGCCGACGGCGAGCTGGACCCGCGCGTCGACCTCAGCCACGGGACGCGCCAGACGATGGTGGGCGCCCTCACCGAGCGGACGATCACGTGGCGCGGCGGGCGGCTGGCGACCACGGGCCCGGCCAGCCGGTCGGCCGTCTTCCGGGTCGACGGGCAGGACCGCCGCGGCGTGCTGTTCGGCGGCACGGAGTCCCTGTTCCTGCCGCGGATGCAGCCCGGCCTGGACGAGGTCGAGGTCTTCAACGGCTGGTTCCCGGCCCGGCCCACGCAGATCGGCGCCGCCGCCCTCGGCGCGGTGGGGTGGCTCCCCGGCGTCGCCCGCGGCGTGCAGGCCCTGCTGCGGCCCCTGGCCGGCGACCCGGGTGGCCCCGACGCCGCAGACCGGGCCCGCACGGGCTCCCGGGTCGGGGCGATCGCGCGCGACGCGGCCGGCCGCATCGTGGCGGACGTGCACCTGCGCGGCCCCAACGCCTACACGTTGACCGGGGACCTCATGGCCTGGGGCGCCCGGCAGCTCGCCGCAGGCCGGGCCCGCGAGGCCGGCGTCGTCAGCCCGATCCAGGCGTTCGGCCTCGACGACTTCGAGACGGCCTGCACCGCGGCCGGTCTGGTGCGGGCATGATCCCGACGACTGACCCCGCCCACGGCCCTCAGCGGGGGCGACGCCGGGGGCGGCTGATCCAGGCCAGATAGGCGCTGCCGCCGGTCAGGGCGGCGCCGCCGGCGGCCACCACCGGCCCGGCGAAGCGGCCGAGCCGGTCCTTGTACGCCACGAGCACGTTCGTGCCGCCGGTGATCATCGCGGCCACCACCATGGCGGCCACCACCCGGTCGCCCGTCCGCTCGAGGCGCGTCACGAGCGGCTCGAGCTCGCTCGCGCGGACGGTGACGTCGATCCCGCCGTCGTCGATGCGTTCCATCACCTTGCGGGCGTACTCCGGCAGGTCGATGCCGAGCTCGGCCGCCGCGATCGTGGCCCGGCCGATCCGGCCCGCCACCCGTCGGGGGTCGAGGTGCTCCCCCACGAGGCGCAGGGCGAAGGGGTCGAGCACGCGGGTGTAGTCGAAGCCGGGGTGCAGGCGGCGGCCGATGCCGTCCACGATGATCAGCATCCGCAGCAGCTGCACGAGCTCGGGCGGCAGGGACAGCCGGTGGCGCCGCACGAGGGCGAAGATCTCCGAGACCAGCTGCGCCACGCGGATGTCCTCGAGCTCGCGCCCCTCGAGGCGGCCGATGATCCGGGCCACCTCCAGCCGGAGCCGACGGCGGTCCACCGGGCCGCGCGGCGGGGCGATGTCCAGCAGGGCCCGCACCAGCCCGTCGGTGTCCTGCCGGGCCAGCGCCATGGCCAGGCCCGCGAACCGGCGCCGGAGGGACGGGGAGATCCGCCCGACGGAGCCGAAGTCGATGAACCCGACGGTCCCGTCCGGCTCGATGAACAGGTTGCCCGCGTGCGGGTCCGCGTGGAACACGCCGTGCTCGAACACCATGGCCAGCAGCACGTCGGCGGCCCGGTACGCCAGCTCCTCCCGGTCGATGCCGGCGGCGTCGAGTCCGGCCAGATCGTCCACGCGCAGCCCGGAGAGCTCCTGCATGGTCAGCACGCGCGAGGTGGTCAGGTCCCACTCGATCCACGGGAACCGCACGCCCGGGGTGTCCCGGAAGCCGGCGGCGATCTCCTCGCAGGCCCGCGCCTCCACCACGTAGTCGAGCTCGGCGCGCAGCGAGCGGTCGAACTCGTCCACCATGGCCGGCACGTCCAGGTCGGCGAAGGTCCGTGAGGCCCGCGACCACGTGGCCGCCAGCGTCCGCAGGATCTCCAGGTCCGCCTGGACCTGCTCCACCACACCGGGCTTGCGGACCTTCACGACGACGGCGCGCCCGTCATGCAGGCGCGCGCGGTGGGCCTGACCGATGGAGGCGGTGGCCAGGGGCGCCCGGTCGAACCAGGCGAACAGGGTGTCGACGTCGGCGCCGAGGTCCTCCTCGACCGTCCGGGCGACGGCCTCGAAGGGCACCGCCGTCGTGCTGTCCGTGAGGCGGGCGAACGCCGCGCAGTAGGCCTCGGGGAACAGGTCCGGGCGCGCCGAGATCAGCTGCCCGAGCTTCACGAAGGTGACGCCCAGCTCCTCGAACGTGCGCACGAACAGCTCGGGGCGGGCCTCGGCGTCGATGCCCAGGTGCGGCTCCCCCTCCTCGAGGGGCAGCCACCGGGAGAGCCCGGCCTGCACGGCCGTGGCCCTGAGGCCGTTGCGGGCCATGACGTGGGCGATCTCGCGGTAGCGCTGCAGGTGGAGGGCCATGACGCCCACGCTACCGACCGCGCGGAGGGACGGGCCCCGCCGCTCAGTCCGCGTACCGGAGCATGCCCGGCCGGACCCGCGCGTCGGCCCCGATCCGCACCCCGTCCGCGAGCGCGCCCGCCGCCCGCAGCTCCCGCAGCCGCGCCAGCACCCGGTCCCGCACGTCCCACGGGCTGAGCGTGTTGACGTTGATCTTGGTGGCGCCCTCGAAGCCGGCGAGGGTGGAGACGCGCCACTTGAGCATCACGCGCCAGGGCATCGGGGACGCGACGCCGGGCGGGCGGGTGTGCCATTCCTCGTTGGAGGGGACGTCGGGCCCGGTGGCCGCGTGGGCGGCGTGCAGCAGGTCGGAGACGGCGCGCAGCTCGGCCGCGGACTGCCGCCACGGCTGCCCCACCGGGCTCGTGGAGTAGACCTCGACCGTCGGGTACCGGTGGCCGAAGCCGGCGAACATCACGGCGTGCTCGTTCGCGGCGATCACGAGGTCGTGCGCCACGGCCACGTCCAGCGCGGCGTGGTTGAACACCTGCGGGTCCTCGCGCAGCCGGTCCAGGGCGGCGGCGTTCTGCGCGCCGACCTCGTCGATGGCCACGAGCTGCTTGTGCAGGTGGTCGAAGGAGGCGCCGGCGGGCTTGAGCCAGTTCTGGAACACGGAGACGTACCGCACGGCGGGCGTGGTCGCGTAGAGGTCCCGCATCGCGTCGGCGGTCAGGGCCAGGAACGCGTGGTGCTCGTCCGGGGTGAGGGTGCCCGAGGAGGCCAGCTGGTGGTCGTCCACGGCGCCGTCGACGAAGTGCCGCCGGGCGATCACGACGTCGTGCGTGCCGCCGAAGAATGCGGCCGACGCCGCGATCAGCTCCGCCTCGGACATCGCCGCCGCCTCCTCGGCGGAGCGGCCGGAGGCGCGCAGCTTCGCGGCGACGACGGCGCGCACGTGGGCGCGGCCGGCCTCGGTGGCCAGGTATTCGTCACGGCGGCGGCGCGCGTCCGGGGGGAGTTCGTAGCCGTGGTTGAGACGCCAGTAGTCGTAGCTGAGGATCTCGAAGAGGTTGGGGACCCGGCGGAAGGCCGGGGTCGTCTCCCCGAGCCGCTCCGCGGCCGGGTGCCGCAGGATCTGCCAGGCCGGGGCGCCGTCGTCGGCCCTCGTGGAGACGATGCGTGACTTCTCCGGCGGCGTCTCCAGCAGGCGGTGCTCGCAGAAGGCGCAGTGCCGGCCGTGCTGGGCGGGGTCGAGCGGCTGCGGGGCGGGCCGGACGAGGCCGAGCGGGCGGTGGCCGCGGCCGGGCACGGTCCAGACCTCGGTGCCGGTGAAGGGGTTGCGCTGCTTGACGGTGCCGTCCGGCAGTCGGGTGAGGGGCTCGCTCACAGACGGGTGCACGAGGCCAGGATACGAGGCGGTGCCGGCCCGGGCAGGCCGGCGCCGACGCGCCCGCCGGTCAGAACTCGAGCAGCACCTTGCCCTTGGCGTGGTGGGACTCGAGACGCTCGAACGCCTGCTCCCAGTCGGCCAGGGGGTAGCGGCTGTCCACGGTCACGGCCAGCTCGCCGGCGTCCACGAGCCGGACGAGCTCGGCCAGGCCCGCCCCGTCCGGATGCATGAGGAAGAACTCGTAGGTCACCCCGGCCTTCTTCGCGGCCCGGCGCACCTTCGCACTGGCCACCCGGGAGACGACGGCGGCCAGCGGCCGACGCGACGGGCGCGCGGTCTCACGAAGGCTGCCGGGGCTCGGCGGGCCCGCGATGGTCACCAGCCGGCCGCCGGGCTCGATCGAGCCGAGCAGCTCGGCCATCTGATCACCGCCGATGAGGTCGAACACCTTGTCGAAGCGCTCGCCCCCCTCTGCGACGGTGCGGGCGCGATAGTCGATCACCGCGTCGGCGCCGGCCTCGCGGACGTACGGCTCACCCGCCGCGGAGGCGGTCACGGTCACGTGCGCGCCGCGCAGGTGTGCCAGGCGCGTGGCGATCAGCCCGACGCCGCCGGCGGCCCCGGTGATCAGCAGCCGCTCCCCGGGCTGCAGGTCCAGGTGCTCCGGGCCGAGTGCCTGCTGGGCGGTCAGGCCGGCGAGCGGCAGGCCGGCCGCGTCCGTCAGGGGCATGCGGGCGGGCGCGGCGGCCACCCAGTCCGCGCGCACCGCGGCCAGCTCGGCGAACGCCCCGTGGCCGGAGGGGTCCACGCGGGTGATCACCGCGTCACCCGGGGCGAACGCGGTCACCCCGGCGCCCACGGTCTCGACGGTGCCGCTGAGCTCGTTGCCGGCGACCGTGGGGAAGTCGTCGGGGGCGATGGCCTTGAAGTCGCCTTCGCGATGCATCGCGTCGACGGGGTTGAGGCCGACCGCGCGGGTGCGGATCAGCACCTCGCCGGCGCCGGCCGTGGGGGCGGGGACGTCGGTGAGGGCCATGGCCTCACGGCCGCCGTAGGACTGGAGGACGAGTGCTCGCATGACGCCGAGCCTAGGCGCGCCGACCCGGAGTGCCGAGCCCTGTTCGCCGTCGTCGATCACGCAGGTCGGGCTCGGCGACCTCCGGCGTGATCATCCCCACGGCCACCCGTGACGCGGGTACGCTGATCGCTGTTCCACGTCACAGCGCTCTCGCTCGACTCGTCTCACCCGCACGGAGGCCTCACCCATGTCGTCCCGCATCCACCACCCCGGCCTCCGGTCGAAGGTGATGTCCGCCGCGGAGGCGGCGGCGTTCATCCAGCACGGCACCACCGTGGGCATGAGCGGGTTCACGGGGTCCGGCTACCCGAAGGCCGTGCCGATGGCGCTGGCCGAGCGGGCCAAGGAGCTGCACGCGCGCGGCGAGGAGTTCCGCATCAACCTCCACACGGGGGCGTCCACCTCCGCGGAGATGGACGGTGCGCTGGCCGAGGCGGACGCCGTCGCGCTGCGCACCCCGTTCCAGTCGGACCCGACGATGCGCGCCAAGATCAACGCGGGCGCGATCGAGTACATCGACACGCACCTGTCCCACCTGGCGCAGACCGTGTGGAACGGCTTCTACGGGCCCATGACCACCGCGGTGATCGAGGTGTCCGGGATCCGCGAGGACGGCCGTCTCGTCCCCAGCTCCTCCGTGGGCAACAACAAGTCCTGGATCGACCTGGCGGATCAGGTGATCCTCGAGGTCAACTCGTGGCAGAGCGAGGACCTCGAGGGTCTGCATGACGTCTACTACGGCACCGCGCTGCCCCCGCACCGCTCGCCGATCATGCTCACCCACCCCGCGGACCGCATCGGTGAGACGTACCTGCGGTGCGATCCGGCCAAGGTGGTGGCCGTCGTCGAGACCCACGCCCCGGACCGCAACTCTGCCTTCAAGCCCGCCGACGCGGACTCGATCGCGATCGCCCAGCACCTCGTGGAGTTCTTCGAGCACGAGGTGGCCCAGGGCCGGTACGACGAGCGGCTGCTGCCGCTGCAGTCGGGCGTGGGCAACATCGCGAACGCGGTGATGTCCGAGCTGGTGAAGTCCCGGTTCACGGGCCTGTCCGCGTTCACCGAGGTGGTGCAGGACGGCATGCTCGACGCCCTGGACTCCGGCACCCTGGCGACCGCGTCCGCGACCGCGTTCTCCCTGTCCACCGAGGCCGCCGAACGGTTCAACGACAACGCCGCGAAGTATCGGGACAAGCTGATCCTGCGCACCCAGGAGATCTCCAACCACCCCGAGCTCGTGCGCCGGCTCGGCATCCTCGCCATGAACGGCATGCTCGAGGCCGACCTGTACGGCAACGTGAACTCCACGCACCTGATGGGCACGAAGATGATGAACGGCCTCGGCGGCTCCGGCGACTTCGCCCGCAACGCGTTCACCTCGTTCTTCCTCACCCCGTCCACGGCCAAGGGCGGGGACATCTCCTGCATCGTGCCGATGGTCTCGCACGTGGACCACACCGAGCACGACGTGCACGTGGTGGTCACCGAGCAGGGGCTGGCCGACCTGCGCGGCCTCTCCCCCAAGCAGCGCGCCCGCACGATCATCGACACGTGCGCGCACCCGGACTACAGGGAGCAGCTGCGGGACTACTTCGACCGCGCGATGCGCGGGTCGGACGGCCTGCACACCCCGCACCTGTTGGGCGAGGCCCTGTCCTGGCACCAGCGCTTCCTCGAGACCGGGACGATGCGTCACGGCTGACGGCCCGCCGGACCGGACACCTGCGGAACGGGCCGCGCCTCGCGACGGGTTGACGTCATGCCGGCTCCGGGCACGTGCCCGGAGCCGGCCCAGGGCCGCAGGACCGGCGAC
>ERZ1023183.172-NODE-172-length-21382-cov-7.710695_pt1 | contig 21382 bp, 18 predicted proteins | sample MGYA00521095_ERZ1023183 | MGnify/ENA primary metagenome ERZ1023183 (study PRJEB32759, sample SAMN07749889) | skin metagenome | biome: transportation; feature: city; material: polyester macromolecule | host: Homo sapiens | place: Hong Kong:TW line | collected... | reverse complement strand
CTCGATAGACTGGCGCGCATGACCTCCGCCCCCGAGCCGACCCCCGATCAGCGCGCCTACACCGTCCGTCGCGCCCCGCGGCTGACCGCGGTGCTCGCGGTGGCGCTCGCGCTCGGCCTGCTGATCGCCCTCGTGATCACCACCGCGGTCCACGCCTCCCCCACCCCGCCCGCGGACCCGTACTCCGGCATCCCGCTCTCCTTCTCGGAGACGTTCGGCTTCGCATCGCTGCTGAGCATGCTCGGCACGAGCGTGCTCGGGCTGCTCGTGTGGCTGCTGCTGGACCGCCGCTCCCGGTCGACCGCGCGCACCGTGGTCCTCGAGCGCACCGACGACCCGGCCGTGGCGGACGTCCGCCTGGACCGCGTGGACGCGGGTGCCCCGCCCGCCCGCACCACCCCCACCGAAAGGACCCCCGAGCAGTGATCGCACCGCGCACCCGACGAGGCGACGGCCGCCTGACCGCCGCCCTCGACCCCCAGGACCAGGGGCCGCAGGACGAATGCGGCGTGTTCGGCGTGTGGGCGCCGGGCGAGGAGGTCGCGAAGCTGGCCTACTACGGCCTGTACGCCCTCCAGCACCGCGGCCAGGAGTCCGCGGGCATCGCCGTCTCGGACGGCGGGCGCATCGCCGTCTACAAGGACATCGGCCTGGTCTCCCAGGTGTTCGACGAGGCCACCCTGACCGCACTGAGCGGCCACATCGCCGTCGGCCACTGCCGCTACTCCACCACCGGCGTGAACAAGTGGGCCAACGCCCAGCCCACCCTGGGCGCCACCGCCGACGACGGCACGGTCGCCCTGGCGCACAACGGCAACCTCGTGAACTCCGCGGAGCTGCTGCGCATGGTGCACGCCGCGGACGGCCGCCACACCCACGGTGAGATGAAGCAGGGCAACACCACGGACACCGCCCTGGTCACGGCCCTGCTGCACGGCGCCCCCGGGGACCGCCTCGAGGAGACCGCCCTCGAGCTGCTGCCGAAGATCCGCGGCGCCTACTGCTTCGTGTTCATGGACGAGCACACCCTCTACGCCGCCCGCGACCCGCAGGGCGTGCGCCCGCTCGTGCTCGGCCGCCTCGAGCGGGGCTGGGTGGTGGCCTCCGAGCAGTCGGCCCTCGCCACCGTCGGCGCCTCGTTCATCCGGGAGGTCGAGCCCGGCGAGATGATCGCGATCGACGAGGAGGGCATCCGCTCCACCCGCTTCGCCGAGTCCAAGCCGGCCGGCTGCGTGTTCGAGTACGTCTACCTCGCCCGGCCGGACGCCACGATCGCCGGGCGCTCCGTGTACGAGTCCCGCGTGGAGATGGGCCGCCGCCTCGCGCTCGAGCAGCCGGTCGAGGCCGACGTCGTGATCCCCGTGCCCGAGTCCGGCACGCCCGCCGCCGTGGGCTACGCGGACGCCTCGGGCCTGCCGTTCCGCCAGGGCTTCGTGAAGAACGCCTACGTGGGCCGCACCTTCATCCAGCCGTCCCAGACGCTGCGCCAGCTCGGCATCCGCCTCAAGCTCAACGTCCAGTCCACCGTGGTGGCCGGCAAGCGCGTCGTGGTGGTGGACGACTCGATCGTGCGGGGCAACACCCAGCGCGCCGTCGTGCGGATGCTCAAGGAGGCCGGCGCCGCCGAGGTGCACGTGAAGATCTCCTCCCCGCCCGTGAAGTGGCCCTGCTTCTACGGCATCGACTTCGCCACCCGCGCCGAGCTCATCGCCAACGGCGCCGCGGTGGACCAGATCGCCGCGTCCATCGGCGCCGACTCGCTGGCCTACATCAGCGAGGACGGCATGATCGAGGCCACCGGGCAGCCGCGCGAGCGCCTGTGCACCGCCTGCTTCACCGGCGACTACCCGATCCCGCTGGCCGACGAGGGCGAGCGCGGCAAGGGCCTGCTGGAGCCGGTCGCCGTGTCGCCCGCGTCCACCGTGGTGCTGGACGAGGACGGCGAGACCACCACCGTGACCGCCACGGGCTGCGAGCCCGGCCCGGACGCCGACGACGAGAAGCTGCTCACCGAGACGGACAGGACCCCGCTGTGACCCCGAACCAGACCCCCTCCTCCGCCGCCCCGATCACCTACGCCTCGGCCGGCGTCGACGTGGAGGCCGGCGACCGCGCCGTCGAGCTGATGAAGGACGCCGTGAAGGCCACCCACACCCCCGAGGTCATGGGCGGCATCGGCGGCTTCGCCGGCATGTGGGACGCCTCCGCGCTGCTGCAGTACCGCAAGCCGCTGCTGACCACGTCCACGGACGGCGTCGGCACCAAGGTGGCGATCGCGCAGGCGATGGACAAGCACGACACCATCGGCCAGGACCTCGTGGGCATGGTCGTGGACGACATCGTGGTGGTCGGCGCCCAGCCCCTGTTCATGACCGACTACATCGCGTGCGGCAAGGTCGTGCCCGAGCGCATCGCGGACATCGTGCGCGGCGTGGCCGAGGGCTGCCGCCTGGCCGACACCGCGCTCGTGGGCGGCGAGACCGCCGAGCACCCGGGCCTGCTGGCCGTGGACGAGTACGACGTGGCGGGCGCGGCCACCGGCGTGGTCGAGGCGGACATGGTCCTGGGCGCGGAGCGGGTGCAGTCCGGCGACGTCGTGATCGGCATGGCCTCCTCCGGCATCCACTCGAACGGCTACTCGCTCGTGCGCCGCGTGGTGAACGCCGCGGGCTGGTCCCTGGACCGCGAGGTCACCGAGCTCGGCTGCACCCTCGGCGAGGAGCTGCTCGTGCCGACCCGCATCTACTCCCGCGCCTGCCTCGACCTGGTGCAGCGCCTCAACGGCCACGACGGCGGCTCGGACCTGCCGGTGCGCGCGTTCAGCCACGTGACCGGCGGCGGCCTGGCCGCGAACCTGGCGCGCGTGCTCCCGCAGGGCCTCATGGCGACCGTCGAGCGCGACACCTGGTCCCTGCCGCCCGTGTTCCGCCTGGTGGGCGAGCTCGGCCGCGTTCCGCAGTCCGACCTCGAGCGCACCCTCAACCTCGGCGTGGGCATGGTGGCCGTGGTGGACCCGGAGGTGGCCGCGACGTCGATCTCCGTGCTCGTGGACGCCGGCATCGACGCGTGGGAGATGGGCACCATCGGCGCCCTCACCGACGACGCGGCGGCCGCGGGCCTGGACTTCGTGCAGGGCGCCAAGGGCGTCGACGGCGGCGCCGTGCTGATGCGCGGCCAGTACGCCGCCTGACCCCCACGGGGCGTTTTCGTTCGGGAAACGGCGGGCACCGGGGCGTTTTCGTTCGGGAAACGGCGGTTCACGACGCGAACACCCGCCCGCCGAGCCGGGCCCGGTGCGTCTGCACCTCGGCGACGACGCGCCGGAAGTCGTCCCGTGCGTCGTCCACCGTGGCCCAGATCTGCGTCCAGCCCGCGCGCGCCCATCCCTCGTCTCGCCACGAGTCCACCGCGAGCTGTGCCGGGTCGAGGTGGTGACCGCCGTCGTAGTGGACCACCACGCGCCACTGCCGCCACCCCAGATCCGCGTCCGGCGACCGGGCCCGGCCCGGGTGCAGCACCAGCTGGAGCTCCGGCTCGGGCAGGCCGGCGTGGAGCAGGGCCAGTCGCAGGGCTGTCTCCTGCGGGGAATCCGCGCCCACCCGCACCAGCTCGAGTGCGGCACGGGCGGTGCGCACTCCCTTGAACCGTCCGGCACGCAGGAGCGCGGACCGCAGGGCCGCCGTCGTGGTCCGTGGTGAGCGACGCCCCTCCGGCGACCACGGCCGATGGATGAGGGCGTCCCCGGCCGCCACGACGGGCTCGAGCATGCCTGGACGAAGCAGCGCGGCCAGATCCGCCCAGGATCGCTCCAGGCTCGTCAGGCGGATCCCGTGGAGGGCTGTGACGTCCGCGGCCGGGACGAGGCGGGCATGCGAGGTGATCTCCGGTCGGACGCTCGCCCCGCGCGGGTGCGGCCGGGACACGTGCACCGTGCCGTCCTCCGCCAGGAACGGCGGCAGCGGCACGCGGTGCAGGAGCAGCGCCGTGAGGTGGGAGGCCACTCCCCCGCTCGCCTCCACGATCGCGGCCGTCTCCTCCGGCGCGAAGGGAGCGGGGGCCTCGGCGTAGCCGAGATCCGCCCACGAGCCGAGGTGGTCAGACCGGAGCCGATGGACCCCATGCGTCACGCGCCGCACGTCACCGCCGCGGACCAGTCGCTCCGAGACCCCGGCCGCGCGCAGGTCGCCACGGGTGAACGGCCGGCCGGTCTCGACGATGTCCGGCAGGGGCAGGGAAGACGTGGCCATGCCCGTGACGATGGCTCAACCCGGCCTATCCCGCCCGCTCAGGAGCACCCACCGTGGACGACGACGCCGGCGGCGCCACCTGTGCAGGAGTCGTGCGTGGCCCCGGGCCACCCGGTGTCCACACCCCCGGCGCCCGCCATTTCCCGCACGAAAACGCCCCGGCGTCCGCCGTTTCCCGCACGAAAACGTGGGTGGGGGTCAGAGGCGGGCGTCGAGCCAGGCCAGCGCGTCGGCGACCGGGGCGCGCCAGCGCCAGCGGGCCTTGGCGTCGGCGCGGGTGGGGCCGAGGTTGATCAGCCCCGTCTCATGCCCGGCCCGCTCGGCCCGCAGCACGAACCGGTAGCCGCTCATCACGGCCAGCGAGGTGCCGACGGCGAGCACCGTGCCGCCGTCGTCGGCCATCGCCTCCGCGGCCGCGCGCCGCGCCGCGGGCACGGACTCGCCGAAGTACACGACGTCCGGCTTGAGCTTCACGGAGCCGCACACCCGGCAGCCGACCATCGTGAACTCCTCCACCCAGTGCTGGTCGAGGGAGACGTCCCCGTCGGGGTTCACGGCGTCCGGGTCGATCGCCACGCGCTCGAGGTAGCCCGGATTGGCGGCCTCGAGCCGCAGGTCCAGGTCACGGCGGGACTCGGTGGCCCCGCAGTTCAGGCAGGCCACGCGCGCCAGGTCCCCGTGGAGCTCGATCAGCCGGTCCTCCGGCATGCCCGCCGCGCGTCCGGCCTCGGCGTGCAGCCCGTCCACGTTCTGGGTCAGGATGCCGGCGATCCGCCCCTCGGCCGCCCAGCGCGCGAGGATGCGGTGCGCCTCGTTCGGCCGGGCCTGGTCCATGCGACGCCAGCCCACGAACGAGCGCGCCCAGTAGCGGTGGCGGGCGGCCGGGTCGTCCCGGAACTCCTGGTACGTCATCGGCCGGTGGCGGTGCAGGGACCCGTTCGGCCCCCGGTAGTCCGGGATGCCGGAGTCCGTGGACACGCCGGCCCCGGTGATCACGAGCGGGCGGGACTCCTCCATCAGACGCAGCAGACCCCGAGACGCCGTCTCGGGGTCCTGCAGCGGTGCTGTCTCATCCACCACCCTGGCGATCGACCGCAGGGCGGCCTGATGCCCGTCCAGGGCCGGATGCCGTGCGGGCGTCATCGCGCCCGCGCGTCGTCGTCCTCGTCCTCCGCGTAGAGGTCCGCGTACGGATCCTCGTACTCGGGCTCCTGGTCCTGCTCCGGGCCGCGCGTGCGTCCGCCCGTGAGCTCTCGCTCCAGTGCCGAGAGGTCTGTTCCGGGAGAGAAGTACTTCATCTCCCGTGCCTGCTTCGTGGCCTTCGCCTTCTGACGGCCGCGCCCCATGAGCGTGACCCCCTTCGCATCTCTCGCCGCCTCGGATCTGTGGCGCACAGGGGCCCGCCGAGGTCTTCACTGGTCAATATGGTTCGTGCGGACAAGGATACATGACCCGCCGGACGGCCTGTGGACGACGACGACCGGCCCGGTCCGGCGGGGCGTGCAGTGGCGCCGGGTGCGGCGCGGGCGGCCGCGACACGCGCGGCATCCGGCTGGACGGGCGTGACACGCACCCTGTACGGACGCTGGACGAGCGGCTAGGTTGCGTACGTCACATCCGCCCCGACGATGAGGATGCCCATGCGCCGCACCCCCACCCTGCTGGCCGCCGCCACCCTGGCCGCCACGCTGACCGCCGCCCCCGTCTCACTCGCCGCCCCGGCCGCCCCGGCCGCCCCGGCGAAGGCCAGCGCCGCCACCGCGCAGACCGCCGACCGGGGCCTGGGCCCCGGCCAGAACCGTGCCGGCGGCAACCCGAACTCACCGGAGAAGCTGGTCCGATCCATCTCCTCGGACCACCTCCGCCAGGACATCGAGGCGTTCGCGGCCATCGCGGACGAGCACGGCAACCGCGCCGCGGGCACGCCGGGCTTCCAGGCCTCGCTCGACTACGCCGTGGGCGAGCTCGAGGAGGCCGGCTACGACGTCGAGCTCCAGGAGTTCGAGATCACCTACACCGAGACCCTGCGGGACCGGCTTCAGCAAACCGGACCCGTCCAGCGCGACCTCGAGCACACCGTCTTCACGTCCTCGCCGTCAGCGCAGGTCACCGACGCCCCGCTCGCCGCCCCCGCCGGCGCCGCCACCGGCTGCGCCGACGCGGACTGGGCCGACGCGGACCTGACCGGCAGCGTCGCCCTGGTCTCCCGGGGCGACTGCACCTTCGCCCAGAAGTCCCAGGTCGCGGCCGCCTCCGGTGCCGAGGCCGTCATCATCTACAACAACGCCGAGGGCGCGCTGAACGGCACCCTGGGCGCCGCGCCGGGCGACGTCGTCGGGACCGTGGGCGTGACCCGCGAGCTGGGCGCCGATCTGCTGGCCCAGACCCGCGCCGGCGGCGCCACCGTCACCCTGGACCTCGAGCAGCTCGTGGAGCAGCGGCCCACCTGGAACGTGCTGGCGGAGACGCGCACGGGCAGCGACGACGACGTCGTGATGCTCGGCGCCCACCTGGACGGCGTGCCGGAGGGCCCGGGCATCCACGACAACGCCTCGGGCGTCGCGGCGACCCTCGAGGTCGCGCGCCAGGCCGCCAAGGCCAACAAGGCCGAGAGCAAGGTCCGCTTCGCCCTGTGGGGCGCCGAGGAGATCGGCCTGCTGGGCTCGCACCACTACGTGGACACCCTGACCGCCGCGGAGCGCGAGGACATCATCCTCTACACCAACCTGGACATGGTGGCCCCGCTGGACCACCAGAACACGCTCGGCGTGCTCACGGCCGACTGGTCGATCGGTGCTGAGTCCCTGCTCGGCGCGCAGCTCGACCGCGACGGCCACGCGCACCAGCCCGAGGGCAGCAACGGCCGCTCGGACTACGCGCCGTTCGTGGACGCGGGCATCGCCTCGACGGGCCTGCTCTCGATCCGCGACGACAACTACCACACGCCCCAGGACGACATCGACAACGTCTCCATCACCACGCTGACCCACACGGCCCGCGCGGTGGCGAACCTGATCGGCACCCTCCAGCAGGACGCCGACGCCCTCGGCACCCGCTGACCCGAGCGGCTCCGTCCGTCTCACAGATGCCGTCGGGGGCGGTTTCGGGTGGTATCCAGGCCGGATACCACCCGAAACCGCCCCCGACGCGCCAGAGGGAGGAGGAACACGGTCCGTCGGTCCCGGCGTCAGCCCTTCCGGGTCACGGTGAGGCCGTTCTCGCCCTCGACACGGTCCACGACCACGGTGTCCCCGTCCGCGATCTCCCCGGCGAGGATGCCGCGGGCCAGGCGGTCGCCGATCTCGCGCTGCACCAGGCGGCGCAGGGGCCGGGCGCCGTAGGCCGGGTCGAACCCGGTCTCGGCGAGCCACGCCTTGGCGGCGTCGGACACCTCGAGGGTGAGGCGGCGGTCCGTCAGGCGCGCCTGCAGGGAGGCGACCTGCAGGTCCACGATCCGCGTCAGCTCGGCCACGGTGAGCGCGTCGAACTGCACGATCTCGTCCAGGCGGTTGAGGAACTCGGGCTTGAACGCCCCGCGCACCACGGACATCACGGACTCGCGCTTGGCGGCCTCGTCCAGGGTCGGGTCCACGAGGAACTGCGAGCCCAGGTTCGAGGTGAGGATCAGGATCACGTTGCGGAAGTCCACGGTGCGGCCCTGGCCGTCGGTGAGGCGGCCGTCGTCGAGCACCTGGAGCAGGATGTCGAAGACCTCGGGATGGGCCTTCTCCACCTCGTCCAGCAGCACCACCGAGTAGGGGCGACGCCGCACGGCCTCCGTGAGCTGGCCGCCCTCGTCGTAGCCGACGTAGCCCGGAGGGGCGCCGACCAGGCGGGAGACGGAGTGCTTCTCCGCGTACTCGGACATGTCGATCCGCACCATGGCGCGCTCGTCGTCGAAGAGGAACTCCGCGAGCGCCTTGGCCAGCTCGGTCTTGCCCACGCCCGTGGGGCCCAGGAACAGGAACGAGCCCGTGGGCCGGTTCGGGTCCGCGATGCCGGCCCGCGAGCGGCGCACCGCGTCCGCGACGGCGACGACGGCGTCCCGCTGCCCGATCAGCCGCTCGCCGAGGTGCTCCTCCATGGTGAGCAGCTTCTCGGACTCGGCGGTGAGCATGCGCCCGGCGGGGATGCCGGTCCAGGCGGAGACCACCTCGGCGATGTCGTCCGCCGTGACCTCCTCGGAGACCATCGGCTCGGTGGCCGAGCGGTCGGCCTCGCGGGCGGCGCGGTCCGCCTCCTCGAGCTGCTTCTCCAGCGCGGGGATCTCGCCGTACAGCAGGCGGGAGGCCTCGGCGAGGTCGCCGTCGCGCTGGGCCTTCTCGGCCAGCGAGCGCAGCTCGTCCACCTTGGCGCGCAGGTCACCGGCCTCGTTGAGGGTGGCCTTCTCCGCGTCCCAGCGGGCGGTGAGGGCGGTGAGCTCCTCCTCGCGGTCCGCCTTCTCCGCGCGCAGGGCGTCGAGCCGCTCGATGGACGCGGGGTCCGTCTCGCCTTCGAGGGCGAGCTCCTCCATGGTCAGGCGGTCCACCTGGCGGCGCAGGACGTCGATCTCCTCCGGGGCGGAGTCGATCTCCATGCGCAGGCGCGAGGCGGCCTCGTCCACGAGGTCGATGGCCTTGTCCGGCAGCTGGCGGCCGGTGATGTACCGGTGGGACAGCGTGGCCGCGGCCACGAGCGCGGAGTCGGCGATGGCCACCTTGTGGTGGGCCTCGTAGCGCTCCTTGAGCCCGCGCAGGATGGCGATCGTGTCGTCCACGCTGGGCTCGCCCACGTAGACCTGCTGGAAGCGGCGCTCCAGGGCGGGGTCCTTCTCGATGTTCTCGCGGTACTCGTCCAAGGTGGTCGCGCCGATCAGGCGCAGCTCGCCGCGGGCCAGCATGGGCTTGAGCATGTTGCCCGCGTCCATGGCGCCCTCGGACGCGCCCGCGCCCACGACGGTGTGGATCTCGTCGATGAACGTGACGACCTGCCCCTCGGCGGCCTTGATCTCCTCGAGGACGGCCTTCAGGCGCTCCTCGAACTCGCCGCGGTACTTGGCGCCGGCGACCATGGCGCCCAGGTCCAGGCTGATCAGCGTCTTGCCGCGCAGGGACTCGGGGACGTCCCCGGCCACCATCCGCTGGGCCAGGCCCTCGACGACGGCGGTCTTGCCGACGCCGGGCTCGCCGATGAGCACGGGGTTGTTCTTGGTGCGGCGCGAGAGCACCTGCACCACACGGCGGATCTCGGCGTCGCGGCCGATCACCGGGTCGAGCTTGCCGGAGCGGGCGATCTCGGTGAGGTCCGTGCCGTACTTCTCCAGGGACTGGAAGGTGTTCTCCGGGTCCTGGGTGGTGACGCGGGAGTCGCCGCGCACCTGGGTCAGGGCGGCGGCGAGCGCCTCGAGGCTCGCCCCGTTCGAGCGCAGTGCCTCACCGGCCTCGCCGGAGTCCGCTGCCACGCCGAGCAGCAGGTGCTCGGTGGAGACGAACTCGTCCGAGCGCTGCTCGGCCTGGGTGCGCGCGTTCTGCACGACCTGCAGGGCGGCGCGCGAGAACTGGGGCTGGGCCACCGTGCTGCCCTGGGTGGAGGGCAGGCGTCGGATGGCCGAGGAGGCCGCCGTGGAGACGGCGTCGGGGTCGGCCCCGGCGGCCTTGAGGACGGCCACGGCGACGGACTCCCGCTGGTCCATCAGGGCCTTCAGCAGGTGGGCCGGCTCGATCTGGGGGTTGCCGGCGGTGGAGGCGTTCATGGCCGCGGCCGAGAGCGCCTCCTGGCTCTTGGTGGTGAACTTGGCATCCATGTGCGCCTCGCTCCTTCTCTCCCCCGTGTCCCGGGGGTGTCGGACAACCGTCGACGGCGGGCCGTTCCCACCGCCGAGACAAAGTTGAGTCTATGTAGCTCAACCCCCCTCGTGCCAGGGCTATTCCCCCGCGCGCCGGTACGTTGGTGCCATGGCCGGCTCCACAGCGGCGCCCCGGCGCCTCCGCACGTACACCCGACCGCGGGTGTCCCTGCTGTACGTCCTGCGCCGCACCCTGCACCGGCTCTTCGAGCTGCAGGTCTGGGACGTGGCCGCCGCCATGACCTTCTTCGGGGCGCTGTCCCTGCTGCCCACCGTCATCGCCCTGCTCTCCGTGGTCTCGCTGCTGGGCGTCGAGGAGGAGACCGTGGACGCCGCGGCCCACCTGGCCGCCGAGATCTGGCCGTCGCTGACGCCCGACGTCGTCCGCGAATGGATCCTGACCCTCGGCTCGGCCGGGCCCGGCACCGGCGCCGTCGTCCTGGGGGCCGTCGGCACCGTGGTGTCCGCCTCGGGCGCCGTCGGCGCGTTCCACCGGGCCATGCACCGCATCCACGACACCCGCGAGGGCCGGCCCTTCCTCCACTTCCGCCTCGTGGTCTTCGTCGAGACGCTCGCCCTCATGCTCGGCGCCGTGCTGATCACGATCCTGGTGGTCGTCGGCGGGGACCTCTCCCAGCGCCTCGGCCAGGCCGTCGGCCTGCCGGAGGAGACGGTCCAGACGTGGAACGTGGTGAAGTGGCCGGTCATCCTCGTGGTGATCGCCCTGATCGTGACCCTCGCCTACCGCCTGGGGCCCAACGTCCGGCAGCCCCGCTACCGCCCGCTCTCGCTCGGCGCCGTGGCCGTGGTGGTCCTGCTCTTCGGCGCCACCGTGGCCCTGGGCTGGATCACGGACCGGTTCGGCCAGTTCGCCGTGGTCGGGCGGATCAACTCCGCGATCGGCGTGCTCGCCCTCGCGTGGGTGGCGTGCATCGTGCTGTTGGCCGGGGCCGCCTTCGACGCGGAGGTGCTGCGTGCCCGCCAGCTGGCCGTCGGCATCGACGCCTCCGTCGAGATCCAGCTGGCGACGCGGCACACCGCGGTGCTCGAGGCCTCCGAACGGTACGAGGCCCGCAACCGCCGCCTGGCCCGGCTCGTGGCCGACGCCGTGCGCGCCGGCGAGGACCTCACGATCGAGGCCACACCCCTGCTCTCCGAGGAGGGGCGCCTCCTCGCGGTCGAGTCGGGGCGGCGGGACCCGGAGGACGTCAGCTCGGGCAGCCCGTTCCACGCGGACCCGGTGTCCGACGACGGCGCCCGCCTCGAGCCGACGCCCCGGCCCGACGACTGAGAGGTCAGCGCTCCCGGGCCTCGAACGCCTCGACCTGGGCACGCAGCGTCTCGGCCGCGATCTCCTCGTCGAGGCCCACCATGCCGAGGTACACGAGCTCGTCCCCGTCCGTGACGCCGCCGACGGTCATGGTGAACAGGGCCGTGTCCATGCCCGAGTTCCCCAGGGCGATGTGGACCGCGTCCGGCACGCCGGGCACCTTCGTGAAGGCCGCCTCGACGCCGTCCGGGTCGCCGAACGTGCCGCACGTGTCGGCCAGCTCGCCGAAGGGCTCCAGCAGATCGGTGCCGTCCTCGGTGACCGCGACCATGCCGAACGCCCCGGCCTGGGAACCGGCCAGGCCGGTGACGGCGGCCGGGTCCACCTCGTACTGGGCCAGCGCACCGCCGAGCCCGGGCGCCTGCTGCGTGTTGATCTGCTCGATGAGGTCCGCGCAGGCGCCCGTGGGGGTGACGCCCGTCAGGCTCAGGCTGGTGCTGATCGGCTCGCCGCCGCCGCCGGCCTGGGTCTCCATGTCCGTGAACACGCCGTCGGGCGCGGTCTGGGGCGTGAGCAGGACGTCCTCGAGCGCCTCCACGCGCTCCTCCTGCTCGTCCGTGAGGTCCGAGCCGGCCCCCGTCGGGGCGGACTCGGACGCGTCGGCCGAGGAGGACGAGGCCTCGCCGCCTCCCCCGCCGCAGCCGACGAGCGCGAGGGCGCCCACGGCGAGCAGGGACAGGGGGGCAGCGGGGCGAGCGGGGGCGGCGGTGCGGAGCATGAGAGACCTCTCAGACCGGGTGACGACGATGTGACCAGCCTGACAATCCCCACAGCGCAGGGCCAGCTTTCGCCTGCGGAGGCGGGTCGCGGCAGGGCCACCGGTCGATCGGCTCGCTCCGCGGCGACGAGCCGTCTCCCGGCGCCCGCGACGGGCCCGACGCACTACGATGACCACCAATCACGGCGGAACACGTCACTCTGCCGGCTCCCTCCGACCCGCACGCCCGTCCTCCCGACGGCGGCACAGAAGGCACTCCATGACCCGCATCCACTCCCGCCTCCTCGGCGCCGTGGGGCTCACCGCGTCGGCGGCGCTGCTCACCGGCTGCGCCGTCCTCGGCGGCGACGCCGGATCCGCCGGCATCGTGTCCGACGACGACCTGAGCACCTCGTACGGCCTCGTCCAGCCCGGCGTCCTGACGGTCTGCTCCGACATCCCCTACCCGCCCTTCGAGTTCGAGGAGAAGGGTGAGCTGACCGGCTACGACATCCAGCTGGTCGAGGCGGTGGCGGAGAAGCTGGGCCTCGGGGTGAACGTGATCGACTCCTCCTTCGAGGCCATCGAGTCGGGTGCCTCGCTCACCGGCTGCGACGTGAACGCCTCGTCGATCTCCATCACCGAGGCCCGCCAGCGCGTCATGGCCTTCACCCTCCCCTACCTCGACGACGACCTCGTCCTGGTCGCGAAGAAGGGCTCCGGCATCACCGACGTCGACTCCGCGAAGGGCCGCCGGATCGGCGTGCAGGCCGCGACCACCGGCGACGAGTACGCCCAGCAGAACGGCCTGAGCCCCGTGCAGTTCGAGGACGGCGGCATGCAGGTCCAGGCCCTGCAGGCCGGCACCGTGGACGCCGCCCTGGGCAACCAGTCCGTGCTGCTCTACTCCCTCAAGGACGACGATCGCTTCGAGGTGGTCGAGTCGCTGCCCACGGGCGAGCAGCTCGGCATGGCGGTCGGCCCGCAGAAGGCGCAGCTCGGCTCCGCCGTGAACCGCGCGCTGCAGGAGCTGCGCAACGACGGCACCGTGGCCGAGCTCCAGGAGCGCTGGTTCGGTCAGGCACAGGAGGACTACCGATGAGCACGCAGGCCCCCGTCTCGCCGGCACCGGCCATGAAGCCCGGCCGCGCGCGCCGCCGTCGTCGGCTGTCCCTGATCATCCAGGCGGCCGTCTTCGTCCTCGCCCTCGTCGTCCTGGCCGTCCTCATCGACTGGGGCGCGCTCGCCGAGAACGTCCTGAACTTCCCCGCCGTGGCCCCGATGTTCCCCAACGTGATCCTCGTGGGCCTGGGCAACACGCTGTTCTACACGGTCACCTCGTTCGTCGTCGGCCTGCTGGGCGGCATCGTGCTCGCGCTCATGCGCCTGAGCTCGTTCGGCCCGTACCGGTGGCTGGCCACCGCCTACGTGGAGTTCTTCCGCGGCGTCCCCGCGCTGCTGGTGTTCCTCGCCTTCGGCTACGGGGTGCCCTTCGCGTTCGGGGTGTCCTGGCCGATCCCCGTCGTCGTGATGGTGGCCCTGGGCATGGTCTCGGCCGCGTACATCGCCGAGACCCTGCGTGCCGGCCTGCAGGCCGTGCCCCGCGGCCAGATGGAGGCGGCCCGGTCCCTCGGCATGCCGACGTGGCGGGCCATGGTCACCATCGTGATCCCCCAGGCGTTCCGCATCGTGCTGCCGCCGCTCACCAATGAGGTCATCCTCCTGACCAAGGACTCCTCGCTGGTCTACGTGCTCGGCCTGGCCGCGCACGAGTACGAGCTCACCAAGTTCGGCCGCGACGGCATCTCCGCCCTCGACGCCGGCATGACGCCGATCCTCGTGGCCGGCCTGTTCTACCTCGTGATCACCGTGCCGCTGTCCCTGCTGGCCCGCCGGTTCGAGGCCCGTTCGACCAAGAAGGGGCACTGAGATGGCCCAGCAGAACCCCATCACCGGATCCTTCGGCGCGGTGGCCGCCGCGGACGCCGCCGGCGTGCACGTGGCCGGCCTCAACAAGTCCTTCGGCGCCAACCACGTGCTGCGCGGCATCGACCTCGACGTCGCCCCCGGCGAGGTCGTGTGCCTGATCGGCCCGTCCGGCTCGGGCAAGTCCACCCTCCTGCGCTGCGTGAACCTGCTGGAGAAGCCCGACTCGGGCGTCGTCACGGTCGGTGAGTTCACGGTCACGGACGAGGACGTGGACCTGGACGTGCTGCGCCGCCACGTGGGCATGGTGTTCCAGCAGTTCAACCTGTTCCCGCACCTGTCCGTGCTGGAGAACTGCACCGTGGCCCAGCTCAAGGTGCTCAAGCGGGGCAAGGCCGAGGCGGCGGACATCGCCCGTCGGCAGCTGGCCCGCGTGGGCCTGGCCGAGCTCGAGGACCGCTACCCGGACCAGCTCTCCGGCGGCCAGCAGCAGCGCGTGGCGATCGCCCGTGCGCTGGCCATGGACCCGCAGCTGATGCTCTTCGACGAGCCCACCTCGGCCCTCGACCCCGAGACCGTCGGCGACGTCCTGGCGATCATGCGTCAGCTGGCCCGCGACGGCATGACCATGCTCGTGGTCACCCACGAGATGGGCTTCGCCCGCGAGGTGGCCGACCGGGTCGTGTTCATGGACGGCGGCGTCGTGGTGGAGGCCGGCCCGGCCGCCGCGGTGATCTCCGATCCCCAGCAGCCGCGCACCCAGGACTTCCTGCGCCGCGTGCTGCACCCCACCGAGATCGACCTCTGAGCCTGCCCGCCCGGTGGGCGGGCACATGCGTGAGGGGCCCCGCCCGGACCATGGTCCGGGCGGGGCCCCTCACGCGTGCGGCGGAGGCGTCAGGCCTTCTTGCGCAGCTTCTTCAGCTCGTCACGGGCCTCGCGCAGCGCGGCGACCTGCTCCTCACGGGCGGCGTGGATCGCGGCGACCTTCTCGTCCTGGGCGTCGCGGATGGCCTGCACCTTGGCGTCGCGGGCGCCCTCGATGCGGGCGGCGCGCTTCTTGGCGGCCTTGCGGCGCTTGCCGGGGCGGTTGGCCACGGAGTCGGCGGCGATGGCCAGGCCGGAGCCGACCAGGAAGATGTCCTTGGCGACGGCGGTGCCCTCCTGGGACGGGCGCACGCCGTCCGCCTCGGTCATCTCCGGGGTGTTCAGGTACATGGAGAACAGGCCGCCGGAGAACGCGGTCAGGGCGGAGCCGGCGAGCCAGCCCGGGACGAACGGGGCCAGCAGGGCCGAGCCCACGCCGATCTCGGTGGTCACGAGGAACTTCTTGAACTGCTCCGGTGACAGGTTGGCCAGCGCGGGCAGGCCGCGGGCGCCCATGTCGCGCAGGCCCTGGGCCTGCTCCGCGGAGATGCCGCGCTTGTTCAGGCCGGAGTTCAGGATGAACGCGCCGGAGGCCAGGCGCAGCGGAATCTGGACGATGCTCATGGAGTCTTCCTTCCAGTAGGGCCCGCGGCACGCACGTGGAGTGGGGTGTGGCGCGAACGGTCGGTGAGCGGTCTGCACCTCCGACAGTACCAACGGCAGCCCGCTCCCGCCCGCCCGGAGGCGCGGCTGTGCGCGCAGAGCGGACGACGTCGGCGCCTCCACCACGTCGCGGAGGCGGTCGATGATGGACAATGGGGCGCATGCTCCCCCTCGTCGCACCCCTGACCGTGGCCGCCGCCGCGCCCACCGACTACGGCTGGCTCGGCAACATCGTCGTGGACATCATGGAGGCGGTCGGCCCGATCGGCGTCGGCCTGGCCGTCTTCGCGGAGAACATCTTCCCGCCCATCCCGTCCGAGGTGATCCTGCCCCTGGCCGGCTTCACCGCGGCCGGCGGCGCCTTCAGCCCGCATGCCGCGCTGGTCTGGGCGACGGTCGGCTCGATCGTCGGAGCGCTGGCCCTCTACGGCCTCGGCGCGTGGCTCGGCCGCCACCGCATGTACCGCCTCGCGGACCGCATGCCGCTGGTGGACATGGAGGACGTGGCCAAGACCGAGCGCTGGTTCATCCGCTACGGCTACTGGACCGTGTTCCTGGGCCGCATGGTCCCCGTGTTCCGCTCCCTGATCTCCATCCCCGCGGGCATCGAGCGGATGAACCTCGCGAAGTTCACCCTGTTCACGGCGCTGGGCTCCCTGATCTGGAACGCGATCTTCGTCTACGGCGGCTACGCGCTCGGGGAGCGGTTCCACGTCGTCTCCGAGTACGCGGACGTCTTCTCCAACATCGTCCTGGTCCTGATCCTGGCCTTCCTCGCGATCTGGGTGGTCCTGCGCCTGCGCCGTGACGCCCGCCGCCGGAACGACCCGGACTGGCGCCCGCCGACCGCGGATGAGATGGCCGCCCGCGTCGAGGCCATCCTGGAGTCCTCCGACCACCGGAAGTGAATCGCATGCACCCCGTCCTGCCCTCCCCCCGCCGTGGCCGCGCGGCCCTCGGCCTGGCCGCCGTCGCCCTGGTGACGCTGAGCGCCTGTGCCCGCACCGAGCCGCAGCCTGAGCCTGCGCCCGCCACGACGGCGGCCTCCGCCCTGCCGTCCATGGACATGGCCCCGTTCACGGTCGAGGTCCCCTCGCACGACCTCGAGCGGGTGCCGGAGGCGAGCGTCGCCGTGCTCGAGGGCGAGGACCCGGACCACCACGGGGCGTGGCTGCAGGTGCCCGGGGCGCCGGCCTGGACGGAGGCCATGGCCGAGGCCGTGCGCGCCCAGATCGACCAGTACCGCCGGGACACCGACCCGAGCGCGGACCCGCGCCTGGAGATCCAGCCGCAGCTCGCCGTCGTGGCCGAGGACATCGCCGCGGCCCGCCTGCTCGCCACGGAGCGGCGCGGCACGGACTCCGTGTCCACCTCGCACGTGATCTGGTACTCGGCCCGCGAGGACCGCGTGCTCGAGACCGCCGATCTCTTCACCCCCGACGGCTGGGACGCGTTCCGCGCCGAGGTGCGCCAGCGCATGGCCAACGACCCGGACGTGATCGGCTCGCGCCTGGACTCGGCGGTCGACGCCCCGGAGCAGGTGGAGAACCGTCGCGTCTGGGACGCGGTGGTCTTCCTGCCGGACGGCAGCCTGATGCTCGAGGCGGACCAGGCGTCCATGGCGCCGGCCGCCGCGGGCGTGCTGACGGTGCGGATCCCTCGGGACACGGCGACCGCCTGGCTGTCCGACCTGGGCCACGTCGCCGCGGACGCCGCCTCCGCCCCCGCCGACCTGCGTCTGCCGGACCGCTCCACCCCGACCCCCGAGGAGCAGCAGCCGGAGCCCGCCCCCGAGCCGGAGCCCGAGACGTCCTCGTGGACGGAGGAGGCCACCGGCGCACCCGTGCCGCCCCCGTCCGCGCCCGCCGACACGGCGGCCCCGACGCCCAGCGCGACCACTCCGGTGCCGAGCAGCACGGCCCCGTCCTCCTCGACCCCCGCGCCCACCCGCTCGGCCACGCCGTCCTCCCCGTCGTCTCCCCCCACCTCGTCCTCGCCGTCGGGCACGGGATCCGGCAGTCCGACGCCGAGCACCCCCGACCCGACGCCGACCTCCGCGACGCCGACCCCGACGTCCCCGACCCCGACGTCCCCGAGCCCGTCCGGTCCGTCCACGAGCGCGTCCGGTCCGTCCACGAGCGCGCCGGCCACGGACCCTGCGCCGGACCCGACCGAGTCCGCACCCGAGCCGACCGCCACCACGGCCTCCGCGTCCGCGTCGCCCACGTCGGGGGACCGCTCCAGCAGCACCCCCTGACCCCGGCGCCGGGCGCCGTCGTCGGCCGCGGTCTGCACCGTCGACGCGCGGCCGTGGCAGGATCGGGGCGATGACTGAGCACCTGCCCCGCCCCTGCCCGGACGCACCCGGCCCCGACGCCGTGCCGCCGCCCGCCGAGCGCGTCCACGCGCACGACCACAATCGGGACAAGGACCCCGCCCTCGTCCGACGGGAGCCGGTCTCCTTCGTCCGACGTGGTGCGCGCCTGAACGCGGGGCGGCAGGCCGTGTGGGACCGCCAGGCGGAGCGGGTCCTCGTGGACGTGCCTCGCGGCCGCGGCGCCACCTCGGTGGACGGCCAGGCCCGACTGGACTGGGCGGGGGTGTTCGGGCGCGAGGCCCCCCTGCTGGTCGACATCGGCTCCGGGCTGGGCGAGTCAACGGCGCAGGCCGCCGCCGACCGGCCGGACTGGAACGTGCTCGCCGTCGAGGTCTACGTGCCCGGCCTGGCCGCGCTCATGACGCGCGTGGAGCAGCAGGGCCTGGAGAACGTCCGCGCCGTGGAGGCCAACGCCCCCGAGCTGCTGGACGCCCTGCTCACGCCCGGCTCCGTCTCCGAGGTGTGGGTGTTCTTCCCGGACCCGTGGCACAAGAAGCGGCACCACAAGCGCCGCCTGGTCTCCCCCGCCTTCGCGGACCGCGTGGCGCGGGTGCTCGCCCCCGGCGGGGTGCTGCGGCTGGCGACGGACTGGTCGGGCTACGCCGTGCAGATGCGCGAGGTGCTCGAGGCGCACCCGGAGTTCGAGAACCTCTTCCCCGGGCGCGCCGCGGGCGAGGACTCCCCGCTCACGCGGGTGCGCCGCGAGGGCAGGGAGACCGAGGTGGGTGCCCAGCCGCTGCCCGCGGGCTGGGAGAGCGCGGCCGAGGAGGAGCGCCCGCTGCGGGCCGGCCTGGGTGAGGCGCGGGCCGGCGCGGCGGCCGCGGACCCCGTGGACCACGAGGGCGGCTGGGCGCCCCGGTTCGAGGGCCGACCGATCACGAGCTTCGAGGCGAAGTCCCAGCGGGCCGGGCGGCTCGTGTTCGACCTGGCGTACCGCCGCCGCTGAGCACGGGGCCCGACGGGGTCGCTCAGGCCGGGGCGACCGGCCCGGCCGGGTCGGCGCCGTCCGGGACGGGCGGCAGCGGCAGGCCGGCGGTCACCCGCGCGGTCGCCGCGAGCGTCACGGACCCGGCGTCCCGGTAGCCCCTCGGGGCGTCCCCGGGGGCCGTCGGCGACCAGCGGGCCGTGTGGTGGCCGCGGACGGCGGCCCCCGCCAGGCCGGGCCGCGGGGCCACCGGCAGCACGGCGGCGTCCGTCCAGTCCCGACGTCGGCCCACCGCGCGGCCGACCCGGGCGAGGAGGTCGCCCGGGGCCAGGGCGCGGAACGTCCGTCCGGACCGCAGGCCGAGGTGCGCGGCCCGGGCTGCCAGGGCGGCGGGCAGGCCGACCGCGCCCGAGACCACGAGGGCCTCGACGGGACGCTCGGCCGGCCACGGGGCCTCCGCGTCGTCGGGCTGCAGGCCCCGGTCCGCGAGCAGGCGCAGGGCGTGCGCGGCCACGAGCGAGCCGTACGAGTGGGCCTCCACGGCCCCGTGCACGGCGGTCCCGCGGGCGCGCAGGGCCGGGGCGGCATCGTCGTCCTCCCCCGGCCCGTGGCGCAGGAACTCCCACCAGGCCCGCACATCCGCGGCGAGCATCGCGCCGCCGCGCCGGCCGGGGCCGTCGAGCACCACCCGCCAGGGCGTGGGTGCGGGGTAGCCGAGCCACCCGATGACGACGGGGCGGGGTGCGCCGGCGGCGCGCTGGGCGGCGGCGAGGTGGGCGGCCTCCCGGGCCGTCCCCCACATGGCCGTCTGGGGGCGGATGCCCATGCCGGAGACGAGCCAGGTCAGGTGGGTGGCGGTCGCGGGGTCCCCCGCGGCGACCACCGCGCGCGGCCCGTCCGGGCCCTCGAGGACGTAGTCCAGCAGATGCCGGGCGGGCAGGTGCGGGTCCATGCCCTCCGGCTTGAGGGCGTGGACGATCCCGTCCAGGGCGCTCCGGGCCTGCCGGCCGAGGCCGTCGCGCCGGGCCATGTCGGCGCGCAGCCGCTCCTGCACGCGGGACCGCGCGGCCGCCCCGAACGACGCCCGGCTCAGTCCTGCTCGGACTGCCACGTGGGCACCCGTCGGAGGCCTGCGACGCCGGAGGGCAGCCTCCGCAGGCCGCTCGGGCAGGCCTCGCCCGCGGTGTCCGCCCCGGCCCGTGCCGCGGCGTGACGGCGGACGGCCATCCGGTCGGCGTAGCGGGCCGAGACGTCACCGCCGGAGCCCACGGTGAAGACGCGGGCCAGGCGGGAGGCGTGGTGGAGGCGGTCCACCTGGGCAGCCAGCTCGACCACGGTGTCCTGCAGCTGCTCGACCTCGCGCTGCAGCGCGATCACGCGGCGGATGCCCTCCAGCGAGATGCCTTCGCGGCTCAGGGTCTGCACGGTCTGCAGCCGCTCGACGTCGGCGAGGGAGTAGCGGCGGTGCCGTCCGTCCTGGCGGGCGGGGACCACGAGGCCGAGCCGGTCGTACTGGCGCAGGGTCTGCGGATGCATGTCCGCCATCTCGGCGGCCACGGAGATCACGAAGACCGGGGCGTGCCGGTCGGGACCCCCCTCGCGGCCCCGGTCCGCACGGGCGGCGCCGTCGCGGGCGCTCACCAGGCTGCCTTCCGGGCCAGCTCCCGCCGCGGATCGTCGCCGGCAGTGGCGGACTGCAGGGCCTCGACGGCGGCGCGGGCGTCGTCGTTGAGCGTGGTGGGCACGGTGACGCGCAGCTCCACGAGCAGGTCACCCGTCGTCTTCCCGCGCTCGACACCGCGGCCCTTCAGGCGCAGCACGCGGCCACACTGGGAGCCCGCCGGCACCTTCACCTTCACGGGGCGCTCCAGCGTCGGCACCTCGATCGTGGCGCCGAGGGCGGCCTCGGGGAAGGTGATCGGCACGGTGATCCGCAGGTCGTCCCCGTCCCGGCGGAAGAACTCGTGCTCGCGCACGTGCACGGTGACCAGCAGGTCGCCGCGGCCGGCCGGGCCGGGCGAGCCCTTGCCGCGGGCACGGACCTTCTGGCCGTCGCGGATGCCCTTCGGGATCTTCACCTCGATCGTCTCGCCGTCCGGGCCGCGCAGGGACACCGTGGTGCCCTGGATCGAGCCGCGGAAGGAGATCGTGGTGGTGGCGGTGCGGTCCGCGCCCTTCGTGGGGCGCGGCCGCGCGTAGCCGGCGTCACCGAAGCCGCCGGGGCCGAAGCCGCCGGTCTGGCCGGCGGCGCCGCCGAACATCCCGCTGAACAGGTCCGACAGGTCGGGCCCGGACTGCGTGGTGCGGGGGCCGCCCCCGCCGCCGAACATGCCGCCGAAGACGTCCTCGAAGCCGCCGCCGCCGGCACCGCCCGGGGCGGAGAACCGGGCGCCGCCGCCCATCGCGCGGATCGCGTCGTACTCCTGGCGCTCCTGGGGGTCGCTCAGGACGGCGTACGCCTCCGAGATCTCCTTGAACTTCTTCTCGGCCGCCTCGTCCCCGGGGTTCTGGTCCGGGTGGTGGGTG
>ERZ1023183.166-NODE-166-length-21729-cov-4.406801_pt1 | contig 21729 bp, 20 predicted proteins | sample MGYA00521095_ERZ1023183 | MGnify/ENA primary metagenome ERZ1023183 (study PRJEB32759, sample SAMN07749889) | skin metagenome | biome: transportation; feature: city; material: polyester macromolecule | host: Homo sapiens | place: Hong Kong:TW line | collected... | reverse complement strand
AATGACCCATTATTACAAGGTCGTTTATTTAGTTACCTTGATACCCAGCTGTCGCGTTTAGGTTCACCAAATTTTGCGCAGTTGCCAATTAATGCGCCAAAATGTCCATTCCATAATATGCAGCGTGATGGCCATATGCAGATGCAAATTCCTAAAGGTCGGGTCGCTTATGAACCACAAAGTTTGGAACCAGAAAAACCACGTGAAAATCCCGCAGTAGGCTTTAAATCATTTGCTGAGGATTTAAGCCAAGGCAATGATACAGTTAAAGGTCGTATCCGTGCAGAAAGCTTTGCAGACTTTTATAGTCAACCACGTATGTTCTATCGTAGTCAAACCCCTATTGAGCAGGCGCATATTGCTTCAGCGATTGTGTTTGAGCTTTCAAAAGTTGAGACACCCTATATCCGTGAACGCATGGTTGCGCAGCTGTTAACGGTTGATGAAACATTGGGTAAACGCGTGGCCGATGGGTTAGGCATGAAACCAGTGCCAAAACCGATTGAGCCAACGGTTCCGGTGCAAGATTTGCCATTATCACCAGCTTTACAGTTGATTGGCAAAGCCAAGCCAACGCTTGAAGGTCGTAAAGTCGCTATTTTAGTCGCAGATGATTCAAATGCAGAAATGCTTGAAAAATATAAAGCAGCGATTACAGCAGCAAAGGCAACCCCCTTTATTGTAGCGCCAAAAATTAGTATTACGTTAAACAATGGTGAAACCATTGCGGCTGACGGTCAATTGGCGGGTTCACCTTCTGTCTTGTTTGATGCAATCGTTAGTATCATTATGCCAGAGCAAGCGAAAAAACTAGCCAAAGTGAGTGAGGCGATTGCGTGGTTTAAAGATGCGCACGCCCATCTAAAAGCGATTGCTTATTGTGGTGCGACGGATGAATTTATTCTGATTCCCCAGCATATTGAGAAAGATGCCAGTGTGGTGGCTTTAAAGGAAATAGAGACCTTTATCGAGAAGGCCAAATCGCGTGAATGGGATCGTGAACCTAATGTGCGTGATTTAGCGTAATTCATCAACCCCGCAACAAAAAAGCTAGCTTAATAATAAGCTAGCTTTTTATTTGTTTGGCGGAAACGGAGGGATTCGAACCCTCGATACGCTATTAACGTATACACACTTTCCAGGCGTGCGCTTTCGACCACTCAGCCACGTTTCCAATCGAGTTGCAACTCCAAAATATAGGTAATCGCAAAACGGACGCCTATTTTACCCAAAATAATGCCAAATGTCATGTATAATTAATCAATTTTCATCAATGGCTAGAGTTGGTATTTTATAGCGTATGAGTGGTTATCAGCGTTTTTCACACAAATCACTGTCACAGAGCTTGGTAGTGATAGCTTTATCCTTATTGCCCTTATGGGCACATTCAAGCAGCTCTTTAGATTATCGCAAACAGCACCTCAATCAATGCGGCAATACCTATGCTAACCAACAAAGTCCGCAGCCACTCTCGAATCAACCACTTGAGATTTATTATCTATGTCTAAATGGCTTTGCTGTGGGGTATTCGTCACTGAGTAAAACCGCTTTGTGGTCAGCGGAGTATTTGACGCGAGCGCGTATTGAAAAAGCGAGTGAACTACCAAGGGTTGATAATTTTCACGAAGAAAGTCAGCTGCCTAATCGGGTTAAAGGCTATTTAGCTGATTATCGTAACGTACCTTATGATCGTGGACATTTGGCGCCCAATGCAGATATGAGTACGCTTGAATCACAATATGACAGTTTTAGCCTTGCCAACATTGTACCGCAAAATCCTGTCAATAATCGTAGCACTTGGCGAGACATTGAGTCCCGTACCCGTTACCTAGCGATCAAACACAACCGTATCTATGTGGTGACAGGGGTGGCTTTTATCAGTAATCGGGTTAAGAAAATTAATAACAATATATTAGTACCTAGTCATCTGTATAAAGCGATTTATATTCCAAGTCTACAACAAGCAGGGGTTTATTTTGTCCCTAATGATGATAGTCAGCGAGTGGAAATCATTAGTCTGGATGAACTTGCGGTAAGAATAGGCGTGGATGCCATGCCAGGGTTATCAGGGAAGGTACAAAAAACGGCAATGACGCTGCCTATCGATGACTATTCGAGCGCTACAAAAAACAAAAACACGCCAAAATCAGAACCCTATAACCAGCAAATTTTATTAGTCTTAGTTAATTTAGTCTTGACTATTTTTGAATGGATAATCAGCCTATTTAAGTCGTAAAAGTGATAATTATACACAAATGACTGATTAGTCAGTTTACGCTTTTGGGATTTTCAAAAAAAATAATTATATAAAAATCAATAACTTAAAATAAAAAAAACGAGAAATTTTGCCCTGTAAGGATGTAGAAAACTATTAGTAACTTTTGTGTATTAAAAAATATCTTTACCTCAAAACCATTTTGGCTATAATGATTGTCAATGGCACTGCATCTCACTTCCCTTACTTTTTTGCAGTGCGCTACAGAAGGAACTGTTATGAAAATTTCTCTTAAATCAATCAGCGTTGGTGTTGCTCTTTCTACTTTAAGTGTTGCTGCTATGGCTGCCGATCCAATCGTGGGTACTTGGCAAACTTATGAAGACAATCAACCAAAAGCCCAAGTTCAAATCTCACAAACAGGTAGTACTTTCACCGGTAAAATCGTTGCGGGCAATACTGAAAAAGCAAAATCTTTTGTTGGTAAAACTGTGTTAACAGGCGTTAAAGCAGCGGGTAATGGCAAATATGCGGGTAAAGCAAAAGACCCACGTTGGGGCTTTGGGTTAGGCGCAAATATTTCAGTAAGTGGTTCAACCTTGACTTTATCTGTTCCAGTCAAAGGCAGCCAAACTTGGAAAAAAATTAAATAATCGCCCATGATTTGAAAGCCCAAAAAAGCTAGATATTAATATCTAGCTTTTTTATTTGTCCAATCGCAAGTTTTGTAGAGTCTTTTAGTATGCTTATATAAAAAAATAGGCTGATTGAATCAGCCTATGTTTATCATTCTTTGTCTATTCGATACGTTCACCATGTACAGCCAAATCAAGACCGGTGTATTCATCTTCATCAGTGACACGTAAGCCCATGGTTAATTGAATCACTTTGGCAATAATGAAAGTCACAATCGCGCAGTAGATGATAACCGCAAACACGCCTTCTAATTGCACCCACACTTGACCAATGGTCGATAAAGCCAGTGGTTTGCCAGTGATAGCAGGACTCACAAAGACACCTGTCAATATGGCACCGACGATACCACCAACGCCATGCAATCCAAACGCATCCAAGCTATCATCGATTTTTAACAGACGTTTGAGATAGTTGACTGCATAAAAGCAAACCAATGAGGTGATGATACCAATCGCTAATGCGCCTGCTACCGTCACAAAACCTGCCGCTGGGGTAATACCGACTAAACCCGCCACTGCACCTGATGCACCGCCCAGTACAGAGGCTTTACCACGGACTAATTTTTCGATGGCAAACCAAGTCAATGCCCCTGCCGCTGCCGCTACTTGCGTGACGAGTAGCGCATTACCTGCCAATGCATTTGCCGCCAACGCACTACCGCCATTGAAGCCAAACCAACCTACCCAAATCAAACCCGTACCAATTAAGGTTAAAGCCAAGTTTGAAGGTGCCATTGGGTCACGGTTATAGCCATTACGTTTACCTAAAACAGCCGCCAACACAATACCTGCTACACCTGCATTAATGTGCACGACCGTACCGCCTGCAAAGTCTAGCGCACCATCTGCCATCAACCAGCCGCCGCCCCAAACCCAGTGGCAAATCGGTGCATACACCAATAATACCCAAAGCGCAGTAAACACCATGAAGCTACTAAATTTGATACGTTCAGCAATCGAGCCTGCTAAGATTGCCACAGTGATAATGGCAAAGGTCATTTGAAAAGTGACAAATAACAGGGTTGGTACGGTACCGGTTAAATCACCTAGCCCAATATTAGATAACAATGCATTATCAAAACCGCCAACAAATTGATTAAAATCGCTGCTACCAAACGCCAGCGAATAACCCAACACAATCCAAACAATAGATACTAACGCTGTGGCACCATAACTGTGCGCCATCGTCCCTAAAATATTCTTTTTGCGTACCATACCTGAGTAAAACAATGCCAACCCTGGAATAGTCATTAGTAGCACTAATGCAGTCGAAATTAATACCCAAGCGGTGTCGCCCGCATTTAGCGTAGGCGTGTCAGCAGCATGAGCCACCAATGGAGATAACAACAATAACGATAAAATTGATTTAGTAGATACTAGTGGCTGTAAAAATTTGGCAAAAGCTGCCCTTGTAATGACGGCATTCATCGTAACCCCCTTAAAATTATTTGAGATAGTCGTTAAGCTGCTTGATAGGTCTACGTTAATGTTTAAAGGATGGTCGACTTTAAAATTTAACAAGCCCTGCCACAACGACAGTCATGATAGTGTTAGATAGCATTAGCGCCTGTTTCACCAGTACGGATACGAATCACTTGTTCTAATGGTGATACAAAGATTTTGCCATCACCGATTTTGCCCGTGCTAGCCACGCGAGTGATAGCTTCAATCGCTGCATCAACCATTTCGTCAGTCACCGCAATTTCTAACTTAACCTTCGGTAAGAAATCAACCACATACTCAGCACCACGATACAATTCAGTATGACCTTTTTGACGGCCAAAACCTTTTACTTCGGTAACAGTGATACCTTGAACACCAATCTCAGAGAGTGACTCACGTACATCATCTAGTTTGAACGGTTTTAAGATAGCCGTAATTAATTTCATAATAATTTCCTTTTAAGTGCCGCTTATGGTTGAGTTAGTTACTATTTGCTGCAGTGGATTAATAGCAGTTACCCTAAACAGCATTCGTATAGCGTGTTGAAAATGGTAGTTTCGATAATTCAAAAGCTATGCCAACTTTCATAAATGTCCTATTTTTAAGGGGGTAAAAAATACAACCTATTGAAAATAAAGCAAAAACTTTTTTGTGGTTTCAATGCGACCATCACACAGAAAGCGTAATTTTATTATAACCAAAAAATAAAAATTCCTCTAATGTAAATCAGTTATTGCACCAAAAAGGTTATTTGGGTGCCATTAACGATTTTGTAGATAATTTTTAGAATTATTTTAATAATTGGCGATAAAAACAAAATAATTGCACCAAAAAAGTGCATTTTACTGCCTAAAATCGTTAAATTTGTTGAGTAATACAGATCAAAAGTATATCTTCATCGCAAAAATCGTAGCATTTAAACCGCCTTTTATTGCGGTCACTACAAAACATGAAAACTCACATTTAATCGCAAAACTTTTTGTCATAAAATGGTATGATAGAAAACGTTTTTTAGCTTATACGGCAAGTATTGTTATTGCCTTCTCTAGCGGTACCCTTATTTAAGTGTTACAAGTTTAAGTATTATAAGTTTAAGTGTTACAAGGAATTCTCGTGAGCCAACTCTCTGCCACTCAATCAGCCGTTTCACCTGCTTCAACCAACCAAAGCATGCCATCAGCATCGAGCATGATTCAACGTGGCAATGGATTACAAGTGGTGGTTGGACTTGGCAAATCAGGCTTGTCGGCAGTCAACTATTTACACGCGCTTGGCTACCCCGTAGCTGTCACCGATGCCGGTCTGCCCAAACTTGCCGAGCATTTGCCAACCGATATAGTGACCAAGTTTGGGGCATTAGATGGCGAGCTGTTGGCAGTGGCAGATCGCATTATCATCAGTCCTGGTATTGACCCTTATTTGCCGGTGTTTGATGGCGCACGTGCGAAAAAAATCGCGATTGTCAGTGATATTCAATTGTTCCATGAGGTAGCTAAACAGCGAGATATTCCGATTATTGCGATTACCGGCTCTAATGCCAAAAGCACCGTCACCACCCTGGTTGGCGAGATGGTCAAAAATGCGGGGTTTAAAGTCGGTGTCGGTGGTAACTTGGGAACGCCCGCGCTTGATTTGCTACTTGAGCCCATACAGATGGCGGTGCTTGAGTTATCCAGTTTTCAACTACAGACCACCACCAATTTGGCCGCCAAAGTAGCCACCGTGCTTAACATGTCGCCTGACCATCTAGATCGCCATGGCAATATGCTCGGCTATCACCAAGCCAAACACCGAATATTCCAAGGCGTGCAATCCATTGTGGTCAACCGCGAGGACTTGCTTAGTCGCCCGTTAGTATCCGATGATATGCCCACCATTAGCTTTGGTAGTAACGCACCTGATATGAATCAGTACGGATTGATAAAAGATAGCGATGGTGAAATCTGGCTAGCACGGGGTCGCGAGCGGTTGCTCAATGAAAAAGACGTGCCGATCAAAGGTGAGCATAATTTGATGAATGCGCTGTCAGCCCTAGCAATTGGCGAACTAGCAGGTCTGCCGCTAGACAGCATGTTGACAACATTAAAAAACTTTGTCGGGCTGCCACATCGCTGTGAATTTATCACAACCACCCATCAGCTTGATTGTTTTGACGACTCCAAAGGCACCAACATTGGCTCGACCATCGCGGCAATTTTGGGGCTAGGTAAAGTATATGCGCCCAAAGGCAAAAAACTTGCAGTGATTTTGGGCGGGCAAGGTAAAGGTCAAAACTTTGCTGAACTGGCAAAACCCTTGATGGATTATGCGCAAGTGGTGTACTTTATTGGAGAAGATGCCGATAAAATCGCGGCTGATTTGGCATCAGCGGGTTTAGATGCTCACAATCCTGCAGGGATTGTATTAACCAAATGCCAAACCCTGGAACAAGCGGTCAGTCAAGCTTGGCAAGACCAGCCAACATTCCCCGCTTTAGGCGTATTATTGCTATCACCCGCTTGTGCAAGTTTTGATCAGTTTAGTGGCTATGTGGAACGTGGACAAGTTTTTCAACGCTTAGTCAAACCCCAATAATCATTCGCTAGTGTATTTTTAATATTTAGGTTGTGTTATGCCCGCGCCCCATTCGACTTCTTCGTCACTTTCTTCATCCCTCTCAGCTAACAGTGTTTCTGCTAAGAAAAGCCGCCAGTGGATTCCGCCCATTAATTCGGTGCTATTGACCACGGTAGCAACCATTATGGTATTTAGTCTGTTGATGGTGGCGTCCGCATCAATACCTTTTGCACAAACCAAAAAACTGGGTGATTTTTACTTTTTTTATCACCAATTGGCGTACATGGGAATCGGTGCAGTTCTTGGTTTACTGGTGTATTTTATCCCGCTTCGCAAGACGTTTCGCTTAGATTTTATTATGTATGCGCTGCTGGCTTGTCTTTTGCTGATTATTTATACCCTAATCGGTGGGTCAGTGATTAACGGCAGTAAACGCTGGATTGAACTGGGTGGTATCAATTTTCAGCCCTCTGAACTGGCAAAATTGTTGATGATTTTGTACACCTCAGATTATCTGGTGCGCCGATCAGAAGAGATTCGCAACCATTGGAAAGGCTTTTTGCGGCTAACACTGATAGCCATGGGGTTGACCTTGTTTATCATGTTGCAGCCTGACTTTGGTTCGGTGGTGATTATTGCAACCTGTATTGCGGCGATGATTTTTGTCGGCGGGTTACCCATGCGCCAGTTTTTTATCATCATGGGTGCCATGTTTTTGGCAGGTACCATGGCGATTATGGGGGCAAGTTACCGACTAAAACGGGTAACCTCGTTTTTAGATCCGTTTGATGACTTAAAAAATAGTGACTATCAGCTAGGTCGCAGTATTGTAGCCTTTGCCCGCGGTGAATGGTTTGGTGTCGGTTATGGGGAAAGTATCCAAAAACTCTCCCATTTACCGGAGGCGCATACCGACTTTTTACTAGCGATTACCGGTGAAGAGTTAGGCTTAGTGGGTGTGTCGTTTTTACTGGTGTTACAAATTATTTTGGTCACTACGGTTATGCGCATTAGCTACCAAGCGCTAGCACGGCACCAAACACGCTTAAGCTATTTTGCGTTTGGGGTTGGGATTTTGTTCTTTGGGCAAATTTTTGTTAATGCCGGCATGACCATGGGGATGCTACCTACCAAAGGGTTGACCATGCCATTTTTTAGCTATGGGGGTTCTTCTATGGTGGTTAATCTGATTATCGTCGGATTGTTGATGCGAATTATCAAAGAAAGCCCAACGATTCCTGCCAATCAATGTCGTTATTATTAATGGGTTGCCAAAAGATTTTGTAAGCTATCGACTTTTATACGCTGTTTGCCTTGCAGCGGCGTATGATTCCATTGGCAAACCGCCTGCTCGAGCATCGTGGTTGGTTTATCCATATCAATCGGCGGCTGTTGTAATAATTGCAGTGCTGTTTTGATAAGTTGTGGTGCAGGGTAGGATTGAATCGGCTCTGCAAGCGTTTGTTTAGACAGTTTTTGCCCTTGTGCATTCACCAAAATGGGTAAGTGATAGTAGTGTTGGTTAGGGGGAAAATTTAAATAATCCGCAATCACCATTTGCGGTATCGTCAATGGTAATATATCCAGACCCCGCACGATTTGATTGACACTTTGTTGCGCGTCATCAATTACCACCGCAAGCATATAATTAATCATGCCTTTGTTGGCGGTTGGCGTATTTGAAAAAGACCGCCCAATGCGCCGCCTTCTGACCACAATATCACCCTGTTCTCGTTGCGGATTGCCTGAAATCACCCCTTGCAGCTGATCGAAAAAAAGCATTGGGTTATCTGGCATTACTAAGCGAATGGCATGATCGCGCGATAGCCGCTTATGGACGCAGATTCTAGGATAAGGGTATTGGGTGTTGGGGTGGGCGAGTTGATAAGCTTGCAGGGATTTACGACTGCAATCACAGCCATAACTTAAAGCTTTTAGCTTCTCATCCAATAACGCGTGATACGTGTCTAGGTGTTGCGACTGGTAACGAACGTTACCATCCCAGTGCAAACCTAATCGCTCCAAATCTGCTAAAATCAAATCGCTAAATTTTGGATGACAGCGCTCAGTATCAGTATCTTCAATGCGTACTAGCCACTTGCCTTGCGCTTGCTTAGCGATACAGTAACTGGCAATCGCAGTCACCAGTGACCCCAAATGCAAAGCTCCCGTCGGAGAGGGAGCAAAGCGACCAATAACAGGAGACGTTGATAAATTAAGCATGACCCCATGCTTGTTTTTCTTTAATCTCTGATAAGGTTTTGCAGTCGATACATTGGGTCGCGGTTGGACGGGCTTCTAAACGACGCAGACCAATCTCTACACCGCAAGTCTCACAAAAACCGTAGTCGCCACTGTCAATTTCAGCAATCGATTTATCAATCTTGCGAATCAGTTTACGCTCACGGTCACGCGTGCGCAGTGCCAACGCAAACTCTTCTTCTTGGGTGGCGCGGTCATTAATATCAGGCATCGCCGTTGATTCATCTTGAATATAAGATTTGGTTGATTCAGCTTCGCTAATTAACTGCTCTTTCCAATCTAATAAAATTTTTCTAAAATGCGCAAGTTGTGCGTCATTCATATATTCTTCTTCAGCCGCTGGCTGATATGGGGTAAAGCTTAATTCACGTTCATTTTGGGCAGATGCCATAGCTAATTCCTTTAAAAACCGATAGTGATACAATTTTAAGTTTACAATTTCATTACGAGTTCAGCACTTAAGCCAATGACATCGCGTTATTAACGCTTTAAACACTGCAATTCGCCAGTATATGAAATCAAACTAAAATAAACGCTAAAACCTTAATAAACAAGCTAACCAAACTTTCACGACATTAAGTTTATGAACATAAGTTCAACAACCATGAAAAATTAGTCAGATAGTATCTGTTCTTTTGATACCAGTTGCAAGTAACCCATTGTTATATAAATTTATCCAACGTAAACCAGGCGCAATTTCGTCAATGGTATAGTCTTTACACAAGGGCTTAAACTGTAGACTGGTCGATGGGCAGCCGAATACCGATGTCCCGTAGTTAATCTTATGCATTTCTTGGTGAATATGACCGACAAATATAGCTTTAATGCGGTCTAGATACGGCATTACCACTTCCCAAAAACGGTCCGCATTGATTAGGGTGTACTCATCAAGCCATGTTGAATCGATTAATACCATCGGATGATGACAAAAAATTGCACAAGGGCGATTGGCGTTCGCTAACTGTTGCGCCAGCCACCGCAATGACTGCTCGTCAATCTTGCCATGACTGTGTCCCTCACAAGAGGAGTCTAATAACAATAAGTCCCAATAATCGGTGGCAATACTATAGCGGTTTTGCAGGCGAGAATCTGCTTTGACTGGCAAATGACGGCGTTGGGCAAAGGGTAAATGACTATCCAGCTCTAGGGTCACATCATGATTGCCTGGGATGGCTATAAAAGGAATGTCGACGTCGTTTAAGGTTGCAAATAAACGGTCATAATTTTGTGGGGTGGGTTCATGGCATAAATCCCCCGTCAGTACCAATAAATCAACATCATCGCGCTGTTGTCGAACTAAGGATAATACCGACTCAAATGTGTCTGCGGTATTAACGCCATTCATTAACTTATTAGGGTCATCAAAGAGATGCAGATCACTTAATTCAATAATTGAAAAATAATCAGCATGGTGTTGTGATATCGAACTTGGCAGTAACGTCACTCAGTTATCCTTAGAATAATGACGGTAATCGTGGCAGTACAACTTTATCAAACAACGGTTAATTAACTAAAGTTAATTAAATAAGGCATGTTTTATATCACAAATACTCATAATTGACAAACACAATAGCAAAATAATTGTTGGCATAGTCTCATTCTAAGCATTCAATAAAAAAAGGTGACTATTGGCAGCGCTGACAAACACCTGAAAGCTCAATAATACTTGACTGAGTGGCAAAATTGGTCGATTGCTCAACCTCAGTTAGCATGGTCTGGATAGATGGATGGCTAAACTCTTGTACCTCGCCACAGCATCGACAGACCAAAAAAGCGGCAACATGGCGATCGGTGGGCTGAGAGCAGGCAAAAAATGCCTTGCTGGAATTTAATTGATGAACCAAGCCATGCCTGAGCAAAAACTCCAAACTACGATATACAGTTGGCGGTGCGACGACTTTTTCGCTCGCTGCTTGCAGCAAATCCAATAATTCATACGCCCCAATGGGCTGCGCGGCAAGTAAAATCAAACGATACACTTGCTCTCGCAGCGCAGTAAAACGTAAACCTTGCGCTTGGCAATCTTGTTTTATCTGAGCAATCTGTGCTTCAATCTGCTCGGCCGTCATTTGTGGCATACACATGGACATAGATAGGTGGCGACAATTTGCGTCGTAACTATTGGCTGATTGAATAGAATTTCCAGCTGATTGAATAGAACGTTGGGTCATATCAAATAAAATCATCAATAACTATCAAATTACTTTAGCATGAAAACCGCATAATTTGTCTGAGAAATTAGCGATTCAGCTATAAAACTACCCGACAATATAACAAGTCTAACAATACACTATTCATAATGACTGGCGATTAACATCAGCATAGATAAAACAACCTTTAGCCAAATTTTTAATCAAGATTCTGCTATACTACTTTCATCATTCCTGCCCACAATCAGCTAGCCCTTATTTTGCTATGTCAAAACCTGCCAAGCCATTTGACCCACAGTCTATCCAACAATCCATCAACAAGCAGTCATGGCTGATACTTGGGCTGGTTGCCATCGGGATTGCATGGGATGTTTGGCAAGGCAATAGCCAGTATGTGGTGAGTAAAAATCTGCTAGCAGGTAGTGTGCTAGGGTGGGTGAGTCAAATCATCTTTGCTAAAATTTCCCTGAGCAAATCGGGCTATCAGCAGCGTCGTCAAATTGTTCATCGTTTTTACCAAGCGCATATGGCAAAGTGGGTGTTGACCATTGTTGGGTTTGCACTGATTTTTCTGCTGTTAAAACCGCTAAACGCCATTGCGGTATTCGCGGGCTACTTAATTTTGCAAATGAGTTACCTCATTATCACTTACCGAAATCCTTGGTAAAAAAAGGCTATTTACAATTATTTGGTAATAACAGAAATAACCTAAACTAAATCACAAATAAATCCATTTAATCCTTTACAAAAAGGTAACAGTTGAATTAATATAGTGAAAATTTTTTGAAGGTGCGATTGCTCAGCGCTAATTGGCTAAAAAGAATTAGTTTTCAAGCAATTGCATATATGTTTTACTGATGACCCACTTATTTGAGTCAAGCAAAACACAGTAGGTCGATAGCCTATATTATTACGTTGATAAACAATCCGTTTATTCACGGTTCATCACCTTAGTTAAGCAGATTGCTTAAACGCCTCGATGTGCCTTTGACGTCATGTTTGCACTTCTCATTGAGTATCATCAGCTCAGTTAGATACGATTATAGTGTTAAGTTACAAATTTTTGTGATTAGACAAAATATCTGACGCTAACTCCCTCTATTATCGGCTCAATATAAAAAAGAAGTTAAGATTATGGCAGAAGCAAACGCAGAAATTACTTCAAATGAGTATATCAATCACCACTTGACAAACTGGACTTTCGGTAATCACCCAACAGAAGGTTGGATAGTTGCCGAAACCAAACAGCAAGCTTCTGAAATGGGTTTCAATGCGATTCATTTAGACTCAATGCTGTGGTCGATTGGTTTAGGGGTTCTTTTTTGTGCCATTTTTTATATGGTGGCAAAAAGAGCGACCTCGGGTGTACCCGGCAAAATGCAAGCTTTTATTGAAATGATTGTGGAGTTTGTTGATAGTAACGTTCGTGATACTTATCATGGCACATCAAAGGTTATTGCGCCATTAGCACTGACTATTTTTGTGTGGATTTTCTTGATGAACTTCATGGATCTTCTGCCAGTTGATTATTTGCCTGTCATTGCACAAAAAATTGGTGGTCTGCTAGGACATAACCCACACCATGTTTACATGAAAGTCGTACCAAGTACTGACCCAAATGTGACGCTTGGTATGTCGTTCTCAGTATTTGCACTGATCATTTTTTATAGTATTAAAGAAAAAGGTTTTGGCGGTTTTATTGGTGAATTAACCCTTCATCCATTTAGCGCAAAAAACCCAATCGCTAAAATCTTATTGATTCCAGTGAACTTTATCCTAGAGTTTGTAACTCTAATCGCAAAACCTATCTCACTTGGCTTACGACTTTTTGGTAACATGTATGCAGGTGAATTAATTTTTGTGTTAATCGCCCTTATGCCATTTTGGATTCAATGGGTGTTATCAGTACCGTGGGCAATCTTCCACATTTTAGTAATCACTTTGCAAGCGTTCGTTTTCATGATGCTAACCATTGTCTATCTTAGCCTTGCATCACAAACTGAACATTAATTTCAAAACAGTAATGAGGATACATCAATGACTCTAGAAGGTATGACCGTTCTTGCCGTTGCTTTGCTAATCGGTTTAGGTGCACTAGGCACAGGTATTGGCTTTGCAATCTTAGGTGGCAAATTCTTAGAGGGCGTCGCTCGTCAACCAGAACTAGGTTCACAATTGCAAACTCGTATGTTCATCGTGGCAGGTCTTCTTGACGCCGTACCGATGATCGGTGTTGGTATTGCCATGTTATTGTTATTCGCAAATCCTTTAGCAGGTTAATAGGTACACTATCAGTACAATGTCCACATCATCTTATGTGGACAAGGATTGAAGAAACTTAATTAACGAGGGATTCTAAGTGAATATCAATGCAACCCTAATTGGACAATCGATTGCATTCGCCATCTTCGTGATGTTTTGCATGAAGTTTGTGTGGCCGCCTTTGGTTGCTGCTATTTCGGATCGCCAACGTAAAATCGCAGATGGCCTAAATGCTGCCGAAAAAGCCAAAGCAGACTTAGCAACTGCATCACAAGCTGCAGAGCAAGAGCTTATCGCAGCAAAAGCAAAAGCCGCTTCACTCATTGACCAAGCGAACAAAAGCGCCAATCAAATGATTGAAGATGCCAGAGTGCAAGCACAAGTGGAAGGCGAACGTATTCGTCAACAAGCGCGTGAAGCAATTGATCAAGAAATTAATAAAGCCCGTGAAGGTTTACGCGCGCAGGTTGCAGAACTTGCCGTACTCGGTGCCGAAAAAATCTTACAAGAAAAGGTCAATCCAGAAACTCATGCCAATATGTTAAACCAATTGGCAGCCAAGTTATAAGTAGCAACCGTACAGTGAGGATATGATGGCTGATTTATCAACCTTAGCAAGACCCTATGCAAAAGCAGCATTTGATTATGCTAAAGAGCACACGTCAGTCAATGAGTGGCAAGATTACTTAAACGTGATGAATGCCATCGTTAGTGATAAAGCATTTGCCGATTATATCAATAATCCAGCAGTTGCTGCACAAGCTAAAGTCGCTACTTTAAAAGACCTTTATAACCAAAGTTCACCTGAAGATAGCAATACCGTGTTTAAAACTTTAAGCACCGCTATTGAAGGTGGGGCACAAGCAGATTCCAATGCTTTTGTTAATTTTTTGACGCAACTTGCAGAGCAAGATCGTTTGGCATTATTACCCAGTATCAATGAGCGTTTTGGTTTATTAAAAGCCGCTGATGCAAAAGAAGTTCATGCATATGTCACGTCGGCATATCCATTAACGCAAGTGCAAGAGCAACTCATTGAACACCGACTTGCTACCTCCCTAGGCGCGAAGGTCGTACTACATGTCAATGTAGACCCTGCCCTAATTGCAGGTGTGACGATTAAGGTCGGTGACAAAGTAATCGATGACTCTGTACGTGGCAAATTAAAACAGTTAAAAACACAGCTGACGGCATAAATTTCAACAAAATTGATTCTAGTCAGTAAAATTTAAGGAACAGTGCAATGCAACAATTGAATCCAGCGGAAATCAGTAATCTGATTAAGCAGCGAATTCAAGACCTGACTGCGGGTGCCACAGCAAAGAACGAAGGCACTATTGTCATGGTATCTGACGGTATCGTACAGATTCATGGTCTTGAAGATGCCATGTACGGCGAAATGATTGAGTTTGAAGGTGGCGTATATGGTATGGCGCTAAACCTTGAACAAGACTCAGTCGGCGCGGTTGTTCTAGGTGAATACTTGAATCTCCAAGAAGGACAAAAAGCTTACTGTACTGGTCGTATTTTAGAAGTACCAGTTGGACCCGAGCTTTTAGGTCGTGTGGTAGATGCACTGGGTAATCCTATCGATGGTAAAGGCCCAATTAACGCCAAGTTAACGGATAAAGTTGAAAAAATCGCCCCAGGCGTTATCGACCGTCAATCAGTTGATGAGCCAGTAATGACAGGTTATAAAGCTGTTGATACCATGATTCCAATCGGACGTGGTCAACGTGAGCTTATCATTGGTGACCGCCAAACTGGTAAAACAGCCATGGCAATCGATGCGATCATCGCGCAAAAACACTCGGGCATTAAATGTGTGTACGTAGCCGTTGGTCAAAAACGTTCAACCATCGCAAACGTGGTACGTAAACTAGAAGAAACAGGCGCACTAGCTTATACAACGGTTGTGGTTGCATCGGCTTCTGAACCAGCAGCGCTGCAGTACATCGCGCCATACTCTGGTTGTACTATGGGTGAATACTTCCGTGACCGCGGTGAAGATGCGCTTATCATTTATGATGACTTATCAAAACAAGCCGTAGCCTATCGTCAAATTTCATTGCTATTACGTCGTCCACCAGGACGTGAAGCTTACCCAGGTGACGTATTCTACCTTCACTCACGTCTATTAGAGCGCGCTTCACGTGTAAGCGCTGAGTATGTAGAAAAATTCACCAACGGTGCTGTAACAGGTAAAACAGGTTCATTAACTGCCTTGCCAATTATCGAAACCCAAGCAGGTGACGTATCAGCATTCGTACCAACCAACGTGATTTCAATCACGGACGGTCAGATCTTCCTAGAGTCAAGCTTGTTTAACTCAGGTATCCGTCCAGCGGTGAATGCGGGTATTTCAGTTTCTCGTGTGGGTGGTGCAGCGCAAACTAAAATCATCAAAAAATTGTCAGGTGGTATCCGTACCGCATTGGCACAGTATCGTGAATTGGCAGCGTTTGCACAGTTTGCTTCTGATCTAGATGACGCGACCCGTAAACAGCTTGACCATGGTCAACGTGTGACTGAATTGATGAAACAAAATCAATACGCACCAATGAGCATCGCTGAACAAGCTGCGGTAATTTATGCCTCTAACGAAGGCTATCTAGCCGATGTCCCTGTCAACAAAGTGCGTGCATTTGAAGCAGGTTTGTTACGTTACCTACGTGACCAACATGGTGATTTTATGGCAGACATTGATAACACTGCCAACTATAATGATGATATCGCAAACCAATTCAAATCAGCGATTGAAAACTATAAGCAAAATCATTCATTCTAAGATTTAGTGAAATTTTAGAACTGCATTGTCATAGAACAAATGAACAAAGGGGTTATGATTACTTTGTTCATTTTTCCAAATTTCGTCCATGTTATATCAATGGGCGTGGACTGAAACTAAACATGGCTGTATGGATTATTTATGGCAAGTTTAAAAGAAATTCGAGCAAAAGTTGCTAGTATTAAAAGTACCCAGAAAATTACTCGCGCCATGCAAATGGTTGCAGCGAGTAAGATGCGACGTGCCCAAGAACGTATGCAACTAGGTCGTCCTTATGCCGATAGCATGCGTCGAGTGGTTTCTCATCTAGTTAAAGCTTCACCAGACTACAAACATCCTTACCTAGTATCTCGTGCGGTTAATCGTGTTGGCTATATTGTAGTCAGTTCTGACCGTGGTCTTGCAGGTGGTTTGAATATCAACTTATTCAAAAAATTGATGCAGCACGTTAAACAACAAAAAAGCCAATCGGTTGAAACGCGTTTTGCGGTGATTGGTCAAAAAGGCGTGAGCTTCTTTAAAACATTCGGTGGTACGGTGATTGCTGCGGAAACTCACTACGGTGACAACCCAAGCTTTGAGCAACTTAGTGTGCCAGTTCAAGTAATGCTTGATGCGTATAATCGTGGCGAAATTGATGAGATTTACATGGTATATAACAAATTCGTTAATGCCATGACCCAAAATCCCAGTGTGCAACGCTTATTACCGATTGCGGCTGAGCCTTTGGTTGATGAAACCATGGAAAATCGTGAATACAGCTGGGACTACATCTATGAGCCAACTACCAAAGAGCTGCTTGATGGTTTGATGGGACGTTATGTTGAATCAATCGTCTATCAAGGTGTGGTAGAAAATATTGCTTCTGAACAGTCTGCACGTATGGTTGCTATGAAAGCAGCAACGGATAACGCAGGTAACTTAATTAACGAATTACAATTGGTTTACAACAAGCTGCGTCAAGCGGCGATTACCCGAGAAATTTCGGAAATCGTTGGCGGTGCTGCTGCTGTTTCATAATTGACCTACATTCAAGGAGAGCGTAATGAGTAGCGGTCGTATTGTACAGATTATTGGCGCGGTTATTGACGTTGAATTTGACCGTCAAAGCGTACCAAGAATTTATGATGCCTTAAAAGTTGAAGGCACAGAAACTACATTAGAAGTACAACAACAATTGGGTGATGGTATCGTACGTACTATTGCCATGGGTTCTACTGAAGGTCTAAAACGTGGTCTACCAGTTAGCAACACTGGCGCACCAATCTCTGTACCTGTGGGTAAAGGTACTCTAGGTCGTATCATGGACGTTTTAGGACGCCCAATCGACGAAGCAGGTCCGGTAGAGCATAGCAACACTTGGGCGATTCACCGTGAAGCGCCAAGCTATGATGAACAATCAAACTCTACTGAACTTTTAGAAACCGGTATTAAAGTAATTGACTTACTATGCCCATTTGCTAAAGGTGGTAAAGTCGGTCTGTTCGGTGGCGCGGGTGTTGGTAAAACCGTTAACATGATGGAACTTATCAATAACATCGCAAAAGCACACTCAGGTTTATCGGTATTTGCTGGTGTAGGTGAGCGTACTCGTGAAGGTAATGACTTCTACCACGAGATGAAAGACTCAAACGTACTTGATAAAGTTGCGATGGTGTATGGTCAGATGAATGAGCCACCAGGAAACCGTTTACGTGTTGCCTTGACAGGTTTGACCATGGCAGAATACTTCCGTGACGAAAAAGATGAAAACGGTAAAGGTCGTGACGTATTATTGTTCGTTGACAATATTTATCGTTACACGCTAGCGGGTACCGAAGTATCAGCATTATTAGGTCGTATGCCATCTGCAGTAGGTTATCAGCCAACGCTTGCAGAAGAGATGGGTGTACTACAAGAACGTATTACTTCAACCCAATCAGGTTCTATTACTTCGGTACAAGCGGTATACGTTCCTGCCGATGACTTGACTGACCCATCACCCGCGACAACCTTTGCTCACTTAGACGCAACAGTGGTATTGAGCCGTGATATTGCCTCACAAGGTATTTACCCAGCGGTTGACCCACTCGACTCAACGTCGCGTCAGTTAGACCCACTGGTCATTGGTGAAGAGCACTATGCTGTTGCTCGTGGTGTCCAAGAAGTGTTACAACGCTTTAAAGAGTTGAAAGACATTATTGCGATTTTGGGTATGGACGAATTATCAGAAGATGATAAATTAGTAGTGTACCGTGCACGTAAAATCCAACGTTTCTTGTCACAACCTTTCCATGTTGCAGAGGTATTCACCGGCTCACCAGGTAAATACGTACCAATCCGTGAAACCATTCAAAGCTTTAAAGCAATCTTAAATGGTGAGTATGATGACTTGCCAGAACAAGCATTCTACATGAAAGGTGGTATTGAAGAAGTGGTTGCTGCAGCAGAAAAACTACGCGGCTAATTTCTCAATCAAACCCTGTTAGTTTAAACTATATTAACAGGGTTTTATCAACCTAATTTTGCAATACCATAGGAGAGAACTGTGGCAACTTTACAATGTAATGTCGTCAGTGCGAAAGAAACTATCTACTCTGGTGAGATTAGTATGTTAATTGCTACTGGTGTAGAAGGTGAGGTCGGTATTTTGCCAGGACATATTCCTTTTATTACGCTATTAAAACCAGGTACCATGCAGATCAAAACCAGCAATGGCAATGATGAAATGGTGTATGTATCAGGTGGTGTTTTAGAAGTACAACCGCATTTAGTGACGGTATTGGCAGATACGGCAGTACGTGCGCATGACTTAGATGAAGCCAAAATTTTGGAAGCACGTCGCCATGCAGAACAAACCTTGCAAAATCAAAAAGCCGATATCGACACCTCTGCGGCTTTGGCAGCATTGGCAGAATCTTTGGCACAATTGCAAACCTTACAAAAATTCAAAAACCGTGCCTAATTTTGATGCGGACGTGTTTAAAGACAGTGGCTATGACCACTGTTTTTTTATGGGTGGTTAAAGATATAAGTGCTTAAAAAAGAGTGATTAAAAATTTGCTAATTAGCTTTTAAACCAAAGCTAGTTAAACCAAAGCTAGCAAGAAAATTTTATCAGTTATTAAATAGATAACCTTATATCGTATGCTTTTGCATCTTTTTATATGTGGTATTTATACTTTTTTATGTTTAGTTACGTTTTAACAATATTAAATTGGCTATTTTTTCGCTAAATTAATTCAATTATATTGTAGTAGTACAGGTAATGCGTAAACTTTCATTACTTATTGCTGATAGATAAATAAAGATATATTCTGATATAAGTATTAAGAGTATGTATAAAATTTTTTGGAGGAAATTATGTCAGAAGAAGAGTTGATACCCCGCGTATTGATTGTAGAGGATGATGAGCGTCTTGCAACCTTGACCCAAGATTATTTGCGTAAAAATGGTCTAGATGTGGCAATTGAAACTGATGGTAACCGTGCCATTCGTCGTATCGTGGCTGAGCAGCCTGATATGGTGGTGCTTGATGTGATGTTGCCAGGTAGTGATGGTTTGACGGTATGCCGTGAAGTACGTCCTCATTTTCATAACCCTATCTTAATGCTAACCGCGCGTACCGAAGATATGGACCAAGTATTAGGTCTAGAAATGGGTGCGGATGACTATGTGGCAAAACCGGTTCAACCGCGTGTGTTATTAGCGCGTATTCGTGCGCTATTGCGCCGCTCTGATACCGCGCCAACCGATGAAGTGCCGCAGCGTCTTGAATTTGGCGATTTGGTTATTGATAACGGCGGTCGTTCGGTTACTTTGAACGATGAGCTTGTTGACTTTACCAGTGCGGAATATGATTTGTTGTGGTTGTTGGCATCCAATGCAGGTCGTATCTTATCGCGTGAAGATATTTTTGAACGTCTGCGTGGTATCGAGTATGATGGTCAAGACCGCTCGATTGACGTACGTATTTCTCGTATCCGTCCAAAAATTGGTGATGATCCAGAAAACCCAAAACGTATCAAAACCGTTCGCAGTAAAGGTTATCTATTCGTCAAAGAAAACTAATTGCTTTTAAAGCGGATAATCAAATAAGTCAGCCTCGTGCTGGCTTATTTTTTTTATACAAAATAGCATTTGGCTATTAACATATATTTTATATATATGTTATAATTTCCAATAAGACAATTTAAAAACATACTAGTAACATTATACATGTAAATAAAATACATTTAATGATGTTGCAAGTTTCACTTATAAAACCCTCTTAACTTTTGCTAAAAAGGAAAACGACAATGGGTGAATTTAAACGTCATTGGATAGCCTTGATTGCGATTTTGATTGTCACTTTCTCGCTATTAGGTTGGGGTGGGGTCGAAATCTATCGTACCACACCGCCTATTCCTGCAAAATTTGTTGACCAATCGGGTCAAGTGGTGATGACCAATGACGATATCTTAAAAGGTCAATCTGCTTGGCAATCAACGGGCGGTATGCAGCTAGGTTCTGTCTATGGTCATGGTGCCTATCAAGCCCCTGACTGGACGGCAGACTGGTTACATCGTGAGTTGACCACTTGGCTGGATATTAAAGCGCAAGCACAATATCAAAAACCGTTCGATCAATTAGGCGTTGAACAAAAAGCACCGCTTGAAGCGGCACTTAAACAGGAATACCGCAAAGGTAGCGCGCATAACGCCGCAAACGATACTGTAACCTTGTCACCGACTCGTATCGCGGCGATGGAAAAAACCGCACAATACTATATCGATCTTTACGGTGATAATCCTGATTTCCAAAAATCGCGTGAAAGTTTCGCGATGAAAGAAAATACCTTGCCTGATCTTACCAAACGTGAGCGTCTTGCTGATTTCTACTTTTGGACAGCATGGACCGCATCGGCTGAACGTCCTGAAACAGGCGCCACTTATACCAACAACTGGCCACATGAGCCACTCATTGACAATACACCAACCGCTGAAAACGTGATTTGGTCGATTGCCAGTGTGGTATTTTTGATTGCAGGTGTCGGTTTCTTAGTCTGGGGCTGGTCATTCTTACATCATGAAGAAGGCGAAGTTAAACTTAGCATTCCTAAAAAAGACCCCATCAGCTTAATCGAATTAACCCCTTCACAAAAAGCCTTAGCAAAATATGCCTTCTTGGTGATGGGTTTATTTATTGCACAGATTTTCTTGGGCGGTTTGATTGCGCACTATACGGTTGAAGGTCAAGATTTCTATGGCATCCATTTATCTGAAATTCTTCCTTATTCATTAGCGCGTACTTGGCACATCCAAGCGGTACTATTCTGGGTTGCTACGGCATTCTTAGCAGTCGGTCTATTCGTGACACCAATCCTAAATGGCGGTAAAG
>ERZ1023183.165-NODE-165-length-21752-cov-10.708162_pt1 | contig 21752 bp, 23 predicted proteins | sample MGYA00521095_ERZ1023183 | MGnify/ENA primary metagenome ERZ1023183 (study PRJEB32759, sample SAMN07749889) | skin metagenome | biome: transportation; feature: city; material: polyester macromolecule | host: Homo sapiens | place: Hong Kong:TW line | collected... | reverse complement strand
CCGCCGGGTGCAGGTGGGGTAGTCTCGGTCGTCGCCCCGGGCCTATAGCTCAGACGGTTAGAGCGCTTCCCTGATAAGGAAGAGGTCAGAGGTTCAAGTCCTCTTAGGCCCACCCGGAGCGCCCCGGCTCGCCCCTCCGCGAGCTGGGGCGTCGTGCATCCCGGGCCGGCGCTGTGCTTGGGTGGGCGCATGAAGCGACTCCTGGCCGTAGCCGCCATCGCCGCCGGCGGTGCCATCGCGTACCGCAAGCAGCTGCGCAAGGCGAAGGACCGTGATCTGTGGGCGACCGCCACCGACGGTGCCCCGACGAGCGTCGTCCCCGAGACGACCCAGGACGGGGCCGACCACGCGGAAGAGCTCGCCGCGAACGACCGCCCCTCGGGCTCGGCGTGGGGCGCGGCGACCGACCGCATCTGAGCCCTCCGCGCGGCCGGTTCTGCTCGCGCCGTGGCTCGCGTACCATTGGCGGGCACCTCGCGGGGTGCACCCTCCGGGGGCGTGGCGCAATTGGTAGCGCACCTGCTTTGCAAGCAGGGGGTTAGGGGTTCGAGTCCCCTCGCCTCCACCCGATCGCACGGACCCGCACCGCCCTGGTGCGGGTCCGTGCGCGTTCCCGGCCGCGCTGCGACCTGCAGTTCGCGTCACCGCCCCCGGAAACCCGCCATCCCTCGTCGCCGGGACCGCGAACTGCATGTACGAGGCCCAGTCCGCTTCGCGGTTCTGCCTGCCCCCAGCCCGGGTCGTTAGGGTCGAACCATGCGACTGGGCATCGACTTCGGCACCACCCGCACCGTCGTCGCGCAGGTCGACCGCGGCAACTACCCCGTGGTGCGCTTCCTCGACCCCGACGGCGACGTCACCGACCACGTCCCCTCCGTCATCGCCCTCGGGCAGAACGGCCTCCTCCACGGCCACGCCGCCGTCCACGCGGAGGTCCTCGGCGCCCCCACCCTGCGCAGCATCAAGCGCGAGCTCGCCGACCCGGCCGTCGGCATCGACACCGTCATCACCGTCGACGAGGACGAGTACCCCCTCATCGACCTTCTCACCGGCTTCCTCAGCGCGCTCGCCGACGCCATCCGCACGTCCTCCAGCGCCGCCGACCTCCTGGGGCCCGGCGAACCCCTCGAGGCCGTCATCGCCGTCCCCGCGCACGCGCACGGCGCCCAGCGCTACCTGACGATCGAGGCGTTCATCCGCGCGGGCTTCGAGGTCGTCGGCCTCGTCAACGAACCCTCCGCCGCCGGCTTCGAGTACACCCACGCCCACGCGAACACGATCACCTCCCGCCGCACCCAGGTCATCGTCTACGACCTCGGCGGCGGCACCTTCGACGCCTCCCTCGTCACCGTCGACGGCACCGACCACGACGTCGTCGACAGCCTCGGCCACAACCGGCTCGGCGGCGACGACTTCGACGTCGTCCTCGCCGACCTCGCCCTCGCCGCGGCCGGCAGGACCCGCGAGGACCTCGGCCGCTGGCACTGGCGGGTCCTGCTCGACGAGGCCCGTCGCGCGAAGGAGTCGCTCGTCCCCCAGACCAAGCGGGTCGTCCTCGACGTCGCCGGCGAGGTCGTCACCATCCCCGTCGACGACTTCTACGACGCCGCGAGCCACCTCGTCGAGGCGTCCGTCGAGGTCATGCGCCCCCTCGTCGGCGCGCTCGAGGACGAGGACGACCCCGACCTCACGTCCATCGCCGGCATCTACCTCGTCGGCGGCGCCAGCGGGCTGCCGCTCGTCCCGCGCATCCTCCGCACGGACTTCGGTCGTCGCGTCCGTCGCTCGCCGCACCCCGCCGCGTCGACGGCCATCGGCCTGGCCATCGCCGCCGACGAGGACGCCGGCTACCGCCTGCGCGACCAGCTCTCCCGCGGGTTCGGCGTGTACCGCGAGCTCGACGGCGGCACCGCCCGCTCCTTCGACCCGATCCTCACCCGCGCCCAGGCCGTGAGCCGCACCGAGGAGCTGAGCGTCGTGCGCACGTACCGCGCCGCCCACAACATCGGGTGGTTCCGGTTCGTCGAGCACTCCCGCCTCGGCGAGGACGGCCTGCCCGCCGGCGCCGTGTCCCCGTTCGCCGAGGTGACCTTCCCCTTCGCGCCCGACCTGCAGGAGCGGATGCGCACCGGCGACCTCGACGACGCCGGCCTGGCGCAGCTGGCCGTCGAGCGCAACGCGGACTTCGACCCTGCGACCGCCCCGCTCGTCGAGGAGCGGTACGTCGTCGACCGCGCCGGCATCGTCTCGGTGACGATCACCGACCTCGGCACCGGGTGGAGCGTCACCCGCGCCCTCGGCGGCTGACCCGGGCGGGAACGCCGGACGGGCCGGACCCCGTGAGGAGTCCGGCCCGTCCGCGGTGCGAGCAGGTCAGAGGCGGTTGTCGCCCTGGCCCTCGTCCGTCCAGTCCTTGGCCGTCGACCAGGCGTCGTCACCGGCGGGGGCGGCGTCGTCGAGCGTCGAGCCGACGGTCGGGTCAACCTCGGGCGTGGTCGGCTCGAGGGGCTCGACCGTCGTCGTGGCCTCGATCGTCGACGGCTCGGCGTCGACGGCGTCGCTCACCTCGCGGACCTCACCGAGCGAGCGGGGCTCGTCGGCCGCGGTCGCCCACGGCGAGTCCGTGGAGCTCGCGGAGTCCGTGGCGGACGTGGTCGTCGTGGTCGTCGGGGTCGAGTCGGACGACCCGCCCGTCGCGGCGGCGACCTTCTCCTTGGCGGCCTCGGCGACGGCCGTGGCCTTCGCGGCGAGGCTGCTGTCGCGGCCGCTCGTCGGCGCGGTGTACGGGTCGCCGGCGGGAACGGCCCACGGGTCCTTCTTCGCGCCGCCCGACTTCTGGCGGGCCTGGTACGCGGCGAACCCGGCGAGGCCCAGGCCGACGAGCATCAGCAGCTTGCCGCCCTTCTTCTGCTTCTTGACCTTCCCGCCCTTGGCCGCGGCGAAGGCGGCCGGGGCGTGGTCGGCGAGCGAGTCACCGGCGGCGCGGGCGGCGGTGGCCGACGCGGCGAGCGCGGCGATGCCCTCGGCGACCTTCGGCAGGAGGTCCTCGACGAGCGCGTCGCGGCCCTGGTCGATCTTCGGGGCGAGCGCGAGGACGGCCGGGTCCTGCTTCGGGGCCTTCCCCTTCGCCTTCTTCGCGTCCTTGCGGGCGGCCTCGGCGGCCTTCGCGGCCTCCTTGCGGACCTTCTTCGCCTTTGCCCGGGCGACCTCGGCGTAGGCGTCCGAGTTCTTCCGCACGTCCTCGACCTTGGCGGCGCCGTCGGCAACCGCGTCGCGGGCCTTCTCCGTGGCGGTCTCGAGCGCCTCGACGGCGCGGTCCTTGATGAGCTCGGTCTTGCTCTTGCGACGGAACACGGTTCCTCCTGGTCGGTCGTGCAGCAGGTCTGTCCACCCCCATACAACACGGTTTGCCTCGAGCGCGACAGTCAGGGCGCGCCGCGTCGCACCGGTCGGTGGGCCCGGCCCGCCCGGACCCGCGTGCAAGGATGGACGGCATGAAGGCGACCCTGCACACGAACCACGGTGACATCACCCTCGTCCTCTTCCCCAACGAGGCGCCGAAGACCGTCGAGTCCTTCGTCGGCCTCGCCACGGGCGAGAAGGAGTACACGGACGACAAGGGGCGCACCAACCCGACCCCGTTCTACGACGGGCTGATCTTCCACCGGATCATCGACAACTTCATGATCCAGGGCGGCTGCCCGCTCGGTGCCGGCTACGGCGGCCCGGGCTACACCTTCGACGACGAGATCCACCCCGACCTGCAGTTCGACCGCCCGTTCCTCCTCGCGATGGCCAACGCCGGCAAGCGGATGGGCAAGGGCACGAACGGCTCGCAGTTCTTCATCACGACCGTCCCGACGCCGTTCCTCAACGGCAAGCACACGATCTTCGGCGAGGTCGCCGACGAGGCCTCCCGCCAGGTCGTCGCGAAGCTCGGCACGGTCGCGACGGACGGCAGCGACAAGCCGCTCGAGGACGTCGTCATCGAGCGCGTCACCATCGAGCAGGACTGACCCACGACGTGAGTACCACCCCCACGGGCACCCCGCCGGCCGGCGGGGTGCCCGTCTGTCCCCGCCACCCCGACCGGCCCTCGTACGTCCGCTGCCAGCGGTGCGGCCGCCCGACGTGCCCGGAGTGCCAGCGCACCGCGCCCGTCGGGTTCCAGTGCGTCGACTGCGTCCGGGAGGCCGCCAAGGGCCAGCGGGCCGAGGTCACCGTCCTCGGCGGTCGACGCCGACTCCAGCCGTGGGCGACGTGGGGCATCACCGCGGTCTGCGTCCTGCTGTGGCTGGCGCAGCTCGCCTCGCCCCGGGTGACGCTCGACCTCGCGTTCGCCCCGGCGCTCGGCGGGATCGAGCCGTGGCGTCTGGTGACGAGCGGCTTCGTCCACAGCACGGGTCCGACGGGCATCCTTCACATCGGGTTCAACCTCTTCGCCCTCGTCGCGATGGGCCGCTCGCTCGAGCCGGCCGTCGGCGCCGGGCGCTTCCTCGCGACCTTCCTCCTCAGCGTCGTCGGCGGCGCGCTCGGGTTCGCGCTGGCCCTCGGGGTCGACGGCCCGGAGGCGTGGACGCCCGTCGTCGGGGCGTCGGGGGGTGTCTTCGGGCTCTTCGCGGCCGTCGTCATCGTCGGTCGGCGCGCGGGGGTGGACGTCTCGGGGCTCATCGGCGTCATCGGGATCAACCTCGTCCTGGGCCTCGTCGTCGCCGGCATCGCGTGGCAGGCCCACCTCGGCGGCCTCGCCGTCGGGGCCCTGTGCGGCGGCGCGCTCGTCAGCGCGACGCGGCGTGACCGCCGGTGGGTGCAATGGGCCCTGCTCGGCGCGATCGCCGTCGCACTTCTGCTCGTGTGGGGCGCCCTCTACCTCGTCTGACCAGCGGAATCACACCGGTGTCATTCATCCCCAGGCGTGGAAAAGCCTGTGGACGACCGCGCTGACGGTGGATGGCAGCAGCACGGCCGCGGCCCACGTCAGCCGGCGGCGAGGACCCGGGCGACGCCGTCGGCATCCCCGACGAGCGGGCTGAGCCCGTCCGACCGCTCGACCGCCGCGTCGTCACCCGTGAGCGCGAGCCACTGCGCGAGGATCCGGTGGCCGCCCTCCGTGAGGACCGACTCGGGGTGGAACTGCACGCCGTGCAGCGGCAGGGCGCGGTGGTGGGCCGCCATGATGACGCCCGAGTCGGTCCACGCGTTGGGGACGAGCTCCGGCGTGACGGACTCCGGCTCGATCGTCAGCGAGTGGTACCGGGTGGCCGTGAAGGGGCTGGGCAGCCCGGCGAGGACGCCGGTGTCGTCGTGCCGGACGCGTGAGGTCTTGCCGTGCAGCAGCTCCGGCGCCCGACCGACGCGGCACCCCGTGACGACCCCGAGCGCCTGATGGCCCAGGCACACGCCGAGCATCGGCTGGGCCCGCTGCGCGCACGCCTCGATCATCGCGATCGACACCCCGGCCTCCTCGGGGGTGCCCGGGCCGGGGGAGACCAGGACCCCGTCGAACTCGGCAGCGGCCTCGGGGGAGATCGCGTCGTTGCGCACGACGGTCGTCTCGGCGCCGAGCTGCTGGAGGTATCCGACGATCGTGAAGACGAAGCTGTCGTAGTTGTCGACGACGAGGACCCGGCTCATCGGGCCATCATCCCGCACCGGCGTCACGCGGCGATCGGCCCGTCCGGTCTCGGCGTCACCGCTCGGACCGGGCGTGGCGCAGCGTGCTCGAGCCGTCGTACGCCGGCAGGGTCGTCCGACCCTGCTGCTCGACGAGCCAGCCGAGCCCCACCTTCTCCACGTACTGCAGGTAGATCTGGACCTGCGGGTCCGCCGACAGCTCGGCCTCGAGCGTCGCGGGGTCGCCGGTCGCGGTCACCGTGAACGGCGGCGAGTAGACCCGGCCCTGGAGGATGAGGGTGTTGCCGACGCACCGGACGGCGCTCGTGCTGATGATCCGCTGGTCCATGACGGTCATGCCCGTCGCGCCGCCGCGCCACAGGGCGTTGACGACCGCCTGGACGTCCTGCTGGTGGACGACGACGTCGTCGACGCTCACGCCCTCGGGCAGGGCGTCAGCGGTGATGTCGGCGTCGTCGAGGGTGACCCGCAGGGCGTCGCCGGTGACCGGGGCGTACCCGGCGGCCGGCGCCAGACGGTCCGCGCGGGCGGTGTCCTCCTTCGCGCGGGTGCTGCCGCCCCTGTCCTGCGAGAGCGCGTCGACCTCGGCCCGCAGCTCGCCGACGCGGGCCGTGCGCTCGGCGTTGCGGGCGTCCTCGGCGCGGATGAGCTGGCTGACGTCCGTCACCTCGGCCCGCAGGTTCGTCCCGCGGGCGACCTGGCTCGTCGTCGCGAAGAGCAGACCGGCGAGCACCGCGACCACCGGTACGAGGGCCGACCACCGGCTGGGGCGCCGGGTGAGCCAGAGGGCCCTGGCGACCGATCGGAGGCGGGGGATGACGGGCACGCGTCTACGCTAGGCCACGACCAGCCCCGCCCGCGGGGACCCGAGACGAGGAAGGGCGCCGCACGTGGCCCACCCCCTGGACGAGACCTCCCCCCGCGACGACGCCTCCGACGAGCGCAGCGACGCCGCGGTGAGCGAGCGCGACGAGAAGACCGAGGTCCGGCGCGGCGCGAAGGTGACCATGGGCAACCCGTCGTGGTTCGTGCCGGTCATGGTCGGCCTCATGCTCGCCGGTCTGGCATGGGTCGTGACGTTCTACGTGTCCGACCAGCGGTACCCGATCGAGAAGATCGGGCGCTGGAACCTCGGCGTCGGCTTCGGCCTCGTCCTCGCCGGGTTCGTCATGACGACCAGGTGGCGCTGAGCCTCCAGCCGTCGGGCCGGACCGCCACCGAGGCGGGCGCGGGTCCGGCCGTCGGGCTCGGGTCGGTCGGCAGGGGCGGCTCGGTCGAGGTCGGGCTGTCGGTCGGCGTCTTCGGGTCCTTGCCGTTGCCCTTGCCCTTGTCCTTGGGCGTGCCCGTGTCGGTCGGCTCGCTCGGCGTGCCCGTGTCGGTCGGCTCGCTCGGCGTGGGCGTCGGGGTCTCGCTCGGCGGGGGCGAGGTGACGGTCTTGTCCGGCGCCTTCGCGATGATGATGGCGACCACCTGGTCGTTGCGGATCGCCCCGGGAGCCGGGTTCTGCGCGATGACCGTTCCGGCCTCGGCCTCGTCCGTGGTCCGCTCGGTCACCTTCGGGTAGGGCAGACCGAGGTCGTCGATGATCGTCCGGGCCTCGTCCGCCGTCTTGCCCGTCAGGTCCGGCAGCCGCACCTTGCCCGACGAGTACGTGACGTCGACCTCCGTGCCCTTCTGCTGGTTCGTCAGGGCGCCGGGGTCGGTCGAGACGACCCGCCCCTGCGGCTGGTCGGCGGTGTCGACCGCCTTCCGGTCGCCGAGCCTGAGCCCCGCGTCCTCCAGCGCCTTCTTCGCCTCACCGATCGTCATGCCCTCCAGGTCGGGCACCTGGGTCGATCCCGGCCCACCGGAGTACGTGAGCGTCACCAGGCCGTTGCGCTGGAGGATGCCCTCCTCGCCCTTCGAGGCCGGGTCCTGGCTGATGACCTGGCCCTTCGGCTTCTGGCTGTCGACCTCGCGCGCGGTCACCGTGAAGTCCTTGTCGAGGCGCTTCTTCGCGATGTCGATGTCGGTGCCGACGACGTTCGGGACCGGCAGCATCGCCCGGTACTCCCGGTTCTCCTGCCACTGGGAGTACGCGAACAGGCCCAGGAGCAGCGCGCCCAGGAGGGCGAGACCGACGAGGACCCACGCGAGCGCCCCGCCCCGCCGACGGTCCTTCGCCGCGGGGTAGGTGCTCGTCGACCACTCCTCGACCGGCGCGCGGCGGACAGGCTGCGTCGCGGGGTTGGGCGGGCCGACGAGCTGCTCCGTCGGCGCGGCCCCGCCGAGCACCTCCGTCGGCGCTGCGGTCGCCCCGGTCGCCGCCGCGACGGCCGGCGCCCCGATGAGGGCGGCCAGGCTCGCGCGCGCGGGGGCGCTGATCGGGCGGTGGGTGCGGACGCGCTCGAGGTCGGCGCGGAAGGTCTCGGCGTCGGGGTAGCGACGCGTCCGGTCCTTCTCGAGGGAGTGCGCGACGACCGCGTCCATGTCCGTGGGGAGCTCGCTCGCGAGCGTGCTCGGCACCGGCGGCGGCTTGCGGACGTGCTGGTAGGTCAGGGAGATCGGCTCGCCGACGAACGGCGTCCGCCCGGTGAGCAGCTCGAAGAGCAGGCAGCCGGCGGAGTAGACGTCCGAGCGGTGGTCGACGGTCTGGCCCTCGGCCTGCTCGGGGGAGATGTACTGCGCGGTGCCGACGACGGCCTGGGTCTGGGTCATCGTCGCCTGGGCGTCGGCGACCGCGCGCGCGATCCCGAAGTCCATCACCTTCACGGCGCCGTCCTCGGCGATCATGACGTTCCCGGGCTTGATGTCCCGGTGGACGATGCCCCGCTCGTGGCTGTAGGCGAGCGCGTCGAGCACCGACTCGACGACGACGCACGCGTCCTCGACGTCGAGCGACCCGGACTCGTTGAGGACCTCGCGCAGGGTCCGGCCCCGGACGTACTCCATGACGATGTAGGGGATGTCGACCCGGCCGCCGCCGGGCTCGGTCATCGAGTCCTCGCCCGAGTCGTAGACGGCGACGATCGAGGGGTGGTTGAGGCCGGCGACGGACTGCGCCTCGCGGCGGAAGCGGTGGAGGAACGAGGCGTCCCGGGCGTGGTCGCTCCGGAGGATCTTGACGGCCACGTCCCGGCCGAGCCGGGTGTCGTAGGCGCGGTGCACCTCGGCCATGCCGCCGCGGCCGATGAGGTCCCCCACCTCGTACCGGCCGCCGAGAAGACGGGGTGTCCTCACGATGCCCTCTCCTTCGTCCTCGTCGCATGCTCGCACGTCGTGGCCCCGGTGGCTGCCGCTGTCCGAGGCGCGTTCACAGTGCGGCCTCCATGACCTTCTTGCTGATGGGACCGGCCACCGTGCCGCCGTACGCCTCGCTGCCGGCGTTGCCGCCGGACTCGACGACGACGGCGACCGCGACCTTCGGGTCCTCCGCCGGCGCGTAGCCGATGAACCACGCGTGCGGCGGCTTGCCGGGGGCGTGCTGGGCGGTGCCCGTCTTCCCCGCGACGCTCACGCCCGGGATGCCCGCCGGCCCGCCCGTGCCGGAGCGGACGACGGCGGTCATCATCTCGCCGAGCTGGCTCGCGGCCCCCTCGTCCATCGCGCGGCCGAGCTCGTCCGGCTTCGTCTCGTCGATGACCGACAGGTCCGACCCGCGCACCGAGCGGACGAGGTAGGGCTTCATCACCGTGCCCTTGTTGCCGACGGCGGCGGCGACCATCGCCATCTCCAGCGGCGTGGCAGCGACGTCCTGCTGCCCGATCGCGCTCTTGGCCAGCCCGGGCGGGTCGACCTCGTCGGGGAACCTCGACGGGGCGACGGCCATCGGGATCGACATCTCCTGGCCGAAGCCGAACGCGCCCGCGGTGTCGCGCAGGCCGTCGGCGCCGATCTTCATCCCGAGCCAGCCGTACGCGGTGTTGCACGACTGCTCCAGCGCTGCCAGGAGGGAGACCGTCCCCGACGGGCCGCACGGGCCGGGGTGGCTGTTGGCGATGGTCGAGGTCGTCTGCGGGAGCTTGAGGACGGCCGGCCCGGGGATCTGGGAGTCCTTCGAGTACGTCCCGCCCTCGAGGGCGGCGGCGCTCGTGACGACCTTGAACGTCGAGCCCGGCGGGTACGTCCGGGAGATCGCCCGGTTGAGCATCGGCTGGTCCGCGTCGGTCGTCAGCCGCTCCCACGCGTCCTGCGCGCTGCTCAGGTCGTGCGTGGACAGCGTGTTCGGGTCGTACGTCGGGTTCGAGTACATCGCGAGGATGGCGCCGGTCTTCGGGTCCAGCGCGACGACCGCGCCCTTCTGGTTGCCCAGGCCCTCGCGGGCGGCCTGCTGCATCTTCGGGCGGATCGTCAGCGACAGGCTCGCGCCCCGGTTCCGCTTCCCCGTGAGGGCATCGGTGACCCGCCCGTAGAAGAGCTGGTCGGCCTTCCCGGACAGCAGCGGGTCCGCCGCGCTCTCCAGGCCCGCCCCGTTGCCGTAGACGAAGGAGTTGTACCCGGTGACGGTCGCGTAGAGCTCGGGCTCGGTGTACACCCGCTTCCACCTGATCTCGTCCTTGGTGGGCACCGACCGGACGACGACCTTGCCGCCGACGAGGATCTTCCCGCGCTCCTTGTCGTACGAGGCGAGGATCGTCCGCCGGTTGTTCGGCTTCTCGTTGATCGCGCGGGCGTCGATCGCCGAGGTCCACGACGTCGCCCCGAGCAGCAGGGCGAACAGGAGCGAGGCGACGATGGCGACGTGCCGGATCGGGGGGTTCACGAGACGACCTCCGTCGGGTGGTCAGAGCGCACGGCCGGCATCGATCCAGGAGTCGGGGTGTCCTCGTCGACCTGTGGCAGCGGCCGGCGCGCATGGTCGGAGATGCGGAGCATGATCGCCGCGAGCGTCCAGTTCGTCAGGAGCGAGGACCCGCCGTAGGCCATGAACGGGAGGGTGAGGCCGGTCATCGGGATGACCCGGGTGACGCCGCCGACGGTGACGAAGACCTGCAGCGCGACGATGAACGCCAGACCCGCCGCGAGGAGCTTGCCGAAGCCGTCGCGCAGCCCGATCGCCGTGCGCATGCCGCGCTCGACGAGCAGGGCGTACAGGCAGAGGATCGCGAAGAGGCCGACGAGCCCGAGCTCCTCCCCGAGGGCGGGGAAGATCATGTCCGAGAACGGCAGGTAGTTGATGTCCGGGCGACCGCGGCCCAGCCCGGTGCCCATCATCCCGCCCGCGGCCATGCCCATGAGGCCCTTGGCGACCTGGTCGGACTGACCCGGGTCGAAGGGGTCGAGCCAGAGGGCGACGCGCTGCTGGAGGTGGCCGAAGAGCTGGTAGGCGACGTACGCCCCGCCCGCGGCGAGGGTGAGCCCGAGGACGATCCAGCTCACCCGCTCGGTGGCGATGTAGAGCATCGCGACGAACAGGCCGAAGAGGAGCAGCGAGGTGCCCAGGTCGGTCTGGAGGACGAGGACGCCGACCGACATCACCCAGGCGACGAGGATCGGCCCGAGGTCGCGGCCGCGGGGGAAGGTGATCCCGAGGACCTTCCGGCCGGCGATGGACAGGACGTCACGGGTCTGGACGAGGTAGCCGGCGAAGAAGATCGCCAGGACGATCTTCGTCAGCTCGGCGGGCTGGAAGGTGAACGGCCCGATGCCGATCCAGATGCGCGAGCCGTTGATCTCCCGGCCGATGACCGGCAGCAGCGGGAGCAGGAGCAGGCCGATGGCGGCCAGCCCGGCGGTGTACGTGTACCGGCGCAGCAGGCGGTGGTCGCGCAGGAGGACGAGGACGCCGATGGCGATGGCGACCCCGAGCGCGGAGAACCACAGCTGCTTGAGCGCCAGCCCGCTGATGACCTCGCGCCCGGCGGCGATGTCGAGCCGGTGGATCATGACGACGCCGAGCCCGTTGAGGAGGGTGACGATCGGGAGGATGAGCGGGTCGGCGTACGAGGCCTTCCAGCGCAGCACGAGGTGGAAGGCGAGGGCGATCGCCAGGAGGATGCCGCCGTGGGTGAGCAGGTCCGCCGGGACGCTGCCGTGGGTGGCGAGCTCGACGTTGACGTACGCGAGGACGACGATCCCGACGGCGACGAGGAGGAGGACGAGCTCGGCCGTCCGCCCGCGCTTGGGGACGACGGAGGTGACGGCGGTCATCGGCTGCCCCCCGAGGGCTCGGCGCCGGAGGTCTTGGTACCCGACGTCTTCGTGCCGGACGTCGTGGAGGTCGACGTCGACGTGGGGCCCTCGACGCCGCACTCGTCGCCGTCGGCGCGGGCCTGCCGGCACTCGGCCGCGGTCCGCTCGAGCTGCTCGACGCGGGTGCGGGCCTGCTCGAGATCGACGACCTTCACGGTGTCCCTGATGCCCTCACGGTCGAACTCGGGCAGGTCGGCGAGGCGCACGTCGGTCTGCTCGATCGGGTCGGACAGGCTGACGGGCCCCAGGTCCATCGAGACGCCGCGGTAGACGGTGACGACCCCGTCCTGCTCGCCGAGGTAGTACTGGTCCTGGGTCCAGGAGTAGGCGGCCCATGTCGCGCCCGCAGCGAGGAGCAGGACCGTGAGGACCGCGGCGAGCGTCGTGAGGAGGCGGCCGCGGGAGGAGTGCTCCTCGACGTCGGCGTCCTCCTCGAGCGGGACGGGCCGGAGCGCGGCGGCCTTCTGCGCAGGGGTGGGGGCGGCGGACTGCTGGGTGCCGCTGCGGCGCAGGCTCGCGGCGCCGACGACCTGGGGCTGGGTGGAGGGGCCCTGGGCGGGGTCGACGACGTCGGCGACGACGACGGTCACGTTGTCCGGGGCGCCGGCGCGCAGGGCGAGGGCGACGAGGCGGTCGGCGGCCTGACCGGGGTCGTCCGTCCCGCTCAGGACCTCCTCGATCGTGTCGTGCGCGACGAAGCCGCACAGGCCGTCGGAGCAGAGCATGTACCGGTCGCCGCGGCGGGCCTCGCGAATGCCGAGGTCGGGCTCGTCGCCCGGCTGGCCGGTGAGGACGCGGGTGACGACCGAGCGCTGCGGGTGGGTCGAGGCCTCGTCCTCGGTGATCCGGCCCTCGTCGACGAGGGTCTGGACGAGGGAGTGGTCCTTCGTGATCTGCTCGAAGCGTCCCTCGCGCAGGAGGTAGGCGCGCGAGTCGCCGATGTGGGCGAGGACGAGCTTGTTGCGCGCTCGCAGCAGGGCGGTGACGGTCGTGCCCATGCCGAGCAGCTCGGGCTCGCCGTCGACGATCCGCCCGATCCGCGCGTTGGCCTCGTGGATGACGCGGTCGAGGGCGTCGCTCGCCTCGCCGCTGGTGAGGGAGTCACCGTCGATGGCCGCCATTGCGGCGATCGCGGTCGAGCTCGCGAGGTCACCGCCGGCGTGGCCGCCCATCCCGTCGGCGACGACGAGCAGGTGGGGGCCGGCGTATCCGGAGTCCTGGTTGTCGGAGCGGACGAGACCGACGTCTGACCGTGCGGCGTAGCGGAAGGTCGTCGGCACGGTCACCTGCGCAGCTCGATGACGGTGCGGCCGATGCGGATCGACCCCCCGGGCGAGATCGGCGTCGGCTCGGTGATCGGGCGGTTGCCGACGAAGGTGCCGTTCGTCGATCCGAGGTCCTCGACGACCCAGCCCGAGCCGTCGTGGAAGACGCGGCAGTGGCGGCCGGAGGCGTAGTCGTCGTCGAGGACGAGCGCGCACTCGGGGTTGCGGCCGATGAGGGTGCCGCCGGGCTTCAGGCGCAGGGAGGTGCCCGCGAGGCCGCCAGCGGTGACGACGAGCGCGGCGGACTCGTTCTGGGTGCGCACGGGTCGCGGCAGGCGGCGCTTGGCGGGCTTGACCTTCGCGTCGCCGCGGTCCTTGGCGGTGCGGGCGACGACGCGGGTGCCGTACAGGTCGCCGCGCAGGATCGTCGCGAGGGAGAAGACGAAGAACCACAGCAGGGCGAGCAGCGCCAGCCGCATGACGAGCAGGGTGAGTTCACTCATGGGGGGTCCTCGTCCTCTTCGGGGGGCGACTCACCGGCGGCCGGCGCGGAAGGTCATCCGCGTCTTGCCGATGGTGATGGTGTCGCCGTCGTGGACGTGCTGGGAGGGGATCCGGTCGCCGTTGACGAAGGTCCCGTTGGTCGAGCCGAGGTCGCGGAGGGTGAACACGGAGCGGGGGCCGTCGGTCGTCGTGCGGATCTCGCAGTGCCGGCGGGAGATGGAGCCGTCGTCGAGGATGATGTCGGCGCTCTCGTCGCGCCCGAGGACGACGGTCGGGCCGAGCAGGGGGTAGCGGTCGCCGTCGATCTCGAGCCACGGGCGGTCCTTGGCGGACATGATCGGTGCCGGCTCGTCGTACGCGTCGTCCTCGTAGCGCTCGCCGTGGTCCTCGGCGTACGGGTCGTTGGGATCGTCCGCGGAGGCCTCGGGTTGCTCGTCCCAGATGCCCGCGAAGGCGTCGTCGTTGCCGGGCTCGTCCTCGACGTCGGCGTGGTGGCGGGCCGGCGGGTTCTTGTCCGTCGAGGGGCGCACCCGGAACACGCCGGTCTCGAGCTCCTCCTCGCACGTGAGGTCGATCCGCAGCGGCCCGGGGATCTGGTAGGCCTGCGTCTCGGCGTGCTCCTGGGCGGAGGCGGCGACCTCGCGCTCGATGTCGTCCTCGTACCCGACGAGCTTGTCGTAGTCGGTCGGGGACAGCTCGACGGAGAAGTAGTTGGGGACGATCGTGCGGCCGCGGCCCAGCCGGGCGGCCCGGTCGTCCATCGCGCGGCGGACCGCAGAGGCGATCTCCACCGGCTCGACGCCGGAGCGGAACGCCTTGGCGAACGCGCCGTTGACGGCACGCTCGAGGCGGCCCTCGAACTTGTCGAACATGCCCATGCTGATCCTCCCTCGCGGTCTCGTGATCGGACACGTGCGCCGGGAACGATACCGAAGGGGGGTGGACGGACTCTGGGAACGAGATGGCCCGCCGGTCGCCGGGGTGAACGGTCAGACCTTGCGGGGCCACCAGAAGCGTTCGCCCATGAGCCATGCGATGGCGGGGACGAGGACGGTGCGCACGAGCAGGGTGTCGAGGAGGACACCGACGCAGATGACGGTGCCGAGCTGGGCGAGGACGACCAGGGGCAGGACACCGAGGACGGCGAACACGGCGGCGAGCAGGATGCCCGCGCTCGTGATCACCCCGCCGGTCGCGGACAGGGCGCGGAGCATGCCCTCGCGGTGGCCGTGGCTGCGGGACTCCTCGAGCGCCCGGGTGACGAGGAAGATGTTGTAGTCGACGCCCAGCGCGACGAGGAAGAGGAACGCGAGCAGCGGGACGCTGTCGACGATCCCCGAGAACCCGAAGACGTGGGCGAAGATCCACCAGCTCGCCCCGAGTGCCGCGAGGTACGTCGCGACGACGGTGGCCACGAGGATCAGCGGGGCGGCGAGGGAGCGCAGGAGCAGGACGAGCGCCCCGAGGACGAGGGCGAGGATCAGGGGGAGGACGACGAGCCGGTCGCGCTGCGTGCCGTCGCCGGTGTCGAGGTCCTCCGCGGTGCTCCCCCCGACGTGGCTGCCCGGGTGGTCGGTGAGGGTCTCCCGCAGCCGGGTGACCGTCTCGGCCGCAGCCGGGGACGCCGGGTCGGCGTCGAGGACGACCTGCAGCTCGCTCACGCCGCCGCCCGAGGCCACAGGGGTGACCGACGAGACGCCCTCGACGTCCTTGATCGCAGCCGTGACCTCGCGGGCGTCGGCCGTCGTGACGACCGAGGCGGGGTCGGAGGCGCCGGCGGGGAAGTGCTCGGCGAGCCGGTCGGCGGCGACGAGGGCCTCGGGGCGGGCGAGGAACTGCTCGGAGCGGGGAAGGCCGAGCTTCGACCAGCCGAGGCCGGCGGCGAGGAGGACCAGCAGGAGCGTCGTCGCGGCGGCGAAGGCGCCGGGGCGGCCGCGGACGGCGGTGCCGACGCGGTGCCACAGCGATCGTCGGGTGTCGGCTCCCGGCTCGCCGTCGTGGGGGACACGGGGCCAGAAGATCCACCGGCCGAACAGGGAGAGCACGGCCGGCAGGACGATCAGGGCGAACACGGCCGCGACGACGATGCCGACGGCGCACGCGAGCCCGAGCCCGCGGGTCGTGGGGAAGACCGACAGCAAGAGGGTGAGGACGCCGACGACGACGGTCGTGGCGCTCGCGACGACGGCGTGCGCGGTGGCGCGGGTGGCCGTGGCGAGGGCGGCGCGGCGGCCGTCACCGGTCTCGGGGGCGTGGCGCAGCTCGTCGCGGTAGCGGGAGATGAGCAGGAGGGCGTAGTCCGTGCCGGCGCCGAAGACGAGGACGGAGAGGATGCCGGTCGTCGACTCGTCCCAGGGGATGCCGGTGGCGTCGAGGGTGTGGGTGGCCAGGACGGTGGCGAGCCGGTCGGCGACGCCGATGACGAGCAGGGGGATGACCCAGAGCACCGGGCTGCGGTAGGTGACGATGAGCAGGAACGCGACGACGAGGGCGGTCGCCAGGAGCAGACGGGTGTTCGCCCCGTCGAAGACCTTGGCGAGGTCGGTCTGGATACCGGCGGGGCCGGTGACCTCGGCGCGGATGCCGTCGGGGGTGCTCGTGGCGAGGTCGGCGCGGAGGGCCTCGACCTTCTCCTTCGTCTCCGACGCGTCCGCGGTGTCGATCGGGACGATGCCGATGGCCGCCTGGCCGTCCTCGCTGGGGATGACGGCCGGGGCGCCGCGCGTGGCGCCCTCCGGCAGGTACGGGGTGACGGCCTTGGCGAGCCCACCGAGGGTGGCTCGGTCGAGGCGTGAGCCGTCCTCGGTGGTGAACAGGACGATCGCGGTGGAGGAGTCCTTGTCGGGCAGGCGGTCGCGCAGCTGAGCGGCCTGCGCCGAGTCGGACCCTGCGGCGAGCTGCTCGACCGGGGTGGTCGTGTGCTCGGCCTCGCCCAGGCCGGCGATGAGGCCGACCCCGGTCAGGAGGCCGACGAGGGCGACGAGCCACCCCGTGCGGGCGGCGGTGATGAGGCGAGCCAAGGGTGCGGGCACGGTCGTAGACTCCTCGTATTCGCTCATTTTCTTACTCAAAAGGTGATTAAGTTCGTGAATGAATCTACGCAGGACGGTGTCCTCGTGTCCACTCGGGATGCAGGGTGAACCCTCCCGCGTCAGAGAGCCTCGCGGTGCTGCAGCGACTGACCCAGGTCGCGGCGTCGGTTAGACCTGCCGTGGCGAAGAAGGCCGGGTTGGGGCTGCACGAGCTGCGGGTGCTCGAGCTCATCTACGAGGAGCCGCGGACGCCGGGGGAACTGGCGAAGGAGCTCACGGTGACGTCGGCGGCCGTGTCGGGGATCGTCGACCGGCTTGCCGCGCGCGGGCACGTCGACCGACAGCCGCACCCGACGGACGGCCGGCGGACGGAGATCCACATCAGCGAGACGGGCAAGGCCGAGGTTGTCGCCCTGCTCCGACCGATGTTCGAGCGCCTCCGGACGATCGACGCCGAGCTGTCCGATGACGAGCGGGAGGTCGTCCTTCGGTACATGCGCTCGGCGACGGAGGCCTTCCGCCAGGTGCTCTGAGCCGCGGCTGTCATACGCAACCAATATCGTGTCGGAGACACCAAGGAGGGGCTCGATGACCGATTCTGCTCAGACTGTCGTCCCGGTGTGGACGCTCACCACGGGCGAACCCGCCCTGCCGCACCTCGGGGCGTGGGATGAGATGACACCGGCACGTCTGGACGAGATGCGGCTCGCCCTCGCCGCACTTGCGGAGACGCCGGTCGTCACCCTCGAGGCGCATCCAGTTCCGAAGGGGGTGGAAAGACCCGATGGAGTCCCGTTGGACGCGCTCAGCCCGCTCGCCCGAGAGTTGGGGGCGCTCGTGAGCAAGACCGCCACTGCGATGCCTTCGGCGGTCGCCGAGCAGGGCGAGGTGCTGTATCGGATGGTCGTTCCGGCAAAGGTTGCGGCGCAGGTCGGCCAAGGGTTGGTCAAGCCGATGAAGGCAGCGTCCGGCGGAATCTACAGCGGTCTGCTCGGCGCGAAGGGGGTTACGGCGAACGCGCGGTTCGTCCCCGTGGGCACGAGCGGGGCTGCGTTCGCTGGTGGTGCGGCGGCTGCGGGAGGGTCCGCTGCAATGCTGACGGTGGCTGCCCCGTTGGTCCTCGCACTTGTTGCCGCGGGTGTGACTGCGTACGCCGAGCGACAGCGCGACGAGGCGATCAAGCGGGTGACCGAGCTGCTCGAGAAGATTGATGAACGCGATCTCGATCGGGAGCGGAGCGAGCTCGAAGGGTGTTTGGACTCGATCGACAAGGCGACCGCTGTGCTCCTCGATGAGGGCCGGGTCGGGATCTCCCTAGGCTTGGACTCTGCAGCCCACGAAATCGGCACCGCCATTCGAGCGGCACGGCGCCGTGTCGGCAAGTGGGAGACGAGCCTTGGTCGCGTGCGGGACAAGGCCGTCGAGGTCGAGCGCCTCGAGGACGAATTCCCGGGACTCCTGAGCGGTCAGTCGGGCGAGTTTTACGCCCATCTCGAGCTGGCGGCGTTGGCGATCGCTCTCAAGCGAAGGGTGATCGTCTTGCAGGCGGTGGAGCACAGCCAGCTGGACGCGTCGAACCAGTTCGAGAACTTCATGCGCAGCTTGCGCAACGACCAGCAGAGCGTGGACGAGCTCGAACGGCGCATCGCCGCCGTTCTCCGAGGTCTGTCCGAGCTCCGGCTCCGGCCTCCGCAGGGCTTCCTCGACCGGATGATGATGCGAGGGGAGGTCGATGAGCTGCTGGAGTTCGCCTACGCCCTTCGGTTGGTGGGAGACCGAGTGACCGAGAGGAGCTCTGGCGACCTGACGATCGAGGTCCTCAAGGACCGGGATGGGAGCCTCTTGGTCCTGCCTGCGGTCGCGCGGTAGAGGGTCTGTCGAGCCAGCCACACAAGCTCGGGGGGCCTCGTTTGTGCCGGGAGGCTCCCATGCCGCACAATGGTCCGGCTCACGCGAGAGTGGCGGAACGGCAGACGCGCTGTCTTCAGGTGGCAGTGTCCTTACGGGCGTGGGGGTTCAAATCCCCCCTCTCGCACGCAGGGTGTTCACGAAGCTCCGGTCAGACGTCGGTCTGGCCGGAGTTTCGTCGTTGTGGGGGCGGGTCGCCGGTACGGCCCCGGTTCCACCGGAGCCTGCGGCGCAGCCCGCCTCAGTCCTCGCCGCCCACACCCGCGAGCTGGATCTTCTGGTCGTCGAGGGCACGCTGCGCGCGGGCGATCGTCTCCGAGCAGTACGCGCCCCGCCACCGCTCGACGGCCAACGCCTGCGCCTCGGCGGCCAGCTGGGCCTCCCGGACCCGCCTGAACTGGGCGGCCAGCTCCGCGCTCCGGAGCTCGCCGAGCACCTCCGCCCTCCGGGCTCGCTCCCGCAGCCACGCCTCGAACCCTTCGGCGACCACGGGATCGATCTCCTCCACCTCGAGCTGCTCCTCGATCGCCTCCCGTGCCGCCTCGCTCATCCGGCCCAGGAGCTCGGCGTACTCCCGGCGCTCGGTGTCGTCCGGATCGGCGGTCGGGCGCAGCCGCCGGACGAGAACGGGCAGGAGCAGACCCTGCGGCAGCAGCGTGGCCAGCGCCACGACGAAGGAGACGAGGACGAGGGTCGCGTACAGCGGGTGATCGCGAGGGAGAGTCTGGGCCGCCGCGATCGTCACCACGCCCCGCATGCCGGCCGTCGACAGGATGATGCTGTCCCGCCATCCGAGCCGCTGCTCCCGCTCCGCGGCCACGTCGTGGCGGTAGGCCTCGAGCCGGAGCCAGCCACGGTCGAGCCGCCGCCGCAGCCGCACGTCATCCTCCTCCGGCTCGACACCCTTGAGGCGTTCGGCCATCGAGTCGCGCCGTTCCGCCATGCGTCGGGCGCGTCGGCGCACGAGCGCGAGGGTGAAGGGGAGGTAGGCGAACCGCACGGCGACCAAGATGGCCGCGACCGCGAGGCCCGCCCCGATCGAGTGCTCGAAGGGAGCCCTGCCGAGCGACCTCCTGGACGGCCGGGGGCAGGAGGTAGCCCATGAGGAGGAAGACCCCGTTCTCGACGACCATCGAGAAGGTGGCCCAGTTCGCCTCCTCCGCCCGCCGGCGTGCTGCCGGGACACGGCCGGGTGCCCGGTTGCCGAGGGTCAGGCCGGCCGCGACGACTGCGACGATGCCGGACGCGTGCACCTCCTCGGCCAGGAGGAACGCGACGAAGGGGACGACGAGGGCGATGGCGACGTCGAGGACGAGCGCGGTCGCGTCGTTGACCAGGCCCGAGCGCCGCGTGGACGACGAGGCCCGCCGCGGCCGCCGAGAGCGCGACGAGAACGACCGCGAGCGAGGTGATGACCCGCAGGTTGCGCCGGAAGTCGACGAAGGGCATCTGGAGGGCCGCCGCGTAGAGCAGCGGGGGGAGGACGACGCCGAGGATGACGTGGGGGTTGACCTGGATGAGCGGCGTCGACGGGATGGCTGACGGCGCGGCGCCGACGACGACGAGCGGGAGGGGCGCCGCCACGCCCAACCGGGCGGAGAAGTTGGTCGCGCGGGCGGTGGAGGAGGATCAGCGTGCGCCGGTGCGAGCGCAGGTGATGCAGTCCGACGCCTCGGGTCGGGCCTCGAGGCGGCCCCGCGCGATCGGCTGGCCGCAGCGCACGCACGTGCCGTAGGTGCCGGCCTCGAGCCGGGCGAGCGCCTGGTCGATCGCCTCGATCTGCCGGTGGGAGGCCGTCGCGAGGGCCGAGACCTGCTCGCGGGAGACGGCGATCGTCGCGCCTTCGGGGTCGTGCTCATCGTCGAGGTTGCTGCCCTCGGCCGCCGCGACGATGTCGGCGAAGGACGCGTCCAGCTCCCCGATCCCCGCGACCACCTCGGCCCGGCGCGCACGCAGGACACTCCGGGTGCGGTCGGCGTCGAAGCCCCTGGCGCCGGGGGCATGAAGGTCACGGTCGGGCCCGGTCATCGTCCGACGGTAAGCCGGGGCGGTTCACCGAGCGCGATGGGGCGCCGCATCCGACCTCGGCCTCGCACAGCGGTCAGCAGTCGAGCCGAGCGCATGCGGCGGCGAACGACGGAACCCCGCAGCGGCTGAGGCGATCGAGCAGATCAGACAAGGTGAGACGGGGTCGGTGCGACGCCGCTACCTGATGCCCCAAGGCCTGCGCGACGTGGCGCGGGTGGAGGTCCAGCTCGTTGAGGAGGAACTCATCGGGGTGAACTGCCGTCAGGTCGAAGGGAGCGGTGGACTCGGCCGGGAAGTCAGCAAGGTTGAAGGTCACGATGACTTCTGCGCCTGCTCGGACGGCGGCGGCGAGCACGTGGCGGTCCTTGGGGTGGTTCGTCATGGCATCGATCAGCGACTCGTAGCCAACGACCTCGGCCTCAGGGAAGGCGGTCCGCATCGCGTCGACGCGGCGTGCCGCAGCGGCGTCCCCGACACGCGAGGCGAGGTTGCGCGACAGCTCGTCGAGGACGTGCGAGGACCACAAGGGTCGGAACGCGTCGTTCTCGGCGAGGCGGAGGAAGAGGTCGCCGAGGCTGATGCCGTACAAGGCGCACGTGTCGAAGTAGACCGGAAAGCTCATCGCCGGAGGGGTGGGGTGCCATCCGTGGCCTCGTACAGGCCGTCCTCGGCGCTCTGTGTCTGCATCGCGTCCAGAGCGGAACGGCGGTGCATCCGGCGGGCTGCCTGATATGCGACGAGGTCGTCGAGGCGCACGTAGCGATGGCGGCCGGGCTTCTCCATCGGGAGGTCACCTCGTTCGAGCATCCGAACGAGGGTCGGGCGCGACACCCCGAGGAACTCGGCAGCCTCCTGCGTCGTCAGGCGCGCGCTACGCGGAGCGACGGTGACACCCATACCGTCCACCAGCGCGTCCGCCACCTGGCGAAGTGCCTCGTAGATCGGTTGTGGGATCTCATGACGGCTTCCGTCCGCGCCGAGGAGGGCCGGCCGGGCCTCCGGGACACCGCGACCGCTCGCCTGGAGCGCGCGCACGAAGTCGACGATCTGCGCGTCATCGGCCTCGGTGACATAGGTGTGGGCCTCGGCCGCAGCGTTCCGGGTCATGGTCCCTCCGTCGGTGCGCCGCTCGGCGAGCGCCAGTCGAAACGAACAAAACGAAACGGTAGCAGGTCGGCCTGCCGTTGTCGGTGCGCGCTGGCAGGGTGTG
>ERZ1023183.158-NODE-158-length-22383-cov-10.951809_pt1 | contig 22383 bp, 19 predicted proteins | sample MGYA00521095_ERZ1023183 | MGnify/ENA primary metagenome ERZ1023183 (study PRJEB32759, sample SAMN07749889) | skin metagenome | biome: transportation; feature: city; material: polyester macromolecule | host: Homo sapiens | place: Hong Kong:TW line | collected... | reverse complement strand
AACCCATGACCGTCCTGACCGCCAAGAACCGGCTCGTCCGACGCTGACGACCCGCACGTTCCACGCCGCTGCGCGGCTAGGGTCGCCGCATGACCACCGACGCGCCGAAGGGCCAGCTCGTCCTCGTCCGCCACGGGCAGACCGAGTGGTCCCGCTCGGGTCAGCACACGGGTCTCACCGACCTCCCGCTGCTGCCCGAGGGTGAGGACGACGCCCGGGCCCTCCGCGGCGTGCTGACTCGCTTCGACATCGGCCGGTCGTTCGCGTCGCCGCTCGCCCGCGCGCGCAGGACCGCGGAGCTCGCAGGCCTCCGCCCCGACATCGATGACGACCTCCTCGAATGGGACTACGGCGCGTACGAGGGACGGACCACCGAGGAGATCTCGCAGTCGCTCGGGCGCCCGTGGACGGTCTTCGAAGACGGTGTCGTCCCGGGTGAGACGCCCGGCGAGACGGTCGAGGAGGTCGCCGCCCGAGCCTCTCGGGTCCTCGATCGCATCGCGGGCGACCTCGAGCAGCGGGACGTCGTCCTCGTCGGGCACGGGCAGGCACTACGTGTCCTGGCCTCCGTCTACCTGCGCCAGGCACCCCGGTTCGGCGCGCAGATCATGCTCGACGCCGGGTGCGTGTCGGTCCTCGGCCACCACCACGGCGTTCCCTGCATCCGCGCCTGGAACGTTCCCGCGGACGGGCTGGGCTGAACGGTCACGGCAGCGCCCACGTGTGCACCGGCTCGTTCGTGTGCGCGTGCTCGAGGTAGAGACCGGTCATCCGCCGCAGCGCCTCCGCCCGGTCGAGGCCGGACTCCTGGAACCGCTCCACCGCGCGCGTCTGCCACACGGCACCGTTGACCCCGCTCGTGCATCGGCCTTCGAGGATCCCGAGGTACCGGTCGCGGACGCTCTGCGCCACGCCCCAGTCGTCGAGGCCCCGCTCGGCCGTCGGGATGAGGTGCCGCAGAACGAGCTCGTCGGCGGTGAGGTCTCCGATCCCGGGCCAGTAGACGCGGGCGTCGAGGCCATCCCGGGCGCAGGCGCGAAAGTTCTGCTCGGCTGCGGCGAAGCTCAGGCGGGTCCAGATGGGGCGGTCCTCGTAGGCCAGCGCCCGCACCAGCCCGTAGTAGAACGCGGAATTGGCCATGATGTCGGCGATCGTCGGCCCGGCCGGGAGCACCCGGTTCTCGACCCGCAGGTGCGGACGCCCGTCGTTGGTGTCGTAGATCGGCCGGTTCCAGCGGTACACGGTCCCGTTGTGCAGGCAGAGCTCGGGCAGCCTCGGCGTCCCGCCGGCCTCGAGCACCGCGATCGGATCCTCGTCGCTGGTGTCCGCGAGCAGGGCCGGGAAGTACCGCACGTTCTCCTCGAACAGGTCGAAGATCGACGTCACCCACCGCTCCCCGAAGAACACGCGCGGGCGGACCCCCTGGTTCTTCAGCTCGATGGGTCGGGTGTCGGTCGCCTGCGCGAACAGCTCGATTCGCGTCTCCGCGTGCAGCCGCTGCCCGAACAAGTAGGGGCTGTTCGCCGCTAGGGCGAGCTGAGGGCCGCAGACCGCCTGGGCGGCGTTCCAGTGCGGCGCGAAGTCGGCCGGCGACACCTGCAGGTGCAGCTGCACGGAGGTGCACGCCGACTCCGGAGCGATCGAGCCGGCGAAGGTGTGGACCCGCTCCCCCGTCGGTCCTTCGATGTCGATCGCCACGTCCTCGCCGCGCGCCACGAAGATCGAGTCGTTGAGGGCGACGTACCGGTTGTTGTCACTCATCCACTCGCCCTCGAAGTGCTCGGGGCGCAGGGTCGGCAGGATCCCGATGGGGATGATGTGCGAGCCGACTTCACGAGCCCGGGCATCCGCGGTGTTGAGCGACGCGCGCAGATCCTCCTCGAGGGTCAGCGCACTCTCGCCCGGCAGCGGCCTGGGGTCGACGTTGAGCTCGATGTTGTACTGCGCCAGCTCCGTCTGGTAGCTCGGGTCTGCGATCGCCGCGAGGACCTCGGCGTTGTGGAAGCTGGGGTTGCCCTCCTCGTCCACGAGGTTGAGCTCGATCTCGAGCCCGGTCATGGGACGCTCGTCGTCGAACTGCGACTCCGCGAGCATCCGCTCGAACACGTCGAGGTTCTGGTGGACCTTCTCCCGGTGGCGCTGCCGATCCTCGCGCGTGTAGCTCTGGACGTCGACGTCCTTGCCCATGCCCGGTCCCTCCGTAGCGCCGAGTCGGCCCGTCCGCGGACCGGTCCGAGAATCCCATCACACGTGGCGGTATCGGCGGGAGTGGGCGTCCACGGCGCGCCGCAGGATCGTTGTCGGACCCCGCTCATAGCGTTGCTGGCATGAGGTTCCTGCACACATCCGACTGGCACCTGGGCCGCTGCTTCCACCGCGAGGGACTGGCCCAGGCGCATGCTGCCTTCGTCGACCACCTGGTCGACACGGTGCGCTCGGAGAAGGTCGACGCCGTCCTCGTCGCGGGTGACGTCTACGACCGGGCGCTCCCGGGCCCGGACGCCGTCGAGATGCTCGACGACACCCTCAACCGGCTCGTCGGCGCGGGCGCGCAGGTGGTGCTCTCGAGCGGCAACCACGACTCGGCCCGCCGGCTGGGGTTCGGTGCTCGCCTGCTCACCTCCGCGGGCGTCCACGTGCGCTCCGACGTCTCGGCGGTGGCCGACCCGGTGATGATCGGGGACGTCGCGGTCTACGCCGTCCCCTACCTGGACCCGGCGGCCGCCTCCGTCACCGGTCCGCTCGAGGTCGACGAGCGGTCGCACACCGCCGTGATGACGGGGGCGATGACCCGCATCCGCGCCGACCGCGAGCAGCGGGGCCCCGCATCGATCGTGCTGGCGCACTGCTTCGCGACCGGGGGCGCGGCGAGCGACTCCGAGCGGGACATCACCGTCGGCGGCGTCGCGAACGTGCCGCTGTCCGTCTTCGACGGCGTCTCGTACGTCGCGCTCGGACATCTCCACGGACGCCAGCAGCTGTCCGAGACGGTCCGCTACTCCGGCTCCCCGGTGGCGATGTCGTTCAGCGAGGCCGCCCACTCCAAGGGCTCTCACCTCGTCGACATCGACCCGGCCACCGGGCGCACGGAGGTCACCGACGTCGCGGCCCCCGTCATCCGACGCCTGGCGGTCCTTCGCGGCACGCTGGAGGAGCTCCTCTCGGACCGCCGGCACACCGATGCCGAGGACGCGTGGGTGCAGGTGGTCCTCACCGACACCATTCGTCCGCTCGGCGCGATGGACCGGCTCCGTCGCCGCTTCCCCGGTGTCCTCTCCCTCCAGTTCGACCCCCAGGGAACGGTGACCCCGATCCGGACGTACGCGCAGCGCGTGGCGCAGCGCGCCCCCCTCGACGTGTGCGCGGACTTCCTCACCGACGTCCGGTCCGGCGCCGGGCCCGACGACGCCGAGCTGGGCCTCCTCGGTCGTGGGCTCGAAGAGTCCCGGCGTGCCCGGGCAGCCCGGGACGACGAGGGCGTCGCGGTGACCACCGCCGCCGTCTCGGCCTGAGGGAGCGCCCGTGCAGCTCCACCGCCTCACCGTCACCGCCTTCGGGCCGTTCGCCGACACCGTCGAGGTCGACTTCGACGAGGTCGGCTCGGCGGGCCTCTTCCTCATCCAGGGCCCGACCGGCTCGGGAAAGACGACGCTCCTCGACGCGGTGTGCTTCGCGCTGTACGGGCGCGTCCCCGGGGAACGGCGCCCCGGGTCGCTCCGCTCGTCCCACGCCGCACCGGGCGCGATCCCCGGAGTCGTCCTCGAGCTCACGGCACAGGGACGCCGGCTGCAGATCGAACGGCACCCCGAGTGGGAGCGGCCGAAGAAGCGTGGGACCGGGACGACGAAGGAGAAGTCGTCGGTCGTCGTCCACGAGATCGGCGAGGGCGGCGCGCGCACGACGGTCGCCAACAACCAGGACGAGGCCGGTCACCTGGTCGGTGAGGTCTTGGGGATGGACCTCCACCAGTTCAACCGGGTGGTGCTCCTCCCCCAGGGCGAGTTCGCGGCCTTCCTCAGGTCCGACGACGCCGCCCGCGCCGACCTCCTGCGACGACTGTTCGACGTCCAGACGTACGCGGACCTCGAGGCCTGGCTGACCGAGGAGCGCCGTCGCTCGAGCCAGCTCGTCGCGGCCACCCGGCAGTCGGTCGAGCACGACGAGCGTGCCCTCGACGAGGTGCTGCTGCAGATCGACGACGAGATGCCCGAGCTCGACGCCCTCCCAGCCACGTGGGCGGAGGTCGACCACGACGATCTGCCGGAGGCGCTCGCCACCCTCGTGGCCGCGCTCGATGGGCGAGCAACTGCGGCGATGACCGAGGCTGACCGCCTCCGAGGTCTCGCCGGGGCCGCCCGGTCGGCGACCGAGAACGCCCGAGCCCTGCTCGACCGCCGGGCCCGTGGCGAGGCCGCCCAGACGCGACTGGCGGAGCTCGACGCCGTCGCCGACGAGCGGGCCGCCCAGCGGGACCGGCTCGACCTGGCCCGGCGCGCCGAGGCGGTGCTCGGTGAGATCCGCGCCGCCGACCGTGCCCGCGCCCGCCTTGCCGAGGCCGACAGCTCGGTCTCGGGCGCGCGGGCCGACGACCGGCTGCCGCACGATCTCCGGTCGGCGGACGCCTTGGATGTCCTCGAACCCGTCCGCGCCGCGCTGGCGGCATGCACCGAGGACCTGCACACCGCCGCCACTCGCGCCGCCGCCCTGCCGGATGCCGAGCAGGAGGTCGATCGCACGCGCGCACGGGTCGCTGACCTGTCCACCCCGCTGCTCGACGACGAGACGCGTACGACCCTCCGCGCTGCCGTCGAGTCGGCCGAGCAGTCCCTCGCGACCGCGCGGACGGCCGTCCCGCGGGCGGAGTCTGCGCAGGCGGCGGTCGACGAGCTCCGCCGTCTCGAACGGGCCCGACGCACCGAGGCGTCGCTGGCGGCGGACCTCACCGCACGACAGGACGCCGAGCGCGACGCGCGCGACGCCCACGCAGACGCGCGCTCGCACCTGCTGTCCCTCCAGAAGGCGCGGCTCGACGACATGGCCGGCGAGCTCGCTGCAGGGCTGGTCCCCGGCGATCCCTGCGCCGTCTGCGGTGCCACCGAGCACCCGCGCCCTGCCAGCCCGGTCAGCGGTGTCACCCCCGAGGCCATCGATGCCGCCGCGGCGACCGTCGAGACCGCCGCTGCCGCGCTGGACGCCGCCCGTGGAGAGGTCGCGGCGACTGACGCCCGGTTGGAGGCCGTGCGCAGCGACCTCGCCGGGGAGAGGCGCACCCTCGAGGAGATCGGCCAGGACCTCGCCGATGCTCGCGCCACCTTGACCGAGCTGGCGGCACTGGCAACGACCGTTCCCGATGCCCAGGCGGGCCTCGCCGTCGCCCGGGACGCCCTGACCGGCGCGGAGGAGGAGGAGACCGCGCGCCTGTCCGAGCTCCGGGAGGCCACCGCCCTGCGGGACCGGGCGATCGCCTACCTCACGTCGACCGCTGAGGAGGTCCGCTCGGCCCTTGCCGCGCATGCGGCCTGCCCGTGCGTCACGGAGGCCGGCGAAGCACAAGGACCCAACGTGGTCGAGACGCCTGACCCGGAGGGCCTCGGGGTCGCCGCGACCACTTGGGGCGAGAACCATCTCGCCGTCGAAGACGCGGTCGAACGACTCGCTGCCGCCCTCACCGCCCGTGCGGCGGCCGCAGAGGCGTGCGCGGAGGCAGACGCGGCGATGCAGGCGTCGCTCGCCGAGCAGCAGCTCGAGGACGCCGACGAGGCCCGGGCGGCCGCCCTGCCCCGCGACGAGATCGAGCACCTCACGGGACTCCTGCGCCGCGACGAGACCGCCCGCGCGGCCGCTCGCGCGGTCCTGGCCGAAGCCGATGTGACGGCCGCCCTCGAGGCCGAGCCACCGGACCTCGACGCGCTCACGGAGGCCGACGCCGCCGCCTCAGCAGCCGCCGACGCCGCACACGTCCGGCACGGCACGACCGCCAACGACCTCAAGCAGGTCCGGCGGCTGGCCACCTCGATCACGCGCACCCTCGCCGACCTCGGACCAGCCGCCGCGCAGCATGCCGTCCTCGAACGGCTCGCGACGACGACTGCCGGGTCCGGGCCCGACAACAGCAAGGGCATGAGCCTGTCGACGTACGTCCTCGCTGCCCGTCTGGAACGGACCGCGGAGCTGGCCAACGAACGCCTCTCGGTCATGGCGGACGGCCGCTACGAGCTCTTCCACGACGACAGCCGCACCGACGCACGGCGCAAGGGCGGGCTGGGCCTGAAGGTGCGCGACCTGTGGACCGGCGACGAACGCCCGACCGGGACCCTGTCCGGCGGCGAGTCGTTCGTCGTCTCCCTCGCGCTGGCTCTCGGTCTGGCCGACGCGGTCCGGGAGGAGTCCGGCGGGTTCGACCTGCAGACGCTCTTCGTCGACGAGGGCTTCGGCACGCTCGACGAGGACGCGCTGGAGCAGGTCATGGGCGTGCTGGACGGCCTCCGGGACGGCGGACGGTCGGTCGGCATCGTCAGCCACGTCGCCGAGCTGCGTCAGCGGATCCCGACGCAGATCCGCCTGCTGAAGACCCAGCACGGCTCGACCCTCGAGATCGTCGACGTCGCCGCCACGGCCTGACCGCCCGACCCCGGATGCCGGGAGCGGGCGGCCAAGGACCGGTCAGGACTGCTCGGCGAGCTCCTCCGGGCTCGGGCAGGAGCACACGAGGTGCCGGTCGCCGTACGCACCGTCGATCCGTCGCACCGGCGGCCAGTACTTCGACGACGGGTCCACACCGTCGGGGTAGACCGCAGTGGCCCGGTCGTACGGCAGGTCCCAGGCCCCCACGAGCATCTCGGCCGTGTGCGGCGCGTTGCGCAACGCGCTGGTCGACACGTCCGCGCCCGCGGCGACCGCGTCGATCTCGCGCCGGATCGCGATCATCGCGTCGCAGAACCGGTCGATCTCGCGCAGGTCCTCCGACTCCGTCGGCTCGACCATGAGGGTCCCCGCGACCGGGAACGACATCGTCGGCGCGTGGAAGCCGAAGTCGATGAGGCGCTTGGCGACGTCGTCGACCGTCACGCCCGTCTCCTTCGTCAGCCCCCGCAGGTCGAGGATGCACTCGTGGGCCACGAGCCCGCCCTCCCCCGCGTACAGGACCGGGTAGTGCTCCCGCAGCCGCGTGGCGACGTAGTTCGCGTTGAGCACCGCGACCTGGGTGGCCCGGGCCAGGCCCGCTCCGCCCATGAGCCGGATGTACGCCCACGAGATGGGCAGGATGCTCGCCGAGCCGTACGGGGCGGCCGACACCGGACCCACACCCGACGCCGGACCGCACTCCGGCGCCAGCGGGTGGTTCGGCAGGTGCGGCGCCAGGTGGCTGCGCACCGCGACCGGACCGACCCCCGGACCGCCACCGCCGTGCGGGATGCAGAACGTCTTGTGCAGGTTGAGGTGGCTGACGTCGGCGCCGAAGTCACCCGGCTGCGCCAGCCCCACCAGCGCGTTGAGGTTGGCGCCGTCGACGTAGACCTGACCACCGGCGTCGTGCACGAGCGAGCACAGCTTGGAGATCGTGTCCTCGAAGACACCGTGCGTCGAGGGGTAGGTGACCATGATCGCCGCGAGGGTGTCGCGGTGCTGCTCGACCTTCGCCTGCAGGTCGTCCATGTCGACGTCGCCGCCCTCGGCGGTCTTGACGACGACGACCTTCATCCCGGCCATGACCGCGCTCGCGGCGTTCGTGCCGTGCGCGCTCGCGGGGATGAGGCAGATGTTGCGGGCACCCTCGCCGCGGCTCGCGTGATACGCGCGGATCGCGAGGAGACCGGCGAGCTCACCCTGCGACCCGGCGTTCGGCTGCAGCGAGACCGCGTCGTACCCGGTGATCCGGCACAGCCACTGCGACAGCTGCGCGACGAGGTCGCGGATGCCCTCGGTCTGGTCCGCGGGCGCGAAGGGGTGCAGCTGGCTGAACTCCGGCCACGTGATCGCGGCCATCTCGGTCGTTGCGTTGAGCTTCATCGTGCACGACCCGAGCGGGATCATGCCGCGGTCGAGAGCGAAGTCCTTGTCGGCGAGCCGACGCAGGTACCGCAGCATCGCCGTCTCGCTGCGGTGGTCGTGGAAGACGGGGTGGGTGAGGAAATCGCTCGTCCGGCGGAACCGAGCGTCCCAGTCCTGAACCTCGCCGCCGTCGGCAGAGACGACGTCGACGACCTCCGACACACCCTCGTCCGTGCCGGGGTTGCCGGCCGCGGTGCCCCCGAGCGCCTCGACCACGGCGGCGATCTCGCGCGCATCGGTCGTCTCGTCGACGGTGACCTGCACGACGTCCGCACCGACGGCGAGGACGTTGATCCCGGCCTCGAGAGCCGACAGCCGCAGCGCCTCGGCCCGTCCGGGCGCGGTGACCCTCACGGTGTCGAAGAACGGGCCTTCGGCGACGGCAAGGCCACCGGCACGCAGGCCGTCGGCCACCGCGAGGGCCTTGGTGTGCACGTCGCGGGCGATCCGTCGCAGGCCGTCGGGCCCGTGGTACACCGCGTACATCGACGCCATGACGGCGAGCAGGACCTGGGCGGTGCAGATGTTCGACGTCGCCTTCTCCCGGCGGATGTGCTGCTCGCGGGTCTGCAGCGCCAGGCGGTACGCGGGGGCGCCGTCGGCATCGACCGAGACCCCGACGAGTCGTCCCGGCATCGTCCGCTCGAGGCCGGATCGGACGCTCATGTACCCCGCGTGGGGACCGCCGAAGCCCATCGGGACGCCGAAGCGCTGGCTGGACCCGACCGCGACGTCAGCCCCCCACTCGGCCGGAGGGGTGAGGAGCGTCAGCGCGAGCAGGTCGCACGCCGCGGTGACCAGCGCCCCCGCCTCGTGCGCGGCTGCCGTCAGCGCCCGGAAGTCGCGCACGAGGCCGTCGGCGCCCGGGTACTGGACGATGACGCCGAAGACCTCGCGGTCGCCCGCGGCGGCCCGGAGCGTCTCCGGCGAGTCCACGCCGGACAGGTCCGCCGTGACGACGGGGAGCCCCAGAGGCTGGGCGCGGGTCTCGATGACTGCCCTGGACTGGGGCAGGAGGTGCTCGTCGAGCAGGAGCACGGCGTCCTGCGAGACCCGGCTCCCCCGCCGCATGAGCGTCATGGCCTCGGCGGCGGCGGTGGCCTCGTCCAGCAGGGACGCGCCCGCCGTCGGCAGCCCCGTGAGGTCCGAGACGACGGTCTGGAAGTTGAGCAGGGCCTCGAGCCGGCCCTGCGAGATCTCCGGCTGGTACGGCGTGTACGCGGTGTACCAGGCCGGGTTCTCCAGGACGTTGCGCTGGATGACGGCCGGGGTCACCGTGCCGTGGTAGCCCAGACCGATCATCGAGGTGACGACGCGGTTGCGGGAGGCGATGGCCCGCAGCTCCTCGAGCACCGCGAGCTCCGAGGGCGACGGCTCGATGTCCAGCGCGCCCGTCGCGCGGATCGCCGCCGGGATCGCTGCGTCGGTGAGGGCGTCGAGGCTGGCCCGGCCGACGGTGGCCAGCATGGTGTCGACGTCGCTGGGTGACGGTCCGATGTGTCGGTCGGCGAAGGCGGGCAGGTGCGGGGCGGTCATCGCGACTCCTCGAGGCACGGGCACGGCTGAGCCCTTCCCCCGCAGTCGACCGCCGGTGGCCTCCAACGATGCCTGATCCGCGGGGTCCGTCTGCCTGAGAGGTTTCGGGGAGGAATGCACCTTCGGCGCCCGGCACGCAGCTGGCCCGGGACTCTCCCCCGCGGGGTGATCGGCGGGCCCGATCCTACCAGCGAGCCCCGGTGAAGCCGGTCAGGCGAGCTTTGCGCGCCGGCGCGCCGACAGCTCGTCGCCCGGGTGCTCGGCGGGCGCCTCGTCCCCGAACCGCTCGCTCGGCAGCTCGGCGAGCGAGCCCTCGACCTCGCGCCAGACGCGACCGACCGCGATGCCGAAGACGCCCTGCCCGCCCTGGACGAGGTCGATGATCTCGTCGGCCGAGGTGCACTCGTAGATGGAGGCGCCGTCGCTCATGAGGGTGATCTGAGCGAGGTCCTCGACGCCGCGCTCGCGCAGGGTCTGGATGGCCGTCCGGATCTGCTGGAGCGAGACACCGGTGTCGAGCAGGCGCTTGACGACCTTGAGCACGAGGATGTCCCGGAAGCCGTACAGACGCTGGCTGCCCGAACCGGCGGCACCGCGGACGGACGGCTCGACCAGCCCGGTGCGCGCCCAGTAGTCGAGCTGCCGGTAGGTGATGCCAGCGGCCTTGCACGCGGCAGGTCCGCGATAGCCGAGATCCTCCGACAGGTCGGGGAGGTCGTCGTCGAAGAGGACGCCCTGCGACATGCCGCTCGACCTCACCTGGGTCGGCTCGTCCTGCGCGCTCACCGTGCCTCCTCAGACACCCTGCCCCTGCGGGCACACATCGCGCCCCGGTGGCGCGGTTCGACGGTACGTGCGCCCGGTGGGAGGGTCAACGACCGGACGCGGGAGCGCCCCGGCGTGTCGGTCATGACGGCGGACGTTCGAAGTCCTCCGGTGACACGTGGTCGAGGAACTCCTTGAACCGCTCCACCTGCTCGGCGGCATCCTCGCCCGCGGACTCGGCGTCCTCGTCGCCGTCCTCGTCGAGGTCGAGCTGGAGGCCGACCTCGTCGACGATGCCCGGTTCGACGAGGATCGGGCACCCGGCCCGCACGGCGACGGCGATCCCGTCCGAGGGTCGGCAGTCGACCCGCGTCGGCTCCCCTTCCTCGCCCGTCTCGAGGACGAGGGTCCCCCGGTACACGCCGCCCTCGAGGGAGTCGATCGTCACCGAGCGCACCCGTCGCCCCAGGGCCTCGACGACGTCGAGCAGGAGGTCGTGGGTCAGCGGCCGAGGCGGCTCGACGCCCTGGGTCGCGAACGCGATGGCCGCGGCCTCCGTCGCCCCGATCCAGATCGGCACGACCCGATCGCCGCCGCGCTCGCGCAGCAGGACGACGGGGGTCGAGGACGGCAGCTCGACGCGGACTCCGACGAGGTCGACGCGAATCACGCCTTCACCGTAGACCACCCGCGCGAGCGCCCCGCACGACGAGCGCCTCGTGCAGTGCGGCCGCCTCGGCGAGAGCCTGCGCGGTGACGTCCCCGGCACGGCCTGCCTCGTCGTCACCTCGCCCGCGCATCCGCGCCAGACCGACGACGTGCTCGACGAGCTCGACCTCCCGCTCGGCCGCCGTGCGGAAGGGTCGCAGGTGGCGCACCTCCACCCCACGGGCGACGAGCGCACCGGCGGCCGCGGCGACAGCGACGTCCTCGGGCCCAAAGCGCCCGGTGTCGTCACGGGCGAGGAAGCCGAAGGTGACGAGGTCCCGGAAGAGGCCGCGGTCGATCCCGGCTCGACGGCACAGCTCCTCGGTGTCGACCGGCTCGAGGGTCTCGGCACCGCCGTCGTCGCCGGCGCCGGCCCCACCGGCGTGGGTGTTGTCGTCGGCCTCCGAGGTCGTCGGACGGGCGGTGTCGTGGAGTGCCCCGGCGTCGAGCTCGGCCCGGATGACCTTGAGCGGGAGGAACCGGTCGCGCTGTGCGCGCAGGACGTACCGGATCCGCTCGACGTCCTCCTCGCTGAACTTCCGGTACCCGGATGCGGTCCGCTCGGGGACGACCAGACCCTGCTCCTCGAGGAAGCGGATCTTCGACACCGTGATCGCCGGGAACTCCGGCCGGAGTCGGTCCAGGACCGCGCCGATGGTCACCCGTGCGGCGTGTGCCGCCACGGGTCAGCCGCGGGCTGCGTAGAAGACGAGGCGGAACTTGCCGATCTGCACCTCGTCGCCGGTGCGCAGCACCGTCTGGTCGATCCGCTCGCGGTTGACGTAGGTGCCGTTGAGCGAGCCGACGTCGCGCACCGTGAAGCCCTCGGGGGTGCTCGTGAAGATGGCGTGCTTGCGCGAGACCGTGACGTCGTCGAAGAAGATGTCGCAGTCCGGGCCGCGGCCGGCGGAGACCTCGGTGTCGTCGAGAAGGAAGCGGGCGCCGCTGTTCGGGCCCCGCAGGACGATGAGGAGCGCGGTGCCCGGGTGCAGCGCAGCGACCGTCGCCTGCTCGTCGCGCGAGAGGTGGACCTCGTCGTCCGCCGGGGGGAAGACGGCGTCGGCCGGGACTCCCTGGAGCTGCTGGGTCGCGGGGTCGGGCCGGCCCGGGGTGGCCTCGAACTCGTTCGGCGTCATCGTCGGTCCTTCGGTCGCGGCGGCAGCGAGGCCACCGGGTGGGGTCAGGAAAGCAGGGAGCGGTAGGTCGCGGCGTCCTTGAGGCCGTCGAGCGAGCTCGGGTCGGACAGCTCGATCTCGTACATCCAGCCCTCGCCGTACGGGTCGCTGTTGACGAGCTCGGGGTTGGCGTCGAGCGCCTCGTTGACGGCCACGACCCTGCCCGCGACGGGGGCGTAGAGGTCGCTCACGGACTTCGTCGACTCGACCTCGCCGCAGGAGTCCTTCTCGGCGACCTCGGCCCCGACCTCGGGGAGGCTGACGTAGACGACATCGCCGAGCGCATCCTGGGCGTAGGCGGTGATGCCGACACGCGCGCGACCCTCGCCGGTGCTCCGGACCCACTCGTGGTCATCGGTGTACCGCAGGTCCTCGGGGTGGTCGAGGTCGCTCATGGCACTCCTTCGTGTCGGGGCGTCATCGCCCGGGGTCGCACCGACAGCGCCGGCAGGGGGATCACGAGGAGGGGCGCTCAGCCGACTCCTCCGGGACGCTGCGAGCGTATCGACCGGCCGGAACGTCGTGCAACGCGGGCACGCGGACCCTCGATCGCCGCTCGACGGCGGTCTCGCCACCGAGACGGCGCACGGACTCGCTCACGCCGCCGGGGATCTCCAGCGCGGACGCCATCGTCCCCGGGTCACCGATCGCCGTGATCCGCAGCGGCCGGTCGACGGGGCGGCCGCTGACGACCAGCTCGCCGTTCCGATCGGCGAACCACGTCGAGGCGATGACCCGCTCGTCGCCGACGGCGATGGCCTCGGCACCGGCGTCGCGCAGCTCCTGCACCGCGTCGAGCACTGAGACGGCCCCGACCTTCTCGTCCGGATCGTCGATGGTGATGACGACGCCGGGGCCGACCGCGACGACCGTGCCGGAGAGGATGCCGAGGGTGTCGAGCCGTTCGCGGGCCGCGTCCTCGACGGCCTTGTCGTCGCCGCGGGCCGCCGTGAGCTCGTCCCGGGACCGCTCGAGCTCGCGGATCTGCGAGTCGAGCCGGTTCCCGTTCTGGTCCACGTCGTCGAGGATGCGCACGAGCTCGTCCTCGCGCAGGTCCTCCAACCCCTGGGACTGCGTCTCTCGGACCTGGGTGGCGATGCCGAACCCGAGCAGCGCGGCGAGCAGACCTGCGAGGAGGTTCGAGCGGCTCGCCCGCGCGCGACCCATCCTCCGCAGACGGCGCCACGCGGCCCGGCCGTCCACCGACGTGCGCGCGGCCGTCGCACCCGGGGACACCTCGTCGCCGTGCGGGGTCGGGGCCGCGTGCCTGCCGTCCATGGTCACGCCCTGAAGAGGTGTCGGCGGATGGAGGCGACGTTGGAGAAGATCCGCACGCCGAGGACCACGACGACGCCGGTGGACAGCTGGGAACCGACGCCGAGCTGGTCGCCGAGGAAGACGATGAACGCCGCGACGAGAACGTTGGACAGGAAGGAGATGACGAAGACCCGGTCGTCGAAGATCCCGTCGAGGACGGCCCGGACCGCGCCGAAGACCGCGTCGAGCGCGGCAATGACCGCGATGGGCAGGTAGGGCTGGAGCCAGATCGGGACCTGGGGGTCGAGCACCACCCCCAGGACGATGCCGATGAGCAGGCCGAGGGCGGGGATCACGAGGGGCTCTCCGTCGATGACGTCGGGGCGGGCTTGGAGACGCGGGTCGACAGGGACACTGCGGCGGGCAGCCGGATCTCGTCGGACGGTTCGATCGAGCCGCGAACCCCGTAGTTGTTCTCGAGCGCGGCGAGGTAGGCGCCGCCGTCGTTCGCGGCGAGGCCGGTCCGCAGGGCGTCGGGGTCCCCGATCGCCGAGACGACGTAGGGCGGCGACAGGGGCCGGTAGTCGACGAGGATCGCCTCGCCGGCGAACCGGATCGAGCTGCGGGAGGTCAGGCGCCGCCCGTTGATGGCAATGGCCTCGGCACCGGCCTGCCACAGCCCGTTCGTCACGATCTGCAGGTCGCGGCTGAGGACCGTGCCCTCGGGGGTCCCACCGGTGGCCCCCCGCGAGTCGCCACCGTCGTCCGGCGTCACGCTCGGTGCGTCGTCGAGAGTGACGACGATGCCGGGCCCGGTCACCGCCGTCGCTCCGGCGGCCAGCCGCAGACGGTCGAGGCGCGCGGCGGAGGATCCGGCCTGCGTGGCGGCTTCGCCCTCGAGCGCGCTCACCTCCGACTGCAGGTTCAGCGCAGTCTGCGTGCGGTCCTCGACCTCGGCCTCGCGCGTCGTGATCTGGTCGATGAGCGCACGCTTGCCGTCGGCGACCCGGTCCGACCCGAGGGTGCGCGCACCGACCGTGAACAGGAGGCCGATGCAGACCGCGGCAACGGCAACGACCGGGGCGCGCACGGGCCTGGCCGCGGGCCCGCCGCGGCGCGTGCGAGCCTCCGAGGCCGCCGCGTACCCGGGGTCGAGCGGGTGGTCGAACAGCTCGGTGAGGAGGGTCATCGAGGCGTCGGGGCGTCGCTGGTTCATCGCACCTCCCTCGTCGCTCGTCAACCGGGCCGCCAGCCTAGCGAGACCGGTCGAACCGCCTCCCGGAACCGAACAGAGCGGCTTCCCATGTCGTGGAAACCGCTCCGTCGCAACGCTGTTCGCTGGTCGGGCTGACAGGATTTGAACCTGCGACCCCTTGACCCCCAGTCAAGTGCGCTACCAAGCTGCGCCACAGCCCGTGGCTCGTCCGGTTCGGGACCGAACGGACGCCCCCGACCGCGGGGTCGAGAGCGACACGCAACCATAGCGCAGCGCACAGCCCACGGCGAAACCGCCGGTAGCGTGGTTGGCCATGGGCGGGGGTGACGGCAACGGGATCGCAGGACTGCTCCTCACCGGGACGTCCCTGACCCACGACTCGTGGGTCCTTCTCGGAGTCGTTGCGGCAGCCCTCGTGTTCATCGGCGAGGCCACTCGTCGCGGGCTCGACGACGAGCGTCTCGTCGCGGTCGTCGCGATGTCGCTCGCGTTCGGCGCCGTGGGGGCGCGGGCCGGGACGTGGCTCCGCACGGTCCACCCGAGCGACGTCGACCCCTTCGTCGTGCACTGGCTCTACGGGAACCGCAGCATCCTCTCGGGACTGGTGTTCGCGTGGCTCGGGGTCCACGTCGGCAAGCTCCTCGTCGGCTACCGGGAGCGGACGGGAGCCCTCTTCGCCCCGGCCGTCGCCGCAGGCATGGCGATCGGTCGGGTCGGCTGTCTGCTCACCGAGTACCCCGGACGGCCGAGCCCCCTCCCCTTCGGCATCCGGGCCGACGCGGCGGAGGCCGTCCAGTGGGGGGTCCTCCCGGGCACCGTGATGCACCCGACGTTCTACCTCGAGATGGTGTTCCACGCCCTCGCCCTCCTGCTGCTCACCCGCTACCGGGACGCCCTGGCCCGGCCCGCCGACCTGCTCCTGCTCTACCTCAGCGGGTACGCGGCGTTCCGGTTCCTCATCGAGTTCGTCCGCGGGAACGACGTGGCGCTCGCCGGTCTCACCCGGCCTCAGCTCTTCATCCTCGCGACCGCGCCGCTGCTCGCCTGGCGGTGCGTCGTCGCGCTCCGCCGACCCCGACCCGACGAAGGAATGGCCGATGACCCAACCACCGCCTGAGCAGCCCCCACCACCCGCAGCCGCGCCGCCACCCCCGTACCCGGGGCCGCCCGGCGGTGGTCCGAGCATCCTGGCCGTGAGCGTGACGATGCTCGCCCTCCTCGTCGGCGCGGGCCTCGGTCTGCTGATCCCCTGCCTCATCGCGCTCGCGAGCTGGTACGCGAGCGGCATCGGCGTCGAGATCCTCTGGGGCCTGCTCATCGGCATCCCCGTCGTGGCGATCGTCGCCGGTCCGATCGCGATCGCGTTCCACCGGACGCGTCCCCTCGGCATCGTCCTGCTGACGATGTGCGGCTTCTACCTCATCGGCACTGCCGGGGCGTGCTTCATCGCGATCGCGGGGATCGCCGGGTGAGCCGCCGCACGCCGCAGCCCGTCGTCGGGCCGGGCCGCCCCCTGCGAGGGGATCGGATCCACCGCTACGTCAACGCCTTCTGCCCGACCTGCCACGAGGAGGACCCGCAGCGCGCCCTCGCGGACGTCCGACGGCTGTCGGGCTGGCTCGCCGAACGTGACGGTCGGATCTGGCTCGAGCGGGGCTGCCCCGTCCACGGCTTCATCCGCACGTTGTACGACGAGTCGCCCGAGATCCTTTCCTACCTCGAGACGTGGACGGCCCCGACGAAGTCCCACGTCGCCGACTCCCCCGGCAACTACCTGCCCGTGCCCTCGGCCTACCTCCACGGCCTGCCGGAGATGCAGACCCAGCACACGTGCATCCTCCTCGAGGACGTCACGGAGCGCTGCAACCTTGCCTGCCCGACGTGCTTCGCCGACTCCGCGCCGGCGCTGACCGGTGTCGCGCCGGTCCAGGACGTCCTGACCAACGTCGACGCCCGGCTCGCGCGGGAGGACGGCCGGCTCGACGTCGTCATGCTCTCCGGCGGTGAACCGACGCTCCACCCACAGTTCGCTCGTCTGCTCGACGAGCTCGTCGCCCGGCCCATCGTCCGGATCCTCGTCAACACCAACGGCCTGACGATCGCCAAGGACGACGCGCTGCTCGCCCTCTTCGCCCGGCACCACCAGCGGGTCGAGGTGTACCTCCAGTACGACGGGCACAGCGAGCGGTCGTCCCGCCACCACCGCGGCGGCGACCTGCGGGCCTTCAAGGACACGGCGATCGAGCGACTCTCGGGCGCGGGTGTCTTCGTCACCCTGACGATGACCGCGGCGCTCGGCGTCAACGACGACGAGATCGGCCATGTCATCCTCCGCAGCCTCGAGACGCCCTTCGTGTGCGGGGTGTCGATCCAGCCGCAGTTCGGGTCCGGGCGCTCCGGCGCGATAGACCCGACGGACCGCCTCACCCACACCGGGGTGCTCGCACGGATGGGTCCGCAGACCGACGGCCTCGTCACGTGGCGCGACCTCACCGCGCTCCCCTGCAGCCACCCGCACTGCGCATCCGTCGGGTACATGCTCAAGGACGACTCGGGCACCTGGCGCTCGCTCACGGAGGTCATCGGCCACGACCGCCTGCTCGAGTGGCTCGACCTCGTGCCGGAGGACGTCGCCAACCGGATCACCGACCAGGACCTGCCCGCGCAGATGCGCACCGTCGTCAAGGAGTCGTTGCTCGGTCTCATGTCGGACAGCACCTCGCTGTCCCACCCGCAGGTCGGCGACCTGTGGAAGGGCGTCTGCGACAGCTGCGACATCGGGATGTCGACGCTCGCGACGCTGGCCGGATCCCGGCTGCCCGGCGGTCAGGACCGGCTGAGGCGCCTGCTCGCCGACCGCGTGAAGCGGATCAGCGTCAAGCCGTTCATGGACATGAGCACGATGATCGAGGAGCGCCTGACCCAGTGCTGCGTCCACGTCGGCACCCGTGCCGACGGCACCGGCGGGTCGGACCCGGGCGCGGACCAGTGCGCCCCGTTCTGCGCCGTCCAGGCGTGGGGCCCGCTCGCCGCGCAGAAGATCGGCGTCGGGAGCCGCTCCGCGCCCGCCCCCGTGCCGGTCGACCTGGCGATCGGGGCGACCCGGTGAGCGAGCGACTCCTCCCCGATCCGAGCCTGCCGTCGCCGAACGCGCCGCAGCGAGACGCCGGCGACGCGGCGCCCTTCGACCCGCTCCGGCTGTGCGTCTTCGCGACGGTCGCGCTCCTGGGCTGGCTGCTCGGGCCGGTCGCCCTGACGTTCTTCGCCGCGCTCGGGTTCGCCGGGTACTGGCAGGCCCGCCGCGCCGGTCTGCTCACCTCGCGGTGCAAGCTGCGGGACACCCGGCTCGTCCTCGCCTACCTCGGGCTGCTCGTGGCGCTCGGCGTCGGGGGGACGGTGGTCTACGGCTGGTTCCTCCTGCGCTGAGCCTCAGCGGCGGTCGCGGCGCTTCTCCCGGACCCGGACCGAGATCTCGATCGGCGTCCCCTCGAAGCCGAACTCCTCCCGCAGGCGGCGTTCGATGAAGCGGCGGTAGCCGGCCTCGATGAAGCCCGAGGCGAAGATGACGAACCGCGGCGGCCGGGTGCCGGCCTGCGTGCCGAAGAGGATCCTTGGCTGCTTGCCGCTGCGAACCGGGTGCGGGTGGGCGGCGACGATCTCCCCGAGGAAGGCGTTGAGCCGCGCCGTCGGGATCCGCGAGTCCCAGCTGGCGAGGGCCGTGTCGAGGGCGGGGACGAGCTTGTCGACGTGACGCCCCGTCCTGGCGGAGATGTTCACCCGCGGCGCCCACGTCGTCTGGACGAGCTCGCGCTCGATCTCCCGCTCGAGGTAGTACCGCCGCTCCTCGTCGAGCAGGTCCCACTTGTTGAACGCGAGCACGAGGGCACGGCCGGCCTCGATCACCTGGCTGACGACGCGGATGTCCTGCTCGGCGATGGACTGCTCGGCGTCGATGAGCACAACCGCGACCTCGGCCTTCTCCAGCGCGGTCTGCGTCCGCAGCGAGGCGTAGAAGTCGGCGCCGCGGGTCTGGTGCACGCGGCGGCGGATGCCCGCGGTGTCGACGAAGCGCCACGAGCGGCCACCGAGGTCGATGACCTCGTCGACCGGGTCGCGGGTCGTCCCCGCCACCGAGTCGACGACGACCCGCTCGGACCCGACGAGCTTGTTCAGCAGGCTCGACTTGCCGACGTTCGGCCGACCGACGAGCGCGACCCGACGCAGCCCGTCCCCGGGCCCCGCCGGCGCGACCGCCGACTTCTCGGGCAGGACGTCGAGCAGGGCATCGAGAGCGTCCCCGCTCCCCCGCCCGTGCAGGGCCGAGACCGGCCACGGCTGGCCCAGCCCGAGGTTCCACAGCGCCGCGGCGTCGGACTCGCCGCGCTGGTCGTCGACCTTGTTCGCGACGAGGACGACGGGCTTGCCCGACCGCCGCAGCAGCTTGACGACCGCCTCGTCGTCGTCGGTCGCGCCGACCTTCGAGTCGACGACGAAGAGCACCGCGTCCGCGAGCTCGATGGCGACCTCCGCCTGCTCGGCGACCCGTAGGTGGATCCCGGTCGCGTCGATCTCCCAGCCCCCGGTGTCGACGAGCGTGAACCGGCGACCGGCCCACTCCGCGTCGTAGGAGACGCGGTCGCGGGTGACGCCGGGGACGTCCTCGACGACCGCTTCGCGGCGTCGCAGGACCCGGTTGACGAGGGTGGACTTGCCGACGTTGGGGCGACCGACGACGGCGACGACGGGGTGGGGTCCGTCCTCCTCCCACACGTCGCGGACCTCGTCGGGCTGGAGCAGCGCGAGGTCGGTCTCGTCGAGCTCGAACTCCTCCAGCCCGGCGCGCAGCGCCCGCTCGACGGCCTCGTCGTCCTCGGCCTCGTCGTCCTCGGCCTCGTCGTCCTCTGCCGCGGTGCCGACGGGCGCCGTCGGCCGAGAGGCGACGAGTGCCAGGACCGCGGCCACGCTGTCCTCGAAGGACAGCTCGGAGGTGTCCAGGGTCGCGACGCCCTCCGAGGCGGTGAGGAAAGAGGAAACGGCGGAGTCGGCCGCGTCGCGGTCGAGCACCTGAGCGCGTAGGGTCGCGGCGTCGACCTCCTCCCCCGCCGCGGCGACGTCACCGGACCGGCGGCGGAGCCGGGCCTCCTCGCTCGCCGTGATGAGGACCCGGACATCGGCATCGGGAGCCACGACGGTCGTGATGTCGCGGCCCTCGGCGACCACCCCGCCCGTGCGGGCCGCGATCTCCGCCATCGCCTCGCGCTGACGGCGCTGGAGGACCGGACGCACGTCGGGGTTGGTCGCCACCGCGGTCACCGCGCCCGTGATCCGCGTCGACCGGATCTCGTCGCTCACGTCGGCCCCGCCGACGGTCACGGCGGGCGCCTTCGGGTCGCTGCCCTGCTCGAGCGGGAACGTCTCGGCCGCGCGGGCGACCGCGGGCAGGTCGGCCGTGTCGATTCCCTGGTCGAGGCACCACCACGTGAGGGCCCGGTACATCGCTCCCGTGTCGAGGTACCCGAACCCCAAGGCTGCCGCCACCGCGCGGGACACGCTCGACTTCCCCGACCCGGACGGACCGTCGACGGCGATGGTCACTGGGCTCGAGGATGCGGTCATGGGGGTCGATCCTAGTCGCCGGTGAGGCGCCAGCCGCGTTCACGGAGCGCCGCGGTGAGCGGTGCGGCCGCGGCCGGCAGCACGGCGACCTCGGCGAGCCCGAACGGCTGGCCCAGACCGTGGTCGATCCGCAGCTCCTCGAGGTTGACCCCGGCGTCCCCGACATCGGTGAGCAGCCGCGCGAGCGCACCGGGCTCGTCCGGGACGATGACCTCGACCAGGGCGTACGGGGTCGGCGGTGCCCCGTGCTTGCCCGGGACGAGCGCCCGCCCGACGTTGCCGGCCTCGAGCACCCCGGCGAGGACCGCCCGGGTTCCCGGCGCCGCAGCGCTCGACGGAGCCGGTCCGGCGGTCTCGAGCGCCCGCAGCGCGGCGATGACGCGGTCGAGGTCGTCCCGGAGCGACTCGAGGACGCCTGCGACGGCCGGGGCGTTGCCGGCGAGGATCTGGGTCCACAGCACGGGGTCGGACGCGGCTATCCGGGTCACGTCGCGCACGCCCTGCCCGGCCAGACCGAGCGCCTCGGGCGCGACCGAGGCGAGGCGACCCGCGACGAGGGTGGAGGCGACCTGGGGCACGTGCGAGACGACCGCCACGGCCGCGTCGTGCTCGTCCGGTCCCATCTCGACGACGGCGGCGCCGGTGTCGGCCGCGAGAGAGCGCACCGCGCCGACCGCTGCGGGGTCGCTCGCCGGGTGCGGGCTGACGACCCACGCGCGACCGTCGAAGAGGTCGGCCCGGGCCGCGATCGCGCCGGATCGTTCGCGGCCGGCCATCGGGTGGGAGCCGACGTAGCGGGCGAGCTGGTCCTCCGCGCCCGAGTCGGCGAGGCCCGCACGCACGGCTCGCAGGACCGCGCCCTTGACCGAGGCGACGTCCGTGACGACCGCCTGCGGCCACTGGCCGAGGGCGCGGACGACCACGTCCGGCGTGACGTCCGGCGGCGTGGCGACGACGACGACCTCGGGGACGGCGCTCGTCGCGTCGGCCAGCTCCCCCGCGCCGAGGTCGCGCGCGAGGGCGGCCGCCGTCGGCGAGGTGTCGGCGAGGGTGACCTCGTGACCGGCCCGGCGCAGGGCGAGCCCGGTGCTGGCGCCGAGCAGGCCGGCGCCGATGACGTGGACGCGGGTCACAGCCCGGCCGCCGAGTGCAGCGCCCCGACCTCGTCCCGGCTGAGCGCCCGCCAGCGACCCTGGCGGGTGTCCCCCAGCCGGATCGGGCCGACCTGGGTGCGGACGAGACTGAGGACGGGGTGGCCGACCTCGTCGAGCATGCGACGGACGATGTGGTTGCGGCCCTCGTGCAGGACGATCTCCAGCAGCGCCTTGCCCGGCCGGGAGTCGACGACCTTGAACGAGTCCACCTGCACCGGGCCGTCGTCGAGCTCCACGCCCTCGCGCAGCCGTCGACCGAGGTCCTTCGGGATCGGGCCGCGGACCTCGGCGAGGTAGGTCTTGAGCACCCCGTACTGGGGGTGCTGGAGCCGGTGGGCGAGCTCGCCGTCGTTGGTCAGGAGGAGCAGCCCCTCCGTCTCCGCGTCGAGCCGGCCGACGTGGAAGAGCCGCTCCGGGCGGGACTCGAGGTAGTCACCGATGCACGGCCGACCGAGCTCGTCGCTCATCGTCGTCACGACGCCCGCGGGCTTGTTGAACGCGAGGTAGACCTTCGACTCGTCGAGCTGGACCCGGACCCCGTCGACGTGCACGGTGCGCCGCGAGGGGTCGATGCGCACGCCGAGCTCGGTGACGACCTGGCCGTCGACCTCCACCCGCCCCTGGCTGATGAGCTCCTCGCAGGCGCGGCGGGAGCCGACACCGGCCGACGCGAGGACCTTCTGCAGTCGCTCGCCGTCGGGGTCGTGCACGTCGACCGTCGGCCCCTGCGCGCGCTCGCGGGGCGGGTGGGTGGGCTGATCCGCCCGGGTCTTGGCGATCGGACGCCGCGGGCCGGTCGGCCGGCCCCGCCCGCCGGCGGCACGTCCCGATCCGCCGCCTGCGCGCCCGCCGGATCCGCGCCCGCCGGATCCACGGCCGCCGCCACGCGCCGCGGGGCTCACGA
>ERZ1023183.156-NODE-156-length-22415-cov-3.449642_pt1 | contig 22415 bp, 18 predicted proteins | sample MGYA00521095_ERZ1023183 | MGnify/ENA primary metagenome ERZ1023183 (study PRJEB32759, sample SAMN07749889) | skin metagenome | biome: transportation; feature: city; material: polyester macromolecule | host: Homo sapiens | place: Hong Kong:TW line | collected... | reverse complement strand
ACCACCACCGCAGACAACGCCACTACTGTCGATGTGACCACCAATCAAGGTATCACGCCGATTAGCGCGCCTGACATCAAACCAAACTCTGCGCGTACTCGTCCCAACTTTACCCCAAATCAACAGCAGCAAGCCAGTCTAGAAAAGCTCAAAACCTTTTATCAACCCAAAACCCCGCAAACCACGGACGATACTAGCGCCACGGTTGCTAATCCAACTTCTAATCCAAACTTACTGAACCCGCTCGCGCCTGATAGTCAACAGTCAGGTGCTCAAGCAAATACGCAATCAAAAGCAGGGACCCGAAAAGACGCCATGTGTCATGGCAACTGGGTATATCCCACTTCGACCATCTATCAACAACAGGCATTAGCGGCAGCTGCTACCGACCAACCCAATAGCAGCTTCCCAATTTATGCGTCGGCTGACTATGGCTATTATGACAATGAAAACTACGCTGAATTGTCAGGCGATGTGCAAATCAACCAAGGTCGTCAGCAAATCTCTGCCGATAAAGTGGTCGTTAACGTGCAAGATGGCATTGCGGCCGCTCAAGGTAATGTTTTGTTGGTGGATGCCGCGCAAAGTACCCAATCGACAGACGGTAACCCACGTGTAAGCCTTAAAGATAGCCCAAAAGGGGGGCTGATTACCGTTGCCGATGAACTGGCGTACCAAACTGATAGCACCAAAGCAACCGCCAAAGATGTGGCGTTTGCCAGCGTACCGCTACAAGCGTATGGTTATGCCAAACGGCTTAATAAAGTCGATGAAAGCCGCGTTGAAATTGACGATGTCATGTTTACCACCTGCGCGCCTGACAATCCGACATGGCAAATCAATGCCAAAAACATCGATATCAATACCGACACGGGTCGCGGTGAAGCCTATAATGCCACGTTAAAAGTCAAAAATACCCCAGTATTGTACCTGCCGTATTTTAACTTTCCGATTGACGATCGCCGCACCAGTGGTTTTTTGTTACCACGCGGCGGCTTTAGTACGGAAGGGAGTTTTAATGTACAGTTACCTTATTACTTTAATCTAGCGCCAAATTACGATGCCACTGTCACGCCAACCATTTTTACTGATCGCAATCCGATGTTGACAGGTGAGTTCCGCTATCTGACAGAAAAATTTGGTTATGGTAGCTTGACAGGCTCTTATCTGCCAAACGACAAACAATATAATGATGAAGACCGTACCCGCTTTTATTATGATCATCATTGGCAGTCAAAAGATATCCCTAACCTATCCATTGACGCGCTATACCAGTATGTCTCAGATCCTAAATTCTTAAACGATTTTGAGACATTGGGTGACGAAACCGTTCAATTAAATTTACCGCGCCGCATTCAAGCCAATTATTACAATGACTATTTGACTGCCCTTGCCAAGATTGAAACCTTTCAAACACTGGATCGTAATTTAACCAATTCAGAAAAAATCTTGGACAAAGACAAACCGTATGACCGTCTGCCGCAGTTATCGGTCAAATATCGTGTGCCTTGGGTGACCCAATTTGATTTGACGGGTATCAGCGATTTTGCCTATTTTAAACGCCCAATCGATGATGGCTCTGCGCCTGAGCAAAGCGGTGGTAGACTGTATAACAAACTCACTGCTGCCTACCCAATGATGCGAACTTGGGGATATGTGACCCCGTCAATAAGTTTACAGCACCTTTATACCCAATTTGACCAAGAATCAGCCGATGCCAATGGACTGGATAAAAATAGCAAAAGCCAATCTATTTTTGTACCGCAGTTTAGTATTGACAGTGGCTTAAATTTCTTTAAAACAGGCACCCCATTTGGTAAATTTGATGACTCCTTGGGCGGCTATCAGTTATTAAGCCCGCGCCTAAAATATGTGTACTCGCCCTATAAAGACCAGACTGACGTACCCAACTTTAATACCCGTTTGGCATCGCTCAATTTTTCGCAATTGTATGAAGATTCATGGTTTTTGGGATATGATCGCCTGCCCGACAACAATCATCTAACCCCTTCATTAAATTATCGCTATATTGATGGCAATGGTTTGACTCGCTTGGATGCCAGCGTGGGTAAACAAATTTATTTGAGTGATATTCGGGTACATCTTGACAATACTGATGATGGGTTAAAAATTGACAATACCGGTACCGTCTTTGAAGTAAGCACCCAACCGCGTCAAGATTTTTGGGTGGATTTAGATGGCTCGGTTGATGACAACGCTGATTTAAACTATATTAACACCCAGTTTCGTTATGCGCCAACTTTCAATAGCCTTTATAACTTAGGGTATATCAAACGCAATGAGAGTAGATTTGGACAAAAAGCCCTCTCTGCTTTCACAGGCTCTGCTGTTTTACCTATTAATGATAATTGGCAGTTTTTAGGGGCTGTCCAATACGACAATGAGAAAAGTCGTTTTAGTGATGTGTTAGCGGGCTTTACTTATGATAGCTGTTGTTATGGCTTATCGATTTATGCTCGCCGTTATTATGATGAATTAAGTGATAAAGACAGTGCTGACCACGCTATCATGGCAGAAATTAGCTTAAATGGGTTATCCAACAAAGGTGACGGTCGACTGGCTAGCTTGATGCGTAATCGGGTATTGGGTTATGACCCTAAATACTAAACGCCTTTTACGCAAAAAACTGCCTAAAACTCGAGATTTTTTAGGATTTATTATGATACAGACATACGCCAGCAAATATTATTGTATAAAATGACCCAAACTTAGCAACATCTAAATCTAAGAAATTTGATGTAAGAAACTTGGTCAAAGACCAGCCATTTTATCGAAATTGTTTTGCCACGATTTTTGAGTGATCAAATTTACTTTTTTTATTTTTTGGTTTTTATTTTAAGGATACATGCCATGAACCATGCTGTCATGCATAATTTACCCAATTTTCACCGTAACACCCTATCTGCTCTCACTAGCGCTTTGATATATGGCGCCCTATTGGTTATGCCAACATTGAGCGCGCAAGCCGTGACTGCAACAGCGGTAACCACTAAAACCAACACAACCAGCAGCAAAACGACGGTGGAATCTAGTAAAAAATCTAGCACCAAATCTGCAGCGCAAACCACAAGCAAATCAACCAAAGCTGTGACAGCAAACAAAACCACCAACGCTGCCAAATCAGTCAAAGCTGACACTAAAGCCAGCGGCTCAAAACCTACCACGCAAAAAACAGCAAAAGCTGTCTCCCAAACTGCGCCCGTAGCATCAGAGGTCGCCAACTCATTGGTTGAGCCAGCGCCTGTCGTCACTAACAGCTCGCAAGATCAGGTCATTGATGGCGTGATTGCTATTGTCAACGACACCCCTATTTTACGCAGCCAGTTAGATCGCGCGGTTGCTCAAGCTTCTGCACAGCTTCAAGCGCAAAACAAACCTGTACCACCCGCACAGCAACTTTATCCGCAAGTATTGGATCAGCTAATTACTAAGCAAATCCAACTTGATATCATCAAACGCCAAGGACTGCAAGCTGAGGAGAATGCAGTGAATGCTGCGTTGACCAATTTGGCACAACAAAATGGGGTCGCAAGCCTTGCCGAATTCCAGCAAAAACTTGACGCCCAGCGCGCAGGTAGTTACCAAGCATTGCGTCAAAAAGTCAGTGAAGACTTGGCGATACAAACCTTGCAGCAGCAACAACTTAGCAGCCGTATCAAAATCTCCGATCAAGATGTCGATAACTTCTTAAAATCACCAGAGAGCAACGCTTTAGAAAAATCACAATATCGCACCTTACATATTCGCGTGCCTTTTGTAGCCGATGCCGCAGGTAAAACCAGCGACAAACAAAAAAAACAAGCGCTGACCGTAGCCACCCAAATTGCCAAAAATTTGCAAGCTGAGAATGCCAATATTGAGCAAATCATGACTGACGCGCAAGCCAACTATAACGCGCAAATTCAAGGGGGCGATATGGGCTACCACGTCGCGGCAGAGTTACCGACAGAACTGTCAAAAAACATCACCGCCCTTGAAGTCGGGCAAGTCACCAACCCGATTGCCACGGCAGAAGGTTATAACGTGATTAAATTGGTCGATAAACGCGGCGGTCAGCAAAAAATCATCGATCAATGGCATACCCGCCATATTTTAATCAGCCCATCAACTGCCCTACCCGCTGACATGGCGAAACAGCAGATAGATACTATCTATGAAAAACTGCGTCAAGGTGAGGACTTCGCTACTTTAGCAAGCACCTACTCAAAAGACCCAGGAAGCGCCAGTAACGGCGGCGATTTGGGCTGGGTCAGTGAAGGTGATATGGTACCAAGCTTTGAAGCAATGATGAAAAAAACGTCGGTAAATGACTATTCTGTGCCATTCCAAACACAATTTGGCTGGCATATTCTTAAAGTCGATGAAAAACGCCAAAAAGATGTGAGTGATGTCTATCGTAAAAACATGGCACGTGAAATTCTATACCAACGTATGGCACCGCAAGCGCTAGACGATTGGATGCAGGATTTAAGAGCCCAAGCTTACGTTAAAATCATGCAATAATTTAGCTTGCATAAAAAAGGCAGTGTGTTAATCACACTGCCTTTTTTTATGATTGAATTAATCCATAAAAATCAGCGTTGCCATTCTACCTGTCGCAGGCAATTGATGCTGGGTTTGCCGACGATACGAATAAAATCGTGCATCACCATGGCTATCTAAACCACTTTTATGCACCTGATGAATACCACAAGCCTTGAGCTGTAATTCTGCTATTGCAGGCAAATCGGCAAAATAATGACCGACCTTATCAGCATTTGGCTGAAACAACTGGGTAGCGACAGCCTCAGATACGTTTAACACTGATAACACGGCATCTTTGACACGACTGTCCACTTCATAGCTCGATTGTGCGATGCTAGCGCCTATCCAAGCGTGCCACCCACGAGTGACCTTGTGCATTTCGGCAGTCGCATTGTCCCCCGCTGCAAAGTCAAACTGGTGTACCATTTTTTGTACGGTCTTTGCAATAATATTTTTACTAAGACCTTGCCAGCCAGCGTGAATCGCCGCAATCAGCTTGTTATCATCTGCTGCATCGGTGGCTATCATGACAGGTACACAATCTGCTGTCATAATCGCTAAGGCAACATTAGGCAAACGCGTGATATGCGCATCAGCAGATATCGCTGCTGTGCCAATTTTATCGGTAACCTGATAAATGTCATTACCATGGATTTGATTAAGCCAATGAATGCTGTTTAATGTGGGATGATATTGTTGCAAGGATTGCAGCAAGTGCGCACGATTTTGATGCACCTGCATGCTATCATCCCCTACATGCAAACCTAGATTAAATTGACCATACATAGCATTCAAACTAGACTGCCCCACTGCATCATTGTTTGACTTGGTTGGCATAGACTCACAGCCAGATAGGGTTTGAACCACGGTTACCCCTTGGCTAGGTGCGTGCGTCAGTTCAATCCAGTGTGAGTGCTTATCTGTCATTATTGGGCTCTTAGGTATTGGGGACTTAGGTATTAGGCTCTTAGGTATTGGGCTATAAGTTGCCTTGTGAATGATTTGTCGATTAAAACGCATCGCCAGGCACATACACCTCACCCACCATCAGACGGCGCGCTGAACGGCTCATAGACACTTTTTTGGCTTGCCATTTGCCATCCACTTGCGAGGACTCACCCCCGACCAGTAGCGTGCCTGATGGGTGACCAAAGCGTACTTCAGACAACGCTTTGCCACCGGCCGCTTGGTTGACCAGCGTACCTTTAATGGTCGCTGCGGTGCCAATCGCAACCGAGGCTGTACCCATCATGGCATGGTGCAGTTGACCCATGCTCATCGCGCGGGCAAGCAAATCAATATCGCCTGCCTTGACTGCTTTGCCACTAGAGGCGGTATAATCAGCGGGCGGTGCAACCCAAGCAATTTTTGGGGTATGCTGACGGGTTTGAGCTTCTGTTAACGCTGCAATTAGTCCCATTTTAACTGCGCCATGGGCACGGATTTTTTCAAGCTTAGCCAAAATTTCTTGGTTACTGTTGATGTCTTTTTGCAGCTCAGCGCCCGTAAAACCTAAGTCTTTGGCATTTAAAAAAATCGTTGGGATACCTGCATTGATCATCGTGACGTCAAATTCACCGATTTCAGGTACATTAAGTTTGTCAATCAAGTTGCCCGTCGGGAACATATCGCCATCGCTGTCCACAGGGTCGATAAATTCAATTTTGACTTCGGCTGCTGGGAAAGTCACACCATCTAGCTCAAAATCGCCCGTTTCTTGCACTTGACCATCAGTTATGGGTACATGCGCGATGATGGTTTTGCTGATATTCTGCTGCCAAATACGCACTTCACAAATGCCATTTTGGGGCACTTTACTGGCATCCACCAACCCATTGGCAATCGCAAATGAACCGACCGCAGCGGTTAAGTTTCCACAGTTACCTGACCAATCAATCATCGCTTTATCAATGGCGACCTGACCGAATAAATAATTCACATCATGATCGGCAACGTCTGTTTTTGACAAAATCACCACTTTGGAGGTTGATGATGAGCCATTCCCCAAACCGTCAATTTGCTTACCATACGGATCTGGACTACCCACCACCCGCAGTAAAAAACTATCTCGGGCTTGCCCTGGGGTTTGGCAGCGTTCAGGTAGGTCATCAAGCTTGAAAAAAGTACCTTTTGATGTACCACCGCGCATATAGGTAGCTTTAACAGCGATTTGTGGGGCAAAATGGGCCATGTTCATATCCTTATGGTGGCAGGCAGAGAATTGACGCATCAATTTGTTTTATGTTTAGTCACATTACTACATCAAAACATGCTAAAACAAATTGATGACTGGGTGATATACGTTAAACACATCATCTAACAGTGGTTTACGTTAGTATTGCTCGTTTTTTTCTTCAATGGTTAATTTGACATTGGTGTCGGTTGGGACTTTTTCATGCGATACTGACTTGGTCGATTTGTCTGTACTTGTGCTAGCCGCTGACTTAGTAGCGGTTGATTTGGTATCAGCATTTGCGGTGGTTGACTCAGATTTTTTATCCGATATTTTATCTGCGCTATCTGATGCTGTGTTTTTCTTGTCTGATGTGGTGGTCACGTCAGTCTTGGTTTTTTCGCTGTCGTTTTTTTCACTGTCTGTTTTTGGTTCTTCTGTGGTTTGTTTCTTGACAGGTTTGGTCGTTGAATTTTGGCTGTTGTTGGCAGCGACACTGGGTTTGCTAGTCACTGTTGGTACAACGGGTATGGCGCCTGCCGAAGAACCGGCTAAGGGCGTATTAGATGGCTGGGTCAGCGTTTGCGCTAATGCCGAATTTGCCATAATCTCACCGACTAGCCCAATCACATCGTCGCCTGTGGTGCTATTGACTTGGTAATTGGCGCCACTGGCTGATAACCCAAAGCCAACATTGTTTGCCACTAAAGTGCTATTTTGTAGTTGATAACCACGCGACGCGATTTGCTCGGCGGCGACTGGCATTTTTAGACGGGTATAAATTTTATCCGCGTTATCGAGCTGCGCTTGAGGCATATTAAACGACACCGTCGCTTGGCATTTACCATTGCTACCATTCACGCTCTCTAGATTGATTGCCACTTGCGACAAGCCATTTTGCAAGATAGTCATATCAACCATCGTACCTGCTTGCTGCTGAATGATGTCAGACTGCTTTTTGGCTTGCTGGTCGATGCGATTGACCAGATAACTGTGAATGGCACTGGTTGCCTTCTCATTGTTACAGGCAATATCAGACGTTTCAATTGTCTTTTGCTCACTGCTTGCAGCACTGCCAGTTTGCTCGTCTTTTTGCTCATTGCGACTACATCCCACGACGGCTAAGGCAAAACACGCCAACAATAACGGCGTACGCATTTTTTTTGACAACGTATTTTGTGGGAAAATCATAGACATAAGGCACCTTTCACGCAGAATTTATTACCATGCCATTATAAAGCAAAGTTTTGCAAATTGGCTAGTTGTTCACTATTATTTATAATAAAATTTAGTTGTAATAATTTTTAGTAGTCATAAAATTTTATTGTCTATTGCGAGCCATCGTATGCGCCATCCAAATCAAAGGTATTATTTACTCGGTCATCGTGCTGCGCGGGCTGAACGGCTAGAGAACTGTCAAGACGGATTTGCCTACGTGCAGCAATTACAAAAACATGGTAAGCAGCTTGATGGGGTTGAATTTGATATCCAAATGACCGCCGATGGCAGATTTGTGGTGGTACATGACGAAACCTTAAATCGGCTTGCAAGACAACAATCGTGGATTGCTGATAAAACATGGGCGGAATTAGACGCCATTGTGCAATCGGACTATGGGCGTTTTTCCCAACGTTTTGAACTAGGGTTTTTAAAACATCATGTATTGTTGCTAGACGATTTACCACCCTATCTGCAACACTTTTGCCATATTGAACTGGAAATCAAAACCCATGCCAAAACCCAGCCAGCCTTGTTGGTTAAAAATCTGCTTAGGCTATTATCACAAGAAATATGGCAAGATTTACCCATCACTTTGACCAGTTTTGATACCGATATTTTGTACCAAATTCAAAACCAACAGCAATTTTTAACGTTTCACTTTCCGACAGGATTATTACTTGAGCCTAAAATACTTGAACCCGAAACCATGATGGCAAGCCAAATTGCTTTTTTACCGACGCCTGATGCAGCGGGTAAAAATTTAATATTGCAAACCTTTAATCGCGCTTGTGCGTTAGGCTGTAGCCAAGTGGGCATTTATTATCCGCTTATTACCCCAGCCCTGTTGGAAATTGCCAAAATTTATGGCTTAACAGTCACCGCTTGGACGGTGAATGAGGTTGATGTGGCAAAACGCTTGATTGAGATGGGCGTGGATTGTGTGATTACAGATTATCCTACCCAATTTTTAACCCAATTATATGATTTTAACGTTTAAATTGACCCACTAAATTGACCAATCAGGAGATAACCATGAAACTTGCAGAAGCTTTGTTACGACGTGCCGATATGCAAAAAAAGCTCGCCAGCTTGAAATCGCGCATTGCTGAAAACGTCAAAGTCCAAGACGGCGATACCCCAAATGAAAACCCGAATGAACTGTTGCTGCAAGCCAATCAAGTCATGAGCGAGCTGTATGCGTTAATCGACCATATCCATCGCACCAATGCCATCGCTGTCATGCCCGATGGCTCAACCATGCTCAGCACTTTAGTCAAGCGTGATGAACTTGCCGAACGCCATCGCCTGCTGCAAACCGCGATTGATAATGCTAAGACGGAAGGCGATCGTTATAGCTACCGAGAAATTAAATGGCAAAAAGTGATTGAACCCGTCAAACTGCAAAAACAAGCAGATGACATAGCGGTCAAACTCAGAAACTTAAATATCCAATTGCAAGCCGCTAATTGGCAGATTGATTTAGTATAAGCTAGTTTGAAAAAAGCCTACAATTTGCTATGATGGATTTGAACATACAGGGCGACTATCAGACCTTGTTTGGCGCGCTGTCCACCGAGAGGTTGAAAACAAATCGGGCACAGCTTGCAGGTCTGCGAGCAAGACCATCCTTTTACTCGTCATGCTCAGCACACCTTACTAGTTAAACTCGCTCACAAGGCGACTTTAGACCGGCACTCATTACTACCGGATATTGACTGTATGTTCACCTTTTTTGTCTAAAATCCTCTGTTTGATGGGGGCAAAACTTTTGCGGTGCATGGGCAAAATACCGTAATGCTCTATCGCTTGGATATGGGCGGCGGTGGGATAGCCTTTATGCTGCTCAATGCCATAATCAGGATATAACTTTGACAACGCCACCATGTCTCGGTCACGCGTCACTTTGGCAATCACACTGGCGCCACTGATACACGCATGTTTGCCGTCCCCTTTCACAATCGCTTGCTCATGGGTAATTTGCTGATAATTGGGCAAGTCAAACAACACGGGCAGTTTATTGCCATCCACCATGACGCTAAAGGTCGCTGTTGGGTATTGCGCTAACATTTGCGCCATCACGCCTGCCACCGCTTGTTTCATCCCTAGTAATGTCGCTTGTAAGATGTTGAGCTGGTCTATTAAGCTGGCAGAAATTTTGACAACCTGATGCGCGCTCGCCGTTTGTTCAATCAAGGAAAATAACGCTTCTCGTTTTTTCTCTGACAGTTTTTTGGAGTCAGTTAGCGCGCTTAGCGGATGATTATGGCTAATACTTACACTATCAGCCGTGTGTAAATCAGTGCTTAGGCTATCTTCTTTGATAGATAAAATCGCCTTATCGAAGATGAGCGCACAAACCACCACATCGCCCAATAACGGGCCTCGCCCGACCTCATCCACGCCAATAATAAAATGCTTTGTCATTTAATTTAGTTCCCAAAATTTGTTACAATGCCTACCATACAGCTATTTTACATTTTTAAGGAAACAATATGAATATTTTAGTAATTGGCACAGGTGGACGTGAGCACGCATTGGCATGGCAATGCGCCAAAGATAGCAAAGTTAGCACAGTTTTTGTTGCCAACGGCAATGCAGGCACAGCGCTTGAACACAAACTACAAAATGTCGATTTAAACGTCAAAGACCATGCGGCGGTGATTCAATTTTGCCAAGACAATGACATTGCCTTTGTGCTGGTTGGTCCTGAAGCGCCACTGGTGGCAGGTATGGTCGATGACTTAACAAAAGCAGGTATCAAAGCTTGGGGACCCACGGCGTATTGCGCGCAGCTTGAAGGGTCAAAAGCCTTTGCCAAAGATTTTATGATAAAACACCATATTCCTACCGCCAAATACCAAACTTTTAGCGATGCCGAGCAAGCGATTGCTTATGTGAAAGCCGAAGGCGCGCCGATTGTCATCAAAGCCGATGGTTTAGCCGCAGGTAAAGGCGTGATTGTGGCGATGAGCGAACAAGAAGCCATTGACGCCATCAATGATATGTTATCGGGCAACAAATTTGGTGATGCGGGCAGCCGTGTGGTGATTGAGCAGTTCTTGCAAGGTGAAGAAGCCAGCTTCATCTGTATGATAGATGGCAACAATATCTTGCCGATGGCAACCAGCCAAGATCACAAACGTATTGGCGAAGGTGATACCGGTCTTAATACAGGCGGTATGGGTGCTTACTCACCTGCCCCCGTGGTGACGCAGCAAGTACATGATAAGGTGATTGACCGTGTGATTCAGCCAGTGGTCGATGCCATGAACGCCAATGGCACGCCTTATACGGGATTTTTGTACGCAGGCTTGATGATTGATGACCACAATGACCCCTATGTGATTGAGTTTAACTGCCGCTTTGGTGACCCAGAAACACAGCCCATTATGATGCGCCTAAAAGGCTCAATGGTCGATTTGATAGCATTAGGGTTGGATGGCAATCTTCCCAAACAAACCGAGTGGGATGAGCGCCCCGCCTTGGGTGTGGTACTGGCTAGCAAAGGCTATCCAGAAAGCGCGAGCAACGGCGATGTCATCCATGGGTTACCAACGCTTGAGTCTCAGTATGGGCAAACGGATATGGATGTCAAAGTTTTCCACGCAGGTACCAAAGCCTTTGACAATGGTGAAATTATCACCAATGGCGGCCGTGTGGTTTGCGTGACGGCGCTCGGTGACGATATTTTGGATGCCCAAACCAAAGCCTTAGCAGTTTGTGGCGCTATTAGCTTCGATGGTATGCAATATCGCCGTGATATCGGTTGGCGCGCTATTCAATCTAGCGCCGAATAACCAACAACCAATAAGATGGCATTTAGACATCTAACCACTGTCTTACGCCAAGTGGTTACGGCAAGTGTTAATCGGCTTTATTAAAAATCGGTAACAACAATCAAAGCAAATCATGTGTTAAAATGATTTGCTTTTTATTTGGCTTTTTCTTTCAAAAACATTAGGCACCCTGTATGGCAAATCCGCAAAATTACGATAACCAACCGCTTGAACAGCTCAAAACCTCGGCGCTTGACCGTCGGTTATCGATTGCCAAAGCATCGCTCAATATCGGCAGACGATGGGCGACCAATAGCGCCTTTGGATTATTTAAATCAAAGGAAGAAAAAGCGGTACAAAAACAAGCTTTTATGCGTGAGCAAGCCCAATATTTGGTGGATGAGCTGGGTAAACTCAAAGGCTCGGTGGTCAAAATCGGTCAAATGTTAGCACTGTACGGCGAGCATTTTTTACCCTCTGAAATCACAGAAGCCTTACAAACCTTAAACAGCCAGACGACTGCTTTTTCATGGTCAATTATCGAATCAGCGCTACAAACCGAATTGGGTGATACCATCCATGAGTTTGATATCGACCATACCCCAATTGGCACCGCCTCACTTTCGCAAGTACATAGAGCGGTTCATAAAGCCACGGGCGAGCAAGTGGTATTTAAGGTGCAATATCCCAATATCGCTGATGCCGTGGACAGTGATTTGGATTTGTTCCGCCAACTGCTTAGAGTCACCAATGTTGTCCCACAAACCCGTCAACTCGATGATTGGTTTGAAGAAATTCGTGACCTGCTGCATCATGAAGTCAACTACCTCCTAGAAGCAGATACCACTGAGTTATTTTTTCAACGTTTTGTTGGGGATCGTCGCTATGTGGTGCCGCGCATCCTCAAAGCTTATAGCACCGATCGGCTGCTATGTATGACCTATGAAGATGGCGTGTCGATTTTGGATGAGCAAGTATTTGCGCTACCGCAAGAAAGACGGAATGCGATTGGGCAGGCTTCGATTGAAATTATGCTGCGTGAGATTTTTGAATGGGGGGATATGCAGACCGACCCCAATTTTGGCAACTATCTGATTCGGCTTGCACAAAAGCCTAATACACAGCAGCCTGATACACAGCTTGACCAATTGGTGTTATTGGACTTTGGCGCGATTCGTCAGTTTGATGACAATCTGCTACTCATCGCCCGTAATTTGCTGTTGGCAGGGGTTTTTCACGACCGTAGCAAAATGCGCCAAGCGATTGATCAAGCAGGCAAGCATTTTGAATTCTTTGCTAATCTTAGCGATTCGGTGAAAAATGATATGGTAGAGCTATGTTTGCTTGCCAGTGAACCCTTTAGTTTGCCAAGTCGTAATCCGACGATTCCACCGAATGTACTGGATGTACATGGCAATTATATTTGGGCAAAAAGTGATTTACATAACCGTGTCATTAAGCTTGCCAGCAAATCAGCGACCTCAAAATCCTTTAGCGTGCCGCCTAAAGAGCTGATGTTTATTAGCCGTAAATTCATCGGCGCTTATACCTTTATGACGGTGCTTGATGCCAGAACCAAAGCCCATGATTTGATTGCAAAATTCACCTCAGAAGATTGGACGTAAATTTGCCGTCAATATCACCACGCCCAACTTGATAAAGCGTCAAATTTCGTATGGGATTTTTACTGTTTTTTCCACGTCAGCCAATTATCAATCACCGCATTGGCGGGATTGATGTTGCTTTGCTCACGCAGCCATTCTGACGTTTGCCGCAAATCTCGCAGCTGCTCGTTATAATTTTTAACTTTTAATGATTGCTGTACCACACGGCAAATATTGTCTGGGTTGGCGTCTTCTTGTAGCAATTCTGGTACGATTTCTCGACCTGCCAAAATATTAGGCAGTGCCACATACGGCACTTTGACCAGCCGTTTTGCCAGCCAAAAGGTCATTTTATTGAGTGAATATACCACCACCATCGGTTTACCCAGTAGCATGGCTTCAAGCGTGGCGGTACCCGATGCCAGCAGCACCAAGTCTGACGCCGCCATCACCCGTTGGCTAAAATCCGCTTGTGTTTCATCACAGCTCACTGTGACATGATGGCGCACCTGCGCTGATTGGGCTTCTAGATATTGCTCTACGATAGTCAGTAGATGTTGGTTGACCGTTGGTACGATAAAGCATAGCTTATCATCCATAATCAACAGTTGATGAATCGCTTTAAGCATTTTTGGAAAAATCGCATCGATTTCACTGCGTCTTGAGCCTGGCATCACTGCAATGAGATGACTCATCTCAAGCTCGCCCATTTTGACAAAAAACTGATGATAGGTGGGATTATCCCAAATCAACTCACGGCGCAGCTCATCCATAGGCGTTGTAAGCAAATTGTCATCAATGGTCTTGAGAAGTGAATGCCCGACACACACGGCGGGATGATTATGTTTTTGATAGACAGACAACTCAAACGGAAACAAACACAGCACCAAATTGGTCGCGCGTTTGATTTTCTCAATTCGCCCTTCCCGCCATGCCCATATCGATGGGCTGACATATTGCACACAATAAATACCCGCTGATTTTAACCGTTCGCCCAATCGTAAATTAAAATCAGGCGCATCAATGCCGACAAAAATATCGATGGCGTTTTGTTTAAACGCTGCCAAAATCTCATCGCGTGCTTTAAACAAATCTGGCAAATGCTTGACCACTTCCACCAAGCCCATCACCGACAAACGAGACATGTCAATCACTGAGTTAAGCCCCTGCGCTTGCATCTGTGCGCCGCCCACCCCCACCCACACAATGTCATCACGCAAATTATTCATCTGGCGCATAAAGTCTGCACCCAGCGCATCGCCTGAGACCTCGCCTGCTACGATACCAATGACAATCGGCTGAAACTTGGTTTTAGCAACGTTTTGCGGCAAATTCTCTCCACTTAGGTTAGAAAAGCTCGCTTCACTGACGTTAGAAAAGCTGGCTGCGCTTGGGTTAGCAATATCGGTTGCGAGTGTGGCGTTTGCAGCAAGGTCTGAAATGGTTTGTGCAGGGGCGTTAGCGTACATGGGATTAAACAGCCTTGTTTGGTTATCATTTTAAAAAAATATTTTAGGGGTAAACAGATGAAAAGTAAAACCATCAAAAAATTTAAATGACAGTTATTTGTTATTTTGTACTAGTATACTGATACAATAGTTGTTATACTGTTGTGGTAGGATATGCAGATATCCAAACAGAGTTTAAACATTGACAAAAAATTTTATCAACTGCCAAACTAAAAGTAGGCTTTCCTACTGACTCAAGTAATGACATTATAAATTTTTTGGTTTATAGTGATTTTTTAAATTTTTGCCAACAGCCTGTGAGAATTATGACAACTTTTGCCAAAACTGATATCGCTGATGTAGATAACGTGAATATTGAAGCAATTTTACCGCTAGTGACGCCTGCGGAATTAAAAAACGAACTACCATTGAGCCCCAAAGCTATCGAGACGGTGACCAAAGGTCGCGAAACCGTGCGTAATATTTTAGACGGTAAAGACAAACGTTTATTGATGGTGATTGGTCCCTGCTCGATTCATGACGTCAACGCTGCGCATGAATACGCCGATAAACTGTTGGCTTTATCCAAAGAAATTGAAGACAGTATTTATGTCGTGATGCGTGTATATTTTGAAAAACCTCGTACCACGGTGGGCTGGAAAGGCTTAATCAATGACCCAGACATGAATGATAGCTTTGATATCAATAAGGGCTTGCGTGTTGCGCGCAAACTGCTGCTTGATTTGAATGAAAAAGGCTTACCTTGTGCAACCGAAGCGCTTGATCCCAATACACCGCAGTATATCCAAGATTTAATTAGTTGGTCAGCGATTGGCGCACGTACTACTGAGAGTCAGACTCACCGCGAGATGTCTTCAGGTCTGTCTTGTCCAGTTGGCTTTAAGAACGGTACAGATGGCGGTATGACAGTAGCTGTCAATGCCATGCAAGCGGTGAAATCAGGTCATAGCTTTTTAGGTCTATCTGCCGATGGTCTGGTGTCTATCATTCAATCAAAAGGTAATCCATACGGTCATGTGGTGCTTCGTGGCGGTAATGGCAAACCCAACTATGATGCCACTGCCGTTGCCCAAGCAGAAAATGAACTTGCCAAAGGTAAAGTCTCAGGCAAAATCATGATTGACTCAAGCCATGCCAATTCAAATAAAGACCCTTACCTGCAACCGATGGTCATTCAAAATATCGCTGAGCAAATCAAACACGGTAATCGCTCGATTATTGGGATGATGGTTGAAAGTCATCTTAAAGGCGGTCGTCAAGATTTGACCGCGGATTTGAGCCAGCTTGAATATGGCAAGTCTATTACCGATGGCTGTATCGATTGGGATACCACGGTCAAAGCGATGCATGATTTACGTGACGCCATTAAAGATGTATTACCCACTCGCGAGTTGAATGATTAAGCCTTTAGCATTTGAATAAATTTAATTAACCGCTATAATGAATTTGTAGCGGTTTTTTTGTTGATGAAATTAGGGTCTAAACATGAGCGAAAAATTGGAAAAATATGGCGTCAAAATCGTAGAACGTCCTGCCATTAAGCCCACTAAAAAACTTGATTTGTCAGGTATTTATGGTATGCAAATTATCAAATCGGAAACCAAACTAGTTCTACGCACTCATAACAAAACCTTTAAACGCCTAGCAGATATGTAATGGAGTTAATATTTTTCCCATTTGAGCGGGTTATTGAAATAAATGCCTATATCCTTTCAACAGAAAAAGGTATGAAGGGGCAAGCAGACATTGGCAAATTACAAGGTGCTTTAGCGAGAATTGATAATGCCATTGTATATGGTGAACTTAATGATATTTTTGAGATTGCAGCGAAGTATGCAACAAGTATCGCTGTAGCTCATGCATTATCTGACGCCAATAAACGAACAGGTCTTGCGGTTGCTTTAGAATATTTGTCATTAAATGATTTTGAAATCACGATTGACCACATTTTGTTAGCCGATGCGATGCGAGATTTAGTTATCGGGGAAGTGACTGAATCCGAGTTCGCCGATATCCTTTATTCTCAATATGCATCGAGCAGTAGACTAGGTTAATAATGCGGCGGTTTATCGCTCAACAAATCAAACGGCTGAATTTGTGAGCCTTGCGTTTGAGTTTCCAATTTTTGATAAAGTAGCTGTAATTGCCGTTGTTGGTCAGCAATCAACTGGCTTTGCTCGGTGACGATATTATCAAGTTTATCCAATGTATCTTCCATAAACAGCACTTGCGTTTGTAAATCAATCAACGCTTGGGTTAATTTTTCTACCATGGTAACCAACCCGTTTTCATCGCTTGCCTGTTTTTGGTGATCTTTTTCGCTCATTTAGAATGCCTCATAAGTTTCCCCACAATTTTTTGCCATAAAGTCTGCTACAATAGCCGCATTTTCCTATTATACAAACATTTTTACTAAACTTTGAGAAAGTTATGGCACTGATTCATTTACGAGATATTCATTTGGCATTTGGTATTGCACCGATTTTGGACGGTATTGATTTTAATATCGAACAAGGCGAACGCGTGTGTTTGATTGGGCGCAATGGTGAAGGCAAATCAACTTTGTTTAAGGTCATTAGCGGTCAAGTCAAGGCTGACAGTGGCGAATTCCAAATCAGTGGCAATCTGAAAATTGCCATGCTCGAGCAAGACATTCCAGAAACGTCGGGCAAAGTCAGCGACATCGTTATGGCAGGTGCCGGCGACGTGGCAACCTGGTTGACAGCCTACGAGCAAGCCAGTGATAAATGTGCCAGCGGTGACATGAAAGCCTGCGAACTGATGTCAGATTTGCAGCATAAAATTGATGATGCCCATGGGTGGGACTTGACCCGCGAAGTACAGACCATGCTGTCCATGATGAACTTGGACGGCGATGCCGATATTAGTGAATTATCGGGCGGTCGCAAACGCCGTGTGCTGCTTGCGCGTGCGCTGATTACCAAACCTGATGTGCTACTACTTGACGAGCCGACCAACCATTTGGATGTCGAAAGTATCGAATGGCTTGAGCAATTTTTGCAAAACGCGCAAGGATTAACCCTGCTGTTTATCTCGCATGACCGCTCGTTTATTGACAAAATCGCCACCCGCATTGTCGAGCTTGACCGCGGTATTCTACGCAGTTATGACGTCACCAAGCAAGCAGGCAATGTCAATAAAGGCTATGCCCGCTACCAAGAACTTAAAGAACAACAACTGAGCGCCGAAGAAAAAGCCAATGCCAATTTTGATAAAAAACTGGCTGAAGAGGAAGTGTGGATTCGTCAAGGTATCAAAGCACGCCGCACCCGCAATGAAGGTCGCGTGCGCGCGTTAAAGGCGCTGCGTGAAGAACGTAAATCCCGCCGTGAGCAAGTCGGACAAGTTAACATCAGCATGAACGATGGCGACAACAGCGGCAAATTGGTTGCCAATGTCAAACATCTCAATCTAGGTTATGGTGATAAAACCTTGGTAAAAGATTTTAACACCAGCATCATGCGTGGTGACCGTATTGGTATTATCGGTAAAAACGGTGTTGGCAAATCCACGCTCATTCATGCGATTTTGGATATTCCACAGCCTGATATCACCAAATCTGGCTCAGTAAAATTAGGCACCAATCTACAAATTGCCTTTCTTGACCAATTGCGTGACCAACTTGATCTAGAAGCGACCGTGGTACAAAACGTCGCGGAAGGTTCTGATTTTGTAGAAGTGGCGGGTAAAAAGAAACATATCATCGGCTATTTGCAAGATTTCTTATTTGCCCCAGAACGCGCCAGAACACCAGTAAAAGCCTTGTCAGGCGGTGAGCGTAACCGCGTTTTGCTAGCCAAACAGCTACTAAAACCTGCAAATATCTTGGTACTTGATGAGCCGACCAACGACTTGGATATGGCAACCCTAGAGCTGTTAGAAGAAGCCGTCGATAGCTTTAATGGCACCATCTTACTGATTAGCCATGACCGTACCTTTATGGACAATGTCGTAACATCAACTTGGGTTTTTGATGAAGATAGCGATGGCAATGGCATTGTCAAAGAATATGTGGGCGGCTATCAAGACTATTTGACGCAAAAATCCCGTGAACAAGCGATTAAACCCAAAGCAGACAAATCAGAAAAGACAACAGCAAAGCCCAAAGAAGCCATTAACACTGATGCGCCAAAAACTGATACGGTGAAGAAAAAACTGAGCTACAAAGAGCAGCGTGAATTAGACAGTCTCCCCAATGAAATCGCGCTACTCGAGCAAGAGCAAGCTGAACTTCAAGACAAATTAGCCGATGGCAGCTGGTTTGTGAGTGATATGGCAGCCGCTACCCAAGCCAGTGAACGTCTCAACGAGATTGATGATTTGCTACTTGAAAAAATGGCGCGTTGGTCAGAACTTGATGATTAAAATCATTAAATAATTTATGAAGGCAATGTTAGCAATTAACTTTGCCTTTTTTTATCTTTTATATTAGTTAATGTTTACAATAACCATTATAATGTAATTTATACTTGAAAATAGCCTTTTTGCTCCTATATTATAGCTATCAATAAGGAGAAAAATCATGGCCATGCAAAATAGCAAGCAAAATAGCAATAAAACTTACCGACAAGTCGATAAAATTCATGCCGCCCCACGCCCCCATTGGGTGGGTGATGGTTTTCATGTCAACCCGATGTTCAATCACATGGTGGGTGATAAACGCACCGATCCTTTTTTAATGCTCGACTATGCAGCAACACAGTATTTTGAACCCAATGCTCAAGCGCCGCGCGGTGTCGGACAACATCCGCATAAAGGGTTTGAAACGGTAACTATCGCCTATGCAGGTGAAGTCTCTCACCGTGATTCTAGTGGCGGTGGCGGTACTATTAAGACAGGTGACGTGCAATGGATGACGGCGGGCAATGGCGTGATTCATGAGGAATTTCACTCCCCTGAATTTAGCCAAGCAGGCGGTGATTTTAGTATGGTACAGCTTTGGGTCAATCTACCTGCCAAAGATAAAGCCACGCCTGCCAAATACCAACATCTTGCCAATGATGATATGCCTGTGGTCAGTCTACATGATGATGAAGGACTGCATGCAGGACAAATTAAGGTAATTGCTGGGGAGTTTACCCCTACTGTCAATACCCAAGCTCCTCAGCAGGGTGACAATAAGGCACGCGGCATTGGCACGACTTTTACCCCCATTAACTTGTGGGATATCAGTATTGAACCCAATCGCTCAATAGAAGTCGCGATTTCTCGCACTCACAATTTGTTGTTATTGTCGATGCAAGGCGATGTTATCATCAACGCTGATCACGACCAGCAAGCACACGCCAATCAATTAATCACTTTTGAGATTGAAAGTGGCGAGACGGGCGAGGATTTTGTACGCTTAACGGCGGGCAAAGCGGGAGCGAAAATCTTGCTGATGAGTGGTGAGCCGATTAATGAGCCTGTGGTGGGTTACGGACCCTTTGTGATGAATAGCCAAGCCGAAATCCGTCAAGCCATCTTAGATTTTAATGCAGGAAAATTTGGCGGTATTCAATAAATTTTTCGGCTAAAAAAAGCGATATCATGGATTTGATATCGCTTTTTTATTACTGATTTATCTTGATTATTTATCTTGGTAAGTGCAAAGATAAGCCGTTTCTTCGTCAATTTTTACCTTGAATTTTTGGTTGGCATCGACGGTAAAGGTTTCATTGGCTTTAAAAGTTTGCCAGTCAGTTTGGTTTGGCAACAATGCCGAGATAGCCCCGCTAATGACGGTCATGGTTTCAAATTGACTTGTGCCAAATTCGTATTCGCCTGTTTTCATCACGCCCACGGTCGCAGGTAGGGTGGCTGTTTGAAAACCGATTGATGCCACATTGCCATCAAAATATTGATTGACTTTTAGCATAGTTATTCCTCAAAATTAGCTAGTATAAACCGATTATCATAAACTTTTTTGACCAATTATCAATCCTATTTTCCAAAAAACGCTGGCAAAACTGCCAAAATCTGGCAAATACTTTTACCGCAATTTTTGTAGTATTTTTATATCAATTATTCCTTAACAATTAAAATTTCCTATTTTTGTGCTATATTCAATTTTTTTACCACAGTTGTTATGTTTGTACGCATTTGGCTTGTATTAATTGAGGTTATTGCTCTATGTATGTTAAATATTCGTCGTCTATCGTCGCTTTATCGCTCTGTTTGTCGCATCGTTTTGCTGGTCAAAAACTGGCATTGCCTGTCAGCTTAGCGGCATTGTTGGCAGCTTGTTCATCAGCACCTATTCAGACCCAACCCCAAAAATTACCAGGTACGTTGCCGACTGCCCCTGTGGTCATTACCGTACCACCTAAAGTCACGCCCGTGCCACCTGTGACTGTTCCAACCAATCAATACAGCAGCTTTTATCAGTGGAAATCGGATTTTATTGAACGCGCTGTGCAAAAAGGTTACCCCCGTGCTGATGTTGAACGCTTGCTGTCTAGTGCCAACTACAGCGAGCAAGTGGTATCACTGGATAAAGGACAGCCTGAATTTGCCAAAATGCCTTGGGAATATATCGATGGTGCCGCATCGAGTGGTCGTGTCAGTGGGGGTCAGCGCAATTTTGCCAGCCAAAGCGCGCTACTTGATCGCATTGAAAATCAGTATGGTGTGCCGGCCTCTATTGTGACTGCCATTTGGGGCATGGAATCTTCTTATGGTCAAGGCACAGGCAACTCATCACTGGTCAATAGTTTGGCGACATTGGCATATGATGGTCGTCGCCGCAGTTTTGCAGAGGATCAGCTACTAGCGCTGTTGTCGCTGCTTGAGCGTGGTGATATTGATTGGTCGCAACTGCGCGGCTCTTGGGCAGGTGGCATGGGACATACCCAATTTATTCCCAAAACTTGGTTAGATGAAGCAGTAGATGGCAATGGTGATGGTCATCGTAACCCTTGGCATACCGCTGATGCGTTAGCCTCTACCGCAAGCTATCTCAAAAATGCCGGCTGGCAGCGTCGCATGGGCTCGTACTATGAGGTACGATTACCAAATGGTTTTGATTATCGCCAGGTCAGTACCAAAAAAACCATGGCGGACTGGCAAAATTTAGGCATTCAATTTATCACCCCAAATGCGCCCATGGATGCGATGGCAGAATTGTGGCTCCCTGCGGGTAAAGAGGGTCCTGCGATTTTATTAACCAAAAATTTTGATGCCATTAAGGTCTACAATAATTCCTCCAATTATGCCATGGGGGTGAGCTTACTTGCCAAAGCCATTATCGGGCAGCCAGGCTTACAGCAATCTTGGCCACGCTATGAGCAGCCACTTGCTACTTATGAAGTACGCCAACTGCAACAGCGTTTGACGGCAATGGGTTATGATACCAAAGGGTCAGATGGCGTCGTAGGCACCAATACCAAATTGGCATTTCAGCGCTGGCAAGCCGACCACAACCAAATCCCAGATGGATTTATCTCAAAACGCTCGGCAAGTGGGCTGATTAATTAAGGTATTTCTTCATAAAAAAGCCACCGAATGATTCAGGTGGCTTTTTTATTTAATTATCCATACTAAATTCTTCCGCGTAGCTATTCCAACCCAGTTTGGTACGGCAAGCTTCAAAAAAATCTACCCCAGGTGGGTGTAATAACGTGAGTTA
>ERZ1023183.155-NODE-155-length-22434-cov-6.905670_pt1 | contig 22434 bp, 21 predicted proteins | sample MGYA00521095_ERZ1023183 | MGnify/ENA primary metagenome ERZ1023183 (study PRJEB32759, sample SAMN07749889) | skin metagenome | biome: transportation; feature: city; material: polyester macromolecule | host: Homo sapiens | place: Hong Kong:TW line | collected... | reverse complement strand
GTACACCTGGGTCAGCACCCGCCCGGCGCGCCACTGCCCCGCGGCGGCCGTCGGCCCCTCCCCCAGGTGGGCGCGCAAGGCCTCGCGGCAGGCCTGCGGCCCCTCGACGAGGAACGTGCCCGTCCGGCGTCGGGCGGAGCGGCCCGCCAGGGCTGCCACCGCGCGCACGCGCTCGGCGCGGGGATGGGTCATCGGCTCGGCGTGCGGGGTCATGGGGTCTTTCTGGTCGGGGCTCGGCTGCGGGTGCGCAGACGCCGACGGGGCGGGCCTCGGTGGAGGACCCGCCCCGTCGGCGGTGGTGCTCACGCCTGGGGCGTGGTGGTGGGGCTCTCAGGGCCCCGGAGCCGGCTCAGCGGGAGACGGCGGGGGCGTTCACGTCCGCGGGCAGCGCCTCGCGGGCGGTCTTCACCAGCACGGCGAAGGTCGCGGCGTCGGAGACGGCGATCTCGGCCAGCATGCGGCGGTCCACCTCGACGCCGGCCAGCTTGAGGCCCTGCATGAAGCGGTTGTAGGTCATGCCGTTGGCGCGGGCGGCCGCGTTGATGCGGGTGATCCACAGGCGACGGAAGTCACCCTTGCGCTTGTGGCGGTGCTGGTAGTTGTAGGTGAACGAGTGGAGCATCTGCTCCTTCGCCTTGCGGTACAGGCGAGACCGCTGGCCGCGGTAGCCGGAGGCGCGCTCCAGCATGGTCCGACGCTTCTTGTGGGCGTTCACTGCCCGCTTCACACGTGCCACGTGCGTACTCCAATCTGTGTGGTCCCCGGGGCGCGCACTGGCGCGTCACGGCCGAGGAGGAAGGGGTTCCGGCGAGGCCGGAGGGGGTGTCAGATGCCGAGCATCCGCTTGATCTGCTTGATGCTGCCCTTGGAGACGAGCTGGTCGCCCTTGAGACGGCGGGTCAGGCGCGAGGACTTGTGCTCCAGGTAGTGGCGGCGGTTCGCCTGCTGGCGCATGATCTTGCCGGAGCCGGTCACGCGGAAGCGCTTCTTGGCACCGCTGTGGGTCTTCATCTTCGGCATGGCTGCCGTTCTCCTTCACTCATCGCTGCCGTGCGCGGCGCGCACGGCAGTGCTGGTCACCCCGGTCCGTCCGGACCGGGCTGGTCTGTGGCGACCCCGGGGGGTCAGGCCCGAGGACCGGACTTGGGGGCACCGCCGCGGGGGGCGGCGGGCTTGGGCGGGGCCGGCATCGGCTTGGCCGCCGGCTTCGGAGCCGACGACGGCGCGGCCGGCTTGGCGGCGGACCGCGGCTTCGGCGTGGCAGCCGGCGCAGCCGAGGACTGCGGCTTCGGCGTCGCGGCCGGCTTCGGGGCCGATGCGGGCGTGGCGCTGGAGGCCGGCTTCGCAGCCGGGGCGGCCGCGGCCGGGCGGGGAGCCGCCGGGGCCGGGGTCTTCGGCGCCTGCTTCGTCTCGGCCGGGGCCGCGGAGGCGTTCTCCTGCGTCCGGGCGGCCATGGCCTTCAGCTGCTCGGGGAACGCGTCCCCGACCGAATTCCGCACCGGGGCGGAGTCGGACGCCGCCTTCTGCGCGGCGCGCTCCTTGGCCTCGCGGGCGGCCTGGTCGCGACGCGAACCGCCGCCCTGACGCTCGCGGTGGCTCTCGGCCGAGTTCTTGCGCTGGTCCGCCCGCGCATCGGCCTTGGTGCGCAGCGGGCCGACCACCATCACCATGTTGCGGCCGTCCTGGCGCGGCTGCGATTCGACGGTGCCCAGCTCGGCGACGTCCTCGGCGAACTGCTGCAGCAGCTTGATGCCGAGTTCGGGACGCTGCTGCTCACGGCCGCGGAACTGGATGATGGCCTTGACCTTGTCGCCCTGGCTCAGGAACTTCTTGGCGTGGCCGGTCTTGGTCTCGTAGTCGTGCTTGTCGATCTTCAGGCGGAAGCGGACCTCCTTGAGGACCGTGTTCACCTGGTTCTTGCGCGACTCACGGGCCTTCACCGCGGCCTCGTACTTGTACTTGCCGAAATCCATCAGCTTGCACACCGGAGGCTTGGCCGTGGGGGCCACCTCCACGAGATCCAGGTCCGCCTCGGCGGCGAGCCGGAGGGCGTCCTCGACGCGGACGATGCCGACCTGTTCGCCGTTCGGGCCGACCAGGCGGACTTCCGGAACGCGGATACGCTCGTTGATGCGGGGATCGCTGATGGTGGTACTCCTCTGTGTGAGACGACGGGTGACCCCGCGCCCACCGGAGGGGCCCTCGGAAACGAGGAAGGCCTCCCCTGCGCGGACGCAGACGGAGGCCTCGACACGATCCCGTCGGACGGGACCCTCGGTGCGGGCTGCGCGCCACGACGCGGCGGTCCCGACCGGCGACCCGGCAACTCGGCCCGGGGCGAACCGGACATCCTGCTGACGCGGGTGGGAGAGAGGCCTCCACTTTGCTGCTCCTGGCCCGTGCATGCCCGCCCCGGGGTCACCGGATGACGAGGACGTGCGCGGACCACGAGTGGTCTATGGGAAGCTTACCACCATGACAGACGAACGTCAGGCCCAGGACGCCACCCCCATGGACGCCCCCGCCGAGATCCGCGACATCCACGAGGTCCCCGCCGTCGAGGTCATCACGACCACCGCCGTGCACCTGATGACCGCCGCCGCCGTCAAGTGCGGCCTGGCCGACTCCCCCGACGCCCGCGAGCTCATGGATCTCGACGAGGCCCGCAAGCTCATCACCGCCCTCGCCGGGCTGGTCACGGCCGCGGCGCCCGAGATCGGCAGCCAGCACGCCGGCCCGCTGCGCGACGGCCTGCGCTCGCTGCAGCTGGCGTTCCGTGAGGCCTCCCCGTTCCCGGACGCCCCGGGCAAGGGCCCCGGCGAGAAGTTCACCGGCCCGGTGAACTGACCACGCCCCCCGATGACGACGACGGCGCGCCCCCGACCGGGGGCGCGCCGTCGTCGTCGGAGCCGGGCTCAGGCGTCCGTCGAGGCCTCCGGGGCGGGGGTGAGATGCCGGGTGACCGGCGTCGTGAAGAGGGTGAGCAGCGCGACGCCGGAGACCGCGAGCAGCGGCCCACCCAGAGCGGCGGCGTCCACGCTGAAGAGCCACGAGGACAGGAGCACACCGAAGAGCTGGATCGCGACGGCGGCGCCGCGGCTCCACGCCCGACCGCGCAGCAGGGCGACGGCGGTCGCGAGGATCCACAGGGCGAGCAGCGCGTAGATGACGATCAGCATCACGCGGGCGCCGGCCGGGAGCACCCCGTCCGCCGCATGCACCACCGCGTCCACGGCGAGCCAGAGGAGCGCGCCCGCCTCGACCACGAGCGCCGCGGCGACCACGAGGACGGCCACCGGCAGGCCCCGGCCGGGGCGGGGCGGGACCGTCGTCGCGTCGGCGCCCGACGACTCGGACGGGGCGACGGGGTCGGGGCGGCGGGACTGTGCCATGGGGCCTCTCCTGCGGGACGGCTGCGGGGACGGACGTGTCCCCCACCGTACGCCGGGCGGTGCGCGGGCCAGGTCCGCGGCGACGCGCCGCCCCGGGCATGGGTGTGACCAAGGACTCACTGGGAGGTGCGGTGATGCACCTCATTCACCTCTTGTTCACTCGTGAGGGCCGTGCGAGGATGGCACGCGAAAGATTTCCGGGGGCCGCGTTCGTACGAAAGCGGTCCCCGTTGCAATGACCAGGGTCGCCCTCCGTATCGGTCGTGCCGCGCGTCGTCCGCGCAGGCCCCCGCGCCCGCCGCCGGCGGAGGCCGTGACCACCGGCGCCCGCGGGCTCCGGCTCTTCCGACAGAAAGTGAGCGGACCGATGGATTGGCGCAGTAAAGCAGCGTGCCTGGACAAGGACCCGGAGCTGTTCTTCCCCGTGGGCAACACCGGCCCCGCCCTCCTGCAGATCGAGGAGGCCAAGGCGGTGTGCCGTTCGTGTGAGGTCGTGGACACGTGCCTGAAGTGGGCCATGGAGTCCGGCCAGGACTCGGGCGTCTGGGGCGGCATGAGCGAGGACGAGCGGCGCGCCATGAAGCGCCGCGCGGCGCGCGCCCGCCGCGCCTCCTGACCCACCCGGACCACCGGCCCCGTCGACCTCGTCGACGGGGCCGTCGTCATGCCCGGCCGGGCTCACGTCAGGGGCAGTCGCAGCACGACGCGCGTGCCGCCGTCGTCGGACCGCTCCCAGCGCAGGGTGCCGCGCAGGTCCCCCTCCACGAGCGAGTGCACGATGCGCAGGCCGAGCCCCGATCCCTCGCCCGCGCGGGGAGACTCCCCCGGCACCCATCCGTCGGGGGCGGCGGGGCCGCCGTCCGTCACGGACACGACCAGCACCGTTCCCGCGGGGGTCGACTCGCGGTCGGCGTGCAGGCCCACGCAGCCACCGCCCGGCGCCGTGCCGTGCTCGACGGCGTTGGCCGCCAGCTCATTGAGCACCAGCGCCAGCGGCGTGGTCACGTGGGAGGGCAGTTCACCGAACTCGCCCGTGACCGCGACCTGCAGCGGCCGCCCGTCCCCGGCCACCTCGACGGCCAGGCGGAACTGCCGCTGCAGCAGACCGTCCACGGGGACCTGGTCCTCGATCTCCTCGCTCAGCGTCTGGTGGACGAGGGCGATCGTGTCCACCCGCTGCATCGCCTGACGCAGCGCACGCTCCGCCTCGGGCGAGGACGTGCGCCGCGCCTGCATGCGCAGCAGCGATCCCACGGTCTGCAGGTTGTTCTTGACGCGGTGGTGGATCTCGCGGATGGTCGCGTCCTTGGTGAGCAGACGCTGCTCCTGGCGGCGCAGCTCGGTCACGTCGCGCAGCAGCAGCAGCGCCCCCTGCCAGCCGTCCGGACCGAGCAGGGGGACGGAGCGCACCGTGAGGGACGCCCCGCCGGACTGCACCTCCCGCCGTCCGGCACGCAGGCCGGTGAGCACCGCCCACGTCCCCTCGTCGGTGGGAACGCGGGCGGCCTCGGTGCTGGCCAGCACGTCGGTGAGCCGGTGCCCCTCGAGGGTCGAGGCGATGCCCAGCCGGCGCAGGGCGGAGACCGCGTTGGGACTGGTGAACTCGGCGACCGAGTCCGGCCCGAGCACGACGAGGCCGTCCCCCACCCGCGGCGTGCCGCCCGCCCAGAGGCCGGAGGGCTCCTCGGGCGCCGGCCAGCGGCCGTGCTGCATCATGTCCAGCAGGGTGCTGGCCGTCCGGCTGTAGTTCTCCTCGATCACCGAGCGCGCCGGCCGGCCGTTCGGGTCCGCGTGCGCGGAGACGACCGCGATGACCCTCCCGGCGCGGACCACCGGCCACAGACGCACCTGCAGCGTGCCTCCCGGGGCCTCGACGGGGCCGGCCCCCTCGGCCCGCTCCCCGCCATGCCACGTCTGCCCGACGACGGCCCGCAGGTCCGCGCGGGCGCGCGAGCCCACGATGTCGCGGTGGAAGAGGGTGGGAGCGGTGAAGGGCCGGACCTGGGCGAGCGCGACGAACCCTCCGGCCTCGTCGCGGCGGGGCACGGGGCACCAGAGCACGAGGTCCGCGAGCGCCAGGTCTGCCACGAGCTGCCAGTCCCCCACGAGCCGCTGCAGCCAGGCGCGGTCCTCGTCTCCGATGTCCGGGTGCGACGTCAGGGGGTCCTGCGCGAGCGAACTGACCATGGGATCAGGGTACGGCGACGTGCCGGGCGGCCCGTGTCCGTGGCGTCGCGGGCGGCGTCGGACGACACGGCGGCGATGGTCTGCGAGGGCCGTGCGCGGTGCCGTCCGCGGCGGGCGGGGCGGGCAGGGACACCGGCCAGCGTGGCGAGGGCGCGACGCAGCGGGCTGTTCGGAGCGGCCTCGGCGAGCACCTGGCCGGCGAGCAGCGCGGGGTCCGCGGCGGCCGGGTCCCACGGCAGGAACGCCTCCAGGGGCGTGGCCGGCGAGGCGTAGCGGTTCCAGACGGCCTCGACCTGCCCGCGCGGGGCGACGCCGGCGGCGGCGGGCCGGAGCCGGTTGACCACGACGCGCAGCCGTGCCGCCGGGGCCGCCTCCGCCAGCTCCTCGACCCCGCGGACCAGGCGGGGCAGCGCGACGGCGTCCGGCCCGCCGACCGCGATGACCTCGTCGGCCGCGGCGAGCGCCGCCAGGGTCGCACCGTTGCGCTGTGGGGCGGGCACGTCGAAGGACAACTCCTCGTCCTGCTCGAGACCGAACCCGACGTCGACGACCACGCGGTCCCAGTGTTCCCTGGCGGCCGCGATCAGCGCGGAGACGGCGGCGGGGCGCAGCTCGGGCCACCGGTCCACGCGGGTGAGTCCCGTCAGAACCGTCAGGTCCGCGCCGGCGACGCGGACGCGGACGCCCGCGGCCGCCAGGTCGGCGGCGCCCAGCCGGCCGTGGTCGGCCCGCCGCACGGCCCGCGCCACGCCGGCCGACTCCTCCGTCAGCCCCAGGTGCACACCGACGGCGGGGCCGTACGTGTCCAGGTCGACCAGCAGCGTGTTCCGGCCGGCCACGGCGTGCTCGGCGGCGAGGTTCACGGCGACGGTGGTGCGTCCCGGGGCGCCGGTGGGACCCCACACCACGGTCACCAGGGACTCCCGCGCGGGTGCGGTCGGTTCGCCCTCCTCCGGAGAGGGTGCGGGGTCGGCTCCCTCGCCCGCGGTGGCGGGGCCGTCGTCGGGGGTGGCCGCGGCGGGGGCGGCGCCCGGCCCGGCGTCGTCGGGCTCGTCGGCGTCGCGCCAGGGGTCCGTGAGGCCGGGCACCTCGTCCGCGCCGAGCGTCTCCAGGGTGATCGGCAGGTCGTCGAGGTCCTCGGCGTGATCCCGGGCGTGGTCGGCGTCCTCCCCGTGCGAGGTCTCCGGCCGGCGGCCCTCCGCGGCGGCGCTCGCGGACTCCACGACGACGGCCGCGATCTGCTCGGGGTCGGCGTCGGCGCGCACGCAGGGCACCCCCATGCTGCGGAGGCGACGCCGCTCGGCACGGACCTCGCTGAGCGCCGCCACGCCCACGGGTCGGGGCAGCCGGGCCGTCTCCTCCAGGAAGGCGGCGGTGAGGGACTCGGTGTCCCCGGCCACGAGGACCGCGTCCACGAGACCGGAGCGGGCGATCGCGAGCAGCTCGGCGAGGTCCTCGGCCCGGCGGAGGACCGTGATGTCCGTCTGGTGCCGCTCGAGCGGGCCGATGTGGTCCAGGCCCGGCTGGACGGTGGTGGCCAGGGCGATGCGCACGGTCAGCGCACCCCGTGGGCCGGCACGAGGGTGACCCGCGCGTCCTTGACCTTCGCGTCCACGATGCGCGGCAGGGTCTCCTCCGGTGCCAGCAGCTGCACCCGGGTGGTGCCCGAGCCGCCGAAGCCGTTCTGCTCCGCCGTGACCTCGGAGATCTCGAGCGCCTCGGCCAGCCGGGCCGGGTCCGCATGGCCGCGGCCTCCCTCGGCGGGCATGGCCACCCAGACGTCCACGCGGTCCCCCACGCCCACGCCGGACGGCAGCGGCTCGTCCAGGGCCACCCCGACGGGACGACGGCCGTCCGGGTCCGCGTCCACCAGTGCCGCCGCCGGCAGCAGCTCGCCGGCCCGGACCGTCCCGGAGACCATCCGCCCCTCGGGAGCCGGAGCATCGGCGCTGAGGTACCGCTCGCCGGCCTCGCTGAGGTTCACCTCCACGGGGCGCAGGTCCCCGGACGCGATGGGTGTGCCCGGGGGCAGGTCCTCCGCAGCCGTCCAGTACGCTGCGGTCCGCTGGGCGGAGGCGACCAGCGCCACGACGCCGGCGATCGAGGCGAGGACGAGCACGAGACCGACGAGGAGCCGGGGATCCCGCCAGCGGGGCCGGCGCAGACGGCCGCCCTCGGCGGACGCGGACATGGTCGTGGACACCGGATGTTCCCCCCTTCGGACCGGCCCCTCGGGCCGCCGCGGCCCCGGCACCCCGTCGGTGTCGGCCCCTCCGCGCTGCGCCCAGAGTAACCACTGGGGCCGTGGATCGCCGGATCCGCCGCGTACGCTGTGGAAAAGTGTCGCCTCCGGGTGTTCCCGGGGTTGAATGGGTCGACGTCGTGGGCCGCCCGCGACCGTCCTGGACGCCTCGACCGAAGGAGCACCGTGCAGCGCTTTCTCACCCTGACCGACGTCGCGGAGACCCTGAACATCTCCGGTCAGGCCGCCCGTGCCCTGGTCCGCTCGGGTGAGCTGCAGGCCATCCAGGTCGGGGGCCGCGGTCAGTGGCGCATCGAGGTGTCCTGGCTCGAGGACTACGTGGAGCGTCAGAAGGAAGTGACGCGCGCCCGCGTCCGGGAGTGGACCGAGACGGACGCGCAGGCCCGCTGAGCCCACACGGTCTGCTCAGGCGGGGCGCAGCGCGGTCCGGACCGTCCCCAGCGCCCCGAACGGGATGACGAGCCGCCCGCGGACGGCCGCGGCCCGCCGGGCCTCGTCCCGCGGGTGGCGGGCGATGTCGAGGTGGTCGCCGCCGACCCGGTCCACGGTGCCCTCCGCCAGCGCCCCGCCGAGGCGTCCCGTCACCGCCACCGGCTGGCGCGTCCGCGCGATGCCGCGCAGCACCGTCCCCCAGCCGGCCGCGGCGAGCTCGGGCGCGGCCACGGCCCGGGTCAGGTCGGCCTCCACGGCCGCCACGCAGTCCACCGCGACGATCGCCGATCCCGAGCCGTCGACGTGCACGCCGACCCAGCCCTGGCCCACCGTGTGCACCACGCCGTCCACGACCTCGCCCCAGGCCAGGTGGAGCCGGACCTGCCGCCCTCGGGCTCCGCGCAGGCGGTCGGCCAGGGACAGCGCCATCCACTCCGCTCGGGTCAGCTCCGCGGCCTCGGCCACCGTCTCCTGCCAGCCGAGGTCGGCCCAGTGCGCCTCCAGGTCGTCGAAGAGTCCGTTCCACCGCATGCGCTCAGCATAGGAGGCTCAGCGCCGGACATCGGTCATCATCAAACATCATCAAACATCACTCTTGACACCAATCGGCCCGTGCAGTTCACTGTGATCATCATCACCGGCCTGATCGCGGGATCCCGGCCGGACGGACGCACAGGAGGGGAATCCATGGAGCGCTCGACATCACCGGCCGGCCCGGCCCCGACCCGTCCGGTCGACGCGGCGGACGCCGTCGGCCTCACCGTCCTGCTTCTGGCCGGTCCCGGTCTGCTCGCCTGTGCCGCGGCGCTGCTGCAGACGGGCCCCAGCGCGCCGGCGGCGGAACTGACCCGCGTGCTGGGCCTCGGTGCCGGTCTCGCCGGGCTCGGACTGCTCGCATGGTGGGCGGTGGGCCTGATCGGGCTGGCGCTCGTCGCGCTGGGGCGCCGCGCGGGTCGGCCGGCCTGGGCCCGCCTGGGCCGGAGCCTCACTCCCGCCCTGCTCGGACGCGTGGCAGGCGCCGTCGTCGGTGCCCAGCTGCTCGCGGCACCGGCCGCGTGGGCGGACGCGGCTCATCCCGTGCCGGACGCCTCCTGGACCGTGGCCGCGGTGCCTGCGCACGCCACCGGCGTCGAGGCCCCGGCGCCGGACGCCGCGTGGACGCCCCGGCCCCCGGCGCCGGCCCCACCGGGCGCCGGCACCGGCCGTGCGGATCCGGACCACCCCACCGTCACCGTCCGGCGCGGCGACTGCCTGTGGCACCTCGCCGCCGCCGAGCTCGGCCCGGACGCGACCCCCCGAGAGATCGACGCCCGCTGGCGCCGCTGGTACGAGGCCAACCGACGGGTGATCGGCGACGACCCGCACCTGCTGCTGCCCGGCACCGTGCTGACCTCCCCCGTGTTCACCCCGCACGCCGGCGTGGACGGACCACGGCCATGACATCCACGACCCTGCACTCCCCCGCTTCGCCTCGTCCTCAGGAGACCGCCATGACCACCCTCGCCACCCGCCCCCGCACCGCTTCCGCCCGGCGCACCGCCGACACCCTCCTCCACGGGCCCGCCCACAGCCCCGCGGTCCTGCCCCGCGGTGAGGAGATCGCCCGGCGGGCCCGCACCGAACAGGGGCGCGAGGAGCTGCGCCGCGTCCGCTCGCTCGCCGCCGTGATCGCCGTCGCCTGCGTCGAGGTCGAGACGGGCCGCCGTGCCCTGCGGGACCTCTCCGCCTGGCTCTCGCCCGAGGTCCTGGACAAGTTGACCCGTCGCATGGAGCTGCTGGGCGCCGTCGCGCCGACCGGGCCCGGTCGACGGCCCTCCGCGGCCGTCCCGCCCCGGACGCCCGCGTCCGCACCCCGCCCGGTGGGTGCCCGCGTGTGCGAGGTCGCGCCCGGCCGGGTGGAGGCCAGCGCGACGGTGCTGTGGGAGGGCCGGGCCCGGGCCTTCGCGCTCCGACTCGAGCGGCGGCTCAGCCGGTGGAAGGTGACGTCGGTCGAGATCGGCTGAGCCGGATCGTCCCGTCGGACTGACGATCGAGGGCCCGGAGACCTGGAGGTCTGCGGGCCCTCGTCCTGCGTCGTGGCGGGATGCCGGTCAGCCGCGGCGGCCGCGGCGCTCCGCCTGACGGCGGGAGCGGCGGTTCGTGCCCGCCGCGACCGTGGCGCCGGAGTCCGTGCCGCTGCGGGTGACCGCGCTCTGCCCGTCCTCGGACGGACCGGTGAAACGCAGCTGCGCCGGCTGCTGCGGGGCGTCGATGCCCTCCACGGAGATCTGCGGGGCCATCGTCACGGCGCGGGCGTCCTGGACGCCGGGCAGCGACGTCGACGCGGGGGCCGCACTGATCTGCGCCTGGAACAGCGTGCGCACGGCGTCCTCGCGGATGGCGGCGAGCATGTTCTGGAACATCGTGTAGCCCTCGCGCTGGTACTCCACGAGGGGCTCGCGCTGGGCCATCGCGCGCAGCCCGATGCCCTCCTTGAGGTAGTCCATCTCGTAGAGATGCTCCTGCCAGCGGCGCCCGATGGTGGCGAGCACCACGCGACGCTCCGCCTCCCGCAGCGCCTCGGACCCCACCTGCGCCTCCCGGTCCTCGTACGCCAGGAGCGCATCGGAGACGAGTTCGCGCTTGAGGACCTCGGCCTTGAGCCGGCCCCGGCCGCCGACCTCGTCGAGGACGTCCTCCTGCGAGATGCCCACGGGGTAGAGCTCTGCCAGGTCCCGCCACAGCTGGTCGAGGTCCCAGTCGGTGGCGTGGCCCTCCTCGGTGGCCGCGTCCACGATGTTCCCGACGGCGTCCTCCACGAAGCGGCGCACCCGGTCCTGCAGGTCCTCCCCCTCGAGGATGGAACGGCGGTCCGTGTAGATGGCCTCGCGCTGGCGGTTCATCACGTCGTCGTACTTGAGCACGTTCTTGCGCTGCTCGGCGTTGCGCCCCTCGACCTGCGCCTGCGCGTTCTGGATCGCCTTCGAGACGAAGCCGAACTCGAGCGCCATGTCGTCCGGGATCGACGGGCTGTTCATGATCCGCTGGGCCACGCCCGGGTTGAAGTTGCGCATGAGCTCGTCCGTGAGGGAGAGGTAGAACCGGGACTCGCCCGGGTCGCCCTGACGGCCGGAACGACCGCGCAGCTGGTTGTCGATGCGGCGCGAGTCGTGGCGCTCGGTGCCCACCACGTACAGGCCGCCGGCCTCGATGACCGCGCGGTGCGCGTCCTCCACGGCGGCCTCGGCCTGCGCCAGCACCTCGGGCCAGCGGGCCTCGTACGCCTCCGGGTCCTCGGCGGCGTCGAGGCCCAGCTCCTGCATGCGGGCCACCGCCGTGAACTCGGCGTTGCCGCCGAGCATGATGTCGGTGCCGCGGCCGGCCATGTTGGTGGCCACGGTGACGGCGCCCGGGCGGCCGGCCTGCGCCACGATGGCGGCCTCGCGGGCGTGGTTCTTCGCGTTCAGGACCTCGTGGCGGACGCCGCGCTTGGCCAGCAGCGTGGAGAGGTACTCGGACTTCTCCACCGAGGTGGTGCCCACCAGGACCGGCTGGCCCTTCGCGTGCCGCTCGGCGATGTCGTCGACGACGGCGTCGAACTTGACCTTCTCGTTCTTGTACACCACGTCGTTGCGGTCCACGCGCTGTCGCTCCCGGTTCGGCGGGATCACGACGACGCCGAGGCCGTAGGTCGACGTGAACTCGGCGGCCTCCGTCTCGGCGGTGCCCGTCATGCCGGCGAGCTTCTCGTAGCCGCGGAAGTAGTTCTGCAGGGTCACCGTGGCCAGCGTCTGGTTCTCGGGCTTGACCTCGACGCCCTCCTTGGCCTCGATGGCCTGGTGGAGCCCCTCGTTGTAGCGGCGTCCCTTGAGCACGCGGCCCGTGTGCTCGTCGACGATCTGCACCTCGCCGTCGAGGACCACGTAGTCCTTGTCCCGCTTGAACAGCTCCTTGGCCTTGACCGCGTTGTTCAGGAACTGGATGAGCGTGGTGTTCTGCGTCTCGTACAGGTTCGTGATGCCGAGGTGGTCCTCGACCTTCTCGATGCCGGGGCCGAGGATGCCGACGGTGCGCTTCTTGTGGTCCACCTCGTAGTCCGTGTTCGCCTCGAGGCGGCGCACCAGCCGGGCGAACTCGCCGTACCACCGGTTGGCCTCGCCCTGGGCGGGGCCGGAGATGATCAGCGGGGTGCGGGCCTCGTCGATGAGGATCGAGTCCACCTCGTCGACGATCGCGTAGTGGTGCTCACGCTGCACGAGCTCGTCGAGGGACCAGGCCATGTTGTCCCGGAGGAAGTCGAAGCCGAACTCGTTGTTCGTGCCGTAGGTGATGTCCGCGGCGTACTGCTCGCGCCGTACGGCCGGGGTCTGGCCCGCCACGATGACGCCCGTCTGCATGCCGAGGAAGCGGAACACGCGGCCCATGAGGTCGGCCTGGTAGGAGGCGAGGAAGTCGTTGACCGTCACCACGTGCACGCCCCTGCCGGACAGCGCGTTGAGGTAGGCCGGAGCGGTGGCCACGAGGGTCTTGCCCTCGCCGGTCTTCATCTCCGCGATGTTGCCCTGGTGCAGCGCGATGCCGCCGAGCAGCTGGACGTCGTAGTGCCGCTGGCCGAGCGTGCGTCCCGCGGCCTCCCGGACCGCGGCGAACGCCTCCGGCAGGAGCAGGTCCAACGACTCGCCGTCCGCATGCCGGGCCCGGAGCGTGTCCGTCTCGGCACGCAGCTCCGCATCGCTGAGCGCCCGGAAGTCGTCCTCGAGGAGGTTCACGGCGTCCACCGTGGCCTGCATGCGCTTGAGGACGCGGTTGTCCGAGATCTTCAGGACGCGGTCGATGATCGAAGGCACTGGTTCTCTGCTCCCTTGCGGTGTGGCCGGGGCGGGACGGGATGCCCCTCGCGCTCGGCCGTGGCGCGGTCTCCGGGACAGTGTACGGGCCGAGTCCGGACGGGCCGCGGCGCCCGTCCCGGAGGGGACGGGCGCCGCGGCGTCAGCAGGTCGTGGTCGACGTCGGCGGGGCGGTCAGTCCTCCCGCGTCTGGTATGCCTGCTCCCCCTCGGAGGCGGAGACGTGATCCTGAGGGAGGGACTCGTCCAGGCGGATCACGCCGTAGCTCCAGCCTCGGCGGCGGTAGACGACGGAGGGCACGCCGGTCTCGGCGTTCTGGAAGAGGTAGAAGTCGTGGCCGACCAGCTCCATCGCGTCCACGGCGTCGTCCACGCTCATGGGGGTCGCGGGGAACGCCTTCTGCCGGATGCGCACCGGGGTGCCCGCCTCGGGGGCGTCCTGCGCGGAGGCGTCCTCCGCGGCCAGCGCGGCGCCCGACGGCGGCAGCGGTGGCACGAAGCCGACCTCGCCCGCGCCGCGGGAGGCGCCGAGCTTGCCGCGGCGACGGTCCTTGCGCCGGTCGCGCAGGCGCCGCAGGCGCTCGGTCAGTCGGGTGGCGGCCTGGTCGAAGGCTGCCAGCTTGTCGTCCGCGTCGGCCTCGGCCCGCACGACGTCCCGCGGGCCACGGACCGTCAGTTCCACGCGGACCGTCTCGTCCGAGTGCTTGTGGTGGGAGGACTTCGTCACGCGGACCTCGAGCGTGTCGGCGCCCTCGGCGAGCGGCTGGAGGCGCTCGGTGCGCTCGACGACGTGGTCGCGGAAGCTCTCCGGGAGCCTGAGGTTGCGGGCGATGTAGCTGACATCCATGGTCATGGCGTCCTCCTGGTCCGACTCTCACGGGTCCGGCCTCGGGAGGGGAGGTGCGCCTCGGTGTCGCGTCCGCAGGGCGGCGGCGGGTCCGAGGGTGCGACCTCCTTCCAGCCGTCGGCAGGACGGGAACCGTAGGGGCGATTCCGTGCCGTTCACCCTACCCGGGGGCCTGGCCGGGGGCCAGGCTCGGCGGGATCCCGCGGCGGGGCCACGGCCGCGAGCACGACGGCCCCGACGGGGTGCCCGCCGGCGCGGCGCACCGCCTCCGCGAGCGCGGCGAGGGTGGCGCCGGTGGTGAGGACGTCGTCCACGAGCAGGACGGGCGCGCCGGCCGGCAGCCGTCCGGCGACGACGCGCCAGTCCCGGGCCCGCCGGCGGCGCTGGCCCGCCCCGGCGCCCGCGTGGGACGGGCCGCCGCCCCGGAGCGTGCTCGCGCGGGGCAGCAGGCGCGCACGGACGGCGTCGGAGACCAGCCACGGCGCCGGCAGCGCCCGGGTGAGCTCGGCGAGCGGGTCGTAGCCGCGCCGTCGGAATCCGACCGCGCCGCCCGGGACCGGGACGAGCAGGGCGTGCCGCGCCCCGGGCAGGTCCGGCTCGAGGCGCGCCGCGGCGACGGTCCGGCAGAGGGCCTCGCCCAGCACGCCGCGCAGGTGCAGCGCGTGATGGTCCTTGAACGCGAGCACGGCGGCCGCCAGCGGGTCTGCGTAGCGCCCGGCCGCCATCACCGGCAGCGGAGCGCCGCCGGGGCCCAAGGGTAAGGCCGGGGCGTCCTGCTCCGCCCGGAAGGGCCGGGACAGGACGGCGGTCAGTCCCTCCGCGCAGGCCGGGCAGAGCCGGTGGCCCGGCGCCGCGCACACCGCGCACTCGGCGGGCAGGACCAGGTCGGCCAGGGCCCGACCGAGGGCGCCGAACGCCGGGGACGGGGAGGACGGCGGGGAATGCATGGCGATGAGTCCACCGCACGCCACCGCCGTCCGGGCGCCGGGGCGGGCCGCTGTGCGGGACGGGGCGGCTGTGCAGGAGTGGACGACGGGCGCCCGGCGCGGGCCCGGCTCAGTCCGGGAACGAGAGGTCGCGCACCCCGCGGTCGAGCTCCTGCGCCCGCCACGAGGAGCCCACCAGCAGGAACACGAACTCCTCCGTCTCCGCGTAATAGGCGCCGTCGTCGCCGGCGGAGATCCCCCGCAGGCCGCCCAGTGGGTTGAGCTCCCGGACGGTGCCATCGACCGAGACGATCCGCGGCACCACGCGCTCGTCGGGCTTCTCGGCGTACGCCGAGACGAGCAGGTTCGTGTCGCCGGCCCACTCCACCGAGTCCTCCGACCCGGAGGAGGGCAGCAGGATCGGCTCGGTCAGGGCGTTCGGCACCCCGTCCGAACCGCGCACGACGCCGGACACGCGCAGAGTGGTCCGCTGGCCGTCGTCGACGAGCATCGCGGCCCGGGCCCCGCTCCGGGACAACCGCAGGTCGACGATCCGCTCGCCGGGCCGCAGCCAGGTGGCCGTCACGATGCGCTCCTGCCCGCCGGGCTGGGCCGAGACGGCGCGGATCCGCGAGGTCGTCCCCCGGTCGGCCGCCCACACCCAGCCCAGGAGGTCCAGCGACGGGACGGTGAGCCCGGTGCCGCGCAGCACCTCCCGCAGGGAGCCGTCCGTGCCGGCGACGTGGACCGCCGTCCGGTCACGGGTGACGAACGCGAATCGGCTGCGGTCGCCGGACATCGTCGGGCGGACCGGATCGAGCGCGGTGACGTCCGGGGCGCCGCCCACCGGCGTGACGCTGGTCCCCTGCACGTACACGAGTCCGCCCGTCGCCGTGTCGATGCCCACCTGGACCGAGCCGACGGCGGGGTCGGTCTGGACCGGGGCGGGGCCGTCGTCTCCCGACGTGGACAGCTGGGCACCGGCGACGGTCACCTCGACCTCCTTGACCGACTGGAGGCCCCTCAGGGTCAGCTCCAGCTGCTCCCGCATGCGGTGCCGCCGCTCGGCGTCGGCCCCCTCGGCGGCCGCCTGGGTGAGGTCGACGTGGGCCACGCCGTCGTCGTCGACGGGCACCGTGGGCGCGGCCAGGTCGGTGCCGGTGCGCAGCGGGAAGGCCGTGTCCACCGCCCCGGCCAGATACGGTGCCGGCCCGCGCAGCAGCGCTCGCGTCACCGCGGTCACGGTGGTGCCCCGATTGACGAACCACCGCACGTCCGGCACGACGTAGCGCTTCGCGGTGTCGTAGAAGGCGAGCTCGTGCGGGGCGAACAGCTGTCCGAACTGCGCCTGGGAGAGCAGCGTGCCGTTCTCCGTGGACGTGATCCGCATGCCCTGGGGCCGTTCCTGCACGGTGACCGCCCAGGCCCGTGTGGTCCCCGGCGGCGCGACGGTCCGCAGGCCGTACTCGTCGATCTCCGAGTCGACCTCGACCTGGATCTGGTAGTCCCCGTCGCCGTCGCCCCGGGTGATGCGCGGCTCCGCCGAGTACACGAGGGTGCGCTGCCCGGGCGTCCACTGGGTGGCCGCGGGGCCGTCGAGGAACTCGCGCGCCACCGCGTAGTCGTCCTGCGGGCTCGTGCCCGCGAGCAGGAAGCCCCGGATGGCCTCCTCCGCCGTGTCCGACTCGGCGGGTCCCGGCGGATGGAACTGCGGCGCGTCGGCGGCCGCGCTGGCCCCGTCGACCGGGTCGGCGCTGCGCACTTCGGAGCTCTGGGGGATCTGGGTGCAGCCGCTGAGGGCGAGCACCAGGGCGACGATCACCGCGACGACGGCGACACGCGGCGGGCGGGGCGGCTGCGGATCCACGGTGGTCATCGGGCCTCCTCTGCCGCGTCCTCGCCGGTCCGGTCCCCGGCGGCCGGCCCGTCGGCGGGATCCCCCGGAGGGACCCTGCGCACCGGCCGGGTCGGTGCGGTCAGGGCCTGCTCGTCCTGGCGCGCGCACGGCGGGGCGTCCGCGGCCGTGGCGGCGACGTCCGCGACCCTGCCGACGGCGTCGGCGTCGGCGTCCGCCTCCTGCGGGACGGGTCGGGACAGGTCATCGGCGTACCGGCGGTCCGCCGTGCTGTAGCGGGGCGGGATGGGCAGCACGGAGCGGCCGATCGGTTCCGGGGCCTCCGCGCCCTGCGCGGCCGGGCGCGGCGCCCGCGGCAGGGTCACCATGAAGGTGGACCCCTCCCCCAGCTCGCCCCACGCCTCGAGCCGGCCGCCGTGCAGCCGGGTGTCCTCGGTGGCGATCGCCAGACCCAGTCCGGACCCGCCGGTGGTGCGCTTGCGTGAGGGGTCGGCCCGCCAGAACCGGTCGAACACGCGCTGCACCTGCTCGGGGCTCATGCCGATGCCGTGGTCCACGACGGCGAACGTGACGGCCTCCTCGTCGGCCGCCACGAGCACGTCCACCGGCCGGCCCTCGGCGTGCTCGATCGCGTTGTTCACCAGGTTGCGCAGGATCCGTTCGATCCGCCGCGGGTCGACCCAGGCGACGTGGCCGTCGGCGCGGTCCCGGTCCATGGGCACCACGTACACGGGCACGCCGCTCTGATCGGCCAACGGCTGAGAGGTGAGCACGACGTCGCGGGCCAGCTCGAGCATGTCCGTGGCCTCGAGGGCTGGGGTGGCGGCGCCGGCGTCGAACCGGGTGATCTCCAGCAGGTCCGCGAGCATGGCCTGGAAGCGATCGACCTGGTGGTAGAGCAGCTCGGTCGAGCGTCGGTTGACCGGGTCGAAGTCCTCGCGCGAGCCGTACAGCACGTCGGCCGCCATCCGCACGGTCGTCAGCGGCGTGCGCAGCTCATGGGAGACGTCCGAGACGAACCGCTGCTGCATCTGGGACAGCTGGGCGAGCTGGCCGATCTGGTCCTGGATGCTGTCCGCCATCCGGTTGAAGGACATGCCCAGGCGGGCCATCTCGTCCTCACCGTCGACCGGCATCCGCACGGCCAGGTTGCCGCTCGAGAGGGACTCGGCCGCCCGGGCCGCCTGCTGCACGGGCAGGGTCACACGCCGCGAGACCCACCACGAGACCAGCACGTTGATCACCAGGAAGCCGACGCCGAACACCAGCAGCACCCCGAGCACCGAGTCGAGCGAGCTCTGGACGTCCGAGAGGTCGTAGACGAGGTAGAGCCCGTAGGTGGCACCCGGGGGCAGCACCACCTGGGCGCCGAACACGAGGCCGGGCCGGGTGCCGCCGCCGGGGTCCGGCAGCGCCACGCTCGCGTCGTACACGCCCGGCCCGGAGGCGACCGCGTCCTGCAGCTCCTGGGGGATCACCGCGGGATCGAGACCGGCGGAGGAGATCGTCCCCACGTACGCGGACTCGGAGTCCGGCAGCGGGGCGAGGTGGTAGCGGCGGCGGATCGTGGTGCCCGAGTCCCCCTCGAGGGCACGCAGGGTCTGGGTCACCAGCACGTCCGTGCTCTGCGCGTCCGTGGCGGTGGTCTGCGCGAACGTCTCGCGCACCTGACTCAGGCCACGGCGGGCCTCGGCCTGGACCTGCTCGTAGCGGGCCTCGAAGAGGGCCTGGGTGATCTGCTGCGTCAGGAACGCGGCGACCACGAGGCCCGCGAGGATCGAGAGCAGGGCCGCGAGCACCGCCGTGCGCAGCCGCAGGGACCGACGCCACCGGCGGCGCAGCGCACGCCACGCGGGGCCGGGGACCCACGACCGTGGGCGGCCGGCGGCGGGCTCGACCGGCTCGGCACCGGACTCGGCCGCCGGGGCCGCGCTCACATCCGGGCCGGACACGGTCATGCGCTCAGCCCTGGCCGGCCTTGTACCCGACGCCGCGGACGGTCAGCACGACGCACGGGTTCTCGGGATCCGGCTCGACCTTGGAGCGCAGGCGCTGGACGTGGACGTTCACGAGCCGGGTGTCGGCCTGGTGCCGGTAGCCCCAGACCTCCTCCAGCAGCATCTCGCGGGTGAAGACGTGGCGCGGCCGCCGGGCGAGGGCCACGAGGAGGTCGAACTCCAGCGGGGTGAGGGCGATGCCGACGCCGCCGCGGGTGACCTGGTGGCCCGCCACGTCGATCTCGAGGTCCCCGATGTGCAGGACCTCCGCCGGCTTGGCCTCCCCCTCACGCAGGCGGGCCCGGACGCGGGCCACGAGCTCGGCCGGCTTGAACGGCTTGGGCACGTAGTCGTCCGCACCCGACTCGAGGCCGCGCACCACATCCGCCGTGTCCGACTTGGCCGTGAGCATCACGATCGGCACGTCCGACTCGGCTCGGATGAGCCTGCAGACCTCGATGCCGTCGATGCCGGGGAGCATGAGGTCCAGCAGCACGAGATCGGGGCGCTCGCGGTGGAACGCGGGCAGTGCGGAGGTGCCGTCCGCGGCGAACGCCGGCTCGAAGCCGTCGTTGCGCAGGACGATGCCGATCATCTCGGCCAGCGCCTCGTCGTCGTCCACCACCAGGATCTTGGCCTTGCCCATCCTGACCTCCTCGTCAGCGCTCCCCCCGGCGCCGCGGGCGGGACCGGCCCCGGGCACAGGAAATTTTCAGGATCAGCCCGATGATACCCGCCGGGCGGGCCCGTCCCCGGCGGACGACGCCGGAGGTCGCCCCGGTCCGTCGGGGCGCCGGCTCAGCCGCGCAGCTCGGCGAGCCGTGCGGCCAGCTCCTCCGCGTCCCGCCGCAGAGTGCGGAGCACGGCGGGGTCGTGCGACCCCGCCGCCGTGAGGCCGACGTCGCCCACCCGTCCGGGGTCCACCCCCAGCCGTTCCCACGTGCGGACGACGTCGACCGGGCGCACGCCCGGCTCGGGGGCCAGCGTCAGCCCGCGCCCGATGTCGGCCCAGCCGGCCGCCGCCTCCCACGCCTCGCGGGTGCCGGGCGTGCCGTCCGCGCCGTCGTCGAGGGCGCCCACGCCCACCACGAGGGAGACCGGGGCCGGGGCGGGCGCGTCCGCGGCTGCGTCGGGCCTGGGCAGGGACTCTCCCGTCAGCGTCGCCAGCGCGGCGGGCCCGGGCAGCTCGGCCCCCGGGGAGGCGGCCCGGCGGCCCGGCGCGAGCCACACCCGGGCGACGTCGGGCAGGGCGGTGAGCCCGTCGAGGGCGGCGCGCCACAGCCCGCGGGCCTCCTCGCGCGGCAGCGACCGGACGGTGCGGTACCCGCTCGCGGTGGGCAGGGTCCCGGCGAGGACGGCCGCCGCCCACGGCTCGTCGACGACGACGCCGAGGCGTCCCGCGCCGGTGGCCCTCCGGAGGCGGGGCAGGGCGTCCTGCAGTCCCTCGAGATAGGACTCGGCGACGTCGCGGCGCGCGCCGTGGTCGCCGAGGACGCGCTCTCCCCCGGGCAGCCAGAGGCCGGCGAGCAGGCTGAGCGGGCCGCGCACCCGCACGGCCAGACGTTCGACGACGGCGCCCTCGGCCCCCGCGGTGTCCGCCCAGCGGTGCGCGTCCTCGCGCCAGAGGGAGACGGCCCGGCGTCGGTCTCGGCCGGAGCCGGCGGCCCCGGGCGGGCTGACCCGCCAGCCGTGCGGCTGCAGGTCGACGGCCAGCTCCTGCAGGAGGGCGGCCGAGCGGCCGGTGGCGTCGGCGCCGGGTCCGCGATCGGGCAGCTCGGGGAGCACCGGCCAGTGGTCCGCGCCGAGCTCGCCGAGCGTGACGCGCTGCGCCTCGGCGACGTCGGTGCCGCGCCACGGCGTGCCGCCGAGGGCGACGGGGCCGGTGGCGCCGTCGTCGTGGGCGGCCTCAGTCATCCGCGTCCCCGGAGCGCGCCCCCGGCTCCGCCTCGGCGTCCGGCCGGCCCTCGGCCGCCAGCGCGCGGTGGTGGCGGATGACCTCGGCGATGATGAAGTTCAGGAACTTCTCGGCGAACGCGGGCTCGAGGTCCGCCTCGAGCGCGAGTCGGTGCAGCCGCGCGATCTGGGCGGCCTCACGCCCGGGGTCCGAGGGCGGCAGGTCGTGCCGGGCCTTCAGCGCACCGACCCGCTGCGTGAACTTGAACCGCTCGGCCAGCAGGTAGACGAGCGAGGCGTCGATGTTGTCGATGCTGCCGCGGATCGCGAAGAGCTCGTCGAGGACCGCCGGGTCCGCGGTGCCGGGCAGCGAGCTGGCGTGGGGGTCGTAGTCCGGGCTCATGGCCGAAGCCTACGCATCCGCGGGGGCGGACAGCCGGGCATTGCGGGCGGTGTCGATGGTGGCCTGGCCGAGCACGCGGGTGCCCCGGTACAGGACGGCCGTCTGACCGGGAGCCACGCCGCGCAGGGGGCGCCCCGGCTCGATCTCCCACCCCGGATGCCCCGCCGCGTCCGCGCGCTGGCGGGCGCGGGCCTCGACGATCTCGCCGTGGGCCCGGAACTGCAGCGCGCAGTCGAACCAGGCGCCCGTGCGGGCTTCGGGCACCGGGGCGCCGGCCCACGACGGGCGGATGCCGGTGATGCGGTCGACGTCGAGCAGCTCACGCCCGCCGACGACCACGGTGTTCTCCTTGGGCCGCACCTCGAGCACGAACCGGGGCTTGCCGTCGGGCGCGGGACGGCCGATGGCCAGGCCCTTGCGCTGGCCGACCGTGAACGCCTGGGCGCCCGCGTGGGTGCCGAGCTCCCGCCCCTCCGGGTCCACGATGGGGCCGGGGGCCAGGTCGATGCGCTCGGCCAGCCAGCCGCGGGTGTCGCCGTCGGGGATGAAGCAGATGTCGTGGCTGTCGGGCTTGGTGGCCACCGGCAGGCCCGCCGCCTCCGCCGCGGGGACGACCACGGCGCCGGGCGCCGCGCGCGCGGCCTGCAGGAAGCGGGGGATGTCGGCCGCGTCGTGCTGGCCGTCGGCATCGAACGTCACGACCTGGCGCATGTCGGGGTCGCGGAGGGAGAAGTCGATGCCCGTCTTGATCGCGGCGCCCTGGCCCGTGTACGGCTGATCCTCCGGGTGGCCCTCGCTCGGCTGGACGGTGCGCACGATGTCGAGGCCGTAGGCCTGCGCGAACTCCCAGTCACGCTCGTCCTGCGCGGGCACGGCCATGATCGCGCCCGTGCCGTAGCCCATGAGGACGTAGTCGGCGACGAACACCGGGACCTGCTCGCCGTTGACCGGGTTGACGGCGTAGGCGCCGGTGAAGACGCCGGTCTTGTCCTTGTTCTCCTGGCGCTCGAGGTCGGACTTCGCGGCGATCGACGCGCGATACGCCGCGATCGCGGCCGCGGGGTCGGCCCCGCCGCGGGTCCAGCGATCATCGGTGCCCTCGGGCCATGCTCCGGTGATGAGGTCGCCGACGAGCGGATGCTCGGGCGCGAGAACCATGTAGGTGGCGCCGAACAGGGTGTCGGGACGGGTGGTGAACACCTCGATGCCGCCGACGCCGGGCACGTCGAAGCGAACCTGGGCACCGCGCGAGCGTCCGATCCAGTTGCGCTGCATGGTCTTGACCTTGTCCGGCCAGTCCAGCACGTCGAGATCCTCGAGTAGCCTGTCGGAGTAGGCGGTGATGCGCATCATCCACTGCCGCAACCGCTTCCGGAACACCGGGAAGTTGCCGCGCTCGCTGCGGCCGTCAGCG
>ERZ1023183.154-NODE-154-length-22684-cov-7.251668_pt1 | contig 22684 bp, 19 predicted proteins | sample MGYA00521095_ERZ1023183 | MGnify/ENA primary metagenome ERZ1023183 (study PRJEB32759, sample SAMN07749889) | skin metagenome | biome: transportation; feature: city; material: polyester macromolecule | host: Homo sapiens | place: Hong Kong:TW line | collected... | reverse complement strand
CTCTTGGATGGGACTTTCGACGACGGCGACCTTCCGGACCTTCCCCCACGTCAGGAACAGGAGATCTGGGAGTACGTCTCGTGACCGCCGTTCCGGAGACCTACGTCTTCGATACGGGACCACTGCGCCATTTCACCCTGAAAGGATGGCTCGGTGTGCTCAAGTTCCTGACAGCCGGCCATGCCGTGATTCCGGAGAGTGTGGAGCAGGAGATCAGGGACCAGCAGTACCAGCACCCAGATCTCCGGCAGATCTTGGACGCCGAATGGATCGTCGTGGACCGCAGCGAGGACCTCGAGTTCCTCGCGGCCTTCGCCCGATACGAGGAGCACCTTGTGGCGGGCGGTCGGAACCGGGGCGAATGCGGCGTTCTAGCCCTCGGTCGGACGCACGGGTATCGCATCGTGATCGACGACAACGTGCCCCGCGTCCTGGCCAAGCGCGAGAAGCTCGAGTGCACCGGCACCCTCGGGTTGCTCTGTGAGGCGATCCGCAAGGAGCAACTCACCGTTCCCATGGTTGAGAGCCTCGCTGACGATCTCATCATGGGCGATTACCGGCTTCCCTTCGGCCCAGGGGGATTCAAGTGCTGGGCCGAACAACAGGGACTCCTGGGATAAGCCCTTAGCTGGTGTCGTGCTGCAATCGGACTGATCGCGCCGTTCCGGCTTCACCGCACGACACCAACCACATGGCGTTGCCCGGATTGTCTCCCGCCTGATCCATACGATCGTCGGCCGGCACAGGACGACGACGGTGCTCCTCACCTGAGCCGAGGCGACCGGGCCCGACCCGCAGGCCGCCCCCTCCACACACAGAGTGGTCACGACACGCCGTCCCGTGCAGACGCACGCGGCATGTCGTGACCACTCTGTGGCGTCTGACCGCTCTGCGGCGTCAGTGCCCCTCGGCCTCGGCGCCCTCGGACTCCTCGGCCAGGTCCTGCGGCTCGGCGTCGGCGGACACGCCCGCGAGCGCCTCCGCCACGGCGGCCAGCACGGACCCGTCGCGCAGGGCCTGCTCGGCGGCGGCCAGCTGCGGGGCCATGTACTGGTCCGGGCCGGGGCCGGGGACGCCGGCCTCGCGGATCACGCGGACGGCGGCACCGGTCGCGGCGGAGGGCTGCAGCGGGGCGCGCAGCTCGATCGCGCGGGCGGCGGCCACGAGCTCGACGGCGAGCACGCGGCGGAAGTTCTCCACGGCCGAGCGCAGCTTGCGGGCGGCGTGCCAGCCCATGGAGACGTGGTCCTCCTGCATCGCGGAGGACGGGATGGAGTCCACGGACGCGGGCACGGCCAGGCGCTTCATGTCCGAGACGAGCCCGGCCTGCGTGTACTGGGCGATCATCATGCCGGAGTCCACGCCCGGGTCGTCCACGAGGAACGCGGGCAGCCCGTGCGAGCGGGCCGGGTCCAGCATGCGGTCGGTGCGGCGCTCGGACATGCTGGCGACGTCGGCCACCGGGATGGCCAGGAAGTCCAGCACGTACGCCACGGGCGCCCCGTGGAAGTTGCCGTTCGAGCTCACCCGGCCGTCGTCGAGCACCACCGGGTTGTCCACGGTGGCGGCGAGCTCGCGCTCGGCCACGGTGCGCACGTACGCGAGGGTGTCGCGCAGGCCGCCGGCCACCTGCGGGGCGCAGCGCAGCGAGTAGGCGTCCTGCACGCGGGAGTCGCCCTCCTTGTGGCTGGCCACGATCGGCGAGCCCGCCAGGATCTTCAGCATCCGGTCGGCGGAGGTCGCCTGGCCCGGGTGGGGGCGCAGCGGCAGGTGCAGCTCCGGCACGAACACGCGGTCGGTGCCGAGCAGCGCCTCCACGGACATCGCGGCGGTGAGGTCCACGGTGTCGGCGAGCTCCTCGAGGTCGGCCAGCGCCATGATCAGCATGCCGAGCATGCCCTCGGTGCCGTTGACGAGGGCCAGGCCCTCCTTCTCCCGCAGCTCGACCGGCTCGATCCCGGCCTCGGCGAGCGCCTCGCCGGCCGGACGCAGCGCGCCGTCCGTCCCGACGACGTCGCCCTCGCCCATCAGCGCCAGGGCCACGTGGGAGAGCGGTGCGAGGTCACCGGAGCAGCCCAGGGAGCCGAACTCGCGCACGGCGGGGGTGATGCCCGCGTTGAGCATGGCCACGAAGGTCTCGACCACCACGGGGCGCACGCCCGTGCGGCCGGAGGCCAGCGTGGTGGCGCGCAGGAACATCAGCGCGCGGACGACCTCGCGCTCCACCACGGGGCCCATGCCGGCGGCGTGGGAGCGGATCAGGGACTTCTGCAGCTGCGCGCGGGACTCGAGCGGGATGTGCTTGTCCGCGAGCGCGCCGAAGCCGGTGGACACGCCGTAGGTGGGGGTCTCGGCCTCGGCCAGCGCCTCGACGTGGCGGCGCACCGCGCCGACGGTCTCGAGCACGTCGTCGGCGAGCACCACGCGGGCGTCGTGGCGGGCCACGGCGACGACGTCGTCCAGGGTGGCCCCGGACGTGCCGAGCGTGACGGTGACGGGAGGGGTGGTCATGGTGATGCGTTCTCCTTGCTGTCGGTCGATCAGACGGCCCGGCGGCCCGCGCGCCAGACCGCATGGGTCAGCGGCATGCCGGGGCGGTAGGCCAGGTGGATGGCGGCGGGGGCGTCGAGCACGTGCAGGTCGGCGCGCTTGCCGACCTCGAGGCTGCCGACGCGGTCCTGCGCCCGCAGGCCGAGGGCCCCGCCGAGGGTGGCGGCGCGCACGGCCTCGGCGAGGGTCAGGTGCATCTGCAGCACGGCGGTGCCCACGTTGAAGTTCATGGACGTGGTGTAGCTGGTGCCCGGGTTGCAGTTCGAGGCCAGGGAGACCTCGATGCCGGCGTCGAGCAGGCGACGCGCGGGCGCCAGCGGGGCGCGGGTGGACAGGTCGCACGCGGGCAGGCAGCCGGCCACGGTGCCGGGCGTCCCGGTGGCCGAGGCGCGGTCCCAGCCGGTCCAGGTGCCGGCCAGGGCCTCGACGTCCGCGTCGGAGAGGTGGTTGACGTGGTCCACGGAGGCGGCGCCGAACTCCACGGCCACGCCCACGCCCGGGCCCTGCTCGATCTGGTTGCCGTGCAGGCGCACGCCCAGGCCCGCCGCCACGCCCGCGGCGAGCACGCGGCGGGTCTGCTCGGCGTCGAAGGCGCCGGTGTCGCAGAACACGTCCACCCAGCCCGCGTGCTCCCGCACGGCCTCGAGCATCGGCCCGACGACGTCGTCCAGGTAGTCCTCCGCGTCCCGGCCCGGGGGCACGAGGTGGGCGCCGAGGAAGGTCACCTCGTCCACGAGGCCCTCCTCGCGCAGCCCGGCCAGCAGGCGCGCGTGGCGCGCCTCCTCCTCCACGGTGAGCCCGTAGCCGGTCTTGGTCTCGAGGTAGGTGGTGCCGCCGGCCACCGCGTCGGCCACCCGGCCGCGGACCAGCTCGGCCAGGCGGTCGTCCGAGGCGGCACGGGTGGCGGAGGTGGTCACACCGATGCCGCCGGCCGCGTAGGACTCCCCGGCCATGCGGGCCTCGAACTCGGCGGAGCGGTCCCCGTCGAACACGAGATGCGTGTGGGAGTCCACCCAGCCGGGCAGCACGGCGCGGCCCCCCACGGACACCCGGTCGTCCGCGTCCGGGGCGTCCGCGGCGGCGCCGATCCAGGCGATGCGCTCGTCCTCGACGACGACGGCCGCGTCCGTGAGCACCCGCCCTTCGGGGTCGACGGTGGTCAGCTCGGCGATGTCGGTGATGAGCGTGGAGCGCATGGGGGCCTCTCTGCGGGACGGACGGGGGTGGGCCGGTGGGGCGGGCCTCAGGTGAGCGCGGCCACCAGGTGGGCCAGCGGCGTGGCCAGCACGATGGTGAGCGCCACGCGCTCGACCCAGATCACCAGGAGGTGCCACATCTTCACGGGGATGTCCGTGGCCAGGATGGCAGGAACCACCGCGGAGAAGAAGATGATCGCGGAGACGCAGACGACGCCGATCACGAACCGGGCGACGAGGTCCTCGTGACCGGCCGCCATCGTGGCCGGGATGAACATCTCGGCGATCGAGGTGGCGGAGGCCGAGGCCAGCAGGCCGGGGTCGGAGTAGCCGAGCGCCCAGAACAGCGGGTAGAAGATCACGCCGATCCACTCGAACACGGGCGTGTACGTGGCCAGGACCAGGGCGATCAGGCCCACGGACATGATGGACGGCAGGATCTGGAGCACCATCACGAGGCCGTCCCGGAAGTTGACCCAGATGTTCTTCGGCAGGGACGGGGCCTCGGCGAGGGTCTGCTCGGCGGCGCGACGGGCCACGCGGAAGCGGTCCCGGGTGACGGCCTGCTCGGGCGAGTGCACCGCGCCGGGGTACACCTCGTCCGGGATGCGGCTCAGCGGCGGGATGCGCACCGTGATGGCGGTGACCGCGAACGTCACCGCGAGGGTGCCGAAGAAGTACCAGAGCCAGATGTCCATCAGGCCCAGCGTCTTGGCGACGATCACCATGAAGGTCGCGGACACCGTGGAGAAGCCGGCGGCGATGATCGCCGCCTCGCGGGCCGTGTAGCGGCCGCCGGTGTACATGCGGTTCGTCAGCAGCAGGCCCAGGGCGTAGGAGCCCACGAAGGAGGCCACGGCGTCGACGGCGGCGCGGCCGGGCACGCGCCAGATCGGCCGCATGGCCGGGCGCAGGTAGACGCCCACGAACTCCATGAGGCCGTAGCCGATCACGAGGGCCAGGAAGACGCCGCCGATGGGCACGATCAGGCCCACGGGCACCACGAGCTTGTCCATCAGGAACGGGCCGATGCTCTTGTCCAGGATCCAGCTCGGGCCCACGCCGAACACGACCATCGCCGAGGCGACCAGGCCGAGCACGGCGAGGAACGCGAAGACCGTCCGCGTGGTGCTGGTCCGCCAGCGGCCCGAGGCGAACGGGTACACGGCGCCGGCGGCGATGATGGCCAGGCCCACCCAGCGGTCGGCCGGGCCGAGCAGCCCGCGCACCCAGGTCACCAGGTGGTCCAGCGGGATGGAGCTCGCCCCGTTGATCGTGACGGGCACGAAGAACATGACGATGCCGATCGCCGAGTAGACGATCATGCGCCAGCGCGCCGGCGGGCGGGGCGCGTCGGCCTCGATCGCGGCCATCGCGGTGGTGTCGGTGTGCAGCTCGTGGTCTGCGGGGCGGGACGAGTCCATCGTGGTGTCCTTTCGATCGCGAGCCGGACGAGCGGATGCCCGTCCGGCTCGCGGCGGTGAAGTCGTCGGACGGCGACGGCGCGGCGGCACCGTCGCCGTCCGACGACGTGACCGGGGTCAGTCCCGGATCGTGGCCTCCATGGGCACACGGACGCCGCGCTCCTTCGCCACCTCGGCGGCGCGGGAGTAGCCGGCGTCGACGTGGCGGATGACGCCCATGCCCGGGTCGTTGGTGAGCAGCGCCTCGAGCTTGGCCGCGGCCAGCTCGGTGCCGTCGGCCAGGCCGACCTGGCCGGCGTGGATGGAGCGGCCGATGCCGACGCCGCCGCCGTGGTGGATCGACACCCAGGTGGCGCCGGAGGAGGTGGCGGTCAGCGCGTTGAGCAGCGGCCAGTCGGCGATCGCGTCGGAGCCGTCCAGCATGGACTCGGTCTCGCGGTACGGGGAGGCCACGGAGCCGGAGTCGAGGTGGTCGCGGCCGATCACGATCGGCGCCTTGACCTTGCCCTCGGCCACGAGCTGGTTGAAGAGCAGGCCGGCCTTGTGGCGCTCGCCGTAGCCCAGCCAGCAGATGCGGGCCGGCAGGCCCTCGAACTCCACGAACTCGGCGGCGCCGTCGAGCCAGCGGTGCAGGTGCTCGTTCTCGGGGAACAGCTCCTTCAGGGCCTCGTCGGTCACGCGGATGTCCTCCGGGTCGCCGGAGAGCGCGGCCCAGCGGAACGGGCCGAGGCCCTCGCAGAACAGCGGGCGGATGTAGGCCGGGACGAAGCCCGGGAACTCGAACGCGCGGGAGTAGCCGGCCTTGCGGGCCTCGTCGCGGATGGAGTTGCCGTAGTCGAACACCTCGGCGCCGATGTCCTGGAAGCCGACCATGGCCTCGACCTGGCGGGCCATGGACTCCTGGGCCTTCTTGGTGAAGGTGTCCGGGTCGGCCTCGGCCTCGGCGTGCCAGTCCTTCTCGTCGATCTCGATCGGCAGGTAGGACAGCGGGTCGTGCGCGGAGGTCTGGTCGGTGACGATGTCGATCTCGACGGTGCCGGCCTTCTGGCGCTCGAGCAGCTCGGGGAACACCTCGGCGGCGTTGCCCACGAGGCCCACGGAGACGGCCTCGCCGTCGCGCTTGGCCTGCATGACGCGCTCGACGGCCTTGTCGATGTCCGTCTCCACCTCGTCCAGGTAGCGCTTGCCCATGCGGCGGCGCAGGCGGTCCTCCGAGACGTCCACGATCAGGCAGACGCCGCCGTTGAGGGTGACGGCCAGGGGCTGGGCGCCGCCCATGCCGCCGCAGCCGCCGGTGAGGGTCAGGGTGCCCTTGAGGGAGCCGTCGTAGCGCTTGCGGCCGATCGCGGCGAAGGTCTCGTAGGTGCCCTGCAGGATGCCCTGGGTGGCGATGTAGATCCACGAGCCGGCGGTCATCTGGCCGTACATCATCAGGCCCTCGGCCTCGAGCTCGCGGAAGGTCTTCCAGTCGGCCCAGTCGCCCACCAGGTTGGAGTTGGCGATCAGCACGCGCGGGGCCCACTTGTTGGTGCGGAACACGCCCACCGGCTTGCCGGACTGCACCAGGAGGGTCTCGTCCTCCTCGAGGTCCTTGAGGGTGGCGACGATGGCGTCGTAGGCCTCCCAGGAGCGGGCCGCGCGGCCGGTGCCGCCGTAGACGACGAGGTCCTCGGGACGCTCGGCGACCTCGGGGTCCAGGTTGTTCATGAGCATCCGCAGCGGGGCCTCGGTCTGCCAGGACTTGGCGGAGAGCTCGGTGCCGCGCGGGGCGCGGATGGTGCGGGACGGGTCGTGCTGGGTGAAGCCCACGGCCATGGCAGTTCCTCTCGACGGGGTGCGTGCGCCGCCGGGACGGGTGGCCCCGGTGATTTCACGGCTCGGCATGCACTTTCCGAACATTGAAACAGTGACTCGGCTCACGCGCAAGCCCGATCCGCGTGTCCCGCACCCGTTACGCTCCCTCTCATGACCACCACCCCCACCGCCTCGACGCGCACCGTGGACCGGGCCCTGGACCTGCTCGCCGCCGTCACCGAGCAGCCCCGGCTGAGCCTGACCGAGGCCGCCCGCGCCACGGAGCTGCCGGCGTCCACGGCGCTGCGCCTGCTGCGCAGCCTCGAGGGATCCGGCTTCGTGGCCCGCGACGACGACGGCGCCTACCGCCCCGGCGTGCGCCTCATCCAGCTCGGGGCGCGGGCCTTCTCCCGGGACTCGCTCGTGCAGCTGGCCCGCGGGCCGATGGACCACGTCGTGGCCGCCACGGGCGAATCCGTCTACCTCTCGGTGACGACCCCTCCGGACTCCGCCGTCTACCTGGCGATCGTGGAGGGCACGCACTCGGTCCGCCACACGAACTGGGTCGGACGCACCGTCCCCCTGGCGGGCACGGCCGTGGGCGACGCCCTGCGCGGCAGCGTGGCCGCGGGGGACTACACGCTGCGCACCCGTTCCGTGGAGAAGGACGTCACCTCGCTGTCCGCCCCCATCAGCGTGGCGGGCACGGTGGTCGGGGCGCTCAGCACGCTCGTGCCGGCCTACCGCTGCACGGACGAGCTGGCGGACCGGTGCGGGGCGGCCCTCGTCGCCGCCACCGGCGAGCTCGCGCACCTGCTCGGGGCGGCCGACACTCCCAGGGAACGCCCAGCCGACTCCCCTGGAAAGCCCAAGGCGAGTTCGTAGGCTGAAGCCACCTCATCGAAGGTGCGAGTGATGACGGAGAAGGCCCCGGGCCCGGCGAGAGCCGGAACCGGGGCCTTTCTCTGTGCCCGGCGCCCGAGGCACCGGGTCCGGGGATCAGCGGCGGGAGGAGACGACGCCCGCCCAGAGGCCGCCGAGCAGGCCGGCCACCGGCAGCATCCAGAACAGGTGCAGGCCCGACCCGTAGAGGACGGTGTTGGAGAACACCGCGAACAGGCCCACGGCACCGAGGAAGCCGCCGACCACGCCACCGACCACGTAGCGCACGACGGAGCGGGCGGCCCCGCCCATCAGCAGCACGACCAGGTAGCCGGCCGCGCCCGCCAGGGCGCCGCCCACCAGGCCGAACATGAACGACTGCACCAGCACGACCCAGCCGTGGCCGGTCTCGCCCAGCGCCACGGAGCCGTTCGGATCACCCAGGTCGCCGGTGAGCACGCGCACGACGTTGCCGATGATCACGACGAGCACCGAGACGAGGATGACGCGGTTGGTGAAGCCCCAGCCGTCCACCGGGCGCAGCGGCTCGAGCACCTCCTCCTCCACCACGGCGTGGCGCACGGGGCGGGCCGGGGCGGTGTGGGCGTTCGCGGTGTGGGGCTGGACGGCGTGGCTGCCGTCGGCGTTGATGGTCATCTCTGATCTCCCGTCCCGCCCCGGGCGGGGCGCGTTCCGGGCGCCAGGGCGCCCGTCTGGTTGCACGTCTGACGTGATTTTAGGCTTTTCCCAGCCCGAGGGGGTAATGGTGACCCGTCCGCCGGGCGGGGGGCGGCTCAGAGGACGTCGGTGCGGCGGTTGGCGAGCGAGGGGAGGAACTCCCGGACCTCGTCGATCCGCTCGCGGGTGACCTCCGCGGTCACCACGGCCTCCCGCTCGTCGGCGAGCTCGGCGACGGGCAGCGCCAGCGGGTCCACGATCATCGAGTGGCCCACGGTGCCGTCCGAGCACGTGTCCGCCGCGGCCACCCACACCGTGTTCTCCACCGCGCGGGCCTTGAGCAGGGTGCGCCAGTGGTCCACCTTGTGCTCGCCGGAGAACCACGCCGCGGGGATCACGAGCACGTCCGCGCCCTCCACCGCGAGACGCCGGGACAGCTCGGGGAAGCGCAGGTCGTAGCAGGTGAGCAGGCCCAGGCGGAGCCCGCCGAGCTCGATCGCCGCGACGCCGCCGTCGCCGGGGGTGATCCGGTCCGACTCGCGGTGCGCGAACGCGTCGTAGAGGTGGAGCTTGCGGTACGCGCCCAGCCGGGCGCCGTCCGCGCCCACCGCCAGCAGCGTGTTGTAGGGACGCCGGTCCGGTCCCGGCTCGTAGCCGCCCGCGACGACGGCGATCCCGTGCTCACGCGCCAGCGCGGCCAGGCCCGCGGCGAACGGCTCCCAGGCCGCGGCGACGGCGTCGGGGAACTCCTCCCCCACCTCGCGGGCCCCGAGCATGGCCTCCTCGGGCAGCACCAGGAGGTCCGCCCCCTCGCCCGCGGCGCGGGCGGCGAGGCGGGCCATCACGGCCAGGTTCTCCTCGACGTCGCCCACGGGCCCGAACTGTCCGACGCTGATCCTCATGCCCCCAGGGTAGCCAGGCCCCTGCCGGTGGCCGTCAGCCCTGGTCAGCGCTGGGGCCAGCCGCCACGCTGGGGACCGGGCACGACGTCGGCCCGCATCGGCCGCCGTCGTCCTCCGCCCCCGATCCGCGCGGCACCGCGCGGCACGTCGACACCACAGGAGCAGACGCGATGACCACCCAGCAGCCCGACATCCCCGGCACGCCGGGGCCGATCACCCCCGACCTCGAGGAGCACACCGCCCTCACCCACCCGGACCAGCCCGTGGCCGTCCCGGCCCCGGACCAGCGCGGTCCGGCACAGGTCTCCCCCACCGGCCAGGACACCGGCGCCGACCCCGCGACCGCCGCGCAGGGCTGCCCGTACCTGACCACCGCGCACGGTGTGCGCCTGCAGGACTCGGACCACTCGCTCAAGGCCGGCCGCCGCGGCCCCACCCTGCTGCAGGACCACCACCTGCGGGAGAAGCTCAGCCACTTCGACCACGAGCGCATCCCCGAGCGCGTGGTCCACGCCCGCGGCGCCGGCGCCCACGGCGTGTTCCGCGGCTACGGCACCGCCGCGAAGATCAGCCGGGCCGGACTCTTCGCCAAGGACAAGGAGACGGAGGTGTTCGTCCGCTTCTCCACCGTGGCCGGCTCCCGCGGCTCCATGGACCTGGCCCGCGACACCCGCGGCTTCGCCACCAAGTTCTACACGGACGAGGGCACGTGGGACCTGGTGGGCAACAACATCCCCGTGTTCTTCGTGCAGGACGCCATCAAGTTCCCGGACGTGGTGCACTCGGTGAAGCCGCACCCGGACCGCGAGATCCCGCAGGCGCAGTCCGCGCACGACACGTTCTGGGACTTCGTGTCCCTGCACACCGAGGCCCAGCACCACACCCTGTGGAACATGTCCGACCGCGGCATCCCGCGCTCCTACCGCATGATGGAGGGCTTCGGCGTCCACACCTACCGCCTCATCGCGGCGGACGGCTCCACCGTGCTGGTCAAGTTCCACTGGAAGCCGATGCTCGGCGTGCACTCCGTGACCTGGGAGGAGGCGCTGCTCACCAACGGCATGGACCCGGACTTCCACCGGCGTGACCTCGCCGACGCGATCGAGGCCGGCGCCTTCCCCGAGTGGGAGCTCGGCGTGCAGGTGTTCGAGGACAACGAGGAGCAGATGTTCGAGGGCATCGACCTGCTCGACCCCACGAAGCTGGTCCCGGAGGAGCTCGCCCCCGTGCAGCCCCTCGGCCGCATGACGCTGAACGCCAACCCGTCCAACTACTTCGCGGAGACGGAGCAGGTGGCCTTCAACCCGGCCAACCTCGTGCCCGGCATCGACGTCACCAACGACCCGCTCCTGCAGGGCCGCCTCTTCTCCTACCTGGACACGCAGCTCACCCGCCTCGGCGGGCCGAACTGGAACCAGCTGCCCATCAACCGCCCGCACGCCCCGGTCAACGACATGCTGCGTGACGGCTTCCACCAGAGCGCCGTGCATCGCGGCGTGGCGCCGTACCGGCCCAACTCGCTCGACGGCGGCCTGCCGTACGAGACCCCCGCGGACGACCACGCGTTCATCGAGCACCCGGAGCCGCTGCCGGCCTCGGTGAAGGAGCGCGCGCACGCCGCGTCCTTCGACGACCACTTCTCGCAGGCGCGCCTGTTCTTCCTCTCCCTCTCCGAGGTGGAGCGCGAGCACGTGGCGCAGGCGTACACGTTCGAGCTCGGCAAGTGCTACGAGCAGACCATCCGCGAGCGCCAGCTGGCCCACCTCGCCGCGATCGACACGCGACTGGCCCAGCAGGTCGCGGACGGCCTGGGCATCCCCGTCCCCGCGCCGACCGAGACCCCGGCCGACGTGCAGCCCTCCCCCGTGCTGTCCCAGATCGGCGGGGCGTGGCCGCTCGACGGCCGTCAGGTCGGCGTCGTGGTGGGCGAGTCCGTGGACGAGAAGGAGCTGGACGCCCTCGTGCAGGGCATCCACGGTGCGGGCATGGTCCCGCTGGTCATCGCACCGAAGGGCGGCCCCGTGGCCGGGGAGATCGTGGCCCAGCGGACCTACCTGACCGCCGCGTCCATCGAGCTGGATGCCGTGGTCGTGGCCTCGCCGGCGGCCCCCGCCGCAGACGCCGCCCCCAGCCTGGACCAGAAGGCCGGCGCCGCCGACTCCGAGGCGGTGGACCCGCGCGTCGTCAAGGTGCTGCAGGAGATGTGGCGCCACTCCAAGGCGATCCTCGCCCTCGAGCCGGCGGAGGCCGTCCTCGCGGCCGCCCAGGTGTCCGGCAAGGGCGTCGAGTCCGCGGCGGACGGCGCCTCCGCCGTCAGCCGGCTGACGGAGCTGCTGCCCGCGCACCGCGTGTGGGACCGCTTCCCGACGACGGGCCGCCTGGCCGACTGACCCGGCGGACCCCCGGGCGCTTTCGAACGTGAGATAGGGCCTATCTCACGTTCGAAAGCGCCCATTCGCCCTCTTTCACGTTCGAAAGTGCAGGCCAGGGCGGGCCGGGCCGGGGCGGCGGGCCGGGTCAGTCCTCGATGAGGTCCCGGACCTGGACCACCTGGTCGCGGCCCGGGCCCACGCCGATCGCGGAGATCCGGCACCCGGAGAGCTTCTCGAGGGCCTCCACGTAGCGCTGGGCGTTCAGCGGCAGATCCGTGAACGCGCGGGCGCCCGAGATGTCCTCGGTCCACCCGTCGAAGTGCTCGTACACCGGCTTCGCGTGATGGAACTCGGTCTGGGTCATGGGCATGCGGTCGTGGCGCACGCCGTCCACCTCGTAGGCCACGCACACCGGGATCTTCTCGATGCCGGTGAGCACGTCCAGCTTGGTGAGGAAGTAGTCCGTGAAGCCGTTGATCCGCGCGGCGTAGTGGGCCATGACGGCGTCGTACCAGCCGGTGCGCCGCGGGCGGCCGGTGTTCACGCCGAACTCGCCGCCGGTGGTGCGCAGCTGCTCGCCCATCTCGTCGAAGAGCTCCGTGGGGAACGGGCCGGCGCCGACGCGCGTGGTGTAGGCCTTCACGATGCCGATGGTCCGGGAGAAGCGGGTGGGGCCGATGCCCGCGCCCACGGCCGCGCCGCCGGCGGTCGGGTTGGACGAGGTCACGAACGGGTAGGTGCCGTGGTCCACGTCCAGGTAGGTGGCCTGGCCGCCCTCCATGAGCACCACCTTGCCCTCGTCCAGGGCGTCGTTGAGCAGGTTCACGGAGTCCACGACCATGGGGCGCAGGCGGTCCGCGTAGCCCAGGAAGTACTCGGCGATCTCGTCCACGGTGACGGCGCGGCGGTTGTAGAGCTTCACCAGCAGCTCGTTCTTCTGCCGCAGGGCGCCCTCGATCTTCTGGCGCAGGATCGACTCGTCGAAGATGTCCTGCACGCGGATGCCCAGGCGGGCCACCTTGTCCATGTAGGTGGGGCCGATGCCGCGGCCGGTGGTGCCGATCGCGCGCTTGCCCAGGAACCGCTCGGTCACCTTGTCCATGGTCTGGTGGTACGGCGCCACGAGGTGGGCGTTGGCGGAGATCTTCAGGTGCTCGCACGAGTGGCCGCGGGACTCGAGCCCGTCGATCTCCTCGAACAGCGCCTCCAGGTTCACCACCACGCCGTTGCCGATCACCGGCACCGCGTTGGGCGAGAGGATGCCGGCGGGCAGCAGCTTGAGCTCGAACTTCTCCCCGTTGACGACGACGGTGTGCCCGGCGTTGTTGCCGCCGTTCGGCTTGACGACGTAGTCCACTCGCCCGCCCAGCAGGTCGGTGGCCTTGCCCTTGCCCTCGTCGCCCCACTGGGCTCCGACGATCGCGATCGCTGGCATCTGCATCTCTCCTCAGGGCCGCGGGTCGTCCCGGACCGGCCCGTACATGGAAAACGCCCCCTTGCGGTGCGCACGGAGGCCGTACCCCCGAATCCTACCAGCGTGACGGATGCCACCCTCTGGCTACGCTGGCGCCATGAGCACCGCAGCGCCCGGCACCCAGCACTCGGACTTCGCCTCCCCGACCCCCACCCGCAAGGGCCCGAGCGTGGGCACGTGGCGCCCCTGGGCCGTGCTGCCGTGGGCGCTGGCCCTCCTCGCCCTGCCCTTGATCGCGCTCGCCCTGCGCTCCAACTTCGGCGCGAACGGCTGGATGACGGTCATCTACATGGTCTTCGGCGCCCTGCCCCACGAACTCGTCCTCATGGTCCTGGTGGGAAGCCTGTTCCTCCTGCCCCGCGTGAACCCGCAGGATGAGCAGCGGGGCGGCATCCGGCTGGGGCGCCTGCTGCACACGCTGCTGGGCGTCTCCTGGGGGTCCTTCGCGCTGGCCGCGATCATCTTCCCCGACGGCGGCGACCACCCGGACTCCGGCGCCACGACCCCGGTGCTCATGGACCTGCTCGGCAAGAGCACCGCGATGGACGTCGGCCTCGTGGGCGGCCTCGCCCTCGCGGCCGTCAGCGCGCTCACCGGTCTCGCGGTGATCGTGGTGTGCGTGGTGCGGCGGATCCGCGCCGTTCGCTGAGCACGCTCCCGACGACGGCGGTCAACGCACCGACATGACGCGCGGCGGGGTGCCCCGCGGCACCGTCTCCAGCACCGCCCCGTGGGCGCCGGCCAGGCGGGCCAGGAACACGAGGTTGGCCCGCTCGACGGGGTCTGGGTCCGCGGCCACGCCGCTGACGAGGATCCGCTCCGGCGCCACGCCACGGGCGGCGGCGTGCTCCACCGTGAGGCGCGCGTGGTTCTGCGTGCCCAGCCCGGGGCGCGCCACGACCGTCAACCCCGCGTCGAGCCCGGCCGCCCGCAGCGCGCGCACGGCGTCCACAGGCCCCTCGTCGGCCTCGGTCCACGCCACGGTGATCCCGCCGGCGCCCTCGATGAGCAGGTGGTCGACGCCCGCGGCGAGGCCACGCCACCGGCCCAGCTGCTCACCCAGAGGCGGCAGAGGGGGCGTCCCCTCCCCCGCGTGGGCGACCGCGTCCACGGGGGCCATCGCGGGGCCGACCCGCGCCCCCTCGGACACGGTCAGGCGGGCCGGAGCGGCGGCGTCGAGCGCGCCGGATGCGGCGGCCGCGGCCACCAGGTCCCGGACGGTCTCGACGTCGCCGGCCTCCCCCGGTGCGACGCCCGTCTGCACCGGCTTGTCCACGTGCACGCGGAGCCCGGCCACCAGGGCACGGGCCGCGAGCGCGGCGGTGCCCCACGTCTTGCCGACGTCCGTGTCCGTGCCGGTCACGACCTCGATGCGCATGTGTCCACTCCACTCTGCTCGATTCGGATGTCCTCGCCGCCGTGCCACGGTCCGGGCGTCACGAGCACGTGCTGCGGCGCCTGGAAGGAGAGCAGGCGCAGCCACGTCGCCGGCGGCCCGGTGAGCCGGGCGTCCGGCAGCAGGCGGGCGACCTCGCGGACCACGAGGGCGGTCTCGAGCTCCGCGAGCCCGGCCCCGAGGCAGCGATGCAGGCCGAAGCCGAAGGCGAGCCGGGCGTCGTCGTGCTGTTCGCCGCTGAGGTGCAGCAGGAGCTCGTCGCCGGCGCGGACCTCGTGCTCGCCGACGCGGACGTCCGCCGTGGCGAGGCGCCGCCAGGTGGGCACCGAGGAGCTCGTCCGGAGGCACTCGGCCACGAGCTCGGCCGCGGCCGCCTCCGCCGCATCGGCTCCGGCGCCCCCGTCCGCCCCGGCGCCGAGCGCGGCCCAGCGGGCGGGGTCGGCCAGGGCGCGGGTGAGCGCGGTGGAGATGAGCAGCCGGGTGGTCTCCTGCCCGGCGATCACCAGGAAGTAGCCGAGGGAGACGATCCGCTCGTCGTCGACGCCGGCCTCGTGCAGCGCCGCGAACAGGTTGCCGGGCTGTGCGTCGTCCCCGCGCGCCTCGACGACGGCCCCGCGCAGCCACCGGTGGAAGTCGGCGGCGGAGCGGGCGAGCCGCAGCTGGCGGTCCTCGTCCGGCCAGCCCCAGAACAGTTCGAGGGAGTCGGCGCTCCAGCGGTGCAGCTGCGCCTCGGGCGGGTTGGGCACGCCGGTCAGGGCGGACATCACGCGCGCCGGGACCGCTGCCGCCACGGTGGTCGCCAGGTCCACGGCCCCGCCTGCGCGGCCGGTGTCCGCGAGGGCGGCCGTGAGGGCCATCCGGGTGGTCGCGAGGATCCGGCCGCGGGCTTCGCGCACCTTCGCCGGGGAGAAGAACGGTGCCACGACGCGACGCACCGCCCGGTGCTCCTCCCCGCCGGCGGAGGCGAGCACGGGCGGCAGCCGGAAGCGGGCGGCGGCCAGGATGCGGCGGGCCGGGCCGCTCAGCGGGACGACCGCCGTGAGGGCGTTGTCCGAGGCGAACGTCCCGGGGTCGGTGAGCACGCGCCGCAGGTCGGCGGGATCGGAGATCCGCAGGTGGTCGCCGCGCACGGCCTCCGGCCGTGGGTCGCCGTGGGCGAACGGGCAGCCCGTGGACGCGCCCCACGCCCGGGCGGCCACGCTCGCCACCGCCTCCAGCGCCGCCCGCAGCCGGGGCTCGGGGACGGCGGTGGTCACGCTCACGCGGAGGCGGGCGATGCCGTCGGGCACGCTGGGCGGGCGGAAGCATCCCACGAGGACGCCGTGCGCGCGCAGCTCCGCGGCCGCGGCGACGGCCTGCTCCGGTCCGGGCATGCGGATCGAGTGGACGGCGCCCGCCCCGACCTCCACGTGCCCGGCCAGCTCGGGCCGGCGGGTGAAGACGTCCACGGCCGTCTCCCGGGCCCGCGCGAGCCGTGCCGCGGGCTCCCCCGTGGCGGCGATCCGGCAGGCGGCCGCCGCGGAGGCGGCGAGCACGGGGGCCAGGGCCGTGTCGAAGACGAAGGTGCGGGCGGTGTTGAGCACGTGGTCGCGCCAGGACCGCGCGGCGGGCCCGCCGAACAGGGCCAGACCGCCCTGGCCGCCGAGGGCCTTCGAGCAGGTGGCGGTGACCACGACGGGCGCCTGCCCCGCCCACAGTCCCAGGGCGCCCGTGCGGCTGCCGCCGGGGACCACGCCGAGCGAGTGGGCCTCGTCCACCACGAGCAGGGCGCCGTGTTCGGCGGCCAGGGCGGCCAGGGCGGGCAGGTCGGCCTCGTCCCCCAGCACGGAGTACAGGGACTCGACCACCAGCACGATCCGTCGCGCCCGCCCTTCGGTGCGCAGCCGGTCGAGGGCGGCCCGGAAGGCGGGCACCCTGTTGTGCTCCACCGTGGTGACCGACGCGCCCGCCAGGGGGGCGAACGCCCCTGAGCGGGCGGTGACGGCGAGGGCGGCGCCGTCGCGCAGGCTCGCGTGGGCGTGCTCGTCCAGGAGGAAGGCGGTGCCCGGCCCGGCCAGGGCGCCGAGGACACCGAGGTTCGCGGTGTAGCCGGAGGAGAAGGCGAGGGCGGCATCCGCGTCGGCCAGCGCGGCGGCGGCGGACTCGAGGTCGGCGTGCGCGGGATGCGTCCCCGTGACGACGCGGGAGGCCCGCGCCCCGACCGGCCCCTCGGTGGCGATGCGCGCGGCGGCGGCCCGCACGTCCGGGTGGACGGCCAGGCCCAGGTAGTCGTTGGCGGCCAGGTCCACGACGCTCGACGACGGCGCGCCCGGCTCCGGCGGTTCGGCGCGGCGCTCCAGGCCGCGGCGCGCGCGGACGGCGGCCCGGGAGCCCAGCCACGAGGACCAGGGGTCGGCGGGCGTGCTCGTGGCCGCGCCGGCCTCGGCGGTGTTCATGCGCAGACCTCCTCGACGGCCCCGGTGACGGCCGCGCAGATCGTGGCGACGTCGTCGTCGGTGCTCACGTAGGGCGGCATCACGTACACCAGCCGCCGGAAGGGGCGCACCCATGCACCGCGGGCGACGGCGGCCCGAGTGACGGGCTCGACGTCCACGGTCCGGTCCAGCTCCACGACGCCTACCGCACCCAGGACCCGCACGTCGGTGACGGCGGGCAGGTCGGCGGCCGCCGCCAGCCCGGCGCGCAGCCCGGCCTCGACGCGGGGCACCTGGGCGGCCCAGCCGTCGCGCGGGTCGGTGAGCAGGTCGAGGGACGCGGAGGCGACCGCGCACATCAGCGGGTTGCCCATGAACGTGGGCCCGTGCAGGAGAGCCCCGGGCATGCCCCGTTCCCGCCGGGAGACCGTCTCGGCGACCTCGGCGGTGCACAGCATGGCCGCGCCCGTCATGGTGCCGCCGGTGAGCGCCTTGCCGAGGCACAGCACGTCCGGGGCGACGCCGGCCCCTTCGCACGCGAGCCAGCGGCCGGTGCGGCCGAAGCCGGTGGCGATCTCGTCGGCGATGAGCAGGAGCCCGTGCTCGTCGCACAGCTCGCGCAGCACGGTGAGGCAGCGCGGGTCGTAGACGCGCATGCCCCCCGCCCCCTGGAGCACGGGTTCAAGGATCACGCCGGCGATCTCGTCCGCATGCGCGGCGGTGAAGGCGCGGGCCTCGTCCTCCCACGCGGCGAGGGCGGCGTCGTCGGCCTCCCAGTGGCCGGCCGGAGCGGCGTCGGGTGCCGTGGGTGCCGCGGCGACGCCCTCGGGCACCCAGCGTGCCGCCGGCGGGCGGGGCAGGAACAGATGCCGAGCCACGAGCGAGGTGAAGGCCGCGTGCATGCCGTCCACGGGATCGCACACGCCCATGGGCGCGGCGGTGTCCCCGTGGTAGCCGCCGCGGACCGTGAGGAATCGGCGGCGGCTGGGCCGGCCGCGCGTCGCCTGGTACTGGAGGGCGAGCTTGAGCGCGACCTCCACCGAGACCGAGCCGGAGTCGGCGAGGAACACGTGCTCGAGCGCGGCGGGGGTGTGCGCGACGAGCCGTTCCGCCAGGTCGACGGCGGGCGCGTGCGTGAGCCCGCCGAACATGACGTGCGGGAAGGCCGCGGCCTGCCGGGTCAGGGCCTCGACGAGCGCGGGGTGCCCGTGCCCGTGCACCACGGACCACCAGGACGCCATCGCGTCGATGGCGCGGTGACGCTCCCCGCCCGGCCCCTCGAGGTCGAGGTGGACGCCCCGGGCACCGCGCACGGCGTAGAGCTGGCGGGCACCGGCGGTCCCGTAGGGGTGCCAGAGGTGGGCGGCGTCGCGGTCGAGGAGGCCGGCTTCAGCGGGGGCGGTCACGGTGCGCTCAGGCGTTGGCGGGCTCGGCCGTGCCCGCGCCCCGACGGCGCAGCCCGGGCTTCACGGCGCCCTCGGCGCCCGTGTCGGGTCGGGCGTCCTCCGCGGCCCCGGCCTCCGAGGCGACGGCCGCACCGGAGCCGCACGGGCCGGCGTCGTCCGTGCCGGCGCAGCAGCCGCCGGCCGGGGCGCCGTCGTCGGCCGTGGCCCGCCGCGCACGCTCCTCGGCGCCGAGCACGGTGAAGCCGGCGTCGGCGATCATCTGCAGATCCGCCTCGGCGTCCTGGCCCTCGGAGGTGAGGTAGTCGCCGAGGAAGATCGAGTTGGCCACCTGCAGGCCGACCGGCTGCAGGGAACGCAGGTGCATCTCGCGGCCGCCGGCGATGCGCAGCTCCTTGTCCGGGCACGCCAGGCGGACCATGGCGAGGATGCGGAGGCACTCGAGCGGGGTGAGCTGCTGGTGGCCCTGCAGCGGGGTGCCGTCGAAGGGCATGAGGAAGTTGACGGGGATGGAGTCGGAGTCCAGGTCGCGGAGCGCGAGGACGGCCTCGACGAGCTGCTCGTGCGTCTCCCCCATGCCCGCGATCAGGCCGCTGCAGGAGGACAGGCCGGCGGCGCCGGCGCGCTGCACGGTGTCCACGCGCTGCTCGTAGGTGTGGGAGGTGCAGATGGACTCGTAGTGGGACTCGGCCGTGTTGAGGTTGTGGTTGTAGGCGTCGACGCCGGCGTCCTTGAGCTTCTCGGCCTGGCCGTCCTTGAGGAAGCCGAGGCACGCGCACACCTCGACGTCCGGGTGCTGGGCCTTGAGGTCGCCGACCATGCCGGCCACGCGGTCGACGTCGCGATCCGTGGGGCCGGTGCCGGAGGCGACCATGCACACGCGCGAGGCGCCGCCGGCGATGCCCAGGCCCGCCTGGCGGACGGCCTCCTCCGGCTTGAGCCACGTGTAGCGCAGGATCTCGGCCTCGGTGCCGAGACGCTGGGAGCAGTAGGTGCAGTTCTCCGGGCAGAGGCCGGTCTTGAGGCTGACCAGGTAGTTGACCTTGACGGTGCGGCCGAAGTGCTTCTCGCGCAGGCGCGAGGCCGCCGCGACGATGCGGAACGTGTCCGCGTCCGGGGCGTCCAGCACAGCGACGGCCTCCTCAGCGGTAAGCACGTGGCCCGCCTCGATGCGGTCCACGAGGGCCTCGGGGTCGAGGGCGGCGGCGGGGCGGGGGTCGACGGCGGGGGAGTCCTGGGTGGCGGTCATGCGGGCCTCTCCGGTGGGCGGGGCTCGGCCCCGGGTGGGTCTGACCCGAGGGACTCTAACAGTGTTCATTGAACAGTGTTCAGGAGCGGGGGGCCATGACCCCGACGTCAGCGCCCGTGCCGGTCCAGAGGGACCGGCTCGGGCCGAGGCTGCTCCTCGAGCGTCGTCGTCGCCGCGAGGATGCCGTGGGCGGCGGCAGCGAGCACCGCGCCGAGCAGACCGGCCACGACCGCCCGGACGCCGGCGTCGTCGATCGCGTTCAGCACCAGCCCCGGAATGACCGCGGCCCCCATCAGCAGCATCACCCACGCGGTGGAGCCGGCTCCGGCGTCGAACACGTTGCGGCGAGCCTGCTCCGCCTCGACCCGGTGATGCACCCCTCGCAAGGCGAGCATCGCCCCGAGGGCCGTGACGGCCACCAGCGTCAAACCCCACCCCAGTCCCAGATCCTGCCGCAGCCCCGCGAACACACCAGCCGAACCCACCAGGGGAGGTGCCACACCGATGCGCCACCGCCACTCACGCTCATTCCCCACCCGGCTCACAGCCCCCTGCTGGCACACGGCCCTCGGCGGTGGAGCGGCAGATCATGCGGTCGTGGCCGCCGGGATCACTCCTGCGTAAGGGGCGAATGGAACTCCGAGGCGAGCATCGCGTAGGTGGCGCCATCCACCCAGCCGCGCGTGAGATGCAGAGACTCCTCCTTGAACGTGCCCTCGTGACGCATCCCCACCTTCTCCATGATGCGCAGACTCGGAGCGTTGTCCGCGAAGGCATGAGCCTCCACGCGTCGCACACCCAGATCGTCGAACGCGAAGCCCAGCAGGGCTCGCGCAAGCTCGGTGCCATAGCCCTGCCCGGCCTGGCGCGGATCGATCGTCCAGCCGAGCTCGGCCTGGGCGTCCCGGGCTTCCTCCCGCGGGCCGCCCTGACTCCACGCGTCCTGCACCGCGACCTTCCCGACACCGACGATGACGTCTCCGGCCCGCACGGTGAGGCGGTCCCCCGCCCCGAGGTAGGACTCGCGCAGCGCGCCCTCACTCTCCGGACGGCCCGAGGTCCACGTCCACACCTGCTCGAGACGGCAGAAGCCCCACACGGCGGGTGCATCGAGACCCCGGAACGGGGTGAGGGTCAGCCGGCGGGCTCGCAGCGGGAAGCAGACGCCTCGACTCGCGGCGAGCTCCAGGAGAGGGGTGGCCATGACAGACAGGGTACGAACAAAAGTCCTCGAGTCAGCCCCCGGACAGACCAGTGCCCACACCCTGCGTCGATGTCAGATCCACGCGGCCTCTCAGGGCCCGTTGACCTCGGGCAGATCCCGCCACGGAGTCCCGCACCTGCACCGGTAGATGATCGCTTCGACCATCGTGCGGGCATCCGAGAAGGGCCGGCCCTGCCGGCCCGTGCGATCTGGAGCAGCGGGGCGATCAGCTCCGATCGGGCATCGGAGACGACGTGCAACCGGGACATGGCTCCCCGGATCTCAGCGGGTCCCTGGATCCGTTCTCAGACACGCCCTAGGCCATCTCCAGCATCGAGGCCCGCCTCACATCCGAGGAGGTCCTCCACGCTCAGGTGACGCGGCTCAGACACGATGCAACAGTCGATCGAGGGCCTCTCGCCCGGCGGCCCGCTCACGGACGTCGTCGGAGTCCATGAGGTCCAGCGCCACGACTGTTTCAGTGCGAAGCAGGGCGGAGGGATCCACGGGGGCAGGTATGTGTCGGATCACCACTTCCCCCGCCGCCGAGGCGTCGAGGCGGAGCCGCGACTGGAGAGCCTCCAGGTCGCCGAGCAGATAGCCCTCCTCCCGCTGGTTCCCTTCGACAGCGGCGAGCCCGAAGCGGCGGGCGAGATCCGACTGATCCAGGGCGGACACCCCCGAGGGCACGAGAACGTCGGCGAGCTTGGCTCGGGCTCGAGGCGAGGCGTGGAACCGGTGGGGCCGGGCCCTGTTCTCAGCCAGTCGGTGCATCTCGGCAGCGGTGAGCGTTCGCAGCCGGGAGCGCAGACGGGAGATCCGCGGCTGGTCGAGGAAGGCCCGTCCGTTTCCTCCGGCAAGGAGGTCGACGGCGGCCCAGGCGGTCCGCGGAGCCCAGGTGCGGCCGATACCCGGCGCCCTGCGGGCACGACGGGCCAGGGCACGCTCATCGATGAACCAGGATTCTCCGAGGCGGCGGGCCGGCACATCACCGTCCTCGACGAGGCGCCGCACATAGCGGTCGGAGACCTTGAGGCGCTCGGCGGCCTCCCCCACCGTCAGAAGAGTCATGCAAGAAGAGTACCGGAGCCGGACCTGTTCATGCATGCCCGGGGAGCCCTGACTTTGAGACCCTGTCATGCCATGCACCGAGAGCGCGTGGCCCTCTCACCAGAGCCGTACTCCACCAGAGCGGAGACGGAAGGGCCATCGACAGCAGCGCCTGGAAGGGGGCAACACACCCTGGGGCGATCCCTTCGGCCTGGCGCTCCTTGATCCTTCGACGCTCGAACTCAGCGAACGCCGCCAGGATGCCCAGCATGAGCCCGTCCACCGGGGAGGTGCCGGACTTGTCCACGGTGATCCGCTCGGACACGAACTGCACCGCGCACCCCTTGTCGGTGAGCTCATCCACGATCGCGTACAGGTCCCGGGTGTCCCGGCCGAGCCGGTCCATCGAGGCGACCTTCACCAGGTCCCCCTCCCGCACGTACCTCATCAGCTCGGCCAACCCGGTGCGCTTGGCGCGGGAGCTGCCGGAGATCTTGTCCTGGAAGATGCGGTCGCACTCCCCCACCGCCTCGAGCTGACGATCCAGGTTCTGCTCGGCCGAGCTGACCCGCACATAGGCCACAGTCTGTCCAACCACGTCTTAGACCCTCCGACACTTCTGTCTAACGGCCCGGTTTGGGACCGTCTCTGACGTGATGGTCTCGTGGGCGGGCGGGGCGTGTAAAGGGGTATACC